>ERZ1292623.565-Hain-H51-01um-R1-565-length-39709-cov-8_pt3 | contig 19916 bp, 17 predicted proteins | sample MGYA00564398_ERZ1292623 | MGnify/ENA primary metagenome ERZ1292623 (study PRJEB36523, sample SAMEA6512633) | groundwater metagenome | collected 2019-01-07 | study: AquaDiva: Metagenomics assemblies of 32 groundwater samples | reverse complement strand
TTACAAATCAACTTGTCATTCCCGCGTGCGTTAAGCGGGAATCCAAAAAATATTTCATATTTAACCTCACCCCAACCCCTCTCCTTAAAAAAAGGAGAGGGGAATTTTTGGGGTTAAAAAAAATCACTTTGTGCGTCTTGGAGACTTTGATATTAGTGGCGAAAAAAATAACCACCAAGACACTATGACACAAAGTTAGCACAAAGAAAAATAAATATTTCGATATAAAAAGATGCCTACGGCATCATACATTTATAGAAATAGAATTGAAAATCATGTACGACTCCTTTGGAGTCGTACAACAAAAACTAAAATTATTTGTTATAAATGTTTCATCCCTTTGGGATGAATAAAGGATAGTGGCAAAAAAAATAAACTTATTTAATTATTTTACCTCACCCCTTCCCCTCTCCTTAAAAAAAGGAGAGGGTCTTTTGTTTTGAGTGTAAAAAATAAATAACCCCGAGATTAATCTCTGGGAGAAAACGAAAAATAACTTTGGTTCTCTTGCGGCGAGTCTTCGACTTTAGCCACATTGCTTTGGACTAAAGTCCGAGTGAGTGTGGAAAATTCGAATAACCTCAGACTAAAGTCTGGGGTTAATGTTTTCCCTCCTCGATACATTCCTTCGGAGATTTTAATCGCCTATGGCGATTACTCGGAGAGCAAATTTATTTCATCTAAATCTCCTTTTTGAAGATATTATTTATTTCATTAAAATCATTTTTTTAGTTATGGAAATTTGTTTGTTTTGTTTATCAGTCGAACTTAATCTATATACAAATATTCCACTTTCAATCTTTGATGTAAATTTTACAGAATGGTATCCTGCAGATTTTTCACCATCAATAAGTGTTTCCACATTTTGGCCAAGCAAATTAAAAACTTCAAGTCTAATTTTACTATTATTTGGTAATCCAAATGTAATTTCAGTTGTCGGATTAAAAGGATTTGGATAGTTTTGCATTAAAATAAAATCTGTTGGCATGTTTGTTAAATCTCCAACCCAAGTTGTTTTTGCAAAAACTACTTTTAGAGATTGATTAGTAGTAATATTTTTAAATGTATAAAAACTTACTTGCCCAACACTCACATTGTTTACTATCACTGAATCAATTTTATGTCCTGAGTTTGGTGTAAATATAAATCTGGCAGAGTCACCATAGTTTACATTTAGATTTCCACTTGGAGAAATTGTACCATTTGATCCAGCAGTTACTGAAATTGTAAATTTCAAAACACTGAAATATACTTTTATTAAATGCGCCACTGTCACATTAGTAAATGTATAACTTGTAACATTCCCTGCATTAGTGCCATCAACAATAACTGAATCGATTTTGAAACCTATATTTGGTGTAAATGCAAATGTTTGATTGCTTCCACTATTTACAGAAACATTTCCGTTCGGTGTAATCGTTCCACCACTTGTTGCTGATGCTGTAATTGTAAATGTAACGCCAGTTCCAATATTTATTAAATAATAATTGGAGCTTTCAGTACTCAAAACACCATTGCCACCACCTTCGGCAATATCTCTATCAAAATCATACATTTTTATTTTCCAATAAATTTTTTTGTATTGCAACAAATTTTCAACTTGGAAAAAATTTGGGGGAAGTTGAATTCCAATTGTATCTTTTTCAAAATTTAATCCTTCTCTATTTTTAGAATATTTCTTTAATCCAACCGAATTAAAAGTTGATACACTATCAAAATAAATTTCAATTTTACTAATATTATATCCCACTTTGTTAAATGGATCTGGGTCACTTTTATTTATCCATTTAAATGTAAATGGTTGCGGATTTGTAGTATAAATATTATTTGTTGGTTCAACTAAAGTAAATGGATTTGGCGGATCATTTTTTGAATCAAGATAATAACCGAACCATTGTCCTTCTTTACTTGAATCTATTAAATCCGAGGCAATAGGTCTAAAATAAATTCCGAAATTTTCATATTGAGTCAGATAAAAACTTAAAGTATCCTGTAAGTCATCTAAATTTGTTTTCGATTTAAATGGACCAAGTTTCGCTACAATCTCTGAACCTATTTTATATTTGGCTTTTGTTGTATCTCCTTTTTTACTTGTTGTACTATCAGTGTAAAGATTTATAAAATATAATATTGTATCTAATTCCCAATCACCACCATATTGGCCTCGATGATCGCCTCCTTTTTGAATACTATAAATTAAACGCGCGGCTGTATCTGCTGGAGCATAAAGAGCGCCATTCCAACTATAATACCACAACGCTTGATGTTGAGTATAAATAGAAGGAAGAATCGGTGATCGTGGTGGAGAATTTCGATACATAAAATTTTCAGTCCAATTTGATGTATCATTTGTTGAAGTAAACGCTCTTATTCTAACTAAATAAACTGTGCTATCGTTTAATAAATTTGCATTAATAAAATGAGAGTTTGAACTACTTGAGTTTAAAATATGAAAAACTCTTTTTGCGTTTGAAAAATTATTAAATGGTTTTTTGTTTTTTATAGATTCTTCTAAAACATCTTTGAAGTTAATTATCGGCGTTCCATTCCTTTCAATATTTGTCCAAACTTCAATTTCGTATTTATTTTGAATTCCAGTTACAACATCCCAAGTAATATTTGCAGATGAACCACTCTTTAATCTTTTAAAACTGTAGTTATCATTTATTTTTAATTTTGCAATTTCAATTTTTGGAGGATTGGCAGAATTTGATTCGGTTATTTGTACAAATCCCCATCGTTTAAATGCTGGCAAAGTAAATGGTCCAATTCTTCCAGTGGTTTGATTAACTGTAAAATTATTTCCTAATTTTACTCCATCAGGATTATCAATTGTATAAAAAGTCATTGCAAGAGTTTTTGAATAAGCACTATGAGTAACAGCTAACTCAAATGTTAATGGACCAACATTTATTGCTTCCCGCGATGGAGTTACAACGCTATCATTTAAAAAATGATAAACAAAATTATTTGTTAAAGTATCTTGATAACGAAACACACGAATTGTTAAAGGTAAATTTGATGAAACTACATCTTTTAAAGGCAAAGCATAATCGATCCATTTTGAAACTGTATCTCTAATTTTATTTGCAACTATTGCATCAGATGAATTTGTAGATCTTTTAAAATTTGTATAAGCTAATCCATAACTTGGCGGGGGATAACCATTGCTTTCGTTTATATTGTGCGCAATGCTAATAAATTTTCCTGATCCATAAATTTTAATTGATGTTGCATTTACATTTGCAAGTGAACTCCAAGTAGCATTTATTTGCGTATTTTCATTTTCATCATAATTACCTGAATATTCGACATTACCTCTAACAGCAACAACTATACCTCCAGTATTTATGTAGGATAAAAGAAGTGTTCTTTGATTATTAGTTAAATAAAAAACTTCCGGTAAAAAAATAACTTTATATTTTGTTAAATCACTCAAAGTTAAATCATCATTAATTCCCTGTTTATTTGATTTAAACCAAATTGTTTTAAAAGATCTATTTATATCCTGTAAAACTAAAAGTAATCCATAAAGCCCTCTTGAATCCTTAAGTGTTTGAGATTGAGACATCACAACTCCAATCTCGCCGGCTGAACTTACTGAATTTAAAATTTCTCGATTTTTTTGAGCAAAATTATATACAGGGTAAGTATTATATGCGGGAAAAGTTAATTGAGATAATCCACCACTTGCATAAAGTTGTGCGGCTAAATGCATCCAAGATTCTTTTTCAATTGCTTCAGGATATCTATCGTATGGATTTGCTAATGGAATATCCTCTAATGTTGGACCAGACCAATTAACAAATCTTTTTCCAATGGCTTCAAAAATTTTATTTTTAACTGTTAATGTCCCTGTATAAGGAAATAAATTTCCCCAACCAAAAAATTCACCAATTGCATAATCATTTACAGTGTAGACAACTCCCTCTGGTTCACCAAATGCACCAGCAGCATTTAACGCAATTGTGTATTTTTTATTTTTTGATGTTGCATAATTGTTGCAACTATCCTTAAGAGCCTGCCACGAAAGTTTTGTTCTATATTCTTTAAATTCTTTCCAATGATTAATAAGGTTTTTTAAATTTTGTGTATCATTATCTGTATTTAGAACATCATCATCTGTTTTACCTTTGCTTAATAAATATTGTTTAAATGTTGAAGTAGAATAACTCCAATCTCCGGTTGAAATGCTTTTTGTGATTACATAATTTTTAAATGCTTCTACATCTTCATCATCAAATGATTCATAAGAAATCAATCCGGCACCATCATGTTGCGAACCATCTGCACCAGCTTCGATTGCGCGTTTAATGCAACTAATTAAAAAATTTCTCCATTCCGATCTGTTAATACTACGAATAAGAGATTTACCTAGTGTTCTGCGATTCCCTTGTAGCGTAGTAATTGCACCAAATAAAGTATCTGCGATACCTTGTCCATCATCAACAATTGCTTTTTCATTGCCCTCGATTACTGTGCCATCTAAATTTACCCAATATTTTTTCCCTTGAGCATGAACATATTCAATTAATGGTTTTGCTTTTGCAACATCACTTTTTAAATGAAACATATATTCAATTCCATTTAAATGTGCTTGTACATTAGTCATCACTCCGGCCGGTATACCTCCATAAATAGTTCCAGCATAATGAACATCTTGCAACCAAGTTGCATCTGGAAAAAGTGATGGTTTTTGTGAGAAGAGTTGTGAGGATGCTAAAAAACAAAAAAGTAAATATTTCTTCATATCAATCCTTTTTTAATAATTAACTACGACAAAATAAGTTTTTTCTTATTATAACACAATTATTTTTTATTATTCTTAAAACTATTTTTAATTAAGTTCCAAGCTTTGGATGGAATCAAATTTTCATCAACACAATTCTTTATTCGTCTGGCAAGATTCTCATCGGCTTTATCTAATTCTACAATATTCGGCTTGTCTAACAACTCCTTAAGTTTATAAAAAACCGGGTAAAGTTCAATTGAAGAGTGTTTAGTAATGAAAGAAAATGTTCCTGGTTCAATAACGTATTTTAATTTAGCTTTTACGCATCCTATATTTGGCAGAAGGTCAATGCGATGTTCTGTATTAAAAACAAAGCATACGATATAATCATCCTCAAAGTCTGCATCATTCATTCCAATAAAATATTTTGCTTTAGAACCAGATTCATTAGGAGCTTTTTTGTCAAGGAAGGTTCTCCCCGCTTCAAATAGTGGCATTATTCCATTAGTAATTTCTGGAGTTGATATCTTTCTTTGAGATCTTCTAATGAGAGCGCTGAATCTGTATCATGAACCAGGAAATAATCTATTTCATCTCCTATTTTTCCGTTCTTTAAAGTCTTATCCCAAGGTTGATTTTTAAAATGTGAAGCTTCAACCATGTCCTTTGCAGTTGACTCCTTAAATATCTCAACTACCTGCTCAAGAATTTCTAGCTCACTCGGAGAAAACCAATCTAAGTCAATCTTTTTTGTTCGTGGTTTAATATGGAAAAGAAAATATTTATCATCTTCATCCTTTGCTTCCTTTTCAACGAAAAACGATTCCTCATATTCTTTAGGTAAGTTATCTGTTCGTAATTGTTCGAACAACTCTTTTGGAACTGGGCCATATGGCATTGCAATATATGAATAGCCGGTGACACTAAACCCATACTTTTTAAAGTGAATGAAATCTAAATAATAGAGGAGTTTAAATAGTTTTGTTTTACCACAGTCTTTTATATTCTTTGCAAAATATAAAATTGCATTAATTCTTTTAATATTTATTATTGTATTAGTTTCACTCATAGCATTTGGGAACCAAATTACACGCCAATTTTTTAAAACAAAAAAATATTTTTACTACTTACATTATCGTAAAAATTCTGTTTCTGTACAGCTGCCGGTTATTACCACTCGAAATGTAAGTAATATTTTCTATACTATACAATTTATTATTTCAGGTATTATTCTGAATTAGGCATTTACTAAATAGCTGTAATTTGAAGAATATCTTCATCGAGTCATAGAAAAGTTTGGTTTATTTAACTAAAACGGAATAAGTGAATAAATATTTCTCTAAATCTTCTTTTCCCAAATAAAATAAAAAAGATCGCCATAAAGACGGTCTTAATGCTAAGTTTTTCTTCATATCAATCCTTTTTTAATAATTGACTACGACAAAATATGTTTTTTCTTTTTATTACACAATTATTTTTTATTTTTTTTCTACAAACAAACTATCGTTTAAACCTTTGTTGATTTGATAATTTTGATATTTGATTTGCACAATCCCTTTTCGCGGATTTCTTATAACGCCTTGTTTTGGCTTTTCTTCTTCACCAGTTTCAAAATCAAATTTGGCGGTAGTTTCAACAGGTAAGTATAAATTATTTTCAAAAATTTGATATTTAAAACTAACAGTTGCGCTTCGTTTTAAATTTGCTTGCTGTGAATAAACTTCATCAATTGTAAAAGTTTCAGCGTTAATTAAAAGTTTGATGTTTAGTGGGCGAGTTTCGATGTAAGTATTTCTTTCGTAAAGCATATTATAGAATGAGCCAGAATCGGTTTTAATTTTTTCAAGCGATTTGATTTGATAATCTTTTAAAATTGAAAGGATATTAAATCCCAAAGCTTCTTTTGGTATCATTGCAAAATTTTTAGACTTGATTGAATATTTATCTGGCTTTTTAAAATACAAACCAACATCCATTTTGGGAACTTTGATTCTTTCCATATCAACAGTTACAATTAAATTTGCGGAGAAGTCTTCGACTTTATCGATATTATCTTGAACTTTTTTGAAAATATCTTTTTCAGATAATTTTTGCGAAAAGATTTCTGTTGAGAATAAAAATAAAAGCAATAATATATTTTTCATTTTAAAATTTTTCTTTCAGAAAATTATAAATCAACATTAAAATTGTAGAGCCAAAACCAATTGATGATAAAATTATCCACATCATATTTGGATTCATCGAATCCTGTAAATAAGTTTTTACTAAATAACCTGCAAGTGGACCAGCAACAAACGAACCAATCGCAACTGGTAAAAATGCAAATCCCATAAAAGTACCAACTTGATCCTTCGGTGCAAGCGATGCAACATATTCATAAAATCTCGGAGCTTGTGTTGCTTCGCCAATTGCAAAAAGAGCCATCGCAACAATTGCAAAAGAAACTGTTGGCGAGTAAGCCAAAAGTAACCAACTAAAACTTGCAATCGAAAAACCAATTGTCATTGCAATTATTGGGCTAAGTTTTTTTACAAGCGCAGTTACAGGAACTGTAACTAAAATTATTGTCCACGCATCAACAGTTTCAAGTAATTCAAATTGTTCAAACTTTAAAACTTGGGTAATGTAAAATGGAAATGAATAAAATATTTGCCAAAACATAATCCAAAACCCAGAAAAAATTATCAAGAAAGAGATAAATTTTAAATTGGTAAAAACCATCATCATATCTTTAAAAATTTTTGTAAGAGATGAATTTTTATTTTCGCTTTTTTCAAAAACAGGTTCATCAAAAAAGAAAAATGCGCCGAACGCTAATAATAGAGAAGTTAGCGAAGACATAATTAAAACATATTCGATGCCGAGATTTTCTCTAACTTGTAAAGCCAAGATTGGACCGAGCGCGCCACCGATATTTACAATCGTATAATATATTGAAAAACCAAGCGATTTTGTGTCATCGGTTGTGGTTTTTGCAACTGTGCCGACGATGCACGGTTTAATTAGCGAGCCACCAATTGCAGTTAAAATTAAAACTGAAATCATATATGGAGTTTTGCCAACGACGGAAATAATTTCTGCGCCGTAACTTAAACCTGCCAAACCAATTAAAAAATATCCGATGGTGAAAAAAGAAAAACATGCGATTAAAGTTTTTCTGAAACCATATCTATCAACAAAAACTCCGGCAATAATTGGAAGAGAATAAAGTAGTCCTGAAAATAATCCTGCAAGTGTGCCAGCGGTTTCAACTCCCAAGCCAACTTTTGTTGCGAGATAAACTGTGAGTACAGCTTTTGAACCATAAAATGCAAATCGTTCGAAAAGTTCTAAACTATTTGCAATCCAAAATGATTTTGAAAAACCTGTGCGAATTTTTTCGACGAATGATGTCATTTAATTCCTTTAAATAATTTATGAACGAATATCTTTTCGGATAAAAATAAAATACGAAATTAAAAAGAAAGCAAATATATTTATTCCGAGAGCAATAATTGAATCTGAAATTTTTACCCAATCAATTTCATATTTAAATGCTTCAAGCCAAACTGATTGATAAGTTGTAAAAAGATACGGCTTGTACGGTTCAACTGCATCAACAGGTAGATTTGAAATAATTAAAGAGAAAACCATAATTGCCATTGTCCCAATTATCGGACCAATTGCATTTTCAATAAATGATGAAAATAAAAATGCAAGCGATGCTACAACCCACATCGAAATAATTGCAAGCCCAAATGCAAGTGCAATTCTCATTGCGGCTTCGCTCTCTGGGATAATTGTAATCATTCCATCTGCAAGTGAAACCAAATCTCCCGAACCAAATAAATATAAACCAAGTCCAACGCAAAGTGCCCACATAAAAATTAAAAGCGAAGAGGCATAAAATAAATTTACGATGAATTTTGAAATAAGAAATTCTGTTCGAGTGATTGGCCTAATTAAAGAAAAGCGAAAAGTTCCGGCAGTGGCTTCTCCCGATAACATATCGCCAGCAACAAGTACAATTAAAAATGGGACATGAATCCAAAGTGAGTTCATAATAAATTCAGTTACAACCCACGCGTTAAATAAATTTCCTGAAATTAAAAATTCATTTTTAATTGAGCGCATCGAGCTATCAACAATACCACCACCTTCGGTTTTTAAAAAATACATTATCACCGGGAAAAGAACGCCGATTGCAATAAAACCTATATAAGTACGCCATTTTGCAAAGGTTTTAAAGAGTTCGATTTTTATTAAAGTGAAAATCATTTTTGTGTGATTGAAAGAAAATATTCTTCGAGTGAATTATTTTTTGAAATCGAAAATATTTTGCACTTATTTTTTATTAACTCTTCAGTGAGTTTTGGGATTTCGGAGTTTGCAGTTTTTGCGTGAATTTTATTTTTTACAATTTCAATATCTTTTACATTCTTATTCTTTTTTAAAATTGATTTTACTTTTTGAATTGGTGTAGCTTCGATTTCGATTTTTAAATTTTTAAAACCAAGCAAGTCGCTAACTTTGCCTTGAGAAATAATTGAGCCATTATTTATTATTGCCATTCTTGTTGCAACTTGTTCGACTTCGCTTAAAATATGGCTCGATAAAAATATTGTCATTTTTTTTTCGCGAGCAAGTTTTTTAATAAGTTCGCGCACATCTTTCATTCCTTGTGGATCGAGTCCGTTGGTTGGTTCGTCAAGAACAATTAATTCTGGGTCGCACAAAAGTGCTTGTGCAATTCCGAGTCGTTGTTTCATTCCGTGAGAGAAAGTTTTTACTTTATCATCGGCACGCGATTGCAATCCTACAATTTCAAGTGTTTCTAAAATTTTTTTCTTTTCTGGGGATTTGCCAAGTGTAAGCGAACCAGCGATTTGCATATTTCTATAAGCGGAGAGATATAAATAAAAATCTGGTCGTTCAACAATTCCTGCAACTTTTTGCAAAGCTAATTTTCTTTGCTTATCAACTCGGTATCCAAAAATTTCAACAAAACCTGTTGAGGGACGAATTAAAGAATAAATCATTCTTATTGTGGTAGATTTGCCCGCTCCATTTGGTCCGAGAAAACCAAAAACATCACCACGATGAACTTCTAAATTTATATTTTGTGTCGCCCAACGAGAACGAAATTGTTTTCCAAGATTTTCAGTTCTTAAAATAATTTCTGGCATTATAATAAATCAAAAATGTGTGAATATTTTAAAACTACTGATTGTTGCTTTATCCCCAAAGCATCATTTAGAATATCGCTTGTTTGATTATAGACAAAAAATAATCCGGTATTTGAACTTCGAAGCCAACCGAATCTTAAATTCATCGAAAATATTTTTGTTTTATCGTTATGTTGAATTAAAGTCTCAAGCAAAACATCTGGAGTAAAATAATACGAAGCGCGCAACCGTGTTAAATTTGTTGTAAAATCACCACTCGGAATCGAAACTTGATTTCGACTCAAACTTAAATTAAGCGTTAAATGCTGGTCCATTTTCCACTTTAACGACGGGCTGATTGAGAGCCTTTCGCCTCCATAATATCCACCAATATTCATCATCGAATAAAATGAAAGCTCGCTACTTTGCTTTGTCATGAAAATAAATTGACCTTCGTAATGATTAAAAGTGCCAGCCTGAATTGAAATATTATTGTATGGATTAAAACTATTTAAAACAGTTTCATGAATAAGATTGATTCCAGTGTGGATTTCCATTCCGTTTTTAAATTCTGTGTGATTATCAATGTGGAGAAATCCTGATTCGTGAATGTTTGTGAAATTCCAAAATCCTCTGTACGAAATATGCGGACGCAATTCTTGAATATTAAAATTATTTTCTGGGCGAAGACGACTAAAAATTAACATATCTCCTTTGCGAAAAGATTTTCTTCGCAAAAATCCAACTTCGGGATTAAAATTTTCTCCAACCTCAGTATAACTTGCATCATATTGAACCATTGGAGTATTATAAGTTGCGCCTAACTTAAAGGAATGATTATTAAAATTATTTGTTGGAGAATTTGTTTTCGAATAAAATCCTGAGATAAGTCCGTTCTCTCCATAACCAATTTTAAAATCGCCAGCAAAGAGTTGATTAAAATTTGTATTTGAATTAATATTTTTTCCGACAATCATTGCGCCAACACTTGAACGATTTTCTAACTCTTGACTTACTCTTGCAACTGAAAAATTATTTTCAGTGGAAATATTTTCAACTCCGCTTGTTTGCATATTTAAAAATCCAAACTTTGTTGAATTTATTTTTCCCGACAATCTTGCACCGCCAATAATTGGGATGACTTCTCCATTTGAACCGATTCCAATTCTTCGTGAAAAAAACATTTCAACTTCACCGGGAGAACCAATATCAAAAATTCCTGCATTCTCTAAAAAAAATGGGCGCTTCTCCGGAAAAAATAAATCAAATCTATCGAGATTAACTTGTTGTTCGTCAGCTTCAACTTGAGCAAAATCTGTATTGTAAGTTAAATCCAAAGTTACACTTGGCGTAATTGCATATTTCGAATCGAAGCCAAAATTATTTTCAATTTTAGAATTTGATGATTTCGATTTTAAATTTTTTGAAAGAAAAAAAGGTGTCGCTTTTAAATTTTGCTGATTAGAAATTTTTAATTCCTGAAGTTGCCCTGCAAGCGAAACGCGTGTGATTTCAAATTGACGAGGCACGAAAGCCCAAAAAGTTTTTTCCTGTTTTCTACTAATATTTCGTTGAAAATTAATTCCCCAACGCTGTAAATCGCCTGTTAAATAACGCAAAGTTCTAAATGGTATCGCAAACTCCGCTCCCCAACCATTTTCGGAAATTTTAGTTTTTATTTTCCAAGACGCATCCCAATTTACATTCACCCCTCCACTAATTCCCATCATTCGCGAGGATTGATTCACCTCTCCATTGTTTGAGATTTGCGCATCGTATTCAATCCCAGTTGGTGTTGTTGCAAAAAGAAATCCATTTTGATTATCGCCGTAAGTGTCCAACATAATTTGAAAACAATCGGATTCAGTGAGCGAGCCATCTCGTTTTCCATCTGACATAATAATTTTGTCTGGCGATGAGTCAAAACAAAATGCTCCGATGTACAAAGTATCTTTTGTGTAGAGTACAAAAACTTCTGTTGATTCTGATGCGGCATAATTTTCATTCGGAGAGTTTTGAATAAAATTTTTCATCGGCGAGATTCCAAAATATGCTTTGTCGTTTAAAATATCACCATCAAGTTGTGGTGATTGCTCTGCCTTGATGGCTTTTGCGACACACTCTATTTTTGTCTCGATTGAATTTTGTGAAAATATATTTACATTAAATATAATTACTGCCGTAAGTAATTTTATTATTTTCATTTAACTTCCGATAATTTTTGTTTCAAGTAATCTATTTTCTTTACAGGAGTTGGGTCAACATTATTTAACATCGCTAAATAAAAACTTACCCAATCGCCAAAATGAATTAGTGAAAAAATTCTTGTTAGCAAAGATTTTCCTTCGCTCCAAACCTCTGTAATTCCATCAGCATATTTCCCGATAATATCTTTTGTGATTTCCATTCTGAGTGCAACTCGTTTGTGATCTTCTTTATCTCGCAGATAAATTATGTGCGAGTTTTTCATCATACCTTTTAATGACTCCCAACCAACAACTTCGTTGTGATTGAGTTCGGGAAAAAAATGTCCGTACGCAAGTGATTTTGAATTTTCATTTATTTGTCCACGCCATCTGATATTTACAGAATCAATTCTATCAGCAGATGAAAAAACAATTGGTAGTTTTCCAAAAATTTCTTTTGCGAGTTCGATGGTTGCATTATTGTCCGAGGAAAATTCTTTCGATTTATTTTTTAACATTGCGAGAGTTTCTTTGAGAGCAACTGATTGATTTTTTATCAATTTTAATTTTGAAAATGTAACTAAAAGAGGAAAAAATGAATATCCGAGTGCGGCGCGTGGCGGCAAACCACCGGGAATTTTTATCAGCGCGTGATTATTTTTTTTCGCCATTTCAGTAACCACTCCGCCACTGGAAACAGCCAATATTTTCGCCCCTTTTTTGATTGCATCTTTGTACGAAGCGATTGTTTCTTCGGTGTTCCCCGAGTAACTTCCGATAATTACAAGTGTGTTTTTGTCCACAAAATTTGGAAGAAAATAATTTCGGCTGACTGAAAATGGAATTTTTAAATCGTCCGATAAATACGAACGAAGTAAATCTCCGCCAATTGCCGAACCACCAAGCCCACTTAACACGATTGAATTTATATTTTTCAAGTTCAATTTTATTTTTGCATCGTTACCGATTTTAATTGCTTCTGCAACTTGTTTGGGAAATTCTTCGAGAAGTTTTTTCATTCCCTGTGGATCTAATTTTGAGGTTTGTACTTTTGTAAGCATTATTTTTTTTCTTTCTGTTAATCGTTGATTGGGATATCGGGAACTACTTTGTGAAGCTCCTCTTTTAAATAATTTTTAATATCATTTGTATCGGATAGTTCTAAAACTTTTAGCGCAACTCGTTTTGCATCTTGCATTGTAATTGAGCGAATAATTTTTTTCACCTCAGGCAACATTGCCGGATTTACACTAAACTCATCTAAACCAAAACCAAGCAGTGGTAAAGTCGCAAGTGGATTTGCACCAAGCTCGCCACAGATTCCAACTTTTTTTCCAGCTTTGTGTGCCTCGCTAATTACAAAATGTATAGTTCGCAAAACTGCGGGATGCAATTCCTGATAAATATTTCCAATATTTTCGTTACCTCTATCAACCGCTAAAAGATATTGTACTAAATCGTTTGTGCCAATACTTAAAAAATCAACTTCTGCAGATATCTCGCGCGCAAGTAGTGCAGCAGAAGGGACTTCAATCATTACACCAATTTTTATTTTTTCATCAAAAGGAATATTTTCATTTTTTAAATCATCTTTTGTTTTTTCTAAAATTCTTTTTGATTCGCGAACTTCTTCAAGAGAAGAAATCATCGGCAATAAAATAGAAATATTTTTCCTTGTACTTGCTCTTAAAATAGCGCGCAGTTGTGTCGTGAAAAATTTTTCGCTTGCAAGTGAAACTCTCACTCCGCGAAAACCCAAAAAAGGATTTTCTTCTTTAACATGTTCATCAACAACTTTATCGCCACCAATATCAAAAGTTCGCATTATCACAGAAAACGGAAAAGTTTTATCGGCAATTGCTTTGTAAGCGTTGAACTGCTCCTCCTCAGATGGAATAATATCCTGGCCAATTAAAACTCCCTCGCTACGGTAAAGTCCGATTCCGTGCGAACCTTGCGAATGAATATAGTCGATTTCCTCAACAAATTCGATGTTTGATGAAAGGCCGATCTCAAAATCATCGAGTGTAACTGCAGGCAAATCGCGTAATTTTTCTAATCGGCGCTCAAACTTTTCAAATTCTTTTTGTCGCGCATGATAATTTTTTTTAGTTTCCTTAGTTGGATTTAAAATAATTACTCCACGATTTCCATCGAGAATTATTTCGTCTGAATTTTTTATTGAATTGCAAATTCCTTTTGCGCCAAGCACTGCTGGTATGCGAAGTGAACGAGCAATTAAAGCCGCATGAGAGGTTGTTCCGCCAGTTTCTGTAACGACACCTAAAATATTATTTCTACTGAAAAGCACTGTGTCTGCCGGAGTTAAAGTTTCCGACATTACGATTGTATTATTTTTAAATCGGGAAATTAATTTTTCTTGTTGGATATTTCTTATCAACCGGTTTTTTACATCTTCAACATCGTGAGCTCGCTCGCGCATATATTCGTCGGCAGAGGAAAGCATGAGTTGCTGATATTTTGTGATTTCCAAATTAACAATATACTCAGCATTTTTTTTCGTTCGTTTGATAAGTTCGCAAATAGTTTTAAAAAGTATTGCGTCATTTAAAATTAAAATTTGCGCTTCAAAAATATTTGCATTTGATTTGCCAATTTTTTGTTCGGTTAAGGTTTGAATTTTTAACAATTCAACTTCGGAGCGTTTTATAGCATGTTCAAATTTTGTAATCTCATTTTCAATATTTTGAGAAGATATATTTTTCTCTTCTATTCTCGGAGTATGCTTTGTAAAAAAATAAACTTCGCCAAAAACAATTCCGGGAGATGCGGCGATGCCTTTAAAAACTTCCTCTATTTTTTCGTTAGAGTTGTTCATTAAATCCTTTTTCAAAAAATTCGCAAATAGCATTTGATGCCACTACTTCATCTTCTCCTTCAAATTTTAAAGCAAGCGTCGAGCCTTGCTCTGCCGCAAGTGTCATAACACCGATAATACTTTTTCCGTTGATATTCATTCCATCTTTAAAAATATAAAATTCAGATTTAAATGACGCCGCAAGTTTTACCAAAGTTGCCGCTGGTCGCGTGTGTAATCCGGCGCGATTCATAATTGTAATAGTTTTTTCAATCATTAATTGTTCCGTTCCCCGATTTTATTTGCAAACCAAAAAAACATTTTCTTTGATTCGTTATTTTTTAAACTCTCTAATTTTTTTTGTGCTTCAAATATGTTTGATTTTATAGCTTCTTTTGCGATTTCAATTACACCAAGCGTTTTGTACAATTTACAAATATTTTCTACTTCTTTTGTCGATTTACATTTTTTCAACATAACTTTTTGAAGCAATAATTTTTGATTTGGATTTGATTTAGCTAACGCATGCAAAAATAAAAATGTTCTTTTTCCTTCTTTGATGTCTCCTCCGATTTTTTTCCCGAATTCTTTTTCATCGGCGATAACATCCAACAAATCGTCTTGAATTTGAAACGCGCGACCGAGCAACATTCCAAAAGATTTCAGCGCACTAATTTCCTTTTGCGTTCCGCCACCAACAACTGCTCCGATTTCCATTGCAACAGAAAACATCTTTGCAGTTTTTTTATCTATCATTTTTAAATATTCTTTTATCGAAACATTCTTTTGCGTTTCAAATTCTTTATCGTATGCTTGTCCTTCGCAAACTTCAAAAAGTCCATTTGTTAAAATGGAAATTGCTTCGGAAATATTTTTTGATTTTGTCTTTAGCAGTTCGTTGTACGCAAATGCAATCATTGCATCGCCAGAAAGTATTGCAACATTCGAATCCCATTTTGTGTGAATTGTTTTTCTGCCGCGACGAGATGTTGCGTTATCCATAATGTCGTCGTGAACAAGTGTGAAGTTGTGCAAAATTTCTATTGCGACTGCCGCATAAATTGTAGATTTAAAATTTCCGCCAACTGCTTCTGCCGCAAGCAATGTTAAAACTGGACGAATTCTTTTTCCTCCACCAGATAAAATATAATTTATCGGCTCGTGCATTGAGCGAGGTGAACGATTAGTTTGCAATTGTTTTAATCGCAGTTCGATTGATTTTTGATAACTATTAAATTTTAATCTAAATGATTTCACAATATTTTTATTTTTTCTTTGTTAAGTTCCGAAATATTTTTTGCGCCAACTAAAAACATTGCGCCACTAAATTCCTTTTTCCAATTTAAAATTAATTCTTCAATTCCATTTTTACCATTTTTCATCAACTCTATTATAAGTGGTCGCGCCACGCCAAAATAATTTCCTCCCAATGCAATTGATTTTGCCATTGTAATTCCATCACATACACCACCGGAAGAAATAATTTTTAAATTCGGGTATTTTTCTTTTAGCGAAGCAACCTCAATCAATGCATCGCTTGTTGGTATTCCCCAATCCCAAAATTGATTAAACGAATTTTTATTTTTTCTTCTTAAAATTTCAACGCCCGCCCAACTTGTTCCGCCTGCGCCTGCAATATCTATTATATTAACTCCAACATTTAGCAATTTTATCGCAACTTGTTTTGAAATTCCCGCGCCAATTTCTTTTACGATTATCGGAATTTTTAATTCTTTAACTAATTTTTCAATTCCATTTAAAACGCCAGCGAAGTTTGTATTTCCTTCGGGTTGCAAAAATTCCTGCAAAGGATTTAAATGAACCGCAAACGCATCGGCAGAAATTAATTCTGCTAATTTTTTTATTGATGAAACATTTTTCAGATTTGCAATTTCAGCCGCACCGATGTTTCCAATTATCGGAACACTCGGCGCAACTTTTCTAATAATTTTAAATGAATTGTGAAATTCGCTACTTTCAATTGCTTGTCTCTGGCTTCCCACTCCGATTGGCAATTTAAATTTTTCTGCAACTTCGCCTAAAATTTTATTTATTTTTGTAGATTCTTCATATCCGCCAGTCATCGAAGAAATTATTAAAGGAAATGAAATCGTTTTATTTAAAAATTTTGTTTCGGTTGAAACTTCGGAAAAATTTATTTCAGGTAACGCGCAGTGAATTAAATCCCAATTTTCAAAACCATTTGTTTTATTTCGGAAACCAACCTCTCTATTTATAGTCAAATTAATATGGTCTCTTTTACGATTTTCAGTTGAAAATTTGTCGTTCTTCATTTTTTGGTTGAATTATCAATGCAAAGTAATGAAAAGCCATAAAATTTACAAGAAATGCAATATTGAAAAGTTAAAAGAAGAATTATTTTATTTCAATTCTTCAAATTCGCCTGAGGATTTGTTTTTGCAGACATTGTTCCAATTAAAATATTTTCCATTCATTACAACATAAACTCCGTTTTGTAAAGTTTGAACGAATGCAAGCGCGCTTCCAAGATTAAAAAGTCCATCGGAGCTACCAAATTTATAAGGAATCATTGCGCCAGTTAAAACTACAGTTTTATTTTTTACTTTTTCGGCAAGCGATATTGCAGTTTCAACCATTGTATCTGTGCCATGCGTGATTAAAATTTTATTCTCTTCCGATAGGTTGCATTCGTTTGCAATTGCTTCTCTATTTTCATCGGTCATTTCCAAACTATCAATCATCATTAAAGTTGAAATTGAAACTTCAATTTTTGAGCGACCAAGTTTTAACATTTCTGGTAAATGTGTTCGATTGAAAAAGAGTTGCCCTTTAAGTTCGTTGTACTCTTTATCAAATGTACCGCCGGTAATAATTATTTTGATTGGCATATTATAAAAATAAAATTATTATTTAATTTTTCCTAAACTCAAAACTTCTTTTGCTCTGGTTAAGGCATCATCAAAATTTCCATGAAAATTTGCTTCGCCAATTTCATCAAAAATTCCCGATTTAGTAAAAGCAAAAACCGGTTGCGAGTGGACTTCGGAAAGAATTATTTGGCATCCTTGTTTTTTTGATGAATGAAAAACTTCTCTGATTGTATGCAATCCGGTTGCATCAATTGCATTTACATTTCGCATTCGGATGATTCGAACTTTCGGCAAATCTTCAACATAATTCATAACCTCTTTAAATTTTTCAACGGCACCAAAAAAGAAAGGTCCGTTGATTTCAAAAACTTCAACACCTTTTGGAATTAAATTATTTTCAGTTGCATTTGAATCTTCAACTTCTTCGCCATCTTTTAATTCGCGAGTAACAATTCCAATATTTGTTACTTCTGACATTCGTTTCATAAAAAGAAAAACTGCAAGCACCATTCCAATTTCAATTGCGACAACTAAATCAACTACAACTGTAAGAAAAAAAGTTGTTATCAAAACAATTACATCGCTTCGCGGACTTCGCATCAAAGAAAGAAAAGTTTTCCATTCACTCATATTGTAGGCGACGATTACAAGAATTGCCGCAAGAGTTGATAATGGAATTAAACTTGCCCATCGACCAAACAATAACATAATTAATAGAAGTGTAATTGAGTGAATGATTCCAGCAATTGGAGTTCGTCCACCGCTACGAATATTTGTTGCAGTTCGCACGATTGCGGTTGTTGCAGGTATTCCGCCAAAAAGTGGTGATGCAATATTTGCAACTCCTTGCGCAACAAGTTCCATATTTGAACGATGCTTGCTTCCAATCATTCCATCAGCAACAACACATGCAAGTAACGATTCGATGCCGGCCAAAATTGCAATTGTTGTTGCAGGGCGTAAAAGGTTTTTGATAATTTCAAAATCAAATAGTGGCATTGTTGGAGATGGAATCATCGAAGAAATTTTTCCGAACCTGCTTCCGATTGTTTCAACGGGAAGTTGAAAATATTGCACGACGAAAGTTGAAATAATAATTACAAAAATAGGAGCTGGAATTTTATGATAAAATTTTTGCAGAAAAATTATAATTAAAAGAGAAGCAGAACTTATTGCAAGTGCATAAAAATTAAAATTCGAGAAATTTAGAGCAAACTCCTTCCATTTATCAAAAAATTCCGATGGAACATTTCCCATTTGCAAACCAAAAAAATCTTTAATTTGTGATGAAAAAATTATTACTGCAATTCCACTTGTAAAACCAACGATGATTGGATGCGGAATAAATTTAATTGTTGAACCAAATCCTGAAACTCCCAAAATAATTAAAATAATTCCCGCCATAATTGTAGCAATCATCAATCCGTTTAAACCATATTGTTGAACGATGCCGTAAATGATTACAACAAATGCGCCAGTAGGTCCGCCAATTGCAACACGACTTCCACCAAGTGCAGAAATTAAAAATCCTCCAACTACAGCAGTAATCAATCCTTTTTCCGGAGAAACGCCAGATGCAATTGCGAATGCAATTGAAAGCGGCAAGGCAACAATTCCAACTACGATTCCTGCAAAGGAATCTTTAATGAATTGTTCGCGAGTATAATTTTTTAAAGTTGTAAAAAGTTTTGGCTTAAGCATTTTGTTTTATTCTTGAAAAACAAAATACAATTATAATAATGTTTATTCAACTTAAGTTTTAATGATGAATATGATTTGTTAAAAAATTGCGGATTGCTTTAAATATCTTTTGATTCCTCTTTTTTTTATTTGCATTTCTTTTTTAATTGCATCAGTTCGAGTATCAAATTCTTCCATGGAAATTAGTTCCCATGGAATACCACTTTTTGTAGATTTACTTTTTCCGGAATTGTGTTCTAATAATCTGCGAGAAAAATCTTCGGTATGTCCAACATAAAATTTATCTGTCTTTTCGCTTTTTAAAATGTAGACGACAAATTTCATTGTCGGGGCGAGAGGATTCGAACCTCCGACTTCTTGCTCCCAAAACAAGCGCTCTAGCCAGGCTGAGCTACGCCCCGATGATTCTTTATTTCAATTTTCTTTTTCAAGCCGTTTCGGATTTCTTTCTCCGACTTTGGCGCCATAGGCGCCACGCTCTAG
>ERZ1292623.1819-Hain-H51-01um-R1-1819-length-19917-cov-11_pt1 | contig 19917 bp, 16 predicted proteins | sample MGYA00564398_ERZ1292623 | MGnify/ENA primary metagenome ERZ1292623 (study PRJEB36523, sample SAMEA6512633) | groundwater metagenome | collected 2019-01-07 | study: AquaDiva: Metagenomics assemblies of 32 groundwater samples | reverse complement strand
AAAATATGAATTTTTTTGGTAAAAAACAAAAAGAAATATATTTAGATTATGTTTCCTCAACTCCTGCAAGTAAGGAAGTTTTAGATGCAATGAAACCATATTGGAATGAAAAATATGGGAATGCTAGTGAAAATCATAAATTTGGCAGAACGGCAAAAAGAGCGCTTGATGAATCGCGTGAAAAAATTGCAAAAATTTTTGATGTAAACACAAAAGAAATAATTTTTACATCCGGCGGGACAGAATCAAACAATCTGGCGATTCTTGGGTTTTTTAATCAAATAAAAAAAGAAGCGGGAACATTAAATGGTTATCATGCAATAACAAGCGAGATTGAACACTCTTCGGTTTTAAAAACATTTAAACATTTAGAAGGGGACGGATTAAATATTAGTTATATAAAAGTTGATGAAAATGGAATTGTTGATTTAAAAGAACTCACAGTAAATATTAAAGAAAAAACAATTTTTGTTTCTATAATGATGGTGAATAATGAAATAGGAACAATACAACCGATATCGGAAATTGCAAAAATAATTAGGAAATACAGAAAAACGAGTAAAAAAAGTTCACTATTCCCAAATTTAGAATTTCCAATATTTCATACAGATGCGAGTCAATCACCCTTGTTTTTGGACTTGAATGTAAAAAAACTTGGTGTTGATATGCTAACCATAGATGGACAAAAAATATACGGGCCCAAAGGAGTTGGTGCTTTGTATATTAAAAATGGAATAAAAATTCAACCGTTATTTTTTGGTGGCTCACAAGAATTTGGTCTGCGACCAGGAACTGAAAATATTCCACTCATTGTTGGATTATCAAAAGCAGTTGAAATTGCGTCAAATGAAAAAAAAGAGTTTTCAAATAAAATTTTGAAATTACGTAAATATTTTATAGATAGAATTTTAAAAGAAATTCCCGATTCTAAATTAAATGGAAGCGCAGAATACAGAACGCCAAATAATATAAATGTTTCGTTTAAAAATACAGACCACGAATTTCTTGTAGTTCAGCTTGATGAGAGTGGAATTTTTTGTTCAACAAAAAGCTCTTGTTTGAATAATAAGGATAGCGATTCATATGTTTTAAATGCAATAAATAAAAATAAGGTAAAAATGGGTGGTGTAAGATTTTCTCTAGGAGAGGAGACAACAAAAGAAGATTTAGATTATGTTATAGAAAAACTCAAGAAATTTGTATAGACCCGGAAAGGGCTTGATATTTTATAAATAATAAAATACAATAAGTCCAATGAAGCTCGAAGAACTAACAAAACAACAAATAATACTTCTTACACTACTTGTAAGTTTTGTTACTTCTATTGCAACCGGAATAGTAACCGTTACTCTTTTGGGGCAAACTCCTCCCGGGACTACTCAAACAGTTAACAGAATTTTAGAAAGAACAGTTGAAAAAATTGTCCCGGATAAACAGGGCGCATCAGTTGTAACGTCAGAGAAAACTGTTGTTGTTAAAGAAGAAGATTTAATAACAAAATCAATAGAGAATGGTTCAAAAAGTATTGTGAGGATATATGAAAAATTAGACACGAGCAGTAAAGAAGAAAATAATAAACTAGGAAATTTTGTCGGAATAGGAGTTGTAGTATCCAAAGACGGGAGAATTATTTCGGATGGTAGTTTTTTTGATAAACAAAAAAATTATGTTATTTCAACATACGACAACAGGACATTTGCCATAGAAAATAAAAGTAATGACGGTAGTAATATTTTTATAGGTGATATAACAAATGCAAAAGATAAAGAAAATTATATATTTAATCCTGTATCTTTTTCAGATTCAAAAAATTTGAAATTAGGGCAAACAGTAATTGCTATAGGTGGAGAGGACAGGGATTCTGTTACAGAAGGTATCGTTTCAAGTATTTTACGAGAAAATATAACAGTTAAAGAAAATACCGATAAAACAAAGCCAGAAGTTACAAAAACAATAACATCAGAAATTCAAACATCAATTCAACCAATAAAAATTGTAGGTGTACCCTTGTTGAATCTTTTCGGGGAAGTTATTGGTCTAAATGTAATTTCAAAAGATGAATTTATTATTATTCCTTCAGATTATATAATAGAACAATTGGGCTTTGTTAAATTACCAGATATCAAAGGACCTGTAAAAAAGTAGGATTGACTACGATTTAGAATTGTCGTAAAATACTCTCACTCAATTTTTAAATGTTATATTTTTTATGTATCAAATTTTAGATTTAAGACATTAGATTTAGTTTTTGATTTTTGATATTTAATTTTTGATTTTATAATATGCCACCATTTCATAATTTTACAACAAAAGGAAAAGAAGCAATCAAGAGAGCTCACGAACTTGCGATTGAACGTGGTCAAAACAGTGTTAATCCTGCTCATCTTTTGGCTGCTCTAATTTTACAAGAAGAAAGTATGGTTTTTTCAATATTGGAAATTTTGGATGTTGATATTGTCTTACTGACGGATTCTGTTATTGAAATGCTTGACAGACCCGAGGGTTCAACGGTTTTGTCGCCGTCGTATCAAATGTATTTGACACCTGAGTTTGCAAGAATTCTTGAAGAATCATCTAAAGTTGCTCAAAGATTAGATGATGAATTTGTTTCCACGGAACATATTTTTCTTTCAATGTTTAGTGTTGAAAGTTCTGCTAAAACTGTTTTATCGCGTTTTAAAATAACACAAGAAATGGTTTTAAAAGCGCTTGAAGAAATAAGAAACAACAAAGATAAAGAAATTGAAGCTCCTAAAAAATTAAGGTCAATTGGTAAATATACGAGAAGTTTAACAAAACTTGCTTCAGAAAATAAACTGGACCCTGTTATTGGAAGAGATAATGAAATAAATAGAATAATCCAGATTTTATCTAGAAGAACAAAAAATAATCCTATTTTAATAGGAGAAGCCGGAGTTGGGAAAACCGCAATCGTTGAAGGACTTGCCCAAAGAATGAATAATGGAGATGTTCCGGAATCATTAAAAAACAAGGACATCGTTTCTCTTGATTTAGGTTCACTTATTGCGGGGACAAAATATAGAGGCGAATTTGAAGAAAGATTAAAAGGAATAATAAAAGATATTGAAAAATCCAATGGCAAAATAATATTATTTATTGATGAGATTCATACAATCGTTGGCGCTGGCGCGGCAGAAGGAGCTATGGATGCTTCAAATATGTTGAAACCTGCACTTTCTCGTGGCGAACTAAGAGCCATTGGTGCAACAACATTAAAAGAGTATCAAAAACACATAGAAAAAGACCCCGCGCTCACGAGAAGATTTCAACCGGTTTATGTTCAAGAACCATCTCTTGAAGATGCTATTGCAATACTTCGCGGTTTAAAAGAAAAATATGAAATTTTTCACGGAGTTAAAATTTTAGACGAAGCAATAGTTTCTGCCGTTAATTTAAGTAGCAGATATATAAGTGATAGATTTATGCCAGACAAAGCTGTTGACCTTATAGATGAGGCCTGTTCCTCACTTAGAATGTCTTTAGAAAATAAACCGCCAATTCTTGAAGAAACCCACAGAAAAATACTTCGTTTAGAAATAGAAAAACAAGCTCTCAAAAAAGAAACCAACACTTCTTCAAGTGGCAAAAAAGCAAAAGAAAGAGTGAAAGAAATTGAAAAAGAAATTGCTGATTTGAGAGAGAAGACCTCGGAGCTTGAATTAAAGTGGCTTGGAGAAAAAGATACATATTCTGAAATAAAAGAAATTAAAAAAGATTTAGAAAAACTTAGAATTAATGCAGACAATGCAGAAATTTTATCAGACCTTTCTCGTGTGGCAGAAATAAGATACGGAGAAATTCCTGTTTTAGAGAAAAAACTTGAAATAAAAACAAAAAAATTGAAGAAATTACAAAGCTCAAGAAGAATTCTTAGAGAGGAAGTTCTTGAATCAGATATAGCCGAGGTTGTTTCAAAATGGACAGGTATACCAGTTACAAAAATGCTTGAAGGCGAAGTTCAAAAACTTTCAAGAATGGAAGAAGAACTCAAAAAGAATGTTATTGGACAAGATGAAGCGGTTAAAAAAATTACGGACGCAATAAAAAGATCTCGCGTTGGAATTTCTGACCCAGAAAAACCAATCGGTTCTTTTATGTTTCTTGGTCCTACAGGTGTTGGTAAAACGGAACTCACAAAAACACTCGCTAAGTTTTTATTTAATGACGACAAAGCGCTTATTCGCGTAGATATGTCTGAATTTATGGAAAGACATTCTGTTTCAAAAATGATAGGTTCACCTGCTGGATATGTCGGTTATGAGGAAGGTGGAATTTTGACAGAGATGATAAGACACAGACCATACTCGGTTGTTTTGTTTGATGAAATAGAAAAAGCACATCCGGAAGTGTTTAATATTCTTTTGCAGGTTCTTGATAATGGGCGATTAACAGATTCAAAGGGAAGAGTGGTTAATTTTAAAAACACAGTAATTATTTTGACATCGAACATTGGAAGTGAATTTATAGATAAAATGCAAACCATAGGATTTAATAATGGTGAGGACGGTGAAGAATATGAAGATGCAAAAAAAAGAGTAACGAATGCATTGAAAGATTATTTTAGACCAGAATTTTTAAATCGCCTCGATGAAATAATTGTGTTTAATGTTTTAAGTAAGGAAGCAGTAAAGGAAATTGTTAATATTCAAATTGGAATGGTTCAAAAGAGATTGTTTGAAAAAAATATAAATATGGAAATTAAACCGGATGTTTTAGCATTTATTTCTAAAGAAGGATATAGCCCACAATATGGTGCTAGGCCACTAAAAAGATTGATACAAAGTAAAATTTTGACTCCTATGGCAAATATAATGGTTGCAAAAAGTGTTTCAGATGGTGGGACAGTTACTATTAGTATTGATGATAAAAATGAATTAATTTTTGATGTTAAACAAGAGAAAAAAAATCTTGTTTTGAAAGAATCTCAAAAAAAGAAAGTTGGGGTATAAATCCAAATGTTCTAATGAAACACTTTGGGTCCATAATAAAATTAAAATACATCTCTTTTTGAGATGTATTTTAATTTAATATTTAAGTTCACGATAAAAATAAAAAAGATTAAAACTCTCATTTAGAGAGTTTTAATTTGTGCGCCGGGCAGGATTCGAACCTGCGTAGCCCGAAGGGCGACAGATTTACAGTCTGTTGCGATTGACCGCTCCGCCACCGACGCAATAAATATATAATAACAAATATAATCAAAATTGTAAAAAAGGTCTTAAACAAAGCCATTTAAATAGTTGATAAAATCTCTTGCTTAACTCTAATTTTCGTATCTGATACAATTAGTAGTGGTTTCCATGCTTGTGGTCGACATGGGCAACCTCACTTAATATAAGTTATTGAATTTTAAAATTTTAATATGGAAAAAGAAATAGGTGTAATTACACACTGGTTTGATAAGATAAATGTTGCCGTGATAAAACTAAATGGTTCTCTTAAAAAAGGCGACAAGATAAAAATTATGAAAGGAGATATAGAGTTTGAGGAAACCATAGATTCAATGCAGATAGACCATAAAAATGTCGATTCTGCGAAAAAGGGTGATGATGTTGCAATAAAATTATCTGAAAAGACGAAAGAAGGAGCATTAGTTTATCTTGTTAAATAATCATTTACCTTGTTAAATCCTACTCGGCTCGCTTATCGCAGGCAGGCGGGAATTCGCCAGTGGCGAATTATTTAACAGGACAAGCAAATAAAAAATGCGTGTAAAACTTACACGCATTTTTTATATTTTTATACGAATTTAGTAATAATTTTAGAATATGGCTTTAAATAAGAGTATTTTTATTATAAGAAATACATTCTTTTTTCTGAGTATTGACTAATTTGGTGTTTTGTACTATTTTTTCAATAGAGTAAGTTTTCTTTAAAATAACAAATCACAAATAAAGGAGTTCCAAATGAAAAAAAGTATTTTTCTAATTCTCTTTTTATTCTTAACAATATTAATTTCGCGAAACATTTTTTCGCAGACGCAAGTTTTAAACGAAAAAGAACACCCTGTTCTTTTTTCTAAGGAAATGTTTTCAATTTCATCTGCGGGTTTTTTGATTGCAGATTTTAAAAAACTTAAAAATGATTCTGCTTCAATTCAATTAAACGAACTAAGAATATTCGGCGGAATGAAATATAATTTTTTAGAATTAAAAACAGATATTTCATTCAAAAAAAGTAAGAATGCAATGGAGATTTTAGATTCCGAGATACTCAATCAACTTTATGTTCAAATCAACTCTGTTTTTGAATTACCGGTTAATATAAAAATTGGTAAATTTAAAACTGCAGCTGCCACATCTATTCCATACGAATATGAGACATATACAGCAAAAGGGTTGGGAGTCGGAGAACCATTTTCTGGTCTTTATGCTGGCGGAGTTCAAATAGAAACACAAATTCAAAAGAATGTTAAGTTTTTATTTGATGTGACTAGGTTGGCATATCCACTGGGACAGAAACCAATTTATAATGATCAGAAAATGACAGATATTCAGACATCGGGACTGCTAATTGTTAACATTATTAATTATGATTTAATAATGGAGTCCTCGTTTGAGTATTCCAATGAAAGGTTAAGATGGGGAGCCGGTTTTGATTTATACAATTCAAAAAGTGGTCCATTTTTTTTCAATGGAGATGTTTTTTTTGAAGAATCTATTTTCGGTTATAGAATGACCACAGGATTGAAATTTGAAAACTTTGATTGGCATATTCAAGCTGAAAATGGTTTGGAGAATACTTGGTCCAAAAGAAGCTTCATAACAACGGGTGTTTCATTTAATTTCAACACAGGAGGGTTGGTAAATAACAAAATAATATTGGATTACCAAACACCACTCGGAGAAGATAAAAAAGATTGGGCTGTTTTTGGTTCCCTCAGGATAGCTTTTAATTAATAACGTTTTTGCAAATCGGGGCATTAATTTGCCTCGATTTTTTTATTATTTTAATATTTGCACGATTTGATAAAATATAGTATTCTCCTTGGATATGGCTTCACAGAAAAATCTAATAAAACTACAATGTACTGTTTGTAAAAGAACAAACTATTATACGAGCAAGAACAAAAAGACAATTGATAAAAAGATAGAACTAAAAAAATATTGTAAATGGTGCAAAGCGCATACGCCACATAAAGAGAGCAAGAAGTAAAGTTTTTATAACAAAAAGTTGTGATATCATAAAATCATGACAAAAAAGACAACTAAAAAAGAAGACAACCTAAATCATCATTCTCGAGATGAGTATACTGTTGTGCTTGAAGATTTAAGATCTCAATTTAAGGTGTTTGGGGAAGTGTTGGGTGATGTTAAAGAAATTGTAAGCGAACACACAATCAAATTTGAAAATGTAGAAAATCGACTTGAAAATGTAGAAAATGATATGGGGACTGTAAAAGATAAACTTGAAAATTTAGAAAATGATATGGGGATTGTTAAAAAAGAATTATCAATAATCAGACATGATCAAATTACTCGTGATGAATTTAAACTATTAGAAACTCATGTTGATCGTTTAGAGCAAATAATAAAAAAATAAATGAAAAAGCAATTAAAATTGCTTTTTCATCCATAATTAATTTTCAAAGACAGAGGCCTTTGTTTTTTGTTGTTTTTTTTTGTGATATTATCTAAATATGGGTCTATAGTTCAACGGTAGAATTTCGGTCTCCAAAACCGACGATCGAGGTTCGAATCCTCGTGGACCCGCAATATTTTTAAAATATGAAAACAGATTTAAAAAAGTTAGTAATTGAAGAATTTTCAGGAGAAAATGCTCAAAAACTTTATATACAAAAAGCAGAAAATGGTTTTTGGGATTCTGAAGATTTTTTTATTAATAAATATTTTATTGAAAAAGGAAAAATTTTAGATTTAGGTTGTGGCACAGGTAGAACCACTATTCCATTAAATAAAATAGGATATCAAGTTGTTGGGGTGGATTTAGTGCCCGCAATGATTGAAAGTGCAATACAGATAGCCCAAAATAAATCACTCGATATCAATTATAGAATTGGTGACGCCACTTCACTTGATTTTGAAAATGATTTTTTTGATTATGTATTATTCTCAAATCAAGGATGGACACAAATTCCTAGTTCTAAAGAAAGAGAGAAAGCACTAAGTGAGGTTTTTAGAATATTAAAAAAAGATGGAATTTTTATTTTTACCGCTCACCCACGTATTTGGTTATCAAAAAATATCTTTTTCTGGATTTGGCAATGGATTCGTTTCTACGTATTTAAACCATTGGATTTTAATATACCCGAAATAGATTTTGGGGACAGATTTTTTGACAGAGAAACACACAATCAAGGAAAAACTTATAAGACAAAACAGTACATACATATTGCAAAAACAAGCGAAGTTGAAAAACAAATAAAACAAGCAGGTTTCAAATTATTAGAAGCAAATGGTAATTTACAAATATCAAAAGAAGATATTAGAAAATATCCGCCCGTATTTTATATTTGTCAGAAATGACATTTCGAACATTCTTTCAATTAATTTTTTATACTAAAATGTCCTATAGGACATTTTAGTATAAAAATGTTTTTTGAGAATTTATAATTTTATAAATTTTTTTATCTCCTTTTCAATTTTTTTATAATCCTTCAGTTCAAACCATTTTATATTTTTATTTCTTTTAAACCAAGTTTTTTGGCGTTTAGAAAATTGCCAAATTTTTGTTTCTAGTTGTTCTATCATTTCGTTTTTTGATAAGAAACTACGAAGATAGCGGGAAACGTATCTGTATTCAAGACCAAATTCATCTAATCTTTTCCACGACACACTGCTTTCGTGAAGTTTTTGAACTTCGCCAATCATTCCTCTTTTAATTCTTTTTATTAGGCGATCGTGAATTAATTTTCTTAATTTTTTATCATCTGTTTTTATCCCAATCTCCAAAAACTCATATTTTCGTTTATCCCGTTTTTGTTTATCCCCAAATCCAACGGAATAAGGGGATAGTTTATTTTTATCTGCGTCTATCTGCGTTTTTTTATCTGCGTTTATCTGCGTTCGTGCTATCTCGATTGCACGAATTAATCGTCTCTTATTTTTTGAATCAATATTTTTTGCGCGAGTCGGGTTTAGTTTTTTTAATATTTTAAAAAGTTCTTCGGTGGGTTTTTTTTCTAATTCTTTTCTTAATTTTTTATCAGGTTTAATTTCTGGAAAATCAATATCATCTACAACGGAATTAATATAAAAACCTGTTCCTCCACAAATTATAGGTATTTTCTTTTTTTTCAAAATCTCAGCAATTTTCTTTTCTGCTAATTTTTTAAATTCCATAACAGTGAATTGTTTTTTGGGGTTTTTTATATCTAACAAATAATGAGGAATACCAAACATTTCCTTTTTAATGATTTTCCCAGTTCCAATATCCATTCCTTTATAAACCTGTCTTGAATCAGCAGAAATAATCTCACCATCTATTTTTTTAGCGAGTTTTACAGCCAAACCACTCTTTCCAGAAGCCGTTGGTCCAAGAATAACAATAATTTTTTGTTTTTTTTCAGACACGATTATTTTGTGGGCGAGGAGGGAGTCGAACCCTCATCCCTTACGAGATACGATTTTGAGTCGTACGCGTATACCAATTCCGCCACTCGCCCGTATTAAATTAATATATACAATTGTGCGTCTATCAATTTTTAGCCCGTAACCAATTCGTTGTGATACTGGAGCCACTACCGCGGCGCATAAATAGATTACTCAATTTTTTCACAAAAATCAAACAATATTCACACTATTTATTTTCTAAAAATAAAATGTTAAAATATTAGTATAAAAATTTGTTGTTTTTTTGTTTTTTATTTTTTAAATATTATGTCCAACTTTCAAGACGATTCAATATTTTGGATAGAGGTAAATAAAATAAGACCTAATCCATATCAACCAAGAACAGAGTTTGACCAAAATCGACTCAATGATTTAGCTGATTCCATAAAACAATATGGGATTCTTCAACCGCTTGTTGTTACTCGTTTGGAAATTACAAGAGACGATGGTGGGCTGATGACTCAATATGAATTAATTGCAGGCGAAAGAAGATATAGAGCGGCAAAAATTGCCGGGCTTTCTCAAGTTCCTGCGATTATAAGAAGTGGGGAAGAAGACGGAAGAATGAAACTTGAAATGGCGATAATAGAAAATCTTCAAAGAGAAGATTTGAACCCGATTGATAGAGCAAGAGCGTTTTTTCAACTGGCGTCAGAATTTAATTTTAAACATCACGAGATTGCAAGAAAATTAGGAAAAAGTAGAGAATATGTATCAAATACAATTCGCTTACTTTCTTTGCCAGACAAAATGCAAGAAGCGATTGTTTGTGGAAAAGTTTCGGAGGGTCACGCAAGGCCGATGATGATGTTAAAGGACAGACCGGAAGAACAGGAGACATTATTTAAAGAGGTCTTATATAAAAAAATTACTGTTAGAGAAGCTGAAAGTATTGCCAGAAAAATAGCGCAAGATAAAATTCGTAGAAAAGATTATGAATATGACCCCGAAATTGTTGAAATTGAAAATAAACTTTCACAATCTCTCGGAACTCGCGTTCAAATAGAAAAAAAAGATGTCGGTGGAAAAATAGTGATAGATTATTTTTCTCCAAGTGATTTAAGAACAATTTTGGACTTGATAAATTCAACCGGCACAGTAAAAGGTGTTGAAGACATGCTTGATAAATATATATCTGAAAACGAAGGAGTGACGAATGTGTTAGTAGACGATATTAATTTAAAAGAAGAAATAAAAGACATTAATGATAATTTTTATTTTGATAAAAACAAAGACGACAATTCAGAAAATGAAGAAGAAATATATTCAATAAAAAATTTTTCTATTTGACCCAAGGTATTTTTATTAATGTTTTAAATTTGGATTTTTTAACAAAAATTGTCTTATAAATCTTTTAGCCATTGATGTCTTAACAATACTAAGCCATTTTTGTGTTGGGTGACTATTTTTATTTATTGTTATTTCAATTATATCTCCATTTTTTAAGCTAGCATCTAATGATGTAAATTTATTATTTATTTTTGCTCCAGAAGCGTGGTCTCCAACATCTGAATGTATATGATAAGCAAAATCCAAAGGTGTTGAATCCATAGGCAAGTCAATAACGTCTCCATTTGGAGTAAATACGAAAATTCTGTTTTCAAAAAAATCATTTTTTAAGGTCTCCATAAATTCTTCTGAAGCAGGAATTTCTGTTTGTATTTCTGCCAAATCTTTTATCCACTTAGGTGATTCTTTTTTTGTTTCTTTTTCTGAAATATTTAAACCCTCTTTTTTTGCTAGTAGTGAAATTTTACTAAACCACATCAAATTTTTCATTACATTTTTTTCACTCCCTTTTTCTTTGTAGGATACATGTGCCACTATTCCGAATTCAGCTTCTCTGTGCATTTCCATCGTTCTAACTTGAATTTCCACCACATCTCCTTTTCCTGTAAATATATTTGTATGTATGCTTTTGTATCCGTTTGGTTTTGGCGTGGCGATATAATCTTTTATTCTTCCTGGCAATGGTTTCCATATATTGTGAACAATGCCAAGAACTTTATAACAATCACCTATAGTAGGGACAACAACTCTCAAAGCAAAAACATCAAAAACATTATCTATATCCATTTCTTTTTCCTGTAATTTTTTGTATAAACTGTATAAATGTTTTTTTCTATATCCAATATCTTCAATATGGATTTTCTCTTTTTCCAATCTCTTTTTTAAAGTGTCATGTATTTCTTTTAATGATTTTATATTTTTTCCATGTTTATCTCCCAGCATTTTTTTAACATTGTTGTATTCGTTTTGGAACAGGTATTTAAAAGACAAATCTTCCATCTCACATCTAAATTTTCCCATACCCAACCTGTGAGCAATTGGCGCGTATATTTCTAAAGTTTCGGTTGCAATCCTTTTTCTTTTTTCCTCACTTTCTATATATTCCAGGGTTCTCATATTATGCAGACGGTCGGCCAGTTTTATTATCAATACTCTTATATCTTCGGAGGTTGCTATAAATAACTTTCTCAAACTCTCAATATATCTTTTGGCTCCTCCGAATCTGATTTTTCCTAATTTTGTTACACCCTCAATTAAAAAATTTATTTCTTCACCAAATTCTTTTTTTATCGTATCTTGGTCAGCCAAACCATCCTCCGTCACATCGTGTAACAGTCCAGCCACTATGGTCTTTGGGTCCATACCCAATTCTTTTAAGATAACAGCCGTTTTATATAAATGTATAAAATAAGGTTCCCCAGAAAATCTCTTCTGTTCTTTATGGCATTTTTCAGCAAAGTCAAATGCCTTTTTTATGACTTTGCTTTCTGTGTCTGAAAAACCATCCGTTAGTTTTTTTATATCCGTGTTCATGTGGTTATTAGATTATAACCCATTTGTTAAAAAGTAGGAGATACTATAAATTTAAAATTTTTAGGAAAAGTTTTAAACTAAGAGCTTTTTAAAAAACAAAAACATTACCTGTCCCGTAGTGAACTTGTTCCACTACTGGGATGGATTGGAAAGCTCAATTATGGGCTGAAAAGCTCATTAAGAGCTTTTCAGCTTATGAGGATTATGATTGGGGCATTCTTTTTTACTACAACGAGTTGGAATTGTTTTTGTTCCTTCCATCATTAGTGAATCACATTCTTTACATAGATCTCCAGTAGGTTTTGCTTTTATCGCATTTTTGCATTTTGGATAATTTGAACAACTATAAAAAATTCCAAATTTCCCCTTTTTCTCAACCATTGTTCCTTTTTTGCAAATTGGGCAACCAACACCCGTATCATTTTTTAAATTTTCCGTGTTATTTTCACTTTCTTTTATAAATTTACATTTTGGATAATTATTGCAAGAAATAAATTTTCCAAAACGGCCGTGTCGTTCTACCAACTTTCCCGTTTTACATTTAGGACAAAGTTCACCGGTTTCTTTTGGCGGATCAATTGTGCCCCCATCTATTGTTCTTGCTCCATTGCAATCTGGAAATCTTGAACAGCTCATAAACTTTCCATTTTTACTTAATTTTATAACCATATCAGCTCCACACTCAGGGCATTTAAATTCATCTGGCGCGTTTCCAATATTTGTTATTTTTTCTATATTTTCTTTTGACATAACTATTTTATTAAATGGCTCATAAAAATCTTTTAATGTTTTTGTATAATCTCTTTTTCCGTTTGCTATTTCATCAAGCTCGTTTTCCATTTCTGCAGTGAAAGAATCGCTTATATAATTTTCAAAATTTTGTTCAATAAATGAACTAACCACATCGCCAGTATCGGTAGGGAAAAGTGTTTTATTTTTTTTCTCAACATAACCACGGTCATTAAGTGTTTTTATTATTGTCGCATATGTTGAAGGTCTACCGATATCTCGTTTTTCAAGTTCTTTTATTAAACCCGCTTCCGTGTATCTTGATGGCGGTTGAGTTTGTTTTGCCTCTGGACTTATTTTCAAAAGTTTAAGTTTCTCGTTTATTGAAACATCCGGCAATTCATTTGTTTTTTCTCCACCATCCCTGTCTATTTTCATCCATCCGTCAAAAAGAATAGTTGAACCGTTTATACTGAAATTTGGTATTTCACCATCGTTTACTGTCGCAATTATTTTTGTGTTGGATATTTTTGCATCTTCCATTTGTGATGAAACAGTTCTTACCCATATTAATTTATATAATCTTTTTTGTTCGTCTGTCGCGCCTGCATTTTCAAGTCCAAAATTTGTCGGTCTTATTGCTTCGTGTGCTTCTTGCGCGACCTTACTTTTGTTTTTGAAAATTCTTAATTTAAAATATGTTTCGCCGTGTTTTTTTTTGATTATTTTTTCCATTTGTCCCAGCGCCGTTGAGCTTAATGTGGTGCTATCAGTTCTCATGTATGTTATATAACCCGCCTCATACAATTTTTGAGCCACCTGCATTGTTTTTGATGGAGAAAAACCCAATCTATTGCTTGCGGTTTGTTGAAGTGTGGATGTAATAAACGGAGTTTTTGGAGATTGTTTTCTTTCTGTTTTTTTAATATCGCTAACAACCCATTTTTCTTTTTCACCAACATTAATAATTCTATCCACCTCTTTTTTATCTCTCGGCTCCTCAACACAAGTTAATGTAAATTTTTCTTTGTTTTCAACATCGGCAGTAATTATCCAGAAGTCCTCTGGTTTGAAAGTCCTTATCTCCCTTTCCCTTTCCATTAAAATCCTAAGAGCTGGCGACTGAACTCTTCCGGCAGAAAGACCATATCTAACTTTTTTCCAAATTAATCCTGACAAATCATAACCAACAAGTCGGTCCAAAACTCTTCTGGCTTCTTGCGCCTTTCTTAAATCATCATCAATCTCGCGCGGATGTTTTATTGCTTCTTGAATTGCTTCTTTTGTTATTTCATTGAATACTATTCTTTTAGGATTTTTTAAACCCGTAACTTCTTTTATGTGCCACGCGATTGCTTCGCCCTCACGGTCGGGATCAGTCGCTAACAAAACTTCATCGGCTTTTTTTGATATTTTTTTTAGTTCACTTATTATTTTTTCTTTTCCCTTTGTTATTTCATAAAAGGGAATAAAACCAGCTTCAATGTCTATGGCTTTTTTATTATTTTTAGGTAAATCTCTTATATGTCCAACACTTGCTTTTACAACATATTCAACATCACCCGGCATGTCGTTGAGATATTTTGAAATTGTTTTTGATTTTGCCGGCGATTCTACAATAAGTAACTTCATAGTATTTATTATTTAATTATTTTTTTACTTTTTATATCCGCGTTAATCTGCGGTCTGTTATCTGCGCACATCTGCGTTTAAAGGAGTATAACTCGTAATTTTAAATTTTCAAAATTGATAATTGATTTATTTTAATTTTTATGGTATAAATAATAATAGATATAAACATTAGGAGGATGTATGGAAAACAACGAAAAAGCACCTTCAATTTTTACTTTTTTATGGTTTCTTTTAAAAGTAATACTTTTCGATGCGGCTTTTATTTATTTATTGTCGCTGTTATTAAAATCTTTTGGTACTCCAGACTTGTTGCTGTCAATAATAGTAGTCGTTGCTGGAATCCTGTTCTTTATTGCTTATTTTATTTTTTCTCTTGTTTGGCAACAAGAAAAGAATATAAAAAAAGACGACGAAGAACACAAAAGAAATCTTCAAAAAGTTTAGCAAAAATTAGCCCCGTTTTTAAAACGGGGTTTTTATTTTTTTAAAAAACAAAATAATTATAGATGAAAATTGTCGCTTAACGACAATTTTCTAAAAAAACAAAAAGGGATGAAAATTGTCGCTTAACGACAATTTTCTAAAAAAACAAAAAGGGATGAAAATTGTCGCTTAACGACAATTTTCATTCAGGACAATTTTTCCCATTTTTTCCGATACAAGCCCCTTTAATTCCATTGTGCTCAATAGTATATTTGCGGAGCTGATTGGTATATTTAAATTTCTTATTAACTCGTCTTTTATTAATGGTTCCCTTAATAAATTTATAACAGCAATTTCATCTTTTGATAAATTTTCAAACAAACTCTTTTTATTTTTATTTTTTTCATTTTCTATATTTAATGCAATTAAAACATCACCAGAACATGTAATTGGTGTGGCGCCGGTTCGTAACAACATATGCGGTCCTTCTGAATTTCTTGAAAATATTGAACCGGGTATTGTGAGAACATCTCTGTTATATTCGGTTGCCAAACGAGAGGTTATAAGTGTGCCAGAAATTTTTTCTGCCTCTACAACTAAAACCGCATGAGAAATTCCTGCCATGATTCTATTTCTTTGTGGAAAACTCCACGGAGTAGCTCTAAAATCAGGTTCAAATTCTGAAATTAATGCACCACCTTTTTCCAAAATTTTTTTGGCAAGATTTTTATTTAAAAATGGATACAAAACAGAATCGTCTAAACCAGACCCCGGAATTGCAATAGTTTTTAAATCAACATTTAGCGCAGAATTATGAGCGACACTGTCTATACCAATTGCTAATCCTGACACGATAACTATTGGGTATCCGGCAAGTCCCTCAATAATTTTTTTACAGGCCTCTTTACCGTATGGTGTATATTTTCTTGAACCAACCACACACAAAAATTTATTTTCTTTTTCATCAGGAAAATCACCTCTTATAAAAAGTTGTTTCGGCGGGTCAGTAATTTCTTTAAGAAGTTTTGGAAACTCACGCGGATTTAATTTTCTAATCTCATTTTTCATGATTGTTTCTACGCTTTATTGATTTTTTACTTTCTTAAACATTGTTTATTTTATCATCAATTGATACAATTTACTTAATAAATAGTTATTAAATTATACAAAATATGTTAGATATAAAGTTTATAAGAGAAAATAAGGACCTAATCAAAGAGGCCGCAAAAAAGAAATCAATCAGAATAGACATCGATGAGCTTATTGGTTTTGATGAAAGAAGAAAAACTCTTATTGCATCGGTTGATAAAAAAAGAAACGAACAAAATGAAGTCACAAAAAGAATATCATTTGCAAAAGACCAGAATGAAAGAAATTTTCTTATAGCGGATATGCAAAAATTGAAAATAGAAATGCAAAAGGAAGAAGAAGAATTGAAAGAAGTAATAAAAGCATGGCAAATAATTATGTTACGAGTTCCCAATATACCAGATATGTCTGTTCCAGACGGTAAAGGTGAAGAAGATAACAAAGAAATAAGAAAATGGGGCGATATACCTAAGTTTGATTTTGACCCAAAAAGTCATGTTGAGATTATGAAAAATCTTGATATGGTTGATTTTGAAAGAGGGGCAAAGGTTGCTGGTTTCCGCGGTTATTTTATGAAAAATGAAGGAGCTCTTTTGAATTTTGCACTTTGGCAATATACTATAGATAAATTTGTTACAAAAAAAGGTTTTATACCGATGATAGTTCCATCCATGGTTTGCAGAGAGGCATTTGTTGGCACCGGATATCTTCCACAAGGCGAAGAAGATTTATATAAGACACAAGATGATGATTTTCTTTCTGGAACAGCTGAAGTTCCCACAATGGGATATCACATGAATGAAATTATTGATAAAAAATCTCTTCCAATAAAATTTATATCTTTTTCTCCATGTTTTAGACGTGAGGCCGGAAGCCATGGAAAAGACACAAAAGGATTATTTAGAGTTCATGAATTTTTCAAGTTGGAACAAGTTGTGCTTTGTGAAGCAAACCATGAGGAAAGTGTTAAATATCACGAAGAACTTTTAAAAAATGCTGAAGAAATAATGCAGGATTTGGATATTCCATACAGAGTAGTTATTTGTTCATCTGGAGACCTTGGACTTGGACAGGTTAAAAAATATGATATAGAAGCATGGATGCCTTCTGAAAAAAAATATAAAGAAACGCATTCTTGTTCATATTTTCACGATTTTCAAACAAGAAGATTAAATATCAGATACAAAGATGATAATGGAAAAATGAAATATGCTCACTCGTTAAATAACACAGCGATAACATCCAGAGCTCTTATATCAGCAATTGAAAATGGTCAACAAAAGGATGGTTCAATAATTATTCCAGATGTACTTGCAAAATATATAGGTAAAAAACTTATAAAAAAATCGTAAAACAAAAAGAGGGAAATGTTATTTAGAAAAAAAAGCAGAATTAGTTCCTCCAAAGTAAAAGAGACAAGAAGAAAAAAGTTTTTAACCAGAATTCTTCTGGTAATTTTAATTTTGTTGGTACTTTTTGTTGTATCAATTTTTGTTTCAAGAATTAGTAATATAAATATAATAAATATAACTGTAAAAAATGAAAACTCTGTTGTAACAGAAAAAGAGATATTAGAAATAGTTAATAATGATATTGATGGGAAATATTTAGGACTATATCCTAAAACAAATATTTTTATTTATGGAAAGGAAAAAATAACAACAGATATTTATGACAAATTTAAAAGGATAAAAAATGTAGACATTGAAAGGATTGGTTTTAACGGAATTAACATAACAATAAAAGAAAGAAACCCTGTTGGTTTATGGTGTGGTAAAAAAATAAATACAGACGAACAATGCTATTTTCTAGATGAAGATGGTTTTATATATACTGAAGCCCCAACTTTTTCTGGTAATGTTTTTTTTAGAAATTATGGAAATATAGAAGGAAAAGAACAAATTGGTATTAATTTTTTAGATAGTGAAAAATTCAAGAAGATATCTTTTTTTGTGAAATCTATTAAAGACGCTAATTTAAATCCAGTATCATTTCTCGCCGGTGAAAATGGTGATTACGAGATACATTTAAGTGATAATTCAAAAAGTTATGGTTTTTACGGTGGGAAAATAATATTTAATAACAATGATAACTTAGGAGAGATTTTTGATAATTTGATGACAATTCTAAATGAGAGAACATTGGTAAAAGAATTAAACGATAATGTTCAGTTAGATTATATAGATTTAAGATTTGGTAAGAAAATTTTTTTTAAATTTAAATGAAAATTGTCGTCTAACGACAATTTTCATCCATAATTATTTTTTTGAAATAAAAATGCCGACAACGTCGGCATTTGTTTTTAACCAAAAATTTTTTCTTCGGCGATCTTTTTGACCTCCATATCTGTCGTATGATTTAAAATGGATTTCCAGTCAAGCATTTTCAAACTCGTATCTTTTTTGAGATCTTCCGTGGTTATTTTCCCGCTGGAAAGCATATCTTCTATGCATTCTCCAACTGTGTAACTGTAGTTTCGATAAATCTTTTCAATAATTTCCATTACCGTTTCATTGGCAGACATATTTACCTCTGATTTTGTGAACAAATTTACAAGAATAATACTCTCTAAAATATTATTGTCAATTGATGCTTTGATGATACTATCTAAATATGCAAAATAATTTTTGGACAAAACTAAAAAAACCGTTTTTTTGCGTTGCACCAATGTACGACGTTACAGATGCTCCATTCAGGCAAATGATTACAAAATATGGAAAGCCAGACGTTATATTCACAGAATTTGTTTCTGCAGATGGACTTTTAAGTAAAGGGAAAAAAATTCTAAAAGAGCATCTAATTTTTTCTAAAAAAGAAAAACCAATCGTTGCACAATTATTTGGCTCAAATCCAGAAACAATAAAAGAAGCTTGCAAGCTCGTAGTAGAAATGGGTTTTGATGGAATTGATATAAATATGGGGTGTCCAGATAAAAGTGTATTGAAACAAGGTGCCGGAGCAGAACTTATAAAAAATCCGAAGCTTGCTCGTGAGATAATTTATTTCGCAAAAGAAGGTGCTGGTAAAATTCCCATGTCTGTAAAAACGCGGATTGGTTATAATAAAAATGAAATTGAAAAATGGCTTCCGGAATTACTCGCAGAAAACCCCGTTGCGATTACAATTCATGCTCGAACAAAAAAAGAGATGTCCAAGGTTTCTGCTGATTGGACTGCGGTTGCGTGCGCCGTTGAGATTCGTGACAAAATGAAATCAAAAACATTAATAATAGGGAATGGGGATGTAAAAAATAAAAAGGAAGGATTGGTGCACGCCAAAGAGACAGGTTGTGATGGAATAATGATAGGAAGAGGTTTTTTTGGTAAGCCATGGCTTTTGAACGAAAATTTTAATCCGACAACAGAACAAAAATTAGAAATACTTTTAGAACACACCAAACTTTTTATAAAAATTTTTGGGATTAATAAACATTTTGATGTAATGAAGAAACATTTTAAAGCGTATGTGAACGGATTTGATGGAGCAAAAGAATTAAGAACAAAACTAATGCAGACAAAAAATGCAAAAGAAGTTGAAGAAATAATTACTAAATATTTAAAAAATTAGTTAAGTCACGCACATTTTGGACACGAAAAAGGTATAGAATGTTGTTATTAAAACAATTAAA
>ERZ1292623.1818-Hain-H51-01um-R1-1818-length-19921-cov-23_pt1 | contig 19921 bp, 17 predicted proteins | sample MGYA00564398_ERZ1292623 | MGnify/ENA primary metagenome ERZ1292623 (study PRJEB36523, sample SAMEA6512633) | groundwater metagenome | collected 2019-01-07 | study: AquaDiva: Metagenomics assemblies of 32 groundwater samples | reverse complement strand
AAATACTTTTCGCGCTTTTGCCGAAGTCAGCGGAAAAATATATGGCGGCGTTGGAGCAATACGGAATGTTTATTTTGTTATTTTTTATTTTCTTCGGTTTTCAGCTTATCACTCCGATAATTTTCTGGCTTTATGGATTCTTAGGCAGCGGAGCGTTGTAAAAATTTTTCTTGACTAAATTTTTATTTATAGCTATATTTTTTATAGCACAAACAGGATAAAACTTAATAATTTAGATAAAGAAAAAAAGGAGGTAGCAGATGAAAAGAACAGCGATAACGGTGGGAAAAAAGACTATTACGCAGAACTTGGAAATAAACAAGTTTGTTGTTTGCATGATGTTCCCCATGAGGAAGGGGGGGATAATTAAAAAAGAATGCTGGGAACAAGGAGAAATTTTTCCCAAAAATAGCAGTTATTGTTTTGGCGCGAATTGTCCTTCGCCTTGGCGGCAATGTTTAGCTTGCGTAAGGCATGGCACTGCTTGTAATGATGATGCTATAGTGGAGAAAGGGAAGAGATTTTGTCCTTTTCATGAGAAGAATGGTCCAAATGAAAAAAAGAACAGTAATGGGTCATCGGCCTTTTCTCATTCATTCCGCGATCAAGAACCGACTGTGGAAGATTTGGCGGCTATTGAAGAAGGGGCAAAAGAGAATAGTGAAGAAAAGAAAAAAAAGCCTATGTTATTAGCGAAGTATAGGGAAAAAGAAGAAGTAGAAATTCCTTCTATTAAACGTCGCGGGAGAAAAGTTATGTCTTTCGCCGACGATATTCACGGAAGGAAAGTTGGTGGAAGAAGCGTAACCAGAACATTTATGCAAGATGGTTATCGGATAACCATCTTAAAGCCTTCAGTTAAAGAAATAAACAGTACCATAGAAGTTCCAATAGATAAAATTCTTCCATATGGTCGCCAACCGCGACAAGAGATGGGAGATACGGATGATTTGGCAAAAAGCATAAAAAACAGGGGCCAAAAACAAGAAGTTCATTTTTTAAAGATTTCCGGTCATTCAGTTTGCACGTATCTTTTGATTGACGGTCATCGTCGTCGTGAGTCCGTTAAGGAAGCCGGCAAGAAGTTTTTAAGAGGTCTTCTGAAAGATGTGGATAGCGAAAGGGAGCTTTTTATGGAATCGACCTTGGCGAATCTTAATCGCAAAAGCGTTAATGTAATTGATGAGGCTTACGCGATAGCCGACTTGAAGGCGGATTTCAAAATAACCAATGAGCAAGTGGCGGAAGAACTCGGAATAGATATTATTACTGTAGGGAAACGGCTTGTGCTTCTATCTTTCATTCCTTCTTTCCAGGCCTTGTTAAGTCCGCAAAGGCCGAAAGATAAGCGGCTGCCGAGTACGACAGCCTGTGATTTAAAAGGATTGCCCGAAGATTTGCAAAAGATTATGGTCAGAATGATGGAAAATGAAGGGAAAGGAATAAGACAAGTGATTTCTTATGTCACAGAAGAAGCGAGAAGTCGCGGCATTTCTCTCGGTGGTAAAAAAAGAAAGAAAAAACCAAGCGATGTTAAGGCTATGATTAAAAGTTTCTTCCGGATTTTAATTGACAAAGGTGAAGAGTTGGCTGTTCTTGTCAAGGGTAAGTCAAATATCTTTGAAGGATATTCACGCGTTGAGCTTGAGAAAATATTTAATCAAGCTTCAAATATAATTTTTAAAATCAAGGAAGAGGCTTTGAAATGAAATGAGTTTCGAATGTTGATTCGGGTTAGGTTGAAATATACTTAACCCTTTTTTATTAAGATAGTGTTGACAATTATTGATTATTTTTGTTATTCTGTGTAATGACTTTAAAAAGTCATTTTTTATGCCGACAATCAGACAATTAATTAAAAAAGGAAGAAAAAGCACCAAGAAGAAATCCAAATCGCCGGCGATGGGTTTTTATTTTAATACGATTTTGAATAAACCGAAACTTTCCAATTCGCCGTTTAAACGCGGAGTTTGTTTGAAAGTTTTTACAACGACTCCAAAAAAGCCGAATTCGGCTTTACGCAAAGTGGCGAGAGTGCGGCTTAGCAATGGGATGGAAGTGAGCGCTTATATTCCGGGCGTTGGGCATAATCTTCAAGAGCATTCGGTCGTTGTGTTGAGAGGCGGAAGAGTAAAAGATTTGCCGGGAGTAAGATATCATATAGTGAGGGGAGTTTTGGACGCCACGGGCGTTGACGGAAGAAAACAAGAAAGAAGCAAATACGGAGTAAAGAGACCTAAATAAAAGTTTAAAAGTTTCAAAGTTTAAAATGAGGAAACCGAAAAAATACAAAAAAAATCATAAAGCGGATATTAAGCACGGCAGTATTGCGGCCAGTCGTTTTATCAATTATTTAATGATGGATGGAAAAAAATCAGTCGCTGAAAAAGTTTTTTACAAATGTTTTGAAAATATTCAAAAAGAAACAAAGCAAGAGCCGCTCGCGATTTTTGACAAAGCCATTTCAAACGCTTCGCCTCTCTTGGAAGTTATTTCAAAAAGAGTGGGAGGAGCAAATTATCAGGTTCCGCGTGAAGTAAGGCCGGAAAGAAAATTTTTTTTAGCTTGTAATTGGATTATCAATTCCGCTAACGCGAAAAAAGGGAAATCAATGACGCAAAAATTAACGGAAGAAATAATAGCCGCTTCTAAAAATGAAGGTTCGGCGATTAAAAAGAAACAAGATATGCACCGAATGGCGGAAGCGAATAGAGCCTTTGCGCATTTTGCCAGATAAATTAATTTTAAATTGTGAATTTTAATTAAATTTTAATTGGCTGAATTTTAAATTTAAAATTAAATCATTTATTTAAAATTTAAAATTAGAAATTTTAAATTATGAGAGCTTATCCATTAGAGAAATATAGAAATATCGGCATTATCGCCCATATTGACGCCGGTAAAACAACCGTTTCAGAACGGGTTCTTTTTTATACGGGCATTTCCCATAAAATCGGCGAAGTTCATGAAGGAGCGGCGGTAATGGATTGGATGGAACAAGAAAGAGAGCGCGGCATCACTATCACATCGGCCGCCACCACTTGTTTTTGGACATCAACGCGGAAATTACAAGAAATTTCCGACCTGCTTCGCCATAGCTCCAGCGAGGCGAGTGAAAAAGAAAAACAAAAAATTCGCGAAACCGATGAACACTGCATAAATATTATTGATACTCCCGGTCATGTTGATTTTACGGTTGAAGTGGAGAGGTCTTTGCGCGTACTTGACGGCGGAGTGGTTGTTTTTGACGGCGTTGCCGGCGTTGAACCGCAGTCGGAAACCGTTTGGCATCAGGCGGATAAATATAAAGTTCCAAGAATCTGTTTTATAAATAAATTGGATAGAATGGGCGCCAGTTTTGAACGCTCCCTTGATTCTATTAGAGAACGTTTGACGCCGAACGCGCATCCTTTACAATTGCCGATAGGATTGGAATCGGCTTTTGAAGGCGTGATTGATTTAATAAGAATGAAAGCGTTTGGTTTTGAAGGAGAACACGGAGAAAAAATGGTTGAAAAAGAAATTCCGGCGGATATGAAAGAATTAGCTGTAAAAACAAGAGCTCAACTTGTGGAAAAAATTGCCGAATATGATGATGTTTTAATGGAAAAATATCTTAGCGACGGCAATCTTTCAGAAGACGAAATACGCGACATTATCAGAAAAGCGACAATTAATAGCGATTTTGTGCCGGTTCTTTGCGGTTCGGCTTTAAAAAATAAAGGAGTTCAGTTTATGCTTGACGCTGTTTTGGATTATTTGCCGTCACCCGTTGATTTGGCGGAGATTAAACCGATTAAGGGCAGTAGTTTAAAAACCGGTGAAGAAATTATTCGTCAGCCTAATGACAATGAACCGTTTACGGCATTGGCTTTTAAAATCGCGACCGACCCTTATGTCGGCAGTCTCACTTACTTCAGAATTTACAGTGGTGTTTTAAAAAAGGGGAGTTATGTTTTGAATTCCGTAAAAGACAATCAGGAACGCATCAGTAGAATTGTGCGTATGCATTCCAATAAGAGGGAAGAAGTTGATGAGTTTTACGCCGGCGATATTGGCGCCATTGTCGGATTAAAAAATACGACCACCGGCGACACTCTTTGCGACCCGGAAAATCCGATTATTTTGGAAAAAATAATTTTTCCGGAACCGGTTATTTCCATTAGAATAGAGCCGAAAACAAAAGTAGACCAGGAAAAAATCGGCATTGCGATGCATCGGCTTGCGGAAGAAGACCCGACGTTTAAAGTCAGCGGAGATTCGGAAACCGGCGAAACAATTATTTCCGGAATGGGAGAACTTCACCTTGAAATTTTGGTTGAAAGAATGAAGCGTGAATTTGGAGTTGAAGCGAATGTCGGTCGCCCTCAGGTTGCTTATAAGGAAACCGTCAAAGGAGAGTCGGAAGCTGAAGGAAAATATATCAGGCAGTCCGGCGGACGCGGACAATACGGCCATGTTAAATTGAAAGTAAGGGCGCTGGAACGCGGCAAAGGTTTTGTTTTCGTCAATGGAATCAAGGGAGGAGTCATTCCGCAGGAATATATTCCGGCGACCGAAAAAGGAGTTAAGGAATCTCTGGACAAAGGAATTTTAGCGGGTTATCCTGTGATTGACGTTGAAGTGACGCTGTATGACGGTTCTTTCCATGAAGTTGATTCTTCGGAAGCGGCGTTTAAAATCGCCGGCTCCATGGCTTTTCAGGAAGCGGCGAAAAAAGCCAAGCCCGTTATTCTTGAGCCAATAATGAAAATTCAAATATTGGTGTCGCAGGATTTTCTTGGAGACGTTACCGGAGATTTGCAGAGCAAACGCGGCAGAATAGAAGCTTTAGGAGAAAGGACAAATATGAAAGTTATAGACGCTAAAGTTCCTCTTTCGGAAATGTTCGGTTATGCCACTAAATTGCGTTCAATGACACAGGGTAGGGGAAGCTTCACTATGGAATTTGACAGATACGAAGAAGTGCCGAAGAGCGTTGAGCAGCAAATTATTGAAGGTAAAAAATAATATGGAATATACCATTGACGCCACAAATAAAAAATTCGGGCGATTGGCTTCTGAGATAGCCGTTATTTTGCAAGGCAAAAAAAATCCGAAATATGAACCGCGTTTGGAGGGAGATGATAATGTTATCGTCAAAAATATTTCTAAAGCGGAAATTAGTTCCAAAAAAACAAAGCAAAGAATTTATTATCGCCACACCACCCAAATTGGTCATTTGAAAGAACAATCATTGGAAATGCTTATAGAAAAAAAGGGCCCAGCGGCGGCATTGCGGAAAATGGTAATGGGTATGTTGCCGAAAAACAGATTGAGAATAAAAAGAATAAAGAAACTTATTATAGAGTAAATATAAAAGATGCCAATAATGCGAATGTAATGCCAATCTGCAAATTGCGAATATAAATAATTAGCAATTCGCGGCATTCGCATAAAATTCGCGGATTAGCATCATATTTTATGGAAAAAATAGTAAAACCAAAAATTAAAAAAGTTGTTAAGAAAAAAGAAGATAAAGAAGAAAAAGTTGTTAAAGCCGACGTTAAAAAAATCGTGCCCGTGAAAAGGGAGCGTTATTTTGAGGCAATTGGACGCAGGAAAACGGCTGTTGCTCGCGTGAGGCTTTATACAAAAAAACAGGGAGTTGTCGTCAATGAAAAAGATTACGCCGATTATTTTTCGTTATTTCGTTTGCAAAAAGAAATAATGGCTCCTTTTGAAAAAATGAAAATCGGAGACAAATTAGGCGCTGTCGCGAAAGTGAAAGGCGGCGGGCTTTCTTCCCAAGCCGAAGCGGTTCGCCATGGCATTTCCAGAGCTTTGGTTAAATTTAACGCGGAATTTAACAAACGTTTGCGTCGCGCCGGTTATCTTACTCGCGATCCCAGAATGGTGGAACGCAAAAAATACGGACGCCACAAGGCGCGCAGGAGCCATCAATGGAGAAAGAGATAATTTAAAGCTGAAAAGCTAATAAGCTAAAAAGCTGAAAAGTTTTAGCTAAACTTAAATGACATCTTTTAAGACAATCGCATCTCTTTTACTTATTATCTTATTAGTTCATATCCTTGCTCTTATTAATTATTGGTATTGGACTTATCAATGGCTTGATATTCCGATGCATTTTTTAGGCGGTTTTTGGGCGGCGATGGCGATTATTTTTTTAATTTCCAATTTTCAATTTCCCATTCAAAAAGAATTTTTGAATCAAAACTTTCTGCGTTTTACAATCGTAATTTTATCTTTTGTTATTTTTATCGGAGTTTTTTTGGAATTTGTTGAATTTCTTTACGATATTTTTATTTCTTCACGGGGATATTCGGGATTCTTGCAATTAGGCGCCGCGGATACAATTGCGGATTTGTTTTTTGACCTCTTGGGAGCATTCGTTTTTATATTTATTTATCGCATTCAAGAACGTTTTAAAAAAGTATAGTAATAATCACCATTTTATTTTTTTTAAAAATGGATTAAAATCATTTTATGCCAAGCAGTAAGAATTATGACATTATTACAATTGGTACGGCGACGCGGGATGTGTTTTTAACCAGCTTGCTTTTTTCCGCCAAAGGCGGATCCGCCTCGGGCGGAAAAGTGTTGCGCGATAAAAGCCATTTGAAAAAAATCGGATTTGCGACCGGCGAGGCTCAGTGTTTCGCTTTGGGAGGGAAAATAGAAATCGGCAAACCGGTGCTTGCCACGGGCGGCGGCGCCACTAACTCCGCGGCAACATTCAGCCGTCAAGGATTAAAAACAGCCGTATTGATAAAAATCGGCGAAGATCAGGCCGGAAAAGATATTTTAGAAGAATTAAAAAAAGAAAAAGTTAAGGTATTGCCGCTTAATTTCAAATTTCAAATTCCAAATTCCAATAACAATGGCACTGCTTATTCAACCGTTCTTCTTGCATCCGGCGGCGAAAGGACAATTTTAGTTTATCGCGGCGCGTCCGAAGATTTAACGTCCAAAGAAATTCCTTTTAACGAATTAAAATCAAAATGGGTTTATATTTCGCCCGGTAAAATGCCGCTTGAAACAATCAGTAAAATTTTCAATCATTTTTATAAAAACAAAACTTTTATCGCGTTTAATCCTTCAAAGTATTTTATTGAAATGGGATTAAAAAAATTGAAGCCGTTTTTAGAGAAAACAAAAGTATTTATTCTTAATCGTGAGGAAGCGTCTTATTTAACGGGAGTTGATTATCACAAAGAAAAAGAAATTTTTAAAAAACTTGATGAATCGGTTAACGGCATTGCCGTGATGACTGATGGGCCAAGCGGCGTTTTGGTTTCCGATTGTTGCCGTATTTACAAAGCCAGAGTTTTTAAAGAAGAAAAAGCGATTGACCGTACCGGCGCTGGCGATGCTTTCGGCAGCGGATTCGTGGCGGGTTTGATTCAAACGCGCGAAAAATGCAAAAAAGGTTTATGCGGAATTAATAATATTGAATACGCGATTCGTCTTGGTTCGGCTAACGCCACTTCTGTGATAGAACAAATTGGCGCGAAAGCCGGAATTTTGACAAAAAAAGAATTTCAGAAAAATAAAAGATGGAAAAAATTACCGATTAAAAATCTAGTGGCTAAATCCTAGTGGCTAGTGGCTAATTTATTATGCAATCTTATCAAAAAATCGCTCAAATATTGCGCACTGACAAAGACAATATCCGTCTTATAGATGAGCGGCTTTCGGCGGTGACCGGCAGAAAAAACGTAATTGAAAAAATAGTTGAAGAGAACGAGGCGATGATTAAAAATCGGCTTGATGTTCTTGGTTTGGGCAAAGATGTCAGCGCCAGAGAAATCTATAATTCTTTAATCCATAAAATCAATTATGACAATGATTTGCTCGCAAAAGGATTGGAAATAAATGTGATGGATATTAAAGATTGTTTCAGCCATTGTGAGCGCGCGCTGAAAGCGGCTAAAGAAGTTTCCGGTTCGCCCAAAGGATTTTTTCTTAAAAAAGAAAAAGCGGTTGAATTATTGCGAAATAAGCCGCCACAAAAAATTATCCGTTCATTGGGATATAAAAACATTGACGAAGCGTTGGTGAAAGAAGATATTTTTGAAATTTTCAGCGCGCTTCGTTTTTTGGAGGACCCGCAATGGCTCAATGAGATTTTTTTCAAACAGTATGAGAATTTGAAGCCGGACGATTTTGAAGAGCGGGAAATTATTTTAAAAACTTTGGATAAAAAATGGGTTGTGGCCGCCGAAGCGTTTGTAAAGAAAAAATATCACAATATCTCGCATTTGAAAGAAATGGGCGTGGTGTTTGTTATCCCGATTACTTTGGGAATTTCCGGAGAATTAATGAGGATGTTTATATTGATTTTGCATTATCTTAATGAGGTCCCTTTTTATTCGGATTTATTCAAACGGTTTGCGAGGGATGAAAAAACTTTCGTTTCAAATATAATTTCTTTGTTAAGGGGCGATGTCATTGACGAGCGACTTCAAAAATCTGATAAATCGCGATGGCTTGTCATTCAAAGATATTTGGCGAAAGATGATGAAAATGACTGGCGTTTGTTTGAACCGCATTTGAATCCCGAAGCGCTTCATTGGGAACGAGCTGAAAGAATGCTCGTTAGAACAGGAGATTTATTTGACGGATTTTCGCGAGATTTGTGTTTTTGGGAGAATTTAAATTGGGTTGGCGATTATTTTAAAAGTGATACCGGCATAGACGTTTTGGCGAGTTTTAATTTGATAGATACAACAATGTCTTTGGTAAAAGAAAAAGAAATGATAAAATATCTTTACCACCATCAGGAGTCGCTTTGGAATAAAATTTTTTCGGAATATTTCAGCGAAGCGGAGATGGAAGAAAAAATGAAAGAGAATATAATTAAAGGATATTTTGAAATATGAAAAATATACTACAAATAATTCAAGAAGCGGAACAGAATAAAGTCGCCATCGGGCATTTCAATATTTCCGAAATTGCGGCGTTAAAAGGAATTTTTGAAGCGGCGCAGAAATTGAATCTGCCGGTGATTATCGGCCTTTCCGAAGGCGAGCAGAATTTTTTGGGGACAAAAAATGCGGCGTTGATGGTAAAAAATTTACGCGAGGAATTTAATTGGCCGATTTTTATCAATTCCGACCATACGAAATCATTGGAAAGAATAAAAGAAGCGGTTGAGGCCGGATTTGATTCGGTTCATTTTGACGGCGGCAAATTATCTTTTGAAGAAAACATTAAAAAAACCAAAGAAGTCGTTGAGTATGTAAAAAGCGTCAACCCCGACATTTTAGTGGAAGCGGAGCTTGGGTATCTGGGCGCTAGTTCAACAATTTTAAAAGAAATTCCCAAAGACGCCGCGATTAAAGAAGAAGATTTAACAAAGCCGGAACAAGCCGCTCAATTTGTGAAAGAAACAGGTGTTGATTTATTGGCGCCGGCGGTCGGCAATATCCACGGAATGTTTAAAAACGCGCCTAATCCTCATATTGATTCAGCGAAAATTGGGAAAATAAGAGAATCGGCCGGAGTACCGTTGGTTCTTCATGGCGGTTCGGGTATTCGCGACGAGGAATTTTTAAAAGCTATTGATGCCGGAATATCCATTATTCATATCAATACGGAAATAAGATTAGCCTGGCGACAGGGGATGGAAAAAGCGCTGGCGGAAAATCCCGAAGAAATTACGCCCTACAAAATTTTGCCGACAACAATCGAAGAAATTAAAAAAATAGTTGAAAAAAGAATGAAATTATTCAGTAAACTGGACAAACAATAATAAATTAATATAATAAACTTATGATTGAACTAAAACGAAGGCAAGGAGAATCAATAAGCGTTTTTTTACACAGATTTTCAACTAAAATGAAACAAAGCGGAATTTTGATGGAATCCAAAAGGCGCCGTTATAAAGACCGTCCGGTAAGTAAGGCTAAAATAAAGCGTTCGGCAATCCATCGGGCGGTAAAACAGAAAGAATTTGAAGCGGCAAAGAAAAGCTGATAAATTGGAAGGGGATGATTCAACAAAAAATAAAAGAAGATTTAAATATTTTTTTGAAAGCCGGCAAAAGTTTTGAAGCCGGCGTTTTGCGTTTAATATTTTCGGTTTTTAAAAATAAAGAAATTGAAAAAAGAGGCAAGGGGCAGGAAGCGATGCTCGCCGATGAAGAAATCATTGATCTTTTGATGAAAGAAGCGAAAAAAAGAAAAGAAGCGGCGGATATTTATAAAAAAGGAAATAGGGAGGATTTAGCTGAAAAAGAAATTAAAGAATTAGAAATCATTAAGAAATATTTGCCGGAAGAATTAAGCGCGGAAGAAATTGAAAAAATTGTTGACAAGGCGATGGCTGCGGTTGGCGCAACAAATATAAAAGATATTGGAAAGACAATGGCGGAAGCGATGAAAGAATTAAAGGGCCGAGCCGATATGTCGGCAGTCGGCGCGATGATTAAGAAAAAATTGGATAATGGCAAATAGAATTACAGTTGTTGGTTTTGTCCGCCAGCCGGCGAATGGGAAATTGGAAAAAGACATCAAGAGGATTGCGTTGGCGATTTTAAAAATTCTAAACAAGGATAATGTTGCGGTTGATATTTATTTAACCGGCAATGCGTTGATGCGGCGATTAAACAAAGAATATCGCGGCAAGGATAAGGTTGCGAATGTTTTAAGTTTTGTGGAGCCGATAAATTTTCCTCATCCTGAAACGAAAACGCGTTTTTTGGGCGAAATTTACCTTAATGCTTCATGTTTTATGCTTCAAGATTCAATATTATTAATTCACGCCCTTCTTCATTTATTTGGCTATACGCATAAAAGAAAAAGTGATAGAATGAAAATGGAAAAAAAGGAAAATTATGTACATCACCTCTTTAGACATAGGAACTTCGAAAATTAAAGCTTTAGTTGCCGAAGCGGGGAAGGGCGGCAGATTATCTTTGATTGCCGCTTTTAAATGTCCGTCAAGCGGCATTCGCAAGGGGGAAGTGAGCGACATTAACGAGTCATCTTTTTCTTTAAAAAGCATTTTTGAAAATTTATTTTCACTTAATAAATCGGCGTTAAAAAATATTTTTGTAAATATCGGCGGAGCGAACGTTAAATCTCATAATTCAAAAGGGATAGTGGCGGTTTCGCGCGCTGACAACGAAATTTCCCAAGACGATATTGACAGGGTGATTAAGGCGTCTCAAGCCGTTAAGCTGTCGCCGAACAGAATGATTATTCATACCATTACCAGGGAATTTATTATTGACGGCGTCGGCGACGCGCGAGAGCCATTGGGAATGTTCGGCGCGCGGCTGGAAGTCAATAGCGCGGTTATAGACGCTCCTTCGCAGAATTATAAAAATATTTCCAGATTAGTTGAAACGCTTGACGGTAAAATAAGCGGATTGATTTACGGGCCTTTGGCGGCTTCCCGTTCAACTCTTACAAAAATTAAAAAAGATTTAGGCGCGGTTTTAATTGACATTGGCGGCGGCTCCACCACAATGAGCGTTTATGAAGAGGGGAAACTATTGCATGCAGCTGGTTTTCCGATTGGCTCCGGTCACATCACCAACGATTTGGCAATTGGTCTTAAATGTTCGGTTAAATTGGCGGAAGCGTTTAAAATTTTTTTCGGAAACGCTTTGGCTAAAGAAATTTCAAGTAAGGAAAAAATATCGTTGGATGACATTGAAGAAAAAATCGGCATGGGAATTTCCGAACTTGACAAAAATTTTAAATCTGTTGTTTCTCGCCGAGAAGTCGCGGAAATTATTGAAAGCCGGTTGACGGAAATTTTTGAATTTGTTAATAATGAGTTAAAATTAATCGGTAAGAACGGCCGGTTGCCGGCAGGGGTAATACTTTGCGGCGGCGGAGCGAAAATGCCGTCAATCGTTGACCTTGTCAAAGAAGAATTAAAACTTCCCGCTGAAATTGGATTTCCCGATGCTGGTGAAATGGAAATTATTGACCAGGATGTAAACAACGAAGTCAATGACCCGGAATTCGCCGTTTCTTTGGGATTGCTTTTATTGGCAAAAGACCAATGGATGAGAAATAATGAATGGCCGATTTCAGACAAGTTTTCTTTTATAAATTTAAAGAAGATTTTTAAATATTTTACGCCTTAAATTTTAATCCCTCACCCTTCGAGGATAATTTTTAAAAATTATAATTGGAGGACATGGGATGAGAAATATAAATAAATTAACATAATTCGATTGATTAATATTTATTTTTATATAAAAATAAATAAAATCATCGAAAGGTGAGGGATGGCAAAAAGAAAAAAACCAAAAAATATCAATCTGGCAAAAATAAGAATCGTCGGTGTCGGGGGGGCCGGCGGCAATGCCGTAACGAGAATGAGCGATGAACTTCCTCGCGGCACGGATTCCGTTGTTATTAACACGGATGTCCAAGATTTGAATTTTTGCATTTCCAGAAAGAAAGTTTATATCGGGAAAAATCTTACTAAGGGATTGGGGACCGGAATGAATCCGGATTTGGGTCGTCAGGCAGCCGAAGAAAATCAAGCGGAAATCGCCGAAGTATTAAGCGGAGCGGATATGGTTTTTTTAACAGCCGGGTTCGGCGGCGGAACGGGAACAGGCGCTTTACCGGTGGTTGCGGAAATCGCCAAAGATTTGGGAATTTTAACGGTTGCCGTGGTCACAAAACCTTTTGTTTTTGAAGGATTTGAACGCCGAAGAATAGCCGAAGAAGGAATAACAAGAATAAAAGACAAGGTTGACGCTTTAATTACCATCCCTAATGACCGAATATTTTCGGTAATTAATCAAAATACTTCTTTAACGAAAGCCTTTGAAGCGGTTGATGAGATTCTTAAAAATTCCGTTATTGGAGTGGCTGATTTGATTACCACTGCCGGAATTATTAACGTTGATTTTGCCGACGTAAAAGCCATAATTCAGAATGCCGGTTCGGCAATTATCGGCATCGGTTATTCCAGCGGGGCTGAGCGCGCCACAACGGCTGCTCACTTGGCGATTAATTCTCCTCTTTTGGAAATTTCCATTGATGGAGCAAAAAGAATTTTATTCAGCGTTTCCGGTCATCGTGATTTGAAGATGAGCGAAATAAATGACGTGGCAAGAATGATTGCCGAACACGCCAATTCGTCGGCAAAAATAATTTTTGGAGCCCATCATGACCGCAAACTTAAAAAAGGACAGCTAAAAGTTACCTTAATAGCCGCGGATTTTAACGGAGATGTGGTAAAATCTTCAAACAACGGAATTTTGCCGAATCTTTTTATTTCGGAAGAAATTATTCCTTCATCCAATAAAGATTTAAAAGAGAAAATTGAAATGTCGGCGATAAGCGGCATCAAAGACGTAAAAAAAAAAGAAAAAGAAGAAATGATAAACGAAGAAAAAAACGGAAATTGGGACGACGTGTATGATATTCCGGCATTTTTGAGAAAGAAGAAACGATAAGCGTGATACCAATATACGAATGCGTGCGAATGATACGAATAATAATTAATAATTTAAACATTAATATTTATTAGTATAATTCGTATGAATTAGCATATTAGTATCTCATATTTATGTTTAAACTTATCCGCAAACGTAACGGCCAAACAGCGCCGTTCAAAATTGAAAAAGTAACAAATGCCATTTACAAGGCTTCGGTGGCGGTTGGAGAGCCGAATTGGCAGTTGGCGACGGAATTTTCAAAAGAAGTGCTTCGTCGTTTGCAGAAAAAAATAAAAAAAGGCGCGATTCCCACAGTTGAAGAAGTTCAAGATGTTGTGGAACAAGTTTTGATTGAAAAAGTCCACCCTCGCATTGCCAAGGCTTATATTTTATACCGCCAACATCGGGCGGAAATAAGAAAAGAAAAAGAGCAGGTTTTAAATAAGGAAGAGGTGGATGAAGTTGATAAAAAATTTGACATTAACGCCCTAAGAGTTTTGGCGTCGCGTTATTTGAGAAAAAACGATGACGGAAAAATAATAGAATCGCCCAAACAGCTTTTTGAAAGAGTGGCGACGCATACGGCGATTTCTTCTCTTTTTTACGATTCTAAAATTTATAAAAAAGTAGGCGGAGTTTCAGAACGTCGTTTTGAAGAATTTGACCCGATAAAATTCGCAGGCAAGTTTTCAATCGGCAAATATAAACTTAATCAATTCCACTTAGAAGGAATGAAGAGGATGTATGACCGATTGGCAAAAGATAAAAAAATAAAAATTTCCTGGCAGAGTTTTCTGGAACTTTTTAAAAAAGGATATTTTAATAAGTATGAATCCGAAATTGACGCTTATTATAATTTGATGGTGGATCGTCGTTTTATGCCCAACACTCCGGCTTTGGCTAATTTCGGTAATTACTTAGGCATGGGTTCGGCTTGCTTTGTTCTTGGCGTAGAAGATTCTATAGAATCAATAATGAATTCTTTAAAAGCCGCGGCGATTATTTTTAAGTCAGGCGGCGGAGTGGGATATAATTTTGCCCATTTAAGACCCGAGGGTGATTTTATAAAAACCACCGGCGGCAGTTCATCCGGTCCAATCAGTTTTATGTCTATGTTTGACAATATGACGGATGCAATTAAACAGGGCGGAATCAGGCGCGGCGCCAATATGGGAATTTTAAACAGCGACCATCCGGATATTGATAAATTCATTAAAGCTAAAGAAGGGAATAAGGCCTTAAGAAATTTTAATATTTCCATAATGGTTAAGCCGGAATTTTGGCAATGTTTAAAAGAAGGAAAAATGTATCCCTTAATAAATCCGAGGAATGGAAAGGTTGTCAAGGAAATAGACCCGAAACAGCTTTTTGATATGATTACTTACCAAGTTTGGGAATCGGCTGAGCCGGGAATTTTATTTTATGACCGAATAAATGAATATAATCCCTTCGCGAAATATCTGGGGCCGATTGAATGTACTAATCCATGCGGTGAAGTTTTACTTTATCCTTTTGAATCTTGCAATCTCGGTTCAATAAACATTTGGGAATATTTAAAGAAAAACGGCGGCAAAAAACCGCACTTTGACTGGCAGGCGCTTGAACGCGATGTTAAAATCGCCACAAGATTTTTGGATAATGTGGTGGATATCAATAAATATCCTTTGCCGGAAATTGAAGAAATAAGTTTAAATACGCGTAAGCTCGGGTTGGGTGTGATGGGCGTTGCCGATTTGTTTTACGAACTTGAAATTCCTTACGCTTCTAAACAGTGTCTGGAATTTATGGAACGCTTGATGGAATTCATTAATTATCACACTAAATCGGCTTCCATTGAGCTTGCGAAGGAAAGGGGAAGAATGCCGTATTTTGATAAATCATTTTATAAAGACGGGAAATTGCCGTTTGCCGGATTTAAAGACAAGAAATCATGGCATCTTGATTGGAATGGAATCGTGAAAAAAATAAAAAAATACGGAATTAGAAACGGATTTAACACTGTTATTGCTCCAACCGGTTCAATTTCAATGATTGCCGGAACTTCCAGCGGCATTGAACCGATATTCAGTTTGGTTTTTGAAAAAAGCGTGGCAATCGGAAATTTTTATTATGTTGATCCGGTATTTGAAGAAAGAATGAGAAAAGAAGGATTAATGGATGAAGATTTAATAAAAGACGCCTCGGCGTTGAACGGCAGTATCAAAAACATTACTTACATCCCCGCGAACATTAAAAAGATTTTTTTGACCGCGATGGATATTTCTCCGGTTGACCATATTAAAGTTTTGGCGGCTTTTCAGAAATGGACGGATTCGTCAATTTCAAAAACGAACAATTTCCCTTCGGATGCCTCGGTTGATGACATTAAAAAAGCTTATTTGTTGGCTTATGAATTGGGATGTAAGGGTGTAACTGTTTATCGCGATAAATCTTTAAAAAATCAGGTTTTAATCGGCGGGAGCATTAAAAAGAAATTAAAAGAAAAAGATTCTTTACAGCATTTAACACTTATTAAAAAAGATGAAAAAACAAAAGGAATGGCTGTTTATGCCGAAGCTAGCGCCAATATTTCTTTGACTCCGTTCAGCAATTTGGGGTTATCGCCGGTTGATAATGGCGATGAACCGCAAAGCGAAAATTCTTTTAAAATATGCCCTTCTTGCAATGTCGCGCTTGCGAAGCAGGAGGGTTGTATTAAGTGCCCGAGTTGCGGTTGGGGATTGTGTGGTTAATTTAAAATTTAGTCAATTAAAATTTAATTGAAATTCAGAATTTAAAATTATTTTTTTATGCATTTATTATCCGAGGACATCAAAAAAATAGTTGAATCTACCGGATTGGCGAGCGAACATGATTATCAGGCGGCCGAAGAAGAAGCGGTTCGTAGTAATCGTTTGGTTTTGGATATTCTTATTGGCAAGGGATTTATTGATGAAAAATATCTTGCCGGAAGCATTGCCAAATTTTTTAATGTTTCGCAAATTAATCTTTCCACGGTTAATATTTCTCAAGACGTTTTAAAATTAATTCCCGAAGCTTTTGCTAAAAGCCGCGGCGTGATTCTTTTTGAATTTAATCCGAAAGAAAAACGCGGAAAATTGGCGATGCTTGACCCGGAAGATTTTTATACCATTAATTATCTTCGGACTTTGCTTAACGTCTGGTTGGACATTTACTTAATGTCGCAATCCGATTTAAAATTCGGCTTGAGACAATATAAAAAGAAAATTAACGAAGAATTCGGAAAAGTTATTGAAGAAAATCTTAAAGAATCCATAGGCATTGCCGGAGCGCTGGATATGTCAAAAATGATAGAAGCGGTGCCGATTGTGAATATCGTCAATACAATTATAGAGCACGCCGCCACTTCGGGAGCGTCTGATATTCATTTCGAAACTTTTGAAAATAAATTGATAGTGCGTTATCGCATAGACGGGATTTTGCAGGAAATTTTGAATTTGCCGCCGGTTATCGCGCCGATTTTAATAGCGAGGATAAAAGTTTTGTCGAATTTGCAGATAGACATTCACAACGCACCGCAAGATGGCCGTTTTAGATTTCCGATTGAAGACCAATTTGTCGATGTTCGCGTTTCGGTAATTCCGACTTTTCACGGCGAAAAAGGGGAAATGCGTTTATTAAAAGGTTCTTTGCGACCGCTTACACTTTACGAACTTGGTTTTTCGCAAAGCGAATTGCCTAAAATAGAAATGGCTATTAAAAAACCGCGCGGAATGATTTTAGTGACCGGCCCGACCGGCTCCGGAAAAACAACCACGCTTTACGCCATTTTGGGGATTCTTAATACGCCAAAAGTTAATATTGTTTCCGTTGAAGACCCGATAGAATATGATATTCCGGGAGTGAATCAAACGCAGGTCAATGTCAAGGCTGGGCTTACTTTCTCTTCGGGATTACGTTCGTTTGTGCGTCAGAATCCGGATATTATTATGGTTGGTGAAATCCGCGACGGAGAAACGGCAGATATTGCGGTAAACGCTTCTTTAACCGGACATCGTTTACTTTCAACTCTTCATACCAATGATGCGCCAACCGCGATTCCCCGACTTCTTGATTTAAACGTACAGCCGTTTTTAATTTCTTCAACGCTTAACGTGGTTATTGCTCAGCGTTTGGTGCGTAAAATTTGCACCGCGTGCGTTCATTCAATAAAGCCCGGTAAAGAATTATTAAACGTTTTACAAAGTCATCTAAAAAGTATGGATATTAAAGCGAAAATGCCGGAAATGATTTACCAGGGCGAAGGATGCGGCGTTTGCGGATTTTCCGGTTATCGCGGACAAATAGGGCTTTTTGAAATTCTTTATGTTTCTGACGCTATTCGTGAATTGATTATCGCCAAATCAGGGACGAACATCATTAAAAATAAGGCGCGACAGGAGGGAATGAGACTTATGTTTGAAGACGGGTTAGAAAAGATAGAATCAGGACAAACCACTTTGGAAGAGGTTTTAAGAGTGGCGGTTGAATAATATGCCGGAGTTGCCAGAAGTTGAGACAATTGTAAACGACTTAAAGAAAAAAATCGTCGGCAGAAAAATTGTCGGCGTTTGGTTTAATGCGCCGAAACTTATAAAATCCGTCAGCTGGCGGACAAAACCCAATAAATTGGAAAAGCAAATTAAGGGATTGAAGATTATTGACGTAAAACGCCGCGGGAAAAATATACTTATTTATTTAACTAACAATTTTTTATTATTAATTCACCAAAAAATGACAGGGCATTTGCTGTATGGAAAATGGTCCTTCGGCAAAGCTCAGGATAAACAAAAAGTAATAGTGAGAAGTTTAATCAAGGGCGCGTTAGAAGAAAAAGTTAATAATTATATTCATTTTATTCTTTATTTAGACAATGGCTGGCAAGTTGGACTTTCGGATTTGCGAAAATTCGCCAAGATTTTATTCGGACCAAAAGATGAAATTGAAAATTTACCGGAATTAAAAAATTTGGGACCGGAGCCGCTGGACAAAAGTTTTAATGTTATAAAGTTTGTAAAGTTAATAAAGTCGCAAAAACGCAAGATTAAGCAGGTTTTAATGGACCAAGAAATAATCGCTGGTATTGGCAATATTTATTCCGATGAGATTTTATGGCAGGCGAAAATTAATCCGCTAAGGCAAACTTATAAACTTAAAACTTACGAACTTAAAAACTTATACAAGGCGATGAAAGAAATTTTAGAAAAGGCCGTGAAATTGCGCGGAACTTCAATAAGCGATTTTCGCGACGCTTTTGGAAAATTGGGCGGGTATGCTAAAATGTTAAAAGTTTACCCCCACACCAAACGAGAATCGGTGTTTTCTATGCAAAAAAATAATTATTCTCGTTATGGTGTGGGGGTTTATCAGCATGAAGGCGAACCTTGTCCACGTTGCGGGAGTATGATAAAAAGAATTAGAATAGGAGGAAGGTCGGCACATTATTGTCCCAAATGCCAGAGTAATCGCGAATAACGCGAATATAAATTTAATAACGCGAATAAATTAGCATTATTTGTTAAAAATTCGCATTATTAGCGAATACTATTATGAAATATATTTTTATCGTCGGTGGAGTGATGTCCGGAGTGGGAAAGGGCGTGGCAGTGGCTTCAATCGGCCGCATTTTGCAATCCCGCGGTTTTGAAGTGACGGCTTTGAAAATAGACCCTTATGTGAATGTTGATGCCGGCACGATGAATCCCACTGAACACGGCGAAGTTTTTGTTTTAAACGACGGAACGGAATGCGACCAAGATATGGGAAATTATGAAAGATTTTTGGACCGTGATTTGACTGGCGATAATTATATGACTACCGGCAGTATTTATTTGTCGGTTATCAATAAAGAACGCAATCTTGAATACGGCGGCAAATGCGTTGAGGTTGTGCCGCATATTCCGCTTGAAGTCATTAGTAGAATTGATAAGGCGCTCGCGAAAAACAAAGCGGAAATCGCCATTACGGAAATCGGTGGCACAGTCGGCGAATACCAAAACATTTTATTTTTGGAAGCCATTAGAATGCTTAAATTGAAAAAGCCGAATGACGTGGTTTTAGTTTTAGTGAGCCATTTGCCGTCTTTGAGTGATGGCAGTGAATTAAAAACTAAACCTACTCAATACGCTGTTCGGACTTTAAATTCCGCCGGTCTTCAACCGGATATTATTATTGCTCGGGCGACCGTGTCTTTGGATAAAAAAAGGAAAGCTAAAATCGCTTTTAATTGCAATATCCACGAGCAAGACGTTATTTCCGCTCCGGATGTAAGCAATATTTACGAAGTGCCAGTGAATTTTGAAAAAGACGATTTAAGTCGGAATATTTTGGATAAATTGAAGTTAAGGCCGAAAAGTCGGGATTTGAAAAAATGGAGACAACTTGCCAATCTGGTGAACACCGCTAAAAAAACCGTGAAAATCGGCATTGTGGGGAAATATTTCGGCACAGGCAATTTTATTTTAACGGATTCTTATATTTCGGTAATTGAAGCGATAAAGCACGCGG
>ERZ1292623.1817-Hain-H51-01um-R1-1817-length-19922-cov-4_pt1 | contig 19922 bp, 14 predicted proteins | sample MGYA00564398_ERZ1292623 | MGnify/ENA primary metagenome ERZ1292623 (study PRJEB36523, sample SAMEA6512633) | groundwater metagenome | collected 2019-01-07 | study: AquaDiva: Metagenomics assemblies of 32 groundwater samples | reverse complement strand
CTTCTTCTGCTTCTCGCGAAGCTTCATCTTGCGGGTAATATCTCCCCCATACATATGCTGAGTCACATCTTTCCTCATCCCTGATAAAGTTTTCGAGGAAATAATTCTTCCTAAAGCTCTGCCCTGAATCTTTACAGTAAACATCTGCCTCGGAAGAATGTGGGAGAGTTTCTCTACCGCCCTCTCTGCTTCCTCCTCTGCCCGCTTGCGAGAAATTACTTTAGTGAAAGCAGAAACCCTCTCATCTGCGACTATGATATCAAGTCTTGTTACATCTGCCATTCTTTCTCCGAGAAGAGAGTAGGAAATGGACCCGTAGCCTGCAGTCACGCTCTTTAATCTGTCGAAAAAGCCTCTCATAAGCTCTCTCAAGGGAAGTTCGAAGTGGATAGCAGTATGTGTATGCCCCATACTCTCAATCGTAAAGCCAGAATCATTATCCCCTATCAAAGCTTCAAATTCGTGAAGTAATTTTATGATGATGCTTAAGTATTCTGGAGGAACAATAACCGTAGCTCCGGCCCATGGTTCGGTTATTTCAGCAATGAGATGCTCATCTGGGAAAAGGGAAGGCGAGTACACGGTTTCTATATTTCCGGTCTTATACACGACTCGATAAGTAACGCTCGGTAATGTTACCACAAGGGGAAGGGCGAATTCCCGCCGCAATCTCTCGGTAATAATCTCCAAGTGAAGCATCCCGAGAAATCCACAGCGAAACCCCTTGCCAAGTTTGCCGTTTGCAGAAGCGAGAGTGCCAGAATATTCCTCTTCAAAAGTAAAAGCCGAATCAGAAAGACGAAGGCGAGAGAGGGCAAACTTAAGATCATTGAAATGGTCCGCATTCTCCGGATAAACGGAAGCCCACACTACCGGTCGCGGACTTTCGTAACCCGGCAAAGCAGGAGAAGTATCGGAGGAAAAGGAGATGGTATCTCCGACCGAAGCAATGCCCGGCTCCTTAATACCGGTAACTATATAGCCTATCTCACCCGAAGAAAGAGAAGCCGTCGCCTTTTCTTCCGGAGAGAAGATGCCCACTTCCAAAGCAGAAAACTCCTCACCCGCCACCTGAAACTTAAGCCTATCCCCCCTTGCCACCTTGCCGGAAAAGACCCGAACAAAAACGATAACTCCTTTATGATTAGAATATTTAAAGTCGAAAACAAGAGCGCCAAGCCCACAGGCAAGGCCTGTGTTAGACACAGGCCTTGCCTGTGGGGATGGAATCTTATCAATTATGGCGTCCAATAACTTCCCTACCCCTTCTCCAGTTTTTCCTGAGACCAAAAGTACATCAACCGGAAGACAGCCCAGTAGCTTCACCACCTCCTCTCTCACTTCTTCTGTCTTGGCAAGCGGAGAGTCTATCTTTGATATTACGGGAATGATTACGAGATTAAGCGTCTTGGCTTGCGCCAAGACGCTTAAAGTCTGGGCCTGAACCCCCTGTGTCGCATCAATAAGAAGGATAGAGCCCTCCACAGCTCTAAGGGCTCGCGAAACCTCATAAGAGAAATCGATATGCCCAGGCGTGTCTATAAGATTCAATATGTACTCCTTGTATCTCATCCTCACCGGCTGCATCTTAATGGTAATACCCCTTTCTCTCTCAAGTTCCATCGAGTCGAGCACCTGCTCTCTCATTACCCGCTTCTCGATAGTCCCTGTAAGCTCAAGCAAGCGGTCGGCAAGGGTACTCTTACCGTGGTCAATATGCGCAATAATCGAGAAGTTGCGGATGTTTTGCATAGATCTAATTTTTATACGATTTCGGGGTTTTCGGCAATCACCTGCGTATTAGAGAATTTCCCCTTGAGAGTAGTTATAATTTCATTTAATTCCCTATTTTTAAGCAAAAGAAGAACTGCAATACCAGCTAGGATGGAGAGTGCTCCGGCTAAGAACCCTTGAGAGAGAATGCCAAAGAGAGTGGAGGTATCAAAAAATTGGACGAAGAACCCAAGCCCAAAGTAAGCAACAGCGCCCATAATTACCGAAGCCCCCAAACTCTCAAAGAACGCCCTCGCTACTCCAGCCGAAAAACCTTTGAACTCTCTCTCAAATAATCCCCAGAGAACCATCGCATTCAGAACTGTCCCCAAAGAAAATCCGAGCGGAAGCATAAGCATAACATTCCCAGATATATCTTCCACCTTAAAAAGTGCTTCCCAAAATAGCCTGAATGTTTCGAGCTCCTTAAAAGCATCGACAAAAATCAGGGATGAAATAATAATAACGGCGGTAGAAAAAATACTTACAACAAGTGGCTTCATGGTAAATCCCGCCGAATAAAATCCCCGCATAAATAGAAGAGCAAGCGACTGAAAGACGCTCGAAATGACAAAGATGGCCAAAGCCGCAGCGGTCAATCTGGTGGCCGACCAATCAAAAAGTCCGGTACCCAAGACCACTCTTACGATTTGGGCGCGCAACACAATAAGAAGCGCCGACGCAGGAAGAGACCAGAAGATGATAGGGCGAGCCGAATTTATCATCTGTTCGACAAAAGCGGCAAGATTGTTTTCAAGAAATCTCTTCGAAAGTATGGGAAAGGCGGCAAGAGAATAGGAAACGCCGATAACCGAGAGGAGTACAGACTGAAGGTTGTTAGAGAAAGAAAGTATAGAAATAGAACCTTCCTCCATAGCAGAAGCCGAGGATAAAAGGAAAATAAGCGCAAAAGAAGACATGGCTAGAGTAAGAGTTCTCGGCACAGAAGCACTGGCCACTCTTCTTACGATACTCCAATCTGGAAAAGAGGGCCGAGGCATAAGACCTTCCTTTATAATCGGGGGTAGTTGCACTAGAGCATGAAGGAGAGCCCCGATGATCACGCCAAGAATCACGCCAAGAATGCCGAACCTTTCAGCCAAGAAAATAGTGCCGATAATAATTCCGCCGTTATAAAGAACGGGGGCCAGAGCGTAGAGGGCAAACCGATTCCTAGCTTGGGTGATAGAACCAAAGAGATTAGAAACGCCTAAAATTATGGGAGAAAAGAGAAGAAGTCTGGAGAGAAAGATAGCATCAACTAGTACCTCAGCCGAAAATCCTTGATAAATTGAGCCCATAAGATAAGGCATGAATATGTAGGCGAGACCAGCAGATAAGACAACGGCAAGTGAGAAAAAGGAGAAAACCGAGTCTATAAATTTTCTTAGCGATTCCTTGCCTAAAGCTTCCTCTTCAATGATAAAAGGGACAAGAACAGAAAGAGAAACGAGCGATGCTACCGTGATGAAGATAAAATCGGGTATGCGAAAAGCTGCATAATAAATATCGAGCTCCATTCCCGCGCCGAAAATATGCGCCAAAAGCCTGTCGCGGAGAAAGGCCAGTGTCTGGGAAATAATAGCAAAGAAACCAAGAACAAACGCCGCCTGATTGAGCGAGCCACTTTCTCGGGAGAAAAAGCCGATAAACTTCTGGACCATTATTCCTCCTTTTCAGCGCTTAAATCATCAAGCGCTTTCTTAAGTTCTTCGTTGTCTGGATCATCAGTGAGAAGCTCTCGCAGATAACTCTCGGCGAGCCCCGTTTGGCCAAGTTTCCTTAAAGAAAGCGCCAGATAATATTTAGCATTGGCATAATCGGGAGAAAGTTCAAGCGCCTTAGAGAATGATGCCTTAGCCCCCTCATAATCGCCGGCGGAGTACTTGAGAGACCCGATTTCAAAATGGATAGTGGCATTAGTGGGGTCAAGGGAGGAGAGTTTTTCTGCACTGGCAACAGCGCCCTCTATATTGTTTTGACTTATCTCAAGTCGTGCAAGCAAAAGATAGGCCGGCGCATGATCCCCTTTGAGCGACAAAGAATTTCTTATGTACAAGCGAGCAGTCTCGACATCGCCTTTATTTATTTCAAGCTGTGCCAGGAGAAGCGGCAATTCTGGGTTAGAAGGATTTCTCTTAAAGGCTTCGGAGTAAGCAAGCCTTGCATACTCATAGGCCCCATCAACCTTGAGAGGCTCAGGGACCAAACCGGAATATATATTGCCCAAGTGGACCCAGTTGTTATAACCCGCTGGATTAGCAGTTGCGGCAGCCCTTGCCGCCTCTATCCCACGACCAAGACTAGCCTGAAATTCTTCAGCCTGACCTTCTTCGCCGGATGCTTTCTCTGCCTTAGCTAGATTGAGTTGGGAAAGAGCTATGTAATGCCTATCAGTACCGCTAAATCCTACGGCTTTCCTCAAATTATACTCAACAGTGGCAAAGTCCATATTCTCTACATTGGACAAATCAACAGCTCGCTTGAAGTGGAAGGCCGCCAAGGTTTTTTCTACCCCGATAAATCCAAGATGGAGTCCGAGTAAAAATAGGACGGCAAGAGCGAGAGAGAAGAGTTGCTTTCTGGGAGAAGAGCCCCAAGGTACAGTATCAGTCGGTATCACGCCAGATGACATTGAGAGAGCTAGAAGAATTCCGACAAATCCGAAAGAGAGCATGAGAGTGGCGGCAGATGGCGCATAGAGAAAACTCCCCGCCCACAAGAAGAGAGCGCCGATAAGAGTAAAGACGCGCACGAATCTCTCCGGCCTTGTATCGGGCATATTGGAGAAAGTGCGGATAGCAAGTGTAAGAAGCGAGCAGAAGAAAATAAGCCAGACCAGAGTGCCGAGAATGCCGGTAGAAGATATTTGAGTGGGAATAAATCCAACGCCAAATGGGAAAGCCAACCCCCAAAACGGCGTGGCGTTGATTCCCACCGGCCGGTGGATAAGCCAATCACTGGCGAAAGTGTTCGGCCCTGAACCGAAAAGGCTGTCTTCCGAGAGCACCGCCTTGGATACGCTAAGCGTCGCCGAAAGAGTGGGATGAACTTCTGAATTGGAAACCCCGAAAGAACCCGATACCAGAGAACCAAGGGTATTGCCACCAATCACCGGATTAAGAATGAAGATAAGAGAAACAAGCCCAATTACACTCGGTAAAAATACAGGCTGAGAAAAGAAATTTTTAATAGAGCCTTTCTTAACTCTGCGTTTGGTTTTTGTTTCTAAGTAAAACTCTTTCTCTAGAGTAAAGAAGTAGAAAAAAAGGAAAATAGACCCACCAAGAGTGAGCCAGAAAGCTGGCCGAAAATTTATAACTACCAGAAGAGTCGTCGCCAGAACGAGAAGCGCGTATGAAAGAACCTTCATGGAGAGCTTCATGGGAAGCATACCAATCACGAGAGACAGGAGGACCGAAAGAAGTCCGAAAACTACAGCCATATCTGTCCAGCTGCCTAAGGGATTGCTCATATTGTCGACAAAATTTCCCAGAATCAAGAAGTCTGTCCAGCCGTATGCATGAATAGCAATCTTTAGAGCTGAAAAGACGGCTAGAAGAGAGAGGGAGGCAAGTAATGCCATACCAGCTTGTATCACTTTCTTGGCGCTGGTATGTCCAGAAGAAAAGAATAGGGTGGATGAAACAACTACAAATATTGAGCCGAGTAAGATATAACCGAAAGTTCCAACCTCAAAGTTGTAACCAAGAAGAGAGAGCGAGGACGGCGTAGCGAGAAGCGCTGAAAGAAGATAAACCACGGGCAAAGCAAGCGAGGCGTAGAAGAGATAATGCTTAGGAAAATTTATCTCCTTTTCTACGAATATCTCATAGAAAAACAAAAGGAGGATAATCGAGAGACCTAAGATTAAGAGAGTCGACTTGGCATCGGAAACTGCAAGCATCCCGCCAGGGATGAAGAAAATGGGCAAAAGGAAAAGGAAGCCAAGCGTCGCGTAAAAAGTGTATTTGTAAGCCATATAATTTTATTTATTCCTTGCATTGTAACACAAATCTCCGCCATAAAGCGGAGATTTGTGTGGATACTTGTAAGCCGAATTCTGTCCTGCTTTATCGGCAGGGATAGCTATTTATCTGGGACCCTTGTTGCCAAGAGCCTCTAGCGGCACTTCCCGCATTGCGGGACACGGCCTTGCATTCGGATAAGGATTTAGCTCGTTTCACCTCGACTTCGCTCGGTGCAAGCACCTAGTTCGGTGCAAGCACCTGAAGTCGAGCTCGTCTCTGTTCGCACCTCTATCCTTGCGGACGACGGGTGTTACCCGCTACCCTTGTCCTCTCTGGGCATATGCTGCAGAGAGGACTGAATGTTCGGACTTTCCTCTCCCACCCTACAATAAAGCAAGGCAGGAGCAACTATCTGATATCCTCTCTTACTATAACATAGTTGAGATGGTATTGCAAATATATTAAGACACTATATAGATGATAACTCCAGAGATAGCGCAGATGACAGAAACTATCCAGTAACGCATAACCACCTTCTCTCTAGGCCAACCAAGCGCTTGAAAATGATGGTGAAGAGGAGTAACAAGAAAGACTCTCTTCTTATTGCGATATTTATAAGAGAAAATCTGGATGATTACAGAAAGAGAAGTGGCTACAAGCGGCAAAGCGATAATTGGCAAGATAAACACCGAATCAGTAAGGAAGGCGAGCACTGCGAGCACCACCGTAAGAGAAAGCATCCCGCTTTCCCCCATGTAGAAGCGGGCCGGAGGCACATTGAACCACAGGAAAGCAAGAATGCCGCCGGCGATAGCACCCGATAGCGCCGAGATATCGAACTGATTCCCCAAGAACGCTATCACCGCAAGAGAGATGAAGGCCGAAGCCATAACCCCTCCGGCAAGGCCGTCGAGGCCGTCGATAACTGATGTGGAAAATGTTGCCAGAACTACAAGTGCGAAAAACGGAATAAACCAAATACCCAGAAAAAGCGGGCCGTCAAATGGTATATGAACCGATACGAAATCCAATTTGAAGTAGAACCAAGATGCAATAGCTAACCCGATAAGAGTGACCAAGACTATCTTTACCTTTCTGTATACCAAGGCATCGCTTGCATAACTTCCTTGGCCATATATAAGCAAAAGGTCATCAGAGAGTCCGATAAGCGCCGCCAGAAAAAAGGCCCCCAAAGGAACAAGAGTCTGGCTTCTGCTGAAGAATGAGAGCTCTCCTGTCCACTGATGCGGAAAAATTATTGATAAAAGATATATGAAAAGAACAGCCAGAAACACTGAAGTCCAAATAATGACTCCTCCGACCCGCGGAGTATTAAGTTCTCTGGCGGTATCGTGAATATTTTTGAAAGCTTGAGAAGTGTCCGCCTCCGTTCTCGGCCTTCTTTTCCACATTTTGTATTTGTAGAAATAGTGAGTGAGAGTAGGCGTTATGGCAATGCCCAGCGAAAACGAGAGGATGGTGGGAATGACGATTTTAAGAATGTCCATTGATGAAAGTATCATACCAGATAGCAAGACAAAGGAGGAGATAGATTTTTCTCGAATTATCGCGCCTTTTAGATAGATGTTCCCACATCAGCTTCTCAATGAATTTAGTGTCAAAATGCTCCTTTATATAAGTATTGCCGATAATCTTCTCGCCCACCTCCTCATCAATCCATCTGCTTACAGGAATCGGGAATCCCAGCTTTCTTCTTCTGCGAGTGGATTCTGGGATTATGCCCTTGAATGCTTCCCGTAAAATATATTTCGTCACGCTACCCTTCCATTTGAGATTAGGTGGAAGAGAAGAAGCTAATTTCGCCACCTCAATATCAAGGAAAGGGACGCGCAATTCCAAAGAATGCGCCATGGTCATCTTGTCAGCCTTGGCTAAAATGTCGCCCACTAGCCATGTATGGATATCTATATACTGCATCTTTTCCGAGTCGCTTATATTTCTGGATTCTTTATATAGACCCTCAAGACTAAGCCTTTCCAACTTCTCGCCTATCCATAATTTACGGACCTCCTTCAAATTGAATACCGAGGCATTGCCTATGTACCAGTCTTCAAGAGAAGAAGCGGCGCGCCGAGCATAATTTGCTCCGCGAAGAGGAAGAAGGGAAATGATTCTCAATATAAACCTTGGTATCAAAGAAATTTTCTTCCGCGAGAAAGGCTCAAGATAAATATTGTAGCCCCCAAAGAACTCATCAGCGCCTTCCCCAGACAAGACAACCTTCACTGATTTTCGGGCGGCCTCCGCCAAGAAATAAAGCCCGAGGGCAGAAGGATCCGCTACCGGCTCATCGAAATGATATATGGCCTTGGGAAGTACGGCGAAGTATTCTTCCTTAGAAACATTAATTTCAGTATGGTCAGTACCAATAAGACTAGCCGTTTCTTTCGCCTCCTTACCCTCCGAGATTCCATCAAATGTCACAGTAAAAGTCTTGGTAAGCCCCGCACCGCCTCCGAACTCGCTCATGAGAGTGGCAATGATTGAAGAATCTATGCCTCCAGACAAAAATGAGCCCACCGGCACATCGGCGATCATATGATGCTTTACCGAATCCCGCACCGCCTCATTCACTTCTTTCCTCGCTTCTTCTAAAGAAAGTAAGCTATCCGGATTAAGCTCCAACTTCCCGTATCTTTTAAGTTCGAAGGCGCCAGTCATAACATCTAGAGAAATAAAATGCGCCGGAGGCAATTTATACACTCCCTTGAAAAAAGTTTCCTCTAGGGGATTATATTGGAAGTGGAGATAATTATATACGGCGGGATCATTTACCTCCGGACGGAAACTTCGCAAAGCAAGGAAACTTTTGATTTCGGAAGAGAAAGCGGCAATCTTGTTCTCTCTCTTCCAATAATACAAAGGCTTTATTCCAAATAAGTCTCTGGCGAGTACCAGTCGCTTGTTTTTGATGTCGTATATGGCTAGAGCAAACATTCCTCGAAGTCTGGCAAATACATCAAACCCCCATTTGGTAAATCCGGCAAGAATTACTTCCGTATCGCTCTCGGTTTTGAATTCGTATGGAGAAAGCTCGTTCTTAAGTTCTCGATAATTGTATATTTCTCCATTAAAAAAAATAAGGAAACGGTCGTCGGAGGTGGATATCGGCTGACGCCCGTGCTTAAGGTCTATAATCGAGAGCCTCCTCATCCCCAAGGCTACGAATTTGTCGATGTAGAATCCATCATCATCAGGGCCACGATGCGAAATAACCTTCGCCATTTTCTGGATAGCCTCCTCAAAATCTTCTATTTGTGTATCAGTTATGCCTGTTATTCCGCACATATTATTGGATATACTTCATAGTAGCTTGAAGAAGCTTCCTTGCATCTTCAAACCTTCCTTCAGCGCTTGAACCCAAGATTACCACTACAATAGGCCTCCCCAGTTCCGGATCGAAGACGAAGGCAAGATTGCCTCCCGCCACATCGGTATAACCTGTTTTTGAAGCAAGGAGGCCGGGAATCTCATCAATCAGATTATTGGTATTCTTCGCCAGATAAGAATTACCGTCGAAAGATACTAGTCTCGCCACATCAATCTTAGTCGCTTCAAGAGATTCTGGATACTTCTCCATAAGATGCCTCATGAGAAGAGAGACATCCTTGGCGCTCCCATAATTTCCAGCAATGGTATCCGACTCATCAAGACCTGTCTCATTTTGGAAAGAAGTATCTCGAAGATTAAGTTCATGTGCCTTCCTATTCATGGCTTCTATAAAATCCGTGCCACCAAGCGTCAAGGCCACAGCTCTAATGCCATCATTTGATGAAGTGATAAGCGAGAAATCAAGAAGGTCTCTAAGCCTCCACCTCTCTCCAAGCTTGAGACCGCTATCCCCCAAAGAAGAGAGGGCTTCTAGAGAAATAGTGACGGTACCATAATCGTAATAAATATCCTCCGCCACTAGAGCCGACATAAGTTTTGAAAGAGAGGCTAGAGGCATCGGCCTTTCTCCATCCTTGGCAAAGATAACCCTCTCGGTGCGGATATCGTATATATAGGCGCTCTTAGCCTCTACATCGATATTCTCAATAGTTCTTACTGTCCGGCTTGGCGCCGAGGCACCGTCCACGCCTACTTCTCGAGAAATGACCATGGCAAAAAAACCTAAAGAGAGGAGGAGGGCAAAAGCTGTCAATGTTTTATTGTCTTCCATTGTTTTCATGCTTTATGAATTCTTCTATTTTTGAGAAAGCGCTTCCAAATTCCGGCAACTCTTCCCGTTTGGCTACCCCCAGATGCTCAAGGAGTTTAAGAGTAGGCTTGTAGGCATAACCCTCTCCAGTGCGTTCGATAAGTCCGCGAATAAGAAGAGCTCTTAGGGTATAAGAAGAGTTTACTCCCCTAATCTGATCTATCTCGCGGCGAGAAACAGGCGCTCGATAAAGAATAATGGAGAGTGTTTCAAGAGCGGCGTGAGAAAGTTCCCTAGAAAACTCCTCCTTCTCCAATGTCTCTATAAGTAGAGAGAGTTCTGGATTGGTACCGAAAGTAATAAGGTCGCCGTCGGTTACAATAACGATGCCCCGTTTCTTATAGAAATCTTGGAGATTTTTTACGGCATATTTTATTTGCTCTGAAGTCGCATTAAGAAGCTTGGAAAGTTCGCCTACCGATACAGGCTCATTTTTGAAAAATAATACAGACTCTATCTTTTCTTCAAGCATAATGGGGCAATCTTACGGATTCCGACTCCATCTCAATATCACGACCATTTTGCGTCACGCGCAGAGCGCCCCTCTTAACAAGCTCGAGCATGGCGAGAAATCCGACGATAATCGATGTCTTATCCTTGTGTTTCAAATCTCTGAAGCGCATTTTACCGCTCTGGGTAATCCGCAGGGCGAGTTTCTCCATCATTTCTTCAAGACTGACGACCTTTTTCACTATAACCTTGGGCAAAATCTCAAATTTCGGAAAAGATTCTATCACTCTTTCGAGGACAGTGAGAAGATAATCTTTGTTCGTCTTGGCATCAGGAGTAAATACTATCCGATGATTCTGGCGCGGCTCTTTCTCAAAAATCATCCTCCGTCCAAAAAGCGGGGCTACAAGAAGAGCCAGTTCTTTTACTCTGGCATAGGTAACAAGACGCGCCTCCAGCTCATGGATACTCTCTTCTTCATCTTCTGTAAGCTCAAGTTGAGGCAGAAGTGACCGAGACTTTATAAGCATGAGGGTTGAGGCTATGAGGATAAACTCGGCGCTTTCGGAAATAGGAAAATCATGCCTCTCTTCGAGATAGCGGACGAAATCATCTGTCACTTCTGCAAGAGATAAATCGTTTACGAAAAGCTTTCTTTTGCTTACCAATTCAAGAAGGAGATCGAGAGGGCCCTCAAAGCTTGGCGTCTTTACCGTATAGGCGTTCACTGAGCCATTATACCTCGATAGAGAAACCTGGCAAAATTGTGGAAAACTAAGGGTTCAGGCGCTTAACATCCCGCGGAAGATAGGTGGCCTCTCTCACATTGGGAAGGTCAAGTATTTTCATAATAAATCGAGCCGGGCCGATGCCGGCACCGCCATGAGGCGGACAGCCCCAGCGAAAGAAATTTATGTAATCGGTAAGAGACTCGAGAGACATATTCTTCTCTACCGCCTGCTTCTCTAATATTTCCGGACGATGCTCTCTTTGTGCCAGAGTCGTCACCTCAAGCCCGCGGTAAAGAAGGTCCGCCCTCCTGCCCCTATCAGAACTTTCATCAAGACGCATGTGGTAGAAAGCGCTTTTTGATTTGTGATACTCCGTGATAAAGACAAAGTCATGACTCCTCTCTTTGAGTATGTATTCCGAGATAGCTCTTTCTTCTTCCGGCGAAAGGTCATGCTCTTCGGGAGACTCTATGCCCAGATTTTTGAGAATTTCCTTCGCCTCAAGCATAGTAATGCGTGGGAAAGGCCGACTTGGAAGCTCAACTTCCAAGTTGAGATTCTTATCCATTTTTAACGCCTTAAACCCCTCTACTATCATCCCCTCTTCTGCGTCCATAATGTCATTATGGTCATTTATATAAGATATTTCGAAATCCCAGCCGGTAAATTCCGTAAGATGCCTTGTGGTAAAGGAGGGCTCAGCGCGGAAGACGGGAGCAACCATAAAGACCTTCTCAAATCCCGCCGCCATGGCCATTTGCTTGTAGAACTGAGGCGATTGGGGCAAGTAAGCCTTGCGATCGAAATAATCCACAGTAAATACCTCGGCACCAGACTCCGATTGAGTCTGGAGAAAGTTAGGAGGATAAAGTTGGATAAAGCTGTTCTCACTCCAATACTTCCTCCATCCCTTCTCAAATTCCGTCCATACCTTAAATATTTTTGCCTTCTCCGGTTTCCGAAGGTCAAGCCAGCGATAATCGAATCTGGTCGGAGCTTCCGTTTCTTCATCATTGCCCTTGATCACCACCGGTATCGGCAACTCTGGCAGAGCCCGAGACAAAACTTCAATCTTTTCAGGGTGCATTTCCGAGCCATTAGGTGCCTGTGGGGCCTCAACCATCTTGCCGGTTGCGCGAATGACACTCTCGAGAGTGAGGTTTTTGGCAATTTCAAAATTGGGATTATCAGCCGTTACTACCAGTTGAGTAAGGCCCTTCAAATTCCTCACCACTATAAAAATTATTTTCGATTGCACCCTTAGAGCATGTACGAATCCTTGGATCATTTCAATAAAGTTTTAAACCAACAAGCTCGCGAACTTTTTCCATCTTTTTCTCCGCACGGTCGCGGGCTACCTTTCCGCCAGTCCTTAGTACTTCAAGCACAGCGTCTTTATCCTTCTCAAGCGCCTGCCGTCTTTCTCGTATCGGTCGTATAAAATTCTTTATATCCTCAATCAGAATCTTCTTAGTTTCGGCGTACTGGCCGATATGTTTTTGGTAAATCGGTTTTAATTCTTCTTCGGGACGGAAAAGGGTATGGATTGCATGCACGGTCGCCGGCACTTCGCCTCCGGAGTCTGTAACAATGCTCATAACCAATCTGTCGATATCTTCATCCGTGGCAAAAAGCGGAATGATGTTATTGTAGCTCTTGCTCATCTTCTGTCCGTCAATTCCCGGTACAATCGGCTGCGTTCCTTCAAGAATGAGAGGATTCGGGAGTTTGAAAGTTTCTCCGAAAGTATTATTGAATTTCTGGGCAGTGTCTCTGGCATATTCGACATGTTGCTTCTGGTCCTTGCCCACCGGCACCACATCGGCATCTTGGATAAGAATGTCTGCCGCCATAAGCATCGGGTAGTCGAAGAGTCCGACATTTACTTCTTTGCTTTTCGCCTCTGCATCCTTATAAGCATGCGCTCGCATGAGATACGGCATGGTGGTAATGCAATTGAAAATCCAAGCGAGCTCCGCCACTTGAGGCACATCTGATTGTTTAAAAATTGTCACCCTCTTCGGGTCTAATCCTATAGCCATATAGTCAAGCGCCACGCCCAAAGTGCTTTCCTCAAGCTCTTTCTTGTTTTGCATTGTAGTAAGAGCGTGAAGATCAGCAATAAATATGTACGACTGATGCCGGTCTTGGAGCTCCACAAACTGCTTCATGGCGCCGAAATAGTTGCCAATATGCGGCCGTCCGGTAGGTTTTACTCCCGAAAGGAGAATCTTTTTATCTGACATAGGGCTTATAATATCAAGAATTGATGGGTAACTCCATGTAAAAAGTAGACCCCTTATCTAGGCCGGGAGACTCGGCCCAGACGCGACCCTTGTGGGCTTCCGCCACCCCCTTGACGAAGGCCAGACCGAAGCCAGTGGAATTGACATTAATCCTTTGTGAATCCTTGTCTCTGCCACCCTTGGTAAAAAGCTTCGGCCTAAGCTCTTCCGATATCCCTATTCCAGTATCTTTGATTGAAAAAAGCAGAACTCCATTATTTCTTTTGAGAGAAAGGTCGATGCTTCCTTCTCGAGTGTAATTTATGGAATTGTCTATGAGATTCTTTACTGCTTGAGCAAGCTGAAGACTGTCTCCCACTATCCCGTAATCGCCATCCCCTATCGAAACTCTAAATAAAAGCCCCTTCTTCTCCGCTACAGCCTTCTGCTTTTCCGCCTCTTCCTCGACAACCTTTCTCAAATCTACCGGCTTCTTCTCGTAAGTAAATGTTCCCTGCACAATAATTGAGGCAGTAAGAAAGTCTTGCACGAAATTCACCCCTTCCGTTACCGAATCAAAGCCCTGTTTAACCATCGGCTTGGCGCTCTCCGAGAGATTGTATTTTCCGTCTTCCAAGAGGTCATCGAAAGCGAGCCTCGCTTTGGTCATATAGCCCTTAATCTGATGGTTGATGATGTGAAGCAGATTAGCCTGACCTTCATTGGCAACTTGAAGCTCTTCGCGAAGAGCAACCTCTCTCTTGACGCTTCTTACCAAAAATAATCCGAAGATGGCCACAAGACCTAAGGTTATACTCACAAGTATCAGGTTGGTAAGACTTTGAACAAAGAAAAGCTCAGAAGCAACAAGGATGTCGAGAGTAAGTACTAGAGCTTGAGCGCCGATGAGCTTTAAATTGAACATTTTAAACCTAACCACAAGATAGGTAATGAGACCGATAAAGATGGGCGTACCGAAAAAACCAAACTGTGCCAGATTCCAGTCCCCAGTGAAGCTTCCTATTACATTCCCTGATATCAAAGCCGTTAAAAACAATACCACCCCAAACACGAGGGCAAGTATTTTCTTCTTTTCTGAAGAGTTACCGCAAGTAAAATATTTGTGTACAGAGTATCCAATAATCAATACTGCAAAGAAAGCCTCCAAAACATAACTTAAATAGAGAGCCACAAAGCCTTCTATGGCATCACAGTAAGAAAGGTCTATTCCAACTAAGTTATAGTGTGTGGGTATAAGAATAATAAAGGGAATAAGTATCGCTCCAAAAAGCCATTTGGAAGCTGCGCTGGAATCTCGCCCATTAGCGACAAGGTAAACAAGATAAAAAGAGGCCGCGAACACAAGGACCTCCAACATAATCTGTATAGACCACAAGAAGAGTACGATATCGCTCCTATTCGTCGCCCAGATCAAAACATCAATGAAAGCATAGAAAGAAAAAAGACCCAAAATTAGAACCAGAATATTCGAAGCAATAGTCTGACTCTTCCTGTATACAGCCACGGCCAAGAAAAGAGCCGCTATAATAATCGGTAGATGGGAATAATATAATAAAGAAGGAACATTACTTGAGAAGATAAGGAGGACCGGCGATTCCCAAGGGCAAAGAATGTCTTCAATCATATTTCTTCACTTCGAATCCGCTCGAAGTCTTGGAGAATTAAGGCGCGGTAATAAGTCACGCTAATACTAAACATGATAACCAAAATCAAGATAATAAAAAAGAATTTTGATTTCTTGTCAATCATACCCTATAATGTGATTGTAACATGATATGAGTTGGTTTTGGATAGCAATTATTCCACCTGCTCTCTACGCAGCAGGAAATTATGTAGACAAAGCAATACTCTCCAAGAGAGTGGGAGGTGGAATCGGGACAATAATAATTTTCTCCTGTTTCCTTGGTACTCTGACAATACCGTTTATTCTATGGCTTGAGCCTAATGCTCTATCAATCAGCCCCCTAACCGCCGGAATTCTAATAATAAACGGCGCCCTTACGGTCATAGCAGTGCTTTGTTATTTATACGCCATAGAAGAACATGAGATATCGGGTGTTATACCACTGCTTCAACTTACACCAGTCTTCGGATTTATCATTGGCTATCTATTACTCGGAGAGACTCTCTCTTCCATGCAAATTATCGGTTCCGCCATTATTATTATCGGCGCTCTAATCATTTCCTTAGATTTCGGCGAAGTTGGGGAATTGAAAATAAGGAGAAAGGTGCTTCTTATGGCAACCGTTTCCGCTTTTATATTTTCTATAAACGGTGCAATATTTAAATTTTTCGCCATAGACGAAGGATACTGGAGAACTCAATTCTGGGAATATATCGGTATTGCAATATTGGGCATAATTTTCTTCATGGCCATACCGAACTACCGCCAAAGTTTCTTGTCCGTTTTCAAAAAAAACAGCGGTTCAACAATTGGGTTAAATATAATCGCAGAAGCAATCATGTTTACCGCAGACCTCACCATGAATTTCGCCACCCTACTTGCCCCAGTGGCTCTTATCTATGTTGTAAATTCATTTCAGCCAGTCTTCGTATTCGTACTCGGCATCATCTTGACCATCTTGATACCAAATATTATAAATGAGTCTATGGAGAGAAGGCGGGTTATTCAGAAAGTTTTAACTATTTCCGTGATGACGCTGGGACTCCTGATGCTTTATTACTAATATAGATTTTCATTAGGGTATCGGGTGCCTCTTCTAATGAAATTTGTTTCCAAATCTTTGAGCTCAAATATTTCTTTGAAATATTTTGAAATGGTTTCGGTATCGAGACCGTTTTGGCAAGTATAAACATCGGCACTTACGAAACCTCTTTTAGGAAAAGTGTGGAGACTTATATGACTTTCGGCGATAACGGTAAAGCCGCTCCATCCTCCAGGGTCTTTTTTGCCATTTTCCGGAGCAGAAATAACTTCTGGGCCCAGAAGGATCCTCATTCCCAACTTTTCCGGCAATTCCTTTAAGCATCGAACGACAAGCTCTTTATTGTTTAGAAGAGCTTCATCTCCACCATATCCATCCAGAGTTATATGTTCGCCAAAATGTGCTGAAATATTTTCCACTCCGCTATTATAACCCCAACTTCTTCAATTCTTCCACCAATTTCTTCTGCTCTTTGGAAAGTTTGTCTGGCATCTCCACCAAAATCCTTACATACAAATCGCCTCTGCCGGAAGAAGAGATGGGCACTCCCCTGCCTTTAACTCTAAGCACCGTTCCATGTTTAGTCCCCGAAGGAACCCTTAAGGTAATCTCGCCATCAAGGGTGCCTATGGTCCTCTCTCCGCCGAGAAGCGCCTCGGAGAGTTTGGCGAATAAATCCATCGCCAGATTATAGCCCTCCTTGCGAAGGTAAGGATGCTTCCTAACATGCACCTTGACATACAAATCTCCGGGCAACCCAGCTTCAAGAGTCTCGCCCATTCCAGAAAGCCTTATCATCTGCCCATCGTCGATGCCCGGAGGGACCGTTATGGACACTTCCTTCTGCTTGACCACTTTGGAATTGATGACTACCTTTCTTTCGGCTCCGAAAACCGATTCATGAAATGAAAGCTCAATGTCAACGGCGATATCTCTACCGCGCCGCACTCGCCTGCCTCCGAAGATAGAAGAGAGTATGTCTCCCAAGTCGGAAGCGTCAAAATGCGCTCCTCGGCCGGCACCGCCGAAGCCGAAATCAGTAAAGTCAAAGCCGAAATCCTCCGGATTAAATCCCGCTCCCCCTCCTTGCCCCGAATCTGCCGAGGGACCGTATGAGCCGAACGCATCGTATTGCGCCCGCTTCTTTTTATCCGAAAGCACAGAGTAAGCTTCAGAAACTTCCTTGAACTTCGCTTCATCTCCTCCGCTTTTATCCGGATGATGTGCATGAGCGAGCTTCCGGAAAGCTTTCTTAATTTCCTCCTCTGAAGCATTTCTGCTTACCCCGAGAACTTTGTAATAATCTTTCATTATGCATTCGTAGCGCCCTCATCTTTCTTCTCTTCCTTCACTTCCGCATCTTTCACCTCACCCTCCTGCTTAGGCGCTTCTCCAGCCGGAGGATTCTTCGACAAGTATTCACCGATTTTCTGAAGTTCTGTAGAAAGAGCTTCCGTCGCCGACTTTATAGACTCCAATATGCCTCCATCTTTCTCTTTCTTTAATGCATCAACTTTCTCTGCCACAGACTTTTTGATATCTTCCGGTACATTTGGGGCATCCCTCAAAGATTTTTCGGCCGTGTAGATAAGCTGTTCGGCCATATTCTTTGCGTCCACAAGCTCTCTTTTTTTGGCATCTTCGGAGGCATTAAGCTCTGCGTCTTTCTGCATCTTCTCCACTTCTTCTTTAGACAATCCGGAACTTGCCTCGATGCGAATAGACTGTTCCTTGCCGGTAGCCTTGTCTTTAGCTTTGACATTAAGGATACCGTTAGCGTCCACATCGAAAGTGACCTCTATCTGCGGCAAGCCTCGTGGAGAAGGCGGGATGCCATCCAAGATAAACCTCCCCAGAGATTTATTGTCGGAAGCCATCGGCCGTTCTCCTTGGACAATGTGTATTTCGACTGAAGTTTGATTGTCGGCCGCGGTGGAAAAAATCTGCGACTTGGCTGAAGGAATGGTGGTGTTTTTTTCCACAAGTTTGGTTGCTACCCCTCCCATAGTCTCGATACCCAAAGAAAGCGGGATGACATCGAGAAGCAGGACATCCTTAGCTTCTCCAGTAAAGACTCCGCCCTGCACCGCCGCACCTAAGGCCACTACTTCATCGGGGTTGATGGATTTGTTCGGTTCTTTGCCGAAAAATCCCTTGACCGCTTCGACTATAGCCGGCATTCTGGGCTGGCCGCCCACCAAGATAATTTCGTTTAGATCTCCGACTTTGAAAGGAGAGGCGTCCATGGCCCTCTTGGTAATCTCCATAGCCCTGTCGATAAACTCTCGCGACAGCTCTTCAAGCTTGGCCCGAGACATCTTCATAAGTAGATGCCTTGGTCCGGAGGCATCGGAAGTAATAAAGGGAATGTTTATCTCCGTCTCACTTGCTGTAGAGAGTTCAATTTTCGCCTTCTCAGCCGCCTCATCAAGTCTTTGGAGGGCCAAGGCGTCTCCTCTTACATCAATGCCAGACTCTTTTTTGAATTCATCGGCAATCCAGTTTAATACCTTCTGGTCTATATCCTTACCGCCGAGATGAGAGTCTCCATCAGTGGAGCGCACTTCGATAGACTGCTGACCATCTACATCGGCTACCTCCAGAATAGAGACATCAAATGTCCCTCCGCCGAAGTCAAAGACGGCGATCTTTTCATTCTTCTTTTTATTAAATCCATAAGCAAGAGCGGCGGCAGTAGGCTCATTGATGATGCGCTTTACTTCGAGACCGGCAATTTGTCCTGCGTCTTTTGTCGCCTGCCTCTGTGAATCATTGAAGTAAGCTGGCACTGTGATGATAGCTTCGGTGACCTTCTCGCCCAAGCGCGCCTCGGCATCCGCTTTAATTTTGGAGAGAATCATGGCGCTGATTTCTTCCGGACGATAATCTCTTACCTGCCCTGAACCTGTCGAAGGGTCATTCATCTTTACCAAGACTCCTCCATTTGGTGCTTGCCCTACTTCATAAGGCACCGTAGCCTTATCCTTTTGCACTGCCGAGTCGGAGAAAGTGTGGCCGATAAAGCGCTTGATACCGAAAACGGTATTCTTAGGATTGGTCACCGCTTGGCGCTTGGCCAGAAGCCCTACCAATCGTTCACCGGTCTTCGAAATGGCAACTATAGAGGGAGTAGTGCGAGCTCCCTCGCTGTTCTCTAGAATTTTCGGGTTGCCAGCCTCCATCACTGCCACAGCGGAGAAGGTGGTGCCCAAGTCTATGCCGATTATTTTAGCCATTGTATGAAGCTATTTTTACCTTAGCTGGTCTAATAATTTTCCCCGATAGTATATATCCTTTTTGGACGACTTCAAGGATTTTGTGGTCATCGCTTTTCTCCTTAGTTTCTATAGAACCTAGGGACTCATGTTTCCTCGGGTCAAAAAGCTCTCCCATGGGATTAACTTCTTCCAAGCCGTTGCTCTTAAGGATGGCTAGAAGTTGGCGATAGATGGCTTCCAATCCTGCTGCCGCCTGCCCCGAGTTTGTCGAGGGGTGGGGCAAAGAGAGTTCGAAACTGTCGAGCACGGGGATGAGTTGGTAGATGAAGTCTGAATTTGCAAACTTGAGGAACTCTGCCTTGGCTTCATCATCTCGCTTCTTGGCATTAATGAAATCCGCCTGCGCCCTCTGCCAGCTGTCGAGATAGCCTCTGGCCTTGGCCTCCGCTTCCTTAAGTTTTTCCTTAAGTTTCTTCAAAGCGTCGCCCGCATGCTCTTCAGATACGACAGAATCATCAAGATCTTCCGATATTATTTCATTATCTTCAGAATTCTTATTCATAGCTTTCGTATCATACTGATTTTGAACTTTGAAATCAACTTTCCCATACGCCAGATATTCACGGTCGTGAATTCGTAGCGTAT
>ERZ1292623.1816-Hain-H51-01um-R1-1816-length-19931-cov-4_pt1 | contig 19931 bp, 17 predicted proteins | sample MGYA00564398_ERZ1292623 | MGnify/ENA primary metagenome ERZ1292623 (study PRJEB36523, sample SAMEA6512633) | groundwater metagenome | collected 2019-01-07 | study: AquaDiva: Metagenomics assemblies of 32 groundwater samples | reverse complement strand
AAACTCCACTGCCAAGTAAAAGAAAAGTAAGCTTGCCGCATAAAACAAAAATCTCTTCCGGACATGTTTGGAAGAGATTTTTATTCGCACTTAAAGTTTGTAGCGGAACTACATTGGCTTTGTTGTGCAGAAGTTACAATTGTTCTTATGGGTGAAGATTTCGTACAAAGCTGAAAGACCAACTAGGACGTAAACAACTTGCATCACTCCCATTGGAATCCAGTTCGCTAGGCCATAGCTAAATGCTTCTAGTAGCCAGTTCAAACCTCCAATAACCAAAAGAATAAATGTGATTTTATGAAGATTCATTTGATTAACATTAATTAATAAAGGTACCCATCTATTATAACGCTACTTAAAAATATCAAAGCAGTTCCTTGTGTATTAGCTTGAAGCTGTAAGCTCAAAGCTGTAAGCTAACAAGCACATCCGCCCTTAGCTCAGTTGGTTAGAGCATCGAGCTTATACCTCGGGGGTCCCACGTTCGAATCGTGGAGGGCGGACCATTAAACAAAACTGCCTTAAGGCAGTTTTGTTTAATGGTCGGCAAGATTATGAAGAAGTTAAAAATAGACAAGAAAAAGTTAAGAAAGCTTTCTAAAACCAAGAATCCCTTTATGTCTTTAGTGCGCTCAATTATATTTCAACAATTAGCAACCAAAGCGGCCACTTCTATTTACAATAGGTTTATAGAACTTTTTGAAAATGGGAAACCTACTCCAGAGCGAATTTTAAAGCTTTCTTCTACCAAATTTAAAAAGGCAGGTATTTCAGGACAAAAAATGTCATACCTTCAAGATTTATCAAGAAAATTTTTGGACGGCACCATAAATCCAAAAAAATTTAACAAAATGTCTGATGAGGAAATTTCTAGACACTTAATTCAAGTGAAAGGAATAGGTCAATGGACTGCAGATATGTTTTTAATCTTTGCACTTAATAGACCAAATGTCTTACCAGTAGGGGATTTGGGTGTAGAACTTGGTTTTCAGAAAGCCTTTAACTTAAAAAGCGTTCCAAGCGAACGCACCATGCGTCGCTTAGCAAAACCCCACGAAGGTGAATACACCACCCTTGCTCTTTATCTTTGGTTTGTAAAAGATAGTCGCTCGAATTAAAGTTTTTTGGAAACAGCTACCACTCGGATTAAAATTTCAAAATAGTTAAGTTCAATAACGAAAAATGCCAAAACTCACTTCGTTCAAACAGTTGGCATTTTTCTATTTCACTAAAGTTATTTTGAAATATCCTCGTGAGCTTTTAAAACCCTCTTACTTATCGCTTTGAGAAATTTAGAGCGAGGGGTTGTTGCAAAAAGAGGCTACGGAGCGCGACGGCGCGAGTCTTGAGGAAATTTTCAGCAGAAAATTATTCGTACTCTTTTTACAATTACCCCGAGCGATCTTTACTCAAAATGTATTTTTTGACGCTTTTCTGTGATATGGGCCTTTAAATTTGGAAAGTTAGAGAGTTCAGGATCTTTTTCAACTAATCCTTGAGCCTCTTTTCTTGCAGCTTCTACCATTTTTATATTTTTAAGCGCTTCCATACCAATATCTGTGATGCCCCATTGCTTTCCCCCCGCAATATCTCCTGCACCTCTTGTAGTTAAATCAAATTCAGCAAGCTAAAAACCATTTTTTGCAATACTAAATTGATTAAGGCGCTTTAATGTTGCTTCGCTTTTACCATCTGAAAAAACAAAGCATCTTGCTTGATGAGTGGAGCGGATAACACGCCCACGAAGTTGGTGGAGCTGTGCCAATCCAAATCTTTCCGCCCCCTCTATTATGATTGTTGTGGCATTTGGTACATTCACCCCCACCTCAACTACAGACGTAGCTACAAGTATGTGAATTTTTCCGTCTGAAAAATCTTTCATCACGGCATTTTTTTCAGCAGGTTTCATTTTGCTATGCAAAACCCCAATCTCAAATTCTGGAAAAACTTCCTTTTTAAGTCTTTTTGATTCTTCTTTTACAGATTTTGCTTCAATAGCGAATTCTTTTTCAGGATCCGGCTCATCAATTCTTGGGCAAATAACATAAGCCTGTCTACCCATTTTAATTTCATTGCGAATAATTTCGTATGCCCCTCTTCTTTCTTTTGGTGGGACGATTTTTGTAATTACCTGCTTTCTTCCGGGAGGCATTTCATCAAGTAGCGATAAATCTAAGTCGCCAAACACAGTTAGGGCCAGTGTGCGGGGGATAGGGGTTGCCGTCATTGAAAGTAAGTGTGGAGCGATATGCGATTTATCAATCAGGCTTTTTCTTTGTTTTGTGCCAAAGCGATGCTGTTCATCAATTATTGCTAGGGCGAGATGTTTCCACTTCACTTCCTTTTGAATGAGTGCATGTGTACCGATAAGAATTGGTATTTCGCCCTGTTCCACCCACTTCAGTAATTGTGCACGAGAGATATCTGTCCAAGAATCTGGTTTAACTTTTGATGGGAATTTTCTACATCCAGAGCCGGTAATAAGACCTATTTGAAGCCCAGATCCTACAAAGTATTCAATAAACGATTCAAAATGCTGCGTCGCTAATATTTCGGTAGGAGCCATGTATGCAGCCTGAAGTGTCCCAAAATTTTGGTCTTTTGGGCGTGTAGAAACTACAGCTTGTACAGATGCTGCTGCAACAGCTGTTTTTCCAGAGCCCACATCTCCCTCAAGGAGCCTTGCCATTGGTTTACCACTTTTAAAATCTTTTAAAATATCACCCAACACTTTTTCCTGAGCATTTGTTAGTTGGTATGGAAAGTTTGAAATAAATTTTTCCAAATCATCTCGAATCCTCTCAATTTTAAAAGAAAGATTTTTTTCCCATATCTTTCTTTCCATTTGTCTATCTAGTTGAATGAAAAATACCTCCTCAAATGAAAACCTTTTTCTAGAAGCCTCCGCATCTTTTCTAGTCTTTGGCATATGTGCCCATACAAAAGCGGTTGAAAGAGTGGGCAGATTGTATTTGCTTAAAACTTCTTTTGGTATTGGATCAATTATTTCTTCGTGGAGTTTACTTTTTATTATTTTTTCACAAGCAACCCTTAACCATTCTGAAGTTATTCCGCGCGATTCAGGATATACGGGCACCAATTCCGAATTATTATCTCCTATAAACATTCCACCAACCACTTCTTCAGAATCGAGCGCATGAACTATAGGATTTACCATCCCTTTCTTTCCTTTTCTATCTGTTATTTTTCCAGATATGCGAATTGTGCTTCCAGCGGGATACATTCGCGCAATGTATGGCTGATTGAGCCACACAACCTCCAAGGTTCCTGTTGGGTCAGAGACTACTCCTTTTGCCATTGGAATGCGGGAACGAAAACCTTTTGCAGTGTCTATTTTTTTTATTTCAACAATAAGAGAGGTTTCAGTCCCAATTTCTGTTGTTGCAATTGAATTTCCTCCACCAAAAGATGCATAACGAGAGGGGATATGACGTAAAAGGCTTTCAGTAGAGGTAATACCTATTTTTGTTAGTGCCTTTGTTTGATATTCGCTAAGACGGAAGTGATTAGTAAGCATTTGCGTATTTTACTCGTGTTATTATATTTATGTTAAATGAAACGAGTTCTTTTTGCTCTTTTTGTGTTTGGTATTTTTTTGGCGCACCCGTCGCCCGTCTTTGCTGCACGCCTTTCTCTTTATCCATCTTCTGCGCTGGTTAGTCCGGGGCAGACAGTTTCAGTTTCTGTAATTATCGCCTCATCCGATAAGGCGGTAAATGCCGTTTCTGGCTTAGTAAATTTTCCAACAAATAAACTTCAAGTTCTCTCCGTTTCTAAGGCTAATTCGGCGTTGACTTTATGGGTTGAAGAGCCAAGTTACTCAAATGTTTCCGGAACAATCTCTTTTCAGGGGGTGGTTCCAAACCCAGGATTTTTAGGAACTAGGGGCACCGTGCTCACAATCGTTTTTAAAACGCTTGCAGCGGGTCCCGCTGATATTTCTTTCTCTCAAGCTTCAGTTTTAGCAAATGATGGTTCCGGCACAGACATTCTTGCTGATTATCAAGGTTCAACTATTAATATAAGCGGACAACCAATAGGGCCAACTAAAGCAGAAACCCAAACCTCTGTTAGTTCAGATGAGTTGAGAATTACTTCGAAAACTCACCCAGTAATAAATAAGTGGTATAGCAACAATGATGTTGAGTTATCGTGGAATCTCCCAACAGACGTAACTTCAACAAGATATTCTTTCGAAAAAGATTTTAAAGCTACACCATCAATAATAGATGCACCGGCCATAACTAGAAAAACTTTTGAAAATACAGATGAAGGTTTGTGGTACTTTAGACTTCAAATTAAAAAAGATGGTAAATGGGGTGGTGTCTCCACATTTAAGGTTTATATTGATCTAACCCCCCCAGAAATTTCTATTTTTGATCTAATTACAGAAGATGGTGGAAAATCTCCACATATACTTTTGAAATCGATTGACGACTTGTCCGGACCATCTCATTACAGGGTGAAATTTGGTGATAGACCATATGAGACATACAACGCGAAAGATAACGGGGAGCAAATGACAATTGCTGCTAAGTATTCTGGCAAACAAACAGTAATAATAGAGGCTTACGATCTTGCTGGTAATAAATCAATCATCGCTAAAGAGCTTGATATAAAAACCATTGAGGCACCAAAAATTCTTGATGTCCCAAGTATTTTGGATAAGGGCCAAGACTTAGTAATACGAGGTACTGCCATTCCGGATACAGAAATACGTATTTATTTGAGGGATATAAATAACAGAGAGGTTTTTGAATCCACAAAATCTGGTTCTGCCGGTGATTTTCAAATGATTTGGAGAGAGCCTATTGCTGACGGTAAATATGTCATTTCGGCAGAAGCAATAGATAATTTTGGTTCCATAAGTCCGCGTTCAAATGAAAAAGATATTTCAGTACACCCATCAATTCTATTCCGCATTGGCTCTTGGGTAGTAACTGTTGCATCATTCGCCACTTTCGCAATTATTGTGCTCATTGGCCTTATGTACGGGGGGCTTATTTTATGGAAAAGGTTTACACTTTTCCGCCGTCGTTTAGACCATGAAATGGATACCATTGACCGTTCGGTTCATACTGCCTTTAATCTTTTGAAAGATGAAATTAGGCATGAGGTTAAGAATCTCCAGAAAATAAAATCAAAAAGGAAGCTGACGGCAGAAGAAGAAAGGATAATAGATAGGTTTAGCGCCGATGTTGATGATGCAGAAAGATTCATAGAAAAACAAATCAGAGATGTTAAAAAAGAGGTGTAATTCTCAGTAATTTGGTCGTGATATAATTTAGGTTAATGCACGATTTAAAATCATTAAAATCTTCTATAGAGAAGGAGCTTAAAAAATCATTAGAAGAAATTTCCATTATTAGCCTTGTAGATTTATTAGTTGAATATGCTTATGCCACTCACGCATCAGATGTTCATGTAGAGCCAGCTGTAGAGGGAACAAGAATCCGCTTTAGATTAGATGGCCTACTTACAGATATGTTTGATAGGAAACTACTCACCAAAGAACTCTCTCAAGAAATAATATCTAGAATAAAAGTTCTTTCAGGGCTTAGAACAGACGAGCACCTTATGCCACAAGATGGCCGTTTTAGAGTAAGAATTGGAGAAACAATAGATGTTGATGTGAGGGTTTCCATAATGCCTACTTATTATGGTGAAAATGCAATTTTGAGGGTGTTAGCCGAAACAACCAGTTTTAGTTTGGAAGGCTTAGGTATTGAGGAAGCTGATTTGAAGAAAATTAGAAACGCTATGAAAAGGCCGTTCGGAATGATTCTTGCTAATGGTCCTACTGGCTCTGGAAAAACCACAACTCTTTATACAATTTTGAAGGAGTTAAATAAACCAGATGTTTCAATTATCACTATTGAAGATCCGATTGAGTATTCTTTGCAGGATGCTTCACAAATTCAAGTGAATGAACAAGCGGGGTTTAAATTTGCAAATGGTTTGCGTTCTATTCTTCGCCAAGATCCGAATATTATTATGGTGGGGGAGATTAGAGATGAAGAAACAGCATCTATTGCTGTGAATGCTGCTTTGACTGGACACTTACTTCTTTCAACTCTTCATACAAATGATGCTGCAACGACATTTCCAAGGCTTACCGATATGGGCGTTCCGCCATTTCTTGTTGCTTCTACTGTAAACATTGCTATGGGCCAGCGTCTGGTTAGGGTTATTTGCCCAAAGTGTAAAGAAGAAAAAAAATTAGATAAAGAGGCCGTGAAGAGTGCTAGTGAACTTATTCCAGAAATAGGTGAGCGTAAGTTAGATAAGTTTTTTATAGGTAAAGGCTGTGATGCTTGTGGCAACACTGGCTATCAAGGAAGGGTTGGTATTAGGGAAGTGTTGGAGGTAAATGAGGAAATAAGACAATTGGTTATGAATAGGGCTGATGCACACAAAATTAAAGAAGCGGCTGTTCGAAATGGAATGACGACCATGGTTGATGATGGTTTAAAGAAAGCAACGGATGGCGTTACCTCTCTTGAAGAAGTTTTGAGAGTCATCCATGAATAGTAAGCAAAATAAATTTTCAAGTTTTTTTCAAAGAGTTTCTCTTCAGGACAAAATTAATTTTGCTCGTCACTTATCTTTGATTATAAAATCCGGACTTCCTATTTTGGAAGGTTTGCCAATGATAAAGATGCAAACTGAATCCAAAGTATTGAGTAAGGTACTAGACACCCTAATTGATAATGTTTCAAACGGGCAATTCTTATCAGCAAGTATGGAACGCTTCCCACACATTTTTGATAGTTTTTTTGTTAATGTCGTAAGGGTGGGGGAGACTAGTGGCACGCTTGCTACAAATTTGGCCTATCTAGCTGATGAGTTAAAAAAAGCTCAAGATTTAAAAAATAAAATCCGTTCAGCGATGGTTTATCCGGTCATTATTATGGTAGCAACTGTTGTTTTGACAGGCTTTTTAATTTTTTCGGTTTTTCCTAAAATTCTCCCAATTTTTTCCAGTCTTCATATAAAACTTCCAATATCCACCAAAATTCTAATCGCCATTTCCCAGTTTCTTTTAGTTAACGGTTTAAATCTTCTTATTGGTTTAATAATATTTTTTATAGCATTTAGAATTGCACTCTTCTGGAAGCCAATGCAAAGACTTTTTCATAAAACACTTTTATTCCTTCCGGTTATTTCCACACTAGTAATTGGGGTTAATCTTGCAAACTTCGCTAGAATTTTTGGACTTCTCTTAAAAGGGGGGATAAAAATTGTTGAAGCCATAGAAATTACTGGTAAAACATTTACTAATTTGGTTTACAAAGAATCAATGGATGGAGCAGCAGAACAAATAAGAAGGGGGGCTAAGCTGTCTGTTTTTCTTGCTACGCAGAAGAAATATTTTCCACCCCTTATGTCTGGCTTAGTTTCCTTGGGGGAAAGCACAGGAAATTTGGAAGAAAATCTAACTTATATTTCGGATTACTACAGAGAAGAAACAGAAAATAAAATTCATAACTTGACCACACTCATTGAGCCAGTACTTTTGCTTACTATGGGATTGGTAGTTGGTTTTGTGGCGATTTCAATAATCACTCCTATTTATCAAATTACCCAAGGAGTTGGGAGCTAGTTAATGAATCCCGTACGAAACCGCGGTCGCAGTATAATCAGAACATTAAACTACGCTTACTAAATATATTTAATTATGAAGCTAATGGATAAAATTTTAGAAAAAAAACCGCGACCTGTTTCGTTCGGGATGAATCCAATAAAAAAAACAAGCGGTCTCACATTTATAGAAGTGATAGTGGTTATGGCGATAATCATTATTATTTTTTGGTTCGCATTGAATATTGGAACAAGGCAGATTGGAACACAAACACTTTTTTCAGAAAGGGATGTTGTCTTAGGGCTACTTCGCGATGCTCGTTCTCGTGCAATGGGAAATATAAACCAATCCGATCATGGGGTTTTTATTGGTTCAAGTAATTACACTGCTTTTGACGGACAAACATATAGCTCTAGAAACCAAGCAAATGATTCAGTTTTCCCAAAGTTTAACGGAGTTACTTTTTCTGGTTTAACAGAAATTGTTTTTCTTTCTTTAAGCGGGCAAAGTACTGCCTCTGGTACAATAATAATGTCTAACAGCACAGGCACTAGTACTATTTCAATAAACAATGAAGGAGCAATTAATTGGTAGCGATAGGGGGCAGGCGATTTTTGAAGTAATAATCGCCATGGCAATTCTTGTAACCTCCTTTACAGGCTTTGTCACGCTAATTTTTGGAACTCAATCAGCAACAATAGATGCACAAGAGGAGAACAAGGCTATCCAATTAGCAAAAGAAAGCTCAGAAACTTCTTTTGCGTCTTCTCGTGGGGTTTTTAGTAATTTGGTGGGCACCACAAGCACACAAAATGAATTTTTTTCTAGCACGTCGATAAAAAATATAGACGCTTATACAAAAGAAATAGAAAATAAAATTACTTGGGAAACAGACCCACTTCGCGATCAAGAAAATAAAATTGTTACCTTGGTTACAGATTGGAAAGCCCTGCAGGCTTTGGGGGGAGACACAAGTGGCACTCCGCCAGTTGGGAACTGGAATAATCCAAGAACGCTTGGCTCTGTTGATTTGGGTGCTGGAGAAAGCGCCACAGATTTAGATGTCGTAAGTAAGCTTATATATATGACGGCAATAGCTTCTTCTGAAGCGAAACAAGATTTTTTTGTTATAGATGCTACAGACCCACAGAATCCATTTATAAAAGGAGCTATTAATACTGGGGTAGGTTTAAATGCAGTGGACGCAATTTCTGGATATGCGTTTGTTGTTGGCAATGATGAACATAAAGAGCTTCAAGTAATAAATATTAGTAATCCTGCCCAACCATCTAAAGTCGCGAGTCTTGATTTGGATGGAGAATATACAACTACTTCAGTTTTTTATTACAAAAATTTCCTTTTTATTGGTAGGGGAACCGGAGCTTCGCAAGAATTGGTTGTGGTGAGTGTTTCAAATCCACTAAATCCTGTCTATGTTGGTGGCCTTTCAGGAATTGGTGGCAAGGTAAATAAAATTTCTGTTTTGGACGACATTGTGTATACCGCATCAGAAAGTACTTCGCATGGGATGTATGTAATCGACGCAACTAGCCCTTCATTTTTGCAAACACTCGGTTCGTACAATTCTGGAGGCTCTCAAGCATATTCAGTCTTTCCAGTAAACAGTTCAAAGGTTTATGTTGGTGCGAAAAAAGATTTTTATATAACTAATGCAACCAATCCAGCAAGTATTCAGACAGTGGGCTCAAAGGCCATCGTTAGCACCAGTATTAAAATTGTAGATATTTATGTTGCAGAACCATATGCCTTTTTTGCAACAGAAGACTCTAATAAAGAATTCCAAGTATTAAATATCTCTAATCCAGCATCACCAACGGTTATTAGCACTTTCAATTTTCCAAATTTTGCTAGTGGTATTGATTACGAAAATAACCTTGTTTATGTGTCGGTAAAGAGTAATGACTCCTTAAGAATTATTACTTCCCAATAATGCCTATTTTTTTAAAACATAATCAAAAGACAAAGGGCTTTACCTTAATTGAAACCGTTATTTATATTGCCCTTTTTACAATAATAATGAGCTTAATTCTGACAGCATTCTTTCAAATTTTTGGAAGCTATAATCAAAACAAAGGGAGAATTGAAATAGAGGGAGAAGCTAATTTTATAATGCAAAAGATAATTTGGGCAATGTCCGGGGCGCAAACCATAAATAGCCCCGCTTTAAATGCCACATCTTCAACACTTTCTATAAATAAGTTTAATTACGCCTCAAATCCAATCGTTTTTAGTTTAAGCTCTAGCACTGCAATGCTCTCTAGGGGAGGTAGCATGGCATTACCAATCTCTAATAATATTGTGAAAATTTCAAAACTAGAGTTTGAACATTTACCAGCCCAAGGTGATGTCCCAGAGGGAGTGAAAATAACCCTCTCTGTATCTGCTACAACCTCTATGGTGTTGATGGGTTCAACCACCCTTAAAAATATCATTTATTTAAGAAAATGAGCAGGATTAAATATAAAAATTCAGAATCTGGATATATTGCGTTAATGGCAACTATTATCATTACTGCTGTACTTTCTATAATTACCGTTTCAATAAGCCAAATGTCATTCCTTAACCGTGCAAATATCTCCGGCACTCATTTAAAAGAAAAAAGCAGGGCACTATCTGAATCTTGCGTGAATGTTGCGCTTTTAAAACTTGTTCAAAATAAAAATTATGTTGGCAATGAGATTATAAATGTTGCTTCTTCCACTTGTAGCATTATTTCAATAGTTCCATCTGGCCAAAACAAGGTGATTTCGGCTCAGGGAAAAGTTCAAGGTTTTTATACTAACTACAAAGTGACGGTTACGGCGAGCCCCATATCAATAGTAAGCTTTGAAGAGGTCCAAAACTTCTAATCTATTGTGTGGATACCATTGCGGGGAGTTTGGTTTCATTCAGGATATAATTGGCGCAGGTCCAAAATTAAGAATTATTAAACAAATTATGAGAAATTCGAAAGGTTTTACTTTGATTGAGCTCTTGATTGTTATTGGTATTATCGCAATTCTAGCCGCAGTGGTTATTGTTGCCCTTAACCCAGCAAGACAATTTGCTCAAGCAAGAAATACTCAGCGTTCTTCAAATGTTAATACTATCCTCAATGCTATCGGCCAAAATATGGCAGATAACAAGGGAGTGTTCACATGTGCAGGAGGTGCACTTCCTGCGACAACAACAGTCATGGGAAATGGAGCATCACAGTATAACATTGCAGGATGTTTGGTTCCTACATATGTAGCTACAATGCCATTTGATCCATCAGCAACGAATGCTCACTATACAAGCAATGCTGATTACGATACTGGATACACCGTTTCAGCGAGCGGTTCAACTGGAAGGGTAACGGTTGCAGCTCCAACAGCTGAATTGACTCAAATAATCACAGTTACACGATAACTTTGGTTTGTTAGAGAAATGATAAAGGGCGACGACACGGCTGTGTCGTCGCCCTTTACGTTGAACCATCTTTCAGATGACAAGAAGGCCACTAACCTTTGCGGGGTCTAACTTGCTTCCGCCCTTTGGGAAAATCGTCGCTACGCCAATGTAGGGGATTTCGAAGAAGATTCGTCCTCCTCCGATATCTTGAGGGGGAGACATTTCTCTGTTTGCGGATACCAACATGTTCTTGCATACATCCCACTCACTTCTCCTCGGGCCCATTTGAGCTGTCCATTCCAACTGAAAGACAACACACCTTTTCATTGTGGATCTTTTGGATTGGCCCGCGGTACACGAGGCCTCTCTCTTGAGTTTCCAAATCACCTCCGATGAGGTTGTCTCGCTTGAGAACTTCACTCCACGTTAGTCTGGGCATAGCCAATTCTCTGGTTAGGGAAAGTGCTACTGAAGGCAAATATACAATTTAAACTTGAAAAGTAAAGTATTGGCGGAGGCGGAAGGATTCGAAGCTTACAGCTTCAGTACACCTTTTGGCTAAAATTTTCGCAAGCTCAATTTTAGCTCAAAAGCTTTTCGAATCCAGTCCTCCTGATACAAACAAAACCCCTTTCGGGGTCTGTCTGTATCAGGTGCGGAGGCGGAAGGATTCGAACCTTCGGACCAGTTTCCCGGTCGACTTCTTAGCAGGAAGCCGCATTCGACCGCTCTGCCACGCCTCCGTGTGAGCGAGGAGTGCGCAGGGCGCTACTCCTAGGTGCCCAATTTAACACATTTTCATTTATTGTTTTTATAAATTAAAAAAATTCTTTTTGTTGCAATTTGAGAGAATTTCATTAGAGTGGCTTTCGGATATAGCCCCACATTAGAACAAGGGAGAAACAAATGCGTTGCAAAACCGTTGTGCTCTGGTGTCTCGTCAATGAGAAGGAGCACACACTTTTGAAAAGAGGGGGTATAGGTTCCAGAACTTGGGATACCCTCATGGGGACACTCTTTCCGGGAATTACTATCGTCACGATTTCCGAATTCACCCAAGTGATGCATTTGTGTGTCGTTCCCGCTCTTAAGAAGCGGTATCCGGAGCTGTTGACCACCCCGGCGAAGAAGATCAAGCCAACCGCGATAAAGGAAGTGACGGAGTTCCTTCCTTCCAAGGGGTATGAGTGGAAGACCAGTCGTGAATGGCGGTCAAAGTTCAAGAAGCTCTTGGCAACTGACTAGGCAACACCACAGAAAAGTAATTATGCAGAGCGAGGAAGACGTACGTCTTCCTCGCTCTTTTGTTTTTGCATTTTTTAAATTTTATAAAAAAAGAGGCACCCTTTAGGATGCCTCTTGTACTTCAAACAACAACTTCTTCACTGTGTTGCATGTATTGCAACCATAGTTCCTGAAACTCGGGGCATTTAGCGATGAGTTCTGTCAGATTGCCCGATGCCACAATTCGCCCGTCTTTAAAGAAATAAATCTGGTCGAATAGTGGCAACAAGTGCAGTCGATGAATCGACGAGACGATGGTCTTCCCCTGAAATTCTTGGAAGATATTCTCGTACACTTTCATCTCAGTACCTGTGTCCAAGCTCGAGGTCGGCTCATCAAGAAGGATGATGTCCTTATCGTGGCACGCGAGAAGTCCTCGTGCTAGTGCTAGGCGTTGTTGCTGTCCGCCAGAAAGATTGACCCCCTTTTCTTTGATTGAGGATTCAAACTTTTTTGGCAGACCTTCTACAACGTCAGTAAAACACGCGATATCGGTATAGTGTCGGACAAACTCGTCGTCGTGATCAGCGCCCAACGTGATGTTCTCACGAATTGAGGTGCTGAAAATTTCCGGATTTTGTGGCACTAGCGCGATTGCTCGGCTAATTCCGCTGAATCCGTCGCGAATTTCTCGACCGTCCACAAGAAGTTGTAAACTCTTGGGATGATAGAGGTCGCGCATGACTTTGAGGAGCGTTGTCTTGCCAGAACCACTCTCACCGACGAGAGCAATGCGCTCACCTTTTGAGAATGTGAGCGACACATCCAAAAGATGCATGCTTTCTGTTTCCAAGTGATACGAGAAATTGAGCCCTTGTATCTCTAGTCGTTGCCAGTCTGCAGGCATCACATGGTTTGTGAAGCTTTCCGGCCTGAATTCTTCCGCAAGCTCCTCAGCGTTCATGAGGCGCGTTTTTTGAACCACCACATCGCTGTACATGCTAGTAAACCGGAAGAAAATCGAGCCCACTTCATCGAGGTACTTGTTCAAGATGTACACCGTGCCAACCAGAATCCCTTTTGGAGTATTCAGGTGTTGCCAGAAGTACGTTCCCATAACAAGCGCCGTCATGACAGATGTGCACATGCTTGTGAGAAACCACTTCGTTTCGCTGAGGACAGTGTTTCGCTTGAACAAAAGAAATGGTTTGTCCACCCTGTTTGAAATTGCGGTGAACACCAGCTTCTCAACTCGGAGAATAATTACGGTCGCAATGTTCGAAATGGTATCGAACACGTTTTCCGAAATTTGATTCTCAGATTTGTTGAGTTCCTTGTACTGCGGAATCATTACGCTGTCGAAGCGTATGGTAATCCATACAGAGATGCACATCATTGTGCCAACAATGTACATCGACGACGGACTAAAGTACGCGAGCATAGCGAAGCTTCCCACGAGCTGAACAAGTGAGTACACAATCTCAAATGAGTCTCTCGAAAAGTGAAAGAGGGCACCTGAGCCCTTTTCAACTTTGTCGATTGTGTCACCCGAGTGGTGTTCTACATGCCACTCCATAGGGAGCGTCATGATGCCTTTCAGAAGATGTTTCCGGTAGTTTGCGCGGGCCTTGAATGCATTAATGACTTCAAGAACGCGTGCTGGCCCGTGAAAAACCCAGAAAACAAAATCAATCACAAACATGAGGCTTAGGAGTTTCAAAAGAGTTTTGAAGCTCTCTTGTGTAATTCCGTTCACCTGAATCACGTTCATAATCTTTGCCCCAATTAGGGGCTGGGTGAAAAGCGTCAGCGATACTGCGATGACGAAACACGTCCAATAAAGGGCAACATTTCGCCGGTTTCCTGCAGAGTGATGCCACGTCTTGCCGAACAGATAGAGAAGCGGGTTGCGCCTCTCAGTTTCTTTGTGAGACATCCGCCTCTCCTTGTAAGTTGTTGTTACGTTAAAGAACAAAACATCGTGCGCTCGGCACGATGTTTCAAGAATTCAATTCTACTAGAGATAATTAAATACTTACAACATCATACCAGCGGAAAAGCCTTGGTGTGTTTAGAACACCCGCGAAATTACGGGAGTTCCAATGTATATTCGTGCTGGTCATGATTTGTGTCATGGTCAATACATAATGCCACAGCCCCCTAAAATAGCAAGCCCACTATTTTTGCTCGCTTTCCAAAAAATATTAAAAAGTGGTAGAGTTTTGTGAGTATGGGTAAGTACAACATAAAAGACCCTGAGGACTTTGAAAAAGTAAAAGAAGAAGCAGAAAAGTTTTACGCAACAATAGTAGAAGTTTATTGCCCATATTTTGGAGAAAAAATCCCCTTTAATGCAAAAGGATTAAAACATTTAAAATTTAAATCTGATCAAATAGCACGTCCAATAATTGATCAATATAGTAGACTTAAGCTCATAAAATTTGTTCCCGAAGTGCTGAAATTATCAAAAACGCTTCAAGGTCTATACGAAATAAAAAGATTTGAAACCCAAAAGATAAATAAAAGATGGGAAAAAGTAATGAAAATTGTTATTTACTACGAATTTATAGCAGTTATAAATAATGTTCGTTTAAAAGTGATAATTAAGGAAGTGCGGGGTGGAGAAAAACATTTTTGGAGCGTCGTTCCATTTTGGGGAATAGATAAAGTAAATCATAAAAGAACACTTCATAGTGGTGACCCTGAAATTGACTAAAAACAAAAAATCCACCTTTCGGTGGGTTCTTTGTTAGCGCTTGGCTACAGCTTGGATAACCGTGACAGGGCCAGGGCCCTCCAAACGCTACATTCAGTATCTACTATTTGTATTAGAAGTCAAATGTTCTGAAAAACCTCCAAAAGTGGTAGAGTTTGAATAAATATATGAACAATATAAACAAAGAAGAACTTAAAAAATTTATTAATGAAGCTGGCATGGCTACTTATGCTTCTGGCGATGAATCAATAAAAGAAAAACAACCTGACGGTTCAACAACAATTAAGTTTGAAAATGGTAATTACAAATATCACGACAATTATTTTGGTGGCGAACCATATGGAGGAAGGGAAGTTGTTTTTTATAACAATAAACCGATATGGATGATGGTGTATTACGGATTTGTTCATCCAGATGTTAATAACGGAGAAGTTTATAAGTTTTTAATTGAATCTTTATCAATATCAACTCCTGAAATTCCGTATCGCGGGCCACTTTCACACGAAAACGGTATTTGGAAATATGAAAATAAAATTTCGGGAGAAGTAGAAAATTTTTCAGGTAAAGAAAAAATTTTAAAAAATGGCGAATGCGTTTATGAAGCGAGTTATATGGGAGGATTTGTAGATCAATAAAATATAACTTAATAATGGAAACAAAATACAAAATCAGAGTCGTGCGAGGCGCATTTACTGACACAACTGTGTTAGAAAAACTTGGAGCAAAGACAATAGAAAAATTTGATGATAATTGGATAGGTTTGGATGAAGTTGTTGTTGATTTAGAACAAATTAAAGAGTTACAAAAAGGAATGGTTAAACACTATGACGATGTAAGTGTACCTTGGTATATGGACGGGTATGGTGTTGGGGATAAATATAATCTAGTTGTGGCTTTTGGCGCAGATGATGGAGAGGGTGGAAAAATATTTCAATTTACAAAAGATGACACAAAAGCAATTAGCGAAGTAGTGAAATATGGAATGGGGAAGGGCATACCAAGGGAACAAATGGATTTTAACGAAAAAACTTTTTAAATACCCAAAAAGTACTAAAAGTGGTAGAGTTTTGTGATAAACATGAATAGAGAATCTGCCAAACAAACAGTCAAGGATCTTATTGAAAAATATGAAAGGGTTAAATCTGAAGGTGTATTAAAAGATTACAATGAAGAGGAAACTAAAAAAGACTTCATAATTCCACTTTTTTCTGCGCTTGGTTGGAATATGCATAGCAAACATGAAGTTACTGCAGAAGAGCTTATTTCAAATGACCGTGCAGATTATGGTTTTTATATAAATGGTAGACCTAAATTTTATTTAGAGGCAAAAAAAATATCTGCAAATCTTCATAGGGTGGAATTTGCGGATCAATCAATAAAATATGCGTGGAACAAGGGTGTGACATGGGCAGTACTTACCGATTTTGAGAGTATTAAAGTTTTTTGTGCCCAAAATATTGATAAGGACCTAACTGACAAGCTGTTTTTTGAAATTCCGTATCAGGATTATCTAGAAAGGTTTGATCAACTTTATTTACTTTCAAAGGAGTCTTTTGAAACAGGTTTTTTGGACAAAGAAGCAGAAAAATTTGGAAAGAAACTCCTTAGGGTTTCAGTTACAGAGAAACTTGCAAGAGATTTGAACGAGTGTCGCGAGTTATTAACCAAGGGACTTTCTGCTTGTAATGAAAAAAAACAATTATCTAGAGACTTAATTGATGAAGGTGTACAAAAACTTCTAGACAGGATTCTGTTTTTGAGGGTAGCAGAAGATAGGGGAATAGAGGCAGATACGCTCAATGGTTTACTTAGACAGGCCAAAGCGCAATACAATAGTAAAACTTTTTTTCAAGCAATGATCACAAAATTTCGTGAATTAGATGAAATTTATAATTCTAATTTATTTTCCCCTCACCCATTTGAAGAATGGGAGGAGTTCTCTGGTGCAACAGAGGAAGTCATAAAAATTTTACAGGGTCAAAAGGGATACTATGAATATGATTTTAAAGTTATGCCGGCCGATGTTCTTGGTCAAGTTTATGAAAGTTATCTGGGGTACAAATTATCGCAATCAAAAAAAGGTCTTTCTGTAGAAAAAGATACAACCAAAAGAAAAGAGCAAGGTATTTATTACACACCAGTCTTTATAGTCGATTACATTGTAAAAAATTCGTTAAAGCCTATATTGGATAGATGTAATTCAGTTGAAGATCTTCAGAAAATAAAAATACTTGATCCGGCTTGTGGTTCGGGGTCGTTTCTTATTAGGGCACTTGAAGTGATACTAGATAAATATAAAGAATTTGGGGATAGGGGTGGGGAGTTTACCAAATTACAAATTCTTACCAGAAACATTTATGGAGTAGATTTTGACCAACAGGCAGTTGAAATTGCTCGCTTGAATCTACTCATAAATGCCTTAGACACTAGGATGAAAATGCCTGGTTTGGATAAAAACATAAAGTATGGCAATTCTCTGACAATTGACTGGAAAGAGGAATTCCCGGAAGTTTTCAAACAAGGGGGTTTCGATGTGATTATTGGCAACCCGCCTTATATAAAAGAGTTTATTAATAAGGGCGCTTTTGACGATTTACATGATAGTCCCTACTACCAAGGGAAAATGGACATCTGGACGATGTTTGGGTGCATTTCAATAGATTTGCTAAAGAATGGGGGGGTAGTAGGTTTTATTGCCCCAAACAATTGGATAAGTAATGCAGGAGCTAGCATTTTCAGAGATAAAATTCTTACTGACGGTGAATTAAGAATGTTTATAGATTTCGGTGACTACAAAGTTTTTGATCAGGCCAGTATTCAGACAATGATTTATGTTTTTGAGAAAAAACAACCAAGTAATAAGTATTCAATTGATTATATTAGAATAATAGATAAAAACATAACTGAAGAAAATTTAGTCGCTGAAATTATTAACAAAAAAACAAAAATTGAGGTTGAGCCAAAAAATTTTTTGGGACAAAATATAACTTTTACTGATACAGAGTCCGGATCGATTTTCGATAAGTTAGAAAAAAAGAGAAATTTTGAGTTAGCTGACAAGGAGGTTGGACAGGGAATAGTGAGCCCTCAAGAATATGTAATTGGGAAACACCTCCCATATTTAATTGATGCAAAAATTGGGAAAGGGATTTTTGTTTTAACAACAGAAGAGGTTCGAGATCTAAACTTTACTCAAGTTGAACGTAAACTTATAAAACCTTTTTATTCAACAGAAGAGATATCAAGATATTTTGCGAATGATAAGAATAAATTGTGGATTATCTATAGCAACAAGGAAGTTACTAAAAATATAAATAAATACCCACAAGTAAAGCGCCATCTAGAAAAATACACCCCAGTTATTACCTCTGATTTTGGTCCCTTTGGATTACATAGAGCACGAGATGAAAAGCTTTTCATTGGCCCTAGTATTTTCTCAATCCGAAAAACTGGCAGGCCGCAATTTTCTCATGTTAATTTTCATTGTTATGTATCACAGACATATTTTGTCATTTCAACAAACAGGATAGATTTAAAATATTTAACAGGTCTATTTAACTCTGGTCTTATTTATTTTTGGTTAAAGAATAAAGGAAAATTACAAGGAGATATGTTACAGATAGATAAGGGTCCCCTTATGAATATTCCCATTTATGTTGGGAACAAAATACAGCAAAAACAAATTATAGATTTGGTTGATAAAATGCTTTCCTTAAATAAAGATTTAGATGAAATACCTGAAAACTCTGAAAAATGGTTATCAGTAAAATCAGAAATTGAAAAAACCGACAAAAAAATTGACCAAGAGGTCTATAAACTTTACGGACTTACTGAAAACGATGTAAACATTGTAGAAGATAGTCTAAAATAAGCACTTTCTATAATCCACAATATTTTTAGGAAGTTCGCATACAGTTAGTGCATCTGGTACAATATAGGCAAATATGGCTATAAACCGAGTAAAGTATCAGAATGCCGTTCTGTACTTATGCCGGAAACTTAAAGGCGAAGTACGCGGTAAGAAAAAATTAGCGAAATTGTTGTATTTCGCTGATTTTGATTTTTATGAAAAATATCAAAAATCAATAACTGGTGATGTATATCAAGCGCTACCGATGGGCCCAGTTCCGTCAATGTTGGAAGAAATTACATCTAAAATGGAAGACGGGGGACAGCTCAGGATAACACAAGTAACAGAGCGAGAAGGTTATAACCCAACAGAGGTTTATTCTTCTATTAAAGATCCGGACGTTTCTGTTTTTAATGATGATGAGAAGGAAATGTTAGACAGGATTGTAATTAAATATGGACACTTGACAGGTAAACAGTTGGAGGAGTTGTCGCACTCCGAAGCACCATATATTGGTACAGAACTGAGAATGAACATACCATATGAGCTAGCCATGTATCGTGGCACGGACTTTAATGGTTTATGATTGAGTTTTTATATTCTGACGGCATTCAAACAGAAATCGCCGCCTTGGGGCGGCGATTTCGTACATTAGAGTATGGTTTGAAATCAATAGAACGACTCTGCGAAGTACAATTTCATCCAACAAACCCCCGACATGTTATTGCACCAGCAAAACTGCATAGGATTACTCAAAATGAAATATGGACACTTTGGAAAATAGAAGTTGCAGTACCAAACTCTAGGTTACGGCCAAACCAGTGGCCCAGAATGTGGTTTGCAGTTAAAGGTGCAATTATTGTTTTCTTATGTATTTCTTCCCACATCGATAATTATAGTGACCCAGAAATGGATCAGTTAGCCTTGTCAAGAGTTTCTGACTTCTTCTAATTAATAACTTGAAAAACCTAATAATTTTAATTGTTTTAATGTATGTTTAAATATGAAGTATGAATCCTGAATCAATGTTAAAGGGTCGTATGGCAGAAACTCTTTTTGAAGAGCTTATGAAGGCATCGGGAAATATTGTTTATCGATTTCGATATGAGGCGATTGAACAAAACCTGACACAGCAAGAAGAAAAA
>ERZ1292623.1815-Hain-H51-01um-R1-1815-length-19931-cov-13_pt1 | contig 19931 bp, 20 predicted proteins | sample MGYA00564398_ERZ1292623 | MGnify/ENA primary metagenome ERZ1292623 (study PRJEB36523, sample SAMEA6512633) | groundwater metagenome | collected 2019-01-07 | study: AquaDiva: Metagenomics assemblies of 32 groundwater samples | reverse complement strand
AAGAATTTTCGAGACAGAGATACGGCCGTCCCAGGGAGGCAGTGGAGCAGGAAATTTATAACCGTTTGAGAAACTGATGATTTCTAAAAAAAAGGATTACTATTTGGTTGCGATAATAGGTTTTTTAGTCGGCTGGCTGGTGCTTTTGCCGGCCAAAAATATCGGCCTTGGCATTTCCCCTATATTTATTTCAGCTTCAGTTTTAGGCTTAACCGTTTTCGCTCCCGTTGCGCTTTTTATCCTTAAAAGACTTAGCCAAATTTGGCCGATTTTCGAACAGTTCGGCAAATTCGCGGCGGTGGGCACATTGAATACCTTCCTAGACTTGGGAATTTTGAATCTTCTGATGCTCGTGACGGGCATCTACAGCGGGCTTTTTTTCACCGGTTTCAAAGCCATCTCGTTTATAGTAGGGACGACCAATAGTTATTTTTGGAATAAATTTTGGACATTCGGGAGCAAGCTGCCGGTGACGGTTTCGGAATATGTCCGTTTCGGAGCTTTTACTCTCGTGGGAGTAGCCATAAATGTGACGGTCGCTTCGCTCGTCGTGAACGTTATCGGAGTTCCTGCTGGCATAGATCCCAGAATCTGGGCGAATGTCGGAGCAATTACGGCGGTATTTTCGGCAATGTTTTGGAACTTCCTCACATACAAGAAAATCGTATTCAAAGAAAATCAAAATGGCTAAGCCTTATCTTTCCGTTATTATTCCCGCTTACAACGAAGCCAAGAGATTGCCGCTCACGCTCTTGGATATCGATAAAAAACTTTCGGAACGGGAATACTCTTATGAGATTATCGTCGTGAGCGACGGCTCAAAGGATGCCACGGTGGATGTGACGAACCGCTTTAGCCACATAATCAAAAATCTTAAGGTGCTTGATAGGAAGGAAAACCGCGGGAAGGGCTGGTCGGTAAAGAAAGGGATGCTCAAAGCGAGCGGCAATTACCGCCTTTTCACCGACGCCGATAATTCCACGTCGATTGAGCACTTTGACAAGATGTTGCCGTTCTTCAAAGAGGGCTACGGCGTGGTTATCGGTTCGCGGGCCGTAAAAGGCGCAAAACTGGAGCCATCCCAGCCTTGGTACCGCCAAATTCTCGGCAAGGCGGGCAATCTCGTGATTCAAGCTTTAGCCGCTCCGGGTTTTTGGGATACACAATGCGGTTTCAAATGCTTTACGGAAGAGGCGGCTGTCAGGATTTTCGGTGCCTCCAAAATAACGCGCTGGGGTTTCGATGTCGAGGCAGTCGCATTGGCGCGCCTTTTCGGCTTCAAGGTAAAAGAGATGCCGGTGCGATGGGTGAATGACATGGCTTCCAAAGTAGGTTTTTCGGCGTACTTTTCCACGCTTTGGGACGTCGTGCGCATCAGGATGTGGCTCTGGCGAAAGGCCTATTTTTCGAATAACGACCATGATTAACGGCTCGGAAATACGCCACGACCTCATCTCGGGCAATTGGGTGATAATTTCTCCGAAGCGGGGCCGGCGGCCGAACGATTTCGAAAAAAAGAAAAAGAAGTCCTGTCCCTTCGAAGACAATATCTTGGGACAAAACGTCGTAATCTTTTACGATAATCCGAAGAATTGGCGGGTCGCGGTTCTCCAAAACAAATATCCGGCCGTAGCTCACGGCGCCGGACAAATTGTGAAAGAGAAAAGTCGGACCTACGAAACTCTCAAGGGCTTCGGCCATCACGAACTCGTCGTCACGAGAAGCCATAAAAACAATTTTCCCAAGCTTTCCCCGAAAGACGCGATTAAAGTTTTTGAAGTTTTTCGGGAAAGATTTGAGGTTTTAAAGAAAGAGAAGGACGTTGCCTATATATCTATTTTCCATAATTGGGGCGCGGCGGCTGGCGCGAGTATTCTCCATCCCCATTACCAGATTTTGGCCGTGCCCATTATCCCGCGTCTGGTGGGAACCTCGCTCGAAAATTCCGAAAGGTATTTCAGGAAAACTGGGCGATGCATGCATTGCCGGGCGATTGCTCGGGAATTGAAGGAGAAAAAAAGGATAGTTTTCAAGAACAAGTCGGCGCTCGTCGTCGCGCCTTACGTTTCCCGCGAACCTTTCCAATTGCGGGTTTATCCGTTGAAACATCGACCCTATCTGGAAGAAACGCCGGATAGCGAATTGAAAGACGTCGCACTCGCTTTAAGACACGCTCTTTTGAAATTGGAAAAGAAAATAAAAAAATCGGATTATAACTTTTTCATCCATTCCGCGCCGGTTAAGAAAGAAAAATCATTCAAGCATTATCACTGGCACGTTGAAGTGCTTCCGAAGCTGAATATTTCGGCGGGATTCGAGCTGGGGACGGGGATAGAGATAAATACGGTGGATCCGGATGATGCCGCTAGGGTACTTAGAAAATGAAAAAACTGATTATCGGTAACTGGAAATCAAATCCAAAAACGCTAGCTCAAGCGATTAAACTCGCGAAGGCGTCGGATAAGAGAGGGGCGGTTATTGCGCCGCCTTTCGTTTTCCTCGAGGAGGTTGGCAAGGTTTTGAAGAAGGCGGCGCTCGGGGCGCAGGATCTGAAGATTCCTCCGGAAGAACTGAAGCGCCTTGGCGTGAAATATGTGATTATAGGACACTCGGAACGGCGAGCATTAGGGGAGACGGATACGGTTATAAACAAGAAGGTAAAAACCGCTTTAGCCCTTAGTTTAAAAGTAATTTTATGTGTGGGGGAGAAATTAAGCGTGAGAAAAAAAGGAATTACGGTAGCCAAAAAATTCGTCGCCGGCCAGCTCCAATCCGCCATCCGCCAACTGGCGGAGGCGGACAAAATTCAAAATTTAATCGTGGCTTACGAACCCATTTGGGCCATCGGCACGGGCCGGAACGACACTCCGGCGGACGCATCGGAAATGGCTATGTCCATAAAAAAATCTCTTAAGAGCGCCAAAACGAAGGTATTGTATGGTGGATCGGTGAACGGAAAGAATGCGAAGTTTTTCCTTAAAGCACTAGGCATAGACGGTCTTCTCATCGGCGGCGCGAGTTTGAAAGAAGGGGAATTCAGGCGGATACTCGAAATATGACCAGGGGACAGAAGAAATTTTTATACGGCCTGTTTTATGTCATCGTTCTCGGATTGATTATCTGGGCCTTTATTCCTTCGCCAATCGTTCCGGTGCCGGTTTGCTCCGGCCCGTCCTGCGGAACGAATCAGCCGTTGTCGCTCCAGGTATCGGGCGTGCCGCAGATGTTCAAGAGCGAAGGCACGCACCGCGTCGTCGCGCTCGGGCAGGTGACGAATCCGAATCCGGATTTCGGCGCTTCCGTTTTTTCGTACGACTTTCTGATATTCGACCGCGACGGAAAGACTATTGCTTCCGTGCCGGGAAGCGAAATAATTTATCCCTCCGAAACGAATTATATTCTTGGCATCTACGATGCCGGCAAAACCGACTTGTCTTCCATAGCCGAGCGTCCGGGTTTTGAAATCAAAAGCGCGAATTTCCGTCCAGCGGCGGAATTCCTAAAACCGGAATTTTCCCCGGTTTCCGGTTACGAAACCAAAATCGCTTCGGATGGCATCAGGGTTTCCGGAAAAGTGAAGAACTTAAGTTCATTTCCGATAGGGGAAGCAAAAGTTATCGGAATCCTGGGGGATAAGTATGGCGACCCGCTTTTCGCCGCCCAAACCACCGTTTCCGGAATAACCGGCCTCGGAGAAGCCGATTTCGAGATTTATTTCCCGGCGGAGAAGGCTATTCTCGATAGGTTGGATATGGGTAAAACTTCGGTGTTTTTCTACGCCATCTGATGATAAGCGCCATTTTTTCCAAATGGAGGAATCTGGATTGGACCCTTTTGGGCGCGCTTTCCTTCCTTGCTATCGCGAGCCTGGCATTTCTCGCCGGTTATAATCAGGATCTTTTTCAGCGCCAACTCGTCTGGTATATTATCGCTTTTGCCATAATATTCTTCGGCAGCACATTCAACTGGTCCTGGCTTCTGCGGTGGCCGGTCTTCCGCTACGGGTTTTACGCTTTTTCCACGCTTCTCCTTCTCATCGCCAATTTTCAATCGTATTCGGTGCGGGGCACAAAGGCCTGGCTCGTCGTGGGCGGCATCCAGTTCGAGCCGGAGGAAATCGCGAAAGTGGCGCTCGTCATCCTCTTGGCCGGTTTTTTCACCCGCCGCTATCTGGCTGTTTGGCGCGCTAAAAATCTTTTCACATCTTTTTTATACGCGATTATTCCGGCAGTTCTGATTGCCATTCATCCCGACCTGGGGTCCACAATTATTATTCTGTCCATTTGGGTCGGCTTTATTTTGATGGGCGGTGTTCATAAAAAAAGATTGCTTATCGGACTCGGCGCCGTCATCGTGGCTATTATTCTTCTATGGATTTTCTTTTTGAAACCATACCAGCAAGACCGGCTCACGGCTTTTATGTTTCCCGAACGCGATCCCCTGGGAATAAATTACAATGTCATTCAATCCAAAATCGCCATCGGCTCGGCCGGTTTCTGGGGCAAGGGTTTCGGCGAGGGGACCCAGTCCCAATTGAGGTTCTTGCCTGAAGCCCAGACCGATTTTATCTTCGCGGCCTTCACGGAGGAGTGGGGGGTGTTGGGCGGCTCCCTCCTAATATTGACTTTCCTTCTCGCTATCTTTAGAATGGTTAACATAAGCTTGAGGGCGGGAAGTAATGACTTGAAATTCGTGACCTTCGGTTGTGCATTGATCTTCTTCATCCAGTTTTTGATCAATATGGGCGCCAATCTGGGGCTTTTACCGGTAACCGGCGTCACCCTGCCTTTCGTGAGTTATGGAGGATCCAGCCTCTTGACGATAGCAATCCTCATAAGTATAATTCAACATATAAAACTTGAATCCTCAGGATAATAAAATGGGGCTGTGGAGCCTGCGTTTTCTGACTTTGTTAGGAATCGTTTTGGTTTTCATCCTGGCGGCGGCCTATTTTTTCTACGGCCTTCAGCCGAGCTTTGCAAACGATAATCCGGTGGAATTCAGAGTGGCAAAAGGGGAAAGTTTCCGCGCAATCGGCGCGCGTCTGTCGCAAAATTCGCTTATAAGATCCATTGCCGTGTTCAAAATATACTCAATATTGACGGGCAACGCCCGTAAGTTCCAGCCGGGGGCCTACCAGCTCGCGAGCACGATGACTGTTCCCCAAATCGCGAATTATCTTTCTTCGGGAGGGGAAAGCGACGTGACCGTGAAAATAATCGAAGGTGTTCCCGTTAAAGACATTGATACGACACTGGCCGAAGCCGGCGTAATCACGCCCGGAGCCCTTTCCAATTTTCCTTTCAAAAATCTGGCCGTCCAGTATCCGTTTTTGGCCGGCCAAAATTCCTTGGAGGGTTTTCTTTTTCCCGATACCTACAATTTTGAAATCAGTTCTTCGCCTGAGGTTATTTTGCGCAGTTTTTTGGATAATTTCGAAAGGAAGGCCTGGGGAAAAATCGGAAACCAGAAGGATTGGTACAAGACTCTTATTCTCGCTTCTTACCTGGAGCGGGAAGTGCCGGGCGCGAACGACCGGAGGATAGTGGCCGGCATCATTCTGAAACGCTTGAATCTCAAGATGCCCCTTCAGATAGACGCGACTGTGGCTTATGCCAAATGCGCCGAATCTTTCGCGAGTTGCCCGGGCGGCATTGCTAGGGAGGATTTGAAATTCATTTCGCCTTATAACACCTACCTGAATGGCGGCTGGACGCCGACTCCGATAGCCAATCCTGGACTAGGAGCCATTGAGGCCGCCCTTTCACCCCAGGCAAGCGGCTACCTTTACTACCTTTCCGCCAGCGGCTCCCAAAAGACTATTTTTTCCAAAACATTGGACGAGCACAACGATAACCGGGCCAAATACTTATAAAAAATAAAATGCGCAAAACAAAAATATTTTCATCTTACCAGGGTCCGACTTTCGCTCCCTTGAATTTGGTGGAAACTCAGATCAATTCCTATAAGTGGTTTTTGGAAAAAGGAATCCGGGAACTCTTTGAGGAAATTTCTCCGATTAAGGACCATACCGGCAAAGAACTGGAATTGAGTTTTTTGGATTATAAATTCGACCAGCCGAAATACAGCGAAGCCAAATCGATGGAGAAGGACCAGACATTCGAAGCGCCGCTCCGGGTGAACGTGAAATTGGTAAGCCGGGAAACCAAGCAATCGAAGGTCCAGGAAGTTTATCTCGGCGATTTTCCGCTGATGACCGCGCGGGGCACTTTCATCGTGAACGGCGTGGAGCGGGTGGTGATCTCGCAAATTATCCGTTCGCCGGGCATTTATTTCACGGCTAATATGTTCCGCGGCCGGAAACTTTTCGGCGGAAAAATAATTCCAAATCGCGGCGCCTGGGTGGAGCTCGATACCGAAGCCGATGGATTTCTGGGCGTGAAAATTGACCGCCGTCGCAAAGCGCCCGTCACTCAATTGCTCCGTGTTTTAGGATTGAAGGATAACGACGAAATTTTGAAGGCCTTCGCCAAAGTGGATACCGGCGCGATAAAATACATCCAGGCAACTCTCAAAAAGGACGATGCAAAAAACGCCGATGAATCTTTCATTGAGCTTTACCGCCGCCTCCGGCCGGGAGACCTCGCGACTGTCGAGAATGCCCGCCTTCTGGTGGAGCCGATGTTTTCTCGCTTCGACCGCTATGATATAAGCCTGGTTGGCCGCTACAAATTCAACCAGCGCCTGGAACTCGGAAAGAAAGACAGCCGGCTCTTGGATTTGGACGACCTTATTGCCGCCATTTCGGAGATGATTCGCCTGAACAACAATCTGAACGCCGAACCGGACGATATTGACCACTTGGGCAATCGCCGGATTCGTTCCGTGGGCGAATTGGTCCAGGCCCGCTTGCGGGTCGGTTTCGCCCGCCTTAAGCGCGGCATCCAGGATAGAATGTCCACTTTGGAACGAAAAACCCTTCAGCCGGCCCAGCTTATCAACTACAAACTTTTGACCTCCGTGGTGCGCGACTTTTTTGCCGCTTCCCAGCTTTCGCAATTTATGGACCAGGTGAATCCGCTCGCCGAACTCGAGCATAAACGCAGAATATCGGCGATGGGTCCGGGCGGTCTCACACGGGAGCGCGCGGGCTTCGAAGTCCGCGACGTTCATCCATCTTATTACGGGCGCATCTGCCCGATCGCCACTCCCGAAGGCGCGAATATCGGCCTCGTGAACTATCTGGCGAATTACACCCGCGTGAACGATTTCGGTTTTTTGGAGACACCCTATTTCAAAATCAAAAACGGTACGGTTACCAAGGACACTATCTGGCTCGACGCTATCAACGAACAGAAATACAACATCGCCCAGGCGGATGTGAAGACCGATGAAAAAAGCTTCATTACCGAACCGATTATCTCGGCGAGAAACAAAGGCGTGCCGGGCATCTGCCGACGCGAGGAAGCCCAACTCATCGACATTTCGCCGAACCAGCTTTTCAGCGTTTCTACGTCGCTTATTCCGTTTTTGGAACACAACGACGCAAACCGCGTTCTTATGGGTTCGAACATGCAACGGCAGGCGACGCCAACCCTGAATCCGGAGGCGCCTTTAGTTTCGACTGGCGAGGAAGAAAAAGCCGCTCAAAATTCCGGCCAGGTTATCGTCTCGGACGTGAGCGGTACCGTAACGGAAGCGGACGGGCGCGCGGTTACCGTGAAAACTTCTGATGGCAATAAAACTTTCAATCTTTACAAATTCAAGCGCTCCAATCAATCCACTTGTATGTCCCAGCGGCCGACCGTTTCGGTGGGCGATAAAGTGAAGCCGGGCACGGTTCTGGCCGATGGCCCTGCGACTAAAGATGGCGTTCTGGCTCTAGGTCGGAACTTGCTCGTGGCTTTCTTACCCTGGCAGGGCGGCAATTTCGAAGATGCCATCGTAATATCCGAACGGGTGGCACGGGACGATTTTTTCACCTCCATTTATATTGAAACTTTCACTTGTCTGGTGCGCGACACCAAGCTCGGACCGGAGGTGATGACTCCCGATATTCCTAATGTGGCCGAAGAAAAGTTGAGAAATCTGGACGCGGACGGCATTGTCCGCATCGGCGCCGAAGTGCGGGCCAATGATATCTTGGTTGGAAAGATTTCACCCAAAGGCGAATCGGAACTGACCTCTGAAGAAAGATTGCTCCGCGCCATCTTTGGCGAAAAGGCCCGCGATGTGAAGGATTCTTCGCTCACGATGTCTCACGGCAAACAAGGCCGCATTATTGGCATCAAAATTTTCTCGCGCGACAAGGGCGACAAGCTTGAGCCGGGCATTATTACGAAAATCCAAATCGAAGTAGCCCAGTTGCGCAAGATACGGGCGGGCGACAAGTTGGCCGGCCGCTACGGTAACAAGGGCGTTATTTCCCAAATCCGCAAAATGGAGAGCATGCCATATCTTGAAGACGGCACGCCTGTCGACATCGTATTGAATCCGTTGGGCGTCGCAAGCCGCATGAATTTGGGCCAGATATTGGAGACTCATCTGGGTCTCGCGGCCAACAAACTCGGCTATCGGGCCGTGGTGCCCAATTTCGTGGGACCCAGCGAAGAAGATATTCGGAATGAGCTCAAAGCCGCGGGTTTTTCCGAGACCGGTAAGATGACGGTTTGGAACGGCCAGGACGGTTTGGCATTCAAAGAACCGGTTACCGTCGGTTACATGTATATAATGAAATTGAATCATTTGGTGGAGGACAAGATGCACGTCCGCTCGACCGGACCCTACTCGCTCATTACCCAGCAGCCTTTGGGCGGCAAGGCTCAATTGGGCGGCCAGCGTTTTGGCGAAATGGAAGTGTGGGCTCTCGAGGGCTACGGCGCGGCGCATACGCTCCAGGAAATGCTCACGATAAAATCGGATGATGTTCTCGGGCGTTCGGCGGCCTTCGAATCGATTATCCGCGGACAGGAAATCAGGAAACCGAATATCCCCGCGTCCTTCAACGTATTGGTCTCCGAATTGAAATCCTTGGGCCTGAATGTGAATTACGAATATGAAGACAGTCGTGAAAATAAAGAAGATGAAAACAAAGATGAATAACCACGATCTCAAATCCATATCCATCAGCTTGGCGAGCCCCGAAGAAATTCTCTCCTGGTCGCACGGCGAAGTGATTAAACCCGAGACTCTGAATTACCGCACCCAGCGGCCGGAGAAGGATGGCCTATTTTCCGAACGGATTTTCGGACCGACCAAGGATTACGAATGCTATTGCGGTAAGTACAAGAAAATCCGCTATAAGGGCGTCGTTTGCGAAAAATGCGGCGTCGAAGTGACCCGCGCGGCGGTTCGGCGCGAACGGATGGGTCATATCATGCTTGCATCGCCCGTGGCGCATATCTGGTTTTTGAAAACGGTACCTTCCCGTTTGAGTCTGCTTTTGAATATTTCCGTGCCCAAATTAGAGAAAGTAATTTATTATGCCTCGTATATCGTGACGGCCGTGAATGAAGACAATCGCAAGCGGGCGCTCGCGGGATTAGAAAAGGAATTCAAATCGCTCAAATCGGAGAAGGTGATGGATGAAAAAGACCTCAAAGAAAAGCAGGAACAGGTGAAAGAAGTCATCTTGGTTTTAAAGCCCGGCCTCATTCTCACGCAGGATGAATATTTCCGCCTTTCCGAAAGGTTCGGCGATGTTTTCGAGGCTGATCAGGGCGCCGGCGCCATTCGCCATATTTTGGAAAAAATAGACCTCAAGGCCACCATAAAAGAATTGACCAAGGAATTGGAACAGGTGCAGGATGCCAACCGCCAGAAGCGGATACTGATGCGTTTGCGTCTCGCCCGCCTGATGATAAAGTCCGGCATCCGGCCCGAATGGAGTGTGATGACAACTTTGCCGATTTTGCCGCCGGATTTGCGTCCGATGGTGGCTTTGGACGGCGGTCACTACGCAACGGCCGACTTGAACGACCTTTACAGCCGCGTCATTAACCGCAATAACCGTTTGAAAAAGCTTTTGGAATTAAAATCTCCCGAGGTTATAATCGTGAACGAAAAACGGATGCTTCAGGAAGCGGTGGACGCTTTGATAGACAACACCGCCCGCCTCGGCAGCCAACTCCTTTCGAGCAAGCGCCGCCCGCTCCGGTCTTTGGCCGACATGCTCAAGGGCAAACAGGGCCGTTTCCGGCAGAATCTTCTCGGTAAGCGCGTGGATTATTCCGGCCGTTCCGTCATCGTAGTTGGTCCGGAACTTAAACTTAATGAATGTGGTTTGCCGAAACATTTAGCCTTGGAACTTTTCCGGCCTTTCGTCATCAGTAAAGTGATCGAGCGGGGATTGGCCTTCAATATCAAACAAGCTAATCGGCTAATCGAACAAGGACCGCCGGAGATCTGGGCCATTCTCGAAGAGGTTATCGCGAATCGCCGCGTGCTTTTGAATCGCGCGCCGACTTTGCACCGTCTGGGCATCCAGGCTTTCAAACCAGTTTTGATCGAGGATATGGCGATTAGAATTCCACCTTTGGTTTGCGCCGCTTTCAACGCGGATTTCGACGGCGACCAGATGGCCGTGCATTTGCCGCTTACGGTTGAGGCGCAGGTGGAAGCTGCCACTTTAATGGACGCGGGTGGCAATCTTTTGAAGCCGGCGAATGGCGAGCCGATTGTCTCGCCCACGCAAGATATGGTTTTGGGTATTTATTTCCTGACTCATATCCGGGAGGGTATGAAGGGCGAAGGCAAAATTTTCTCGGATGTGAACGAAGCCGCCATGGCTTACGAACAGGGCGCAATCGACCTGAATGCGCGCGTGAAGGCGGGCACGAAAGAAGGGGTCATTGAAACTTCCTACGGCCGGCTGATTTTCAACGGCATTATGCCGCCGGACTTCGATTTTGTGAACGAAGATTTGGACAAGAAAAAACTTTCGAATCTCGTCGGCCGCATCATTGAAAATTATTCCATCGAGGAAAGCCGGAATTACATAGATAAGATAAAAGATTATGGATTCAAATATGCGACCGTTTCATCCGTCTCTTGGGGAATCGGCGATACTATCACTCCGGTGGAGAAAAAAGCCATCATTGCGGCGAGCGATAAGGAAGCCCTTTTAATCGAAGCGCAATACGAGGAGGGCTTGTTGACCAATGACGAAAAGAAAAACAAAATTGCGACCATATGGACGGAAGCGCGCGAGAAGGTAGCGGCGGCGCTTCCTAAGGCCTTCAAGGATGGCAATCCGATTCTGACCGTCATTAATTCCAAGGCCCGCGGCAGCTGGAACCAGATGGTTCAGATGATGGGCATGAAGGGCTTAGTACAGGACACGAGCGGAGAAACGATGGAATTACCCGCCCGTTCTTCCTACAAAGAAGGTTTGAAGATATTGGAATATTTTATTACGACGCACGGTGCCCGCAAAGGTTCGACTGACACGGCTTTGAAGACCGCTTCGGCCGGATATCTGACCCGTCGCTTGGTGGACGTGGCTCAGGAAATTTTCGTGAGAGAAAAAGACTGCGGTTCCAAGGAAGGAATGGAAATAATAAGGAGCGAAGGCGATGCTTTCGGATATTCTTTCGGCGACAGACTTTATTCCCGAGTAAGCTTGGATGATGTGAGAGTGGACAGAAAAATCGTCGTGCGGTCCGGAGAAATCATTAGCCGGGAAGCCGCCAAAAAAATTCAGGATTCAGACCTCGCGTTCCTTAAAGTCCGTTCACCTATCGCTTGCAAGACGGTCTACGGCGTTTGCGCCGCTTGTTATGGTTTGGATTTAAGCCGGAACCGACTCGTCGATCTCGGCGAGGCCGTCGGCATCGTGGCTGCCCAATCCATTGGAGAGCCAGGTACCCAGTTAACGCTTCGGACTTTCCACGTGGGAGGCGTCGCGGGCGCGGATATCACTCATGGCTTGCCGAGGGTGGAGGAAATCTTCGAAGCGCGTCCGCCTAAAGGCAAGGCTGCTCTTTGCCGGGCCGAGGGCGTTGTTTCGGACATTGAGGAACGGGGACTTTCACTCGTCATAAAAATCCGCGAAACCGTCCCCAAAAAGGCGGTGAAAGTGACGCGTCGGAAAACCAAGACGGAGGCGGATATTTTCGAATATCTTGTGCCTTTGAATACCACGATCCTTGTTAAAATAGGAGATAAGGTTAATAAAGGCGATCAGCTCTTCGAAGGTCCTTTAGATCTTCGTGAAATACTCGTCTTGCGGGGCACTGACGCTTTCATCCATTACGTCATAAACGAAATCCAGCGGGTTTACGTGCCGGAAGGCGCCGCCATCAATGACAAACATATCGAGATAATCGTGAAACAGATGCTCTCGCGCGTGGCCGTGAAGGACGCAGGTGACACCGATTTCATGGTCGGCGAAGTGGTGGAAAAACCGAAATTCGTGACCGTGAACCGGGCGGCGAAGAAATCCAAAAAACAGCCGGCGCGGGCCGTCCAAAGGGTCTTTGGTGTGACCAGGGTATCCTTGACCACTGAGAGTTTCCTTTCGGCCGCCTCCTTCCAGGAAACCGCGCGCGTTTTGGTGGATGCTTCCGTCCAGCATAAGGTGGATGTTTTGAGGGGGCTCAAAGAAAATGTCATTATCGGCAAGCTCATTCCGGTGGGCACCGGCCTTCGGGGAGTCGACCAGGAAAAGCTGTTGGGATTGAGAGCAAAGTTGACAGTCCAAGCTTCGATTGATAATCTAATCCTGCAAGAAAAATAAAATGGAACCGGATAAAAAGACGGAAAATTATGAAGTCGCTTTTTTGACTAAGGACGAAAACGTCGTTGCGGTCAAAAAACTCGTCTCAAAGCACGGAGGAGAAGTCGCGAAGGAAAAAATGATTGAGAAGATTCATTTGGCCTATCCCATCAAAAAAGAAAACTACGGTTTTTTCAGCCACCTGGTATTTTCCATGGAGCCTTCCGCCACCGCCGGCTTGAGGATTGACTTAGATCTTGAAGGAAGCCTGCTCCGCTATTTCTTTCGTAAAGCCAAAAAACCCAGATTGGAAAGCGAGATAAGAGAAGAAGGCCGTCTCCGGTCATTCCTGGGTTTCCGAAGCTCGTCTGCGAAAACGATGGAAAAGACTTTGACGAACGAAGCTTTAGAGAAGAAAATAGAAGAAATACTACAATGAATTTAAATAAAGCCTTCATTTTGGGAAATTTGACGCGCGATCCGGAACTCCGGCAGATAACGACTGGCCAGTCAGTCGCTTCTTTCGGCGTGGCAACCAATAGTTTTTACACGGATAAGTCCGGCCAGAAGCAACAGAAAGTGGAATTCCATAACGTCGTAGTATGGGGACGGCAGGCGGAAGTGGCCAGCCAATTCCTCAAGAAAGGCAGTCTAGTACTTGTCGAGGGGCGGCTTCAAACCCGCGCTTGGCAGGACAAGCAGAACCAGACGCATCGGATGACCGAAATTATCGCCGACCATATCCAGCTCGGTCCCCGGTCTTCAGGCCTGTCTGCGCAGTCAGGCGGCGGAAGTGGAAATCAATTTGGCGGAGAGCGTCCGGCGGCGCCGATCCAGGAGAAACGGGAAGACGAACAGGAGGAATTACCCGAGATAAACATCGATGAGAGCGACATCAAGCCGGAAGAAATCCCATTCTAAGGGCACACTTACCCCCACACCTATTCAATAAATATAAAATAATCACCATGAATAATAATCAGTCGAATACAAAAAAGACATGAAACCAATCAAACAGTGCCTTTTTTGTTCCCAGAATTCCAAAGAGATAGACTACCAGGAGGTGGAACTTTTGCGTCGTTTCGTTTCAAGCCAGGGAAAAATCATCGACCCGCGCCACACCGGCATTTGTGCTAAGCATCAGCGACGCCTCGCTAAGGCCATAAAGCAGTCCCGGACGATAGGTCTTCTGCCTTTCGTCAGGCGCTAGCCAGGCATATGGTTTGGGATTTCAGCCTTTTTAATTGGTTTCACGGTATTTCGGGCTGGTCTGTTTTCACGGATGGCATCGTAATTTTTTTTGCCCGGCATCTGGCCTATATTCTTGCTGGCGCAGCGGTATTTTTCATTTTCAAAGAGAAGGGTTTAAAAGCAAAACTCGTAGTTTTTTTCCGTCTCGCGTTAACGGTTCTTCTCTCGCGGGGAATTATCGCGGGAACCATCGCTTATTTCTATGCCCGGCCGCGGCCTTTTGTTACGCTGGGTTTTAAACCCCTTATTAATGAAACCAATACATCTTTTCCTTCCGGTCATGGCGCTTTTTTCTTCGCTTTGGGCTTCGCTATTTTTTCGCTCAATCGCCGTTGGGGCTATTGGTTCCTTTCCCTGGCTTTCCTGAATGGTTTGGCGAGAATTTTCGCTGGCGTCCATTATCCGACGGATATCGTGGGCGGTATTTTGGTCGCTTTGGCCAGCTGGGCAATCGTCCGCACATTCTTGCATAAAAATAATGAAAAAACCGATTCGCAGGAATTACGGGAAGTTCAGCCGGAAGCTGGCTCTCAAAATTAGGAAGGGAGCCATAGGCGTTCTTCCAACCGATACCCTTTACGGCCTGGTCGGTTCGGCTTTTTCCCGCCGGTCAATTGGCCGAATTTACGAATTAAAGGAAAGAAACGCTAAAAAACAGCTTATCGTTCTTATTTCAAAATTAAGCGATTTGAATCTTTTCGGCGCGAGATTGGACGAAAAAACCCGGGGTATATTGAAAAAAGTTTGGCCGGGGAAAGTAAGCGTGATTTTACCGATTCGCGGGAAGAGCGTCGCTTTCCGCTTGCCGGCCGATAGGGCTCTACGCAGGTTTCTGAATGTTTCCGGACCACTTGTTGCGCCGAGCGCCAACCCTGAAGGGAAGCCGCCAGCCAGGAATATCCGGGAAGCCCGGCGGTATTTCGGCGATAAGGCGGATTTCTATCTCAACAAAGGAATTCTCAAATCCAAACCATCCACGCTCATTAAATTTAAAAATGGTCGGTTGGAAGTAGTTAGGGAAGGAGCCGTAAACGTTGCTAAATCCCTCTCCTTATGATAAATTTTAGAAATGCCTTAATAGGCATTGTTTTATGTTTGAACGAATCAAATTGTTCCTGACGGAATCCAAGCAGGAACTCAAAAGAGTCAATTGGCCGAGACGCGAGGAAACGGTCCGCTACACGATTTTCGTCATCGTGCTTTCTTTGGTTATCTCCGCTTTCTTGGGTATCTTGGATTATATTTTTATTCAAATCCTCCAAAAAATCATCCTATAAAATGATAATCAAATCCGAAAAAAGCCAAAAGGAAATCAGCCGCCACTGGTATGCAATCCATACCTACGCCGGCTACGAGGATGCCGTCGCGCGCTACCTGAAACAGCGCGTCGAATCGCTTTCGATGACGGACAAAATCTTCAACGTCATTGTGCCGAAGGAAACGAAGATAAAGATAAAGAATGGCAAGCGCCTGAAGACGGAAGAGAAAATTTACCCGGGCTATGTGCTCGTGGATATGGTTTTAGACAACGATTCTTGGTATGTGGTGCGGAATACCCCCCGTGTGACGGGCTTCGTGGGTGCCGACAGTGCGACCCCGACTCCGCTTTCGAAAGACGAGGTGGAGGAATTGATGGCGAGAATCGGCGGAAACGAGCCCCGGTTCAAAGTTGACTTTAAGCTGGGCGAGGTGGTAAAAATAACCGATGGTCCTTTCAAGGACCAGGAGGGAAAAGTCTCCGAACTGGATGAGGAACACGGAAAGATAAAAATCCTAGTTCCGATTTTCGGCCGGGACACGATGGTGGAGCTCGATTCGCTCCAAGTGAAAAAATTATAAAAATATATGGCTAAACCAATAAAAGCGACACTGAAGTTGCAAATGAAGGCTGGTGCGGCGAACCCGGCCCCGCCCGTGGGTCCCGCTTTGGGCCAGCACGGCGTGAACATCCAGCAGTTCTGCCAACAGTTCAATGAGGCGACCAAGGATATGGGTGGCGACATTATTCCGGCGGAAATTACCGTTTACGAAGACCGCACCTTCGATTTCAAACTCAAGACCCCGCCGGCCTCCGCGCTCCTCAAAAAAGCCGCGGGACTGGAGAAGGCCTCCGGCACGCCTGGCAAGGCTTTTATCGGCAAAGTGACCAAGGATGATTTGAGGAAAATCGCCGAACGGAAGATGGGGGACTTGAACGCGAACGACATCGATGCCGCGATGAAAATCATCGCCGGCACCGCAAAAAATATGGGTATCGAAATCGTAGATTAGATACCCATATTTTGAAAAAAGGACCGGACATTGTCCGGCCTTTTTATTTTTCTTCTTTCTTCGCTTCTAGTTCCCGGAAAACGGTACCTAAAACGCCGTTGATGAATTTGGGAGAGTTTTGGCCGCCGTAGTTCTTGGCGATCTCAATGGCTTCGTTGATGGCCACCTTGGGTGGCACTTCATTCCTGTCGGCGTGGAGGAGCTCATAGAGGCCTATCCGGAGCACGTTCCGATCCACAATGGCGATTTGGTTCAATGGCCATTCGGGTGCCACGCGCTTGATAATATCGTCGATTTCTTTGATGTTTTCGATTACGCCTTTGGCAATCCGCCAGACGAAATCCGGCTCATCGATGCCTGGCCCGAATTCCTTCATATTCCGGTCGATGATAGCCGCGAGGTCGGCCTCGTGCTCATAAAAATCCCATTCGTAGAGGGATTGGAGAATAATGGTTCGCGCTAAGTGACGGGTGGCCATATAAAGTTAAAATTTCAAATTACAAATACTGGACTCGACTGCTTCTACTTTTTAACGCTTGGTTTCTTGGGGCTTTTGACATATTCGCCGCAATTCGGGCAGATGCGATGGGGGAGGGTCGGAGCTTTGCATTTCGGGCAAACCATTATCTTAATCTTCTTAAGGGCTTGCTGGGAACGCCGCCGGCCGACTTTTGACTTGGAATGATGCTTTGTTGGTACTCCACCCATAGGTTTAATTTAACTTAATTCTATTATACCAGATAACCAAAGTCAAATTAATTTCCAATTTTTGAATTTTTAAATAATGTTCAAATTTCCAAACGTTTAAAGCATTAGAAATTAGGATTTATTTATAAAATTACAAAATTAAAAATTTATTGATTTTAATTATTGCTTCTTGCCTATTTCTTATCCATATTATGCGACTATCCTTTCCGAACCACGTCATCTGGCGCTTGGCATAATCCAAGGTGGATTTCACGATTTTATCGATGAGCTCGGATTTAGAACCGATTTCGCCGTCGATAAAAGCCAGAGTATTCGAATACTCGAAGCCGAATTCCCGGATTTTTCTCTCCGACACGCCGGTCTTGGCGAGTTTTTTTGTCTCTGCGACAAGTCCCTCCCGGACCATCTTGGCGACTCTTTTTTTGACCAATGATTCGAGCATTTTCCCTTCTTTCCGGATACCTATAAAAAGCACCTCGGCCGCCAGGGGATTCATCTTGATTGCCGGCACCTTACCAAGCGCCGTTGCGATTTCAATCGCCCGGACGAGTCGGCGGGGATTTTTCTTGTCTATTTCTCTCCAGCGCCGGACATCTTTTTTCTTCAAAATCAGCGAAAGTTCCGAAACGGATTTCTTTTCCAATTCCCGGCGGAGCTTCGGATTTGGCTTCACTTCCGGGATAACGAGGCCGTCCACGGCGGCGCGGATATAGAGCCCCGTCCCGCCGACTATGATTGGTAATTTATTTCTTTTCCATATTTCTTCCATTTTCTTTCGGGCCAATTTTTTGTATTGGGATACCGTGAAAGTTTTTTTCGGATTCGCGACGCTCAAAAGATAATGGGGGATGTCGCTTACTTCTTTTTTGGACACCGCCCCGGAGCCGATTTTCAAACCTCTATAGATTTGGCGGGAGTCGGCGGAAATTATTTCGCCTCCGAATTTTTTTGCCAAGGCAATGCCCAAAGCGCTCTTTCCACTCGCGGTCGTTCCCGCGATAACTATCAGTTTTTTGTTCTTTGACATATTTTCCGAATTATCCTATTGTATAGGGAGAAGCCCATTAACCGGTTACCTTTAAAAACATTTCCTATCCTTATTATTTATTTCCCGGCCCGCTTTTTCCAAAAATTCTTCGAGTGTTATGGTCGCAGTATCCCTTTCGTGGCGGCGGCGGACATTCACGGCTCCTTTTTTTATCTCTTTGTCTCCCACGACGAGGAGGTAGGGGATTTTTTCCATTTCTCCCTGGCGGATGTTTTTGCCGAGCGTTCCGCCCTCCGCGGCGATGTCGGCCCGAATGCCGCTCTCTTCCAGTTGTTTCAAAACCTTTTCGGCGTAAGGACGGTGGCGGTCGGCGATGGGGATAATTCTTACCTGCACCGGTGCGAGCCAAGTGGGAAAATCGCCGGCATAATGTTCGATTATTATCGAGAGAAATCTCTCAATTGAACCCATGATGGCGGCGTGAATCATCACGATGCGTTCGGGTTTGCCCTCCTCGTTCGTGCAGACGAGATCGAAGCGCTCTGGCATATTCACATCGAGCTGGATGGTGGCGACTTGCCATTCTCGGCCCAGCGAATCCTTGGCCATAAAGTCCAGTTTCGGACCGTAGAAGGCCGCTTCGCCCACGCCCGGGAAGGTATCCGCTTTCTTGCTCTTCACAATTTCGGAGAGCATCTTCTCGGCAAAGGCCCACTTCTTCTTGTCGCCCAGGTATTTCTCCGGATGCTTGGGGTCGTGGGTGGAAACCCGGATGCGGAGATTAAAGCCGAAGACGCCATAGAACTCGTGAATAATGTCCCAAATTTTCAAAAATTCCTCTTTGGCTTGCGGAAGCCGGCAAAAAACGTGGGCATCGTCCTGGGCGAAGGCGCGCACCCGCGAGAGACCGGAAAGCTCGCCAGTCTGTTCGTCGCGGTAGCACATCGTCGTATTGGCGTAGCGCTGGGGGAGTTCGCGGTAGCTCCAGGGCTTCCGAGCATAGATCTGCGTGTGGTGAGGGCAATTCATTGGCTTCATCGCGAAGATATGCCCTTCGCGGGTTTTCACCTTGAACAAATCTTCTTGGAATTTTTCCCAATGGCCGCTCACTTCATAAAGATCTTTTTTGGTAATGTGAGGTATCTCCACCTTCTGGTAGCCGTACTTTTTGCGGAGCTGCCAGACGAAATCATCCAAGGTGTTTCGAAGGATGGTGCCTTTGGGAGTCCAGAGCGGGAGGCCGGCGCCCACCAAGTCGGAAAAAGTGAAGAGATCGAGAGCCGGTCCCAATACTTTATGGTCGCGTTTCTTCGCTTCTTCCCGCATATTCAGGTATTCTTCCAATTCTTTTTTGGAATTGAAGGCTAGGCCGTAGATTCTGGTGAGCATCGGATTTTTTTCGTCGCCGCGCCAATAAGCGCCCGCGATTTTGTCGAGTTTGAACGAGTCGGGGACTATCTCCGATGTGTTCTTGACGTGCCCGCCCCGGCAAAGGTCCAGAAATATATCGCCGGTCTTATAGACCGTGAGGGGTTGTTTTCCGCCAGCCGGCGGATTGCTGAATTCCTTAATGAGTTCCAATTTGAAAGGCTGGTCTTTGAAAAGCTTCTTCGCGGCCGCGGGCGTGATCTTCTTGCCGGAAAAGGCGAGCTTCTGATTGACCATATGCCGCATCTCTTTTTCGAAATCCTTCAAATCCTCGGGCGTAAGCGGGCGGGGGAGCTTGAAATCATAATAGAAGCCGTGCTCAATGACGGGTCCGATGGCGAGCTGGGCCTTGGGAAACTTCTTCAGAACCGCCGCCGCGAGCAAATGGGCGAGCGAATGCCTTATATCATCCAATTTATCAGCTTTTTCCATAACTAATTCATTATAGGTAAAATCTAGGTTTTTGAGGATATTGACTTTGTTATTATATTGTGATATTGTTCTTTCATTCTTGAAACTCAAGAACGCTCTTAAACAATTTCACATTCATTAACGAAAGGAGATGATGACAATGAAAAAAGCATTGATCACATCCAAAGAAATTACCTC
>ERZ1292623.1814-Hain-H51-01um-R1-1814-length-19931-cov-22_pt1 | contig 19931 bp, 24 predicted proteins | sample MGYA00564398_ERZ1292623 | MGnify/ENA primary metagenome ERZ1292623 (study PRJEB36523, sample SAMEA6512633) | groundwater metagenome | collected 2019-01-07 | study: AquaDiva: Metagenomics assemblies of 32 groundwater samples | reverse complement strand
TTGAAGCAGCAAAACGACTCAAAGAGTTTATTCTAAAAAATTCAGAAAAATAAACAAAATAATCTGGCATCCTTTTTATAGTGTCTCACTTGCCTATTTTTATACTCTGGCCCGCGTGCCTTAAATCACGTTTATAAATTGAGCCCCCGGAAAGTCTTATAAAACATTTGGTTCCCAGATTTCCAGAAGCCTCTCCAGAAGCAAAGCTTCTGGAGAGAATGTTCTGGCCTCGCAAAAGCAAAAAGTCAATTCGCTTTCACCCACCCGGATTCACCTCTTTCCAGATGGAATTCGGCAGTTGGATATTGATCGGCTTGGTGACGGGGCAGATAAAAACTAAAAGTGATAAAGATTAATAATTTCTTCGGATAAAATTTCTTTTGCCTCTTGAAAAGATAATTCTCTTTTTTCTAAACTACTCTCAAATTCAACAATTTTTTCATTAGATACCCTTGTTGCAAGTCTAAAATACTTCATAATAAGATCATCTTTCAATCTTGTAACTTTCTCCTGCATTTCTTGAGGGCTGTCTAAAACTGATATATAATTATTAAAAGACTTGCTCATTTTCCTACCATCAATACCTTCAAGCAACGGTACGGTAATTATAAATTTTTCTTTATTTAAAAATTTCCTCATTAAAATTCTGCCAATCAGCATATTAAAAGTTTGGTCCGTCCCGCCGATTTCGCAATCTACATTCATTGCGACTGAGTCATATCCCTGAAGTAAAGGATAAATAAATTCATGAAGGGCTACTGATTTGTCGCTTTTAATTCTTTTTTGAAACATCTCTCTGTGAAGAAGTTGCTGAAGTGATATTTTTGAAGTAATATTGATTAAATCCTTAAGGAAGATTTTATTGAGCCACTTGCTGTTTTGCTGGAATTCGGTTTTCTTTAAATCCAAAATCTTTCCAACTTGTCGTTTGTAGGTCTTTGAATTTTCTGAAATCTCTTTTTCTGTTAACGGCCTACGCGTCTCGTCTTTTCCCGTGGGATCGCCGATTCTGGCCGTGAAATCGCCAACCAATAAAACCACTTTATGGCCCAGTTCTTGAAATTCATGAAGCTTCCAAAGGATAACGGCGTGCCCTAAATGAATCTCGGCCCCGGTCGGATCTATCCCAAAATAAATTTTAACGGGATCCTTTAAAAGTCTTCCTCTAAATTCATCTTTTGATGGTATAACCTCGGATACGTTTCTATTGAGAAGGCAGTCAAGCTTATCCATTTTGTATAAAAATCATAAAGTAAAAACTAGCTTTTGTCTATCTTTATGAAAAGAACCGATGATATAAAACTTTTTTTAATAAAAAGCGGATTAGTAAGCGAAGTTATAGGAGATTTAAAAATCCGGCAGAATGCTCGGTTTCTTTTAACAACTTGGGCTCATAACAAACCGAAAGATTACCTCGCCTTCTATATTTTAGTTGTAAAGTTACTAGAAAATAGGTTTGGGATAAAATGTTCTTTAAAAATAATTATTAACGACACTCTACCAAAAATCATTGAAGAAAGAACAGATAAAGAACAAGAAAAAATATCCGAACTTTATTCATATTTCTTCAAACAATTGGGATTTAATGACTTTGAAATTTTCAGTAAACATAAACGTTACGAATTGAGTTTCCGCAAGTTTTTAAGTTGGTCTAAGAATCTTAATCTAGTAATTTTCCTAAAACGATATCTACCAGAATCAAGAATAATAAATATGAGCAGTTCTTCTGGCACGCTTATAAAAGAAATTTACCATCTATTTTCGGAAATCAACATTTATGCAATCTCAAACGCAGAAATGGTCCTTGGCGGAATTGGAAGTTGGGGATCAGTTATTGCCTATAAAGAAATGTCTCCTAAGCTTAAACTTCCTAAAAGAACTTTTATTCTTCTGCCGAAGAGTAAAAACTTTTTTGAAGAAACAAGCAAACTTAAGTCTCTAGGCGACAAAGATTACAAAAATATATGCAGTCAAATTGAGGAAGCAATAAAATTAATGCGAGAAAAAAATTACTAAAATCTTAATACTCAGTGAACGAAGCCTTACTTAGTCTAAAAAAATTATTTAAAAACCAGAGGGGAAGGTATAAATTTTTAATTCTTACGGGTTCTTTTCTGTTTAATCTATACGACAGTAAAGAAAATCAAAATAAATTTTTAAAAAATCTAAAGAAGGCAGGCGATATAGACATTTTAATAGTATCTTCAAAGTTTTTATTGCCCTGGGAATTAAAGGCCGACGAAAAAATAATGCCCCCGGAAAAAATAATTAATAACTTTAACAATGGACAAATAGGAATAGTCGCAACAAAAATAAAAACCCGTAAATTTTTACTAAGTGTGCAATTTATTTATCCAAAGTACTTTAAATTTCTTTATTCCTTGGAAAGGAAAGGCATCCCTTATTTCAGAAAATTTTCACTAAACAGAAATGTTAGCATCCATTGTGGCTTTAAAGACTGCAGAAAATATCTTTTTGCTAAAGACAAACGGCACAGCAATGGTTTACTAATATTCAAACATAGGCCTGTTGTAAATAACCGTTTTTATATGAACGATTTCCAACAAATGATGCTTTTAAGTAGGGAATTTTTTAATCCACTAGAATTTAAAAAAATAAGAAAAGATCTAATCAAAGAAATCTATAACAGATTTATAAAAGAAAATGTCGAAAATTTAACAGATTTTATGAATATTTTTTACAACCGAAAGAGTTGGCCAAAAGCTTTTAATCAAATCATTTATAATGAAATTAAAACAATGCAGGGATAATCTTCTCACCCTCCCGGATTAACCTCTTTCCAGATGGGGTTGGCTCTCTGGACGCTGACCGGCTTGGTGATTGAACAAGAATTTCTGGATTAGTCAGTAGTCACAGGATATTGAACCATGACAACACATTGACAAAGTAATTAAAAAGATTTAGTATCAATATAGAAATCGAGAAAATGGTTTTCTCGATAAGCACATTCGTAACGAGGAGGAATTAGGAAATGGACGGCATACTGATCGCCGTAGAAGGAATCATTGGTTCTGGCAAATCGACTCTCGAGAAATATCTCGAGGAAGAACTCTTGAAAGAGGGGTGGCCCGTATTAAAAATAACCACGCGCGAAGAAGAAAATGAACATATTTTTCGCGCCGCGACCGAAAACTATGAGCTGGAACCGAATTCGTCCGCACACATGTTCTTTTTTCAAGTTCTTCAAGCCAACAAAGCCGACCGTGCAAAGCGGTTACTGAAAGCGGGGAATGTTGTAATCGCGAATCGGTGGGATCTCTCGTTTTTTGTACATACAAAGAATTTCGGATGTCTTGCCAAAGAATCCGATCGTTTGCGAGAAGAAATTTCTCGTTTGGCATTCGGCGGCTTGACTCCTAACCTTGGCATCTTTCTCGACGTTTCCGTTGAGAAAAGCCTTGACAGACGTCTTTGGAGAGGCGATGTAATCAGTGACATCGAGGAAGAAAGGAAATTTTGCAACATCATCGCAGCCTCCTATAAACCGTTGCTTGCCGACCGCCGCGAGTGGAAAGTCATCAACGCGAATAATGGCTTTGAAGAAGTTAGACAAACAGCCTTGGGACTCGTACGAAAGGCTGTAGAACAACTGCCCCGCTAGGACGCTTCTGTTCGCGGGGCAGTACTTTTTACAGATTAAATTGTTTCTAGAGAAAAACTTGTTAATACTATGTCCAAAAAATCAATAACTAATCATGATCTATCAGTAGGGATATTTATTGGCGGTGATTTTATCCCTTCTTACGCCGGTGCGACGAACCAGATGCACTACCTATCTCGCTATCTTCAGAAAGCTGGCGTAAAAGTAGTTATTTTTCATGGATATCGCGGCTGGACGGATCTGCGACTTATCGCACAAGAACCTTTTAAGACATATATATTCCCAATTGATCGGTATTATGGCGACCTCGATTTTTTAGCTAATTTAATTCGTAAAGAAAATCTTCACATTATCCAATTTAACGATTTGGAGCCGATTATTTCACAAGGCATAAAGTTATCTCAAGCTACCGGCGCATATATTGTAAGCGAATCGTACTATGTTGTAAGTAATTTGGCGAAAAGCATCGGTGCGTCAGTTAGTCGCATTCGTTCGATCCAGAAGCTTGAAGCTATAACTGGGAGTATCGTTGACCATGTTATTTGTTTAAGCAAGGACGATAAGCCGAAACTCCGAAGCGCAATGAAAATTTCCGATGATAGAATTTCCGTCGTACCGAGCGGAGTTGATTTAAAAGAAATTAAATACTGGGGCCCTAATTTCGATTCAAAAACAGTTTTATTTCTTGGTAATTTGTATTTTGAGCCTAACGCGGACGCAGTGCGGTCTATACATACAGATATACTCCCTGCATTGCGGCAGAAAGGATTCAGATTTCTTGTAGTCGGCGATTGCCCACCCATGCTTAAAAGAAAATATGAAAGTCGTGATTTTAAGTTTACCGGGCCAGTGCGTGACTTAAACGTTGTTTTCCGACAGGCAACGGTTGCGCTGGCTCCAATTCAGGAAAGCACTGGTTTGTGTATTAAAATTTTGAATTATCTTGGTGCTGGTTTGCCGGTTATTTCGACATCGCAAGCAGCATCCGGAATTAGTAATATCAAACATATGGTAATCGAAAACGACCTTCGGAAATACGCCGGCATAGTCGGCAATTTAACCAAAAATAGAAGAAGCACCGTCCGACGTTCGATTGCGGCCAGACGATTTATTGAAAATAATTTTGACTGGCAGAAAGTGGCATCCCGTACCGCATCAGTATACCGCAAAGTACTTAACCAGCAGGCAAAAGATAAATCAAGATTTATTAGTTTGCTTTCAGAATTTAATATCGGAAAACCGGCATGGCTTGAAGAAGCCGAAAAAAAAGGACGATTTGCCAATTCTAAATCACTTATTAAGGACAGATTTTCTTACGGAATTATTCAACGAGGTAGGATTCGAATCATAAAATGAAACTACGTAATGAAATTATTGCATTTGAAGGAGCTCCGGGCGCCGGAAAGACGACAGCGATTCAAATACTGGCAAAGAAGATTTTTGGTAAAAAGGCTGCGGTTTTACCGCAGGTTATCCTTTCTCAATATAAGAACGACGACTTATTTGTTTCTAAACGATATCTTGATGCAGAAATAAAAAAGGCAACAAGGATACGGCAACTGCAAAAATGTTATCAGTACATACTTTTAGACCGAACATTTCTTGCCACACTCGCTTATTCTTACGCTCGATCAAGGCTTGAACAAAACTCACAGTCACATTTAGAACTGATTAAATATTTTCGTCAGCTTGACCGAGTATATAAATTTCCTCGCCCGACGCATCTCTTTTTTCTTTTCGTAAAAACAAGTAGGGGGCTTGAACGAAGGGCTGATTACGCAAAGTCCAAAAAGTTTAAACGATGGTTTGACCCCAGGTTCCTAAAATATTTTGATGGTTTCTACCGTCGCCACATCGGATTCGACATGCCTCGGCCAATTATTATTGACACCACCAATATGACTAAAGAAAGAATTGTTTCTGCGGTCCTTGAGTACTTATGAAAACGCCCGAACTTTCCATAATTATTCCGACGATTGACTATTTGGGTCGGAAAACGCGCATAGACGCAATTGTTGCGACACTTTCATCTCAAAATATCGCAGAATCGCCGGCAGAAGTTATTGTGGTGGATAATAGTCCGAACCACAAAAACTACAGAGAAAATTCTGAAAATTCCACAAAAATTATTCGAGAACCAGCAGTTGGTTTGAATTATGCTCGTAATGCTGGCATTAAAGCGGCAGCCGGCAATATTATCGCTTTTCTTGATGATGATGTAATACCGTCAAAAACATGGCTTGCCTCTTTAATTCGTGCACATAAGCTTTCGGACACACTGTGTGTCGGCGGCCCCGTTACTATCGAAGACTGGAATAGAGTAGTTATACCCAAGTGGTTTTCCGAATACTTTTTGCGATTTATTATTCCGTCAAAGTTCCCGCAGTTAGCAGGAAGAATTAAAGAGCCATATTACTTGATTGGGGCCAATATGTCATTTAAAAAGGAAGTTTTTAGTAATTATGGATTCTTTGATACCAATCTTGATAGGCGCGGAGGTTGTTTATTGTCTGGAGGAGATGTTGAGTTTATGATACGTTTAAAACCGGAGAATATTTTCTACGAACCGCTTGCAGCTGTTTCAACCAAAATAACTCAGGAGAGATTAACAAAGCGATATTTTATCCGTAGGCTCTTTTGGCAAGCTGTTTCCGATGCGCGCATAATCAAAAAACATGGACTTGAACGATTTTACGATCGGCCAGAAATTTTTATTTCGGCAGGTTTTACAAGCCTATTGTTTAAAACATTAAGGGGAAAATTATTTTTTCAAACATTGTGTATGATGATTAGAATAATGACATTTAAAACTGCTTCAATTTTTAATCTATGAAAATCGCTTTGGTTGCACCAATTGACGAACATATTCCACCCAAAAAATATGGAGGAATTGGAAGAATTGTTAGTATCCTCGCTAATGGTTTAACTAGTAAGGGTCATAATGTAATTTTACTGGGGCCTGGAGATTCGGAAACCAATGCTAAAGTTATCCCTATATTCCCAAAATCAATTAGTGGTTTAAAAGCATACCGAAACGACCCTTTGGCCAGAGCAGCTTATTTCCAGTCAGCTGTTGCAAAAATTGTTGCAATACTCCAAAAACAGAAATTCGATATTATAAATAATCATCTTGGTTGGCGTCTTGTCCCGTTTCATAAAATTCTGCCTTCACCGCTAATTACTACACTTCATACGCCCCTTGATGAATCAAATAAGCAAATTACCTACACAGAATATCAGTCTTCTCGGTTTATAAGTATCAGTAAGAATCAAAGAAGGCCGTTGCCGAAACTAAATTACGTAGCAACGATATACAACGGGATTGACTTAGATTTGTATAATTTACCCCCAAAACACAACGGCTATTTCGTATTTCTCGGTAGAATGTCTCCAGAAAAAGGCGTATTTGAAGCGATTAAGGTAGCGAAAAAACTTAAGGCCAAATTGATTTTAGCCGGGGCTATTCCGGGATGGAATTACCAATTCTTCGATCTGAAAATTAGACCATTGATTGATGACAAACAAATCATCTTTGTCGGCGAAGTTACTGATCGGCAGAAAAATAGACTTTTAGGACGAGCTAGGGCCTTGCTCGCGCCGATTAAATGTAATGAAGCCTTCGGACTCACCTTTGTAGAGGCAATGGCCTGCGGAACGCCGGTTGTTGCATTGGCACGCGGTTCTGCGGAAGAAATAATCGTTCATGGTAAGACAGGATTTATTGCACGCTCAGTAGATCAAATGGTTAAATATTGCCGAGTTGTTGATAAGATTAAACGAGAGGATTGCAGAGATCATGCCTTTCAATTTTCGGCTCAGAGGATGGTTGATGGGTACGAAAAAGTATTTCAAAAAATCACAGAATATGGCCGCTAGACATCGCGAGATGTTAATATGAGTTTATGGATAAGAAACAAGCATTTACAGACAAAAATCAAATTAACCTGGCAAAGAAATTTGCTCTGGGAAAATTTACCGAAGCGGGGATAAAAAATCATTTTCTTGACGTTTTCCAGATACTTCAAGACGAATTCGGCGTTAACGACCAAGATATTTTGGCGGCTGGGCTTCTTCACGACACATTGGAAGATACTTCGGCCACATATGAGGAAATAAAAAAAACTTTTTCAAAAATGGTTGCGGACTTAGTGCAAGAAGTCTCTCATCCCAAAAACTATAATCAAGAACAAAAACAAGAGTATTATGAAAAAATCAAGGCCATATCTCCCGAAGCAAAACTTATTAAAATGGCTGATTTTATTTCACATCTCCGAAATTTTATTGAAATATACGAAAGAGGAAAACAGCATCTTTATCCTAAATTCATAAACAATGACAAATATATTGCCCAGATCCGAGAATTTTTAAATACCTGCGAAGATTCGCCAGGAAAAGAGTTGGTTTTTAAATTAACGAACAAGCTGGAGGCTTTGCTATGAAAGAGTTAAATAGTGGGCCTACCCTCCCGGATTGACCTCTTTCCAGATAGGGTTGGGGATTTGGATATTTATTGGTTTTGTGATTGAACAGGACTGGTTGGCGTTGTCAGTGGCAGTAAGAGTAACGTTATAGGTTCCGTTACCGGCATAGGACTTAACTGGATTCTGTTGGGTCGAAGAACCGCCGTCGCCAAAAAGCCAAGCCCAGCTCCAATTGCTGGGATTGCCGCTATAGAACACGGTTTGGTCTGTAAATTGAATTTGAACATTCGGCGCCGGATTCTGGGGGGTAAAAATGAAATTAACTTGAGGATAAGCGTTGTTGGGGGTTTTCCAACTGCTTGAAACGGCCCAGTCAGAAGCAACGTTGCCTTGATCCCAAGCCTTGGCTCTGGCTCTATAAGTTGTATTGAAAGCAAGAAGTCCTTGGGGAGTTGAATTGGAAGTGCCGCTGTTTAATACTTTGCCGCTGTCCCATTCCGGCGTCTGGAAAGAACCCTGATCATCAATCTGAACCTGATAAGCTGACTGGGGACTGGCTCCTGAATAGGTCCAGGTTACAGTCGCCGCCGGCCCGGAAATACAATAATTCGGTTCGGTAACAGTTACATTTGAAACTGACGGCCCGGCCGGCCCTGGCGCATATATTCCAAAGTCGTGGACAAAATCAGGACCCACGCTAAAAGCCGCGCTATCATCTGTTGTCCTAACATAACCAGAAGGAATAGTATGGCTGACTCTATAATTTCCGGCTGAAAGATTAGTAAATCTGTAAAAGCCGTTCGCATCTGCAGTTGTTTTGGTAATTGTTTCTTCGCCGCGTGCCAGTCGGACTTCCTCTCCCGATAAAACTGGCTCTCCAGGATCCCTGACACCATTACAACAACTGGTAGTATTTAAATCGCGGTAAACATATCCCCGAGCCTGAAAAGTGCCTAGTGGAGGTGGTGGTGGCTGCGATTGGCTCTGACAGAGATCAGGCGCTCCCTGAATTGAAGGGCAATAACCGCTGCAACACCTGCTCGCATTACCTCCACATGCCTGACCATTTGGAATGCATTGTTCCGGCGGAGGAGGAGTCGGCGCGGCTCCGGAAACGCTGACAAAGCATTGATAGGTTCCCCCGCTATGCGTGACGGCCGCGGTATAATTGCCGGCGCTGTGATAAACAGTGTTGAAATTCGGGTCATTGTCAGAAGTGGGATCCCCGCCCGGAGCTGACCAGGAATAAGGATTAAACCCAGAAGCAACATTAATGCTGACGTTCTGGTTCACAGAAACACTTTGATTCTTTGGACTGCAGTCTCCGCCGGCAGGCGGTGTCGGCGTCGGCGTACCCTCTGGTGGCGTCGGTGTCGGTGTACCCCCGCCCGGAGTTGGAGTTGGAGTAGGTATGGGCGTTGGATTAGAAGTAACCGTTACATCCGCTGTCCGATAATCCTTTAAAGGTTGATTTCCGGCATTGCCCCAAGGTCCTTCGAAATCAACCTTTATCTGGGCAGAACCAGACGGTTGGCTCATGCGGCAGGTAGTACTACCTCTTTCAAAAACACTCGATCCCGAAGGCAGGTCGCAAGAAATACCGGCTCCAGCGTAACTTAATGTTATTTTGAAAGACTCAAAAGATGTCCAAGATATTTGAAAATCAGTGTTTTGCTGAACTGTACCTGGCGCCGTTAATCCTAAATCCGACATTCTCCTGTCTTCAGCGTCAATATTTCCTTTAATATCCCCGTCAGTTACATTAAGAAGAACATTGAGATAGTTAATATCACTCGAATAATCTGGATCGATTCTTTCGCTGGCGTCTGATTCGAGAATATCCCAGTTACCTTTTGTATCACGCTGTGCTTCTCTGATTATACAAGGGCCATTACCAGATCCATACCCTGTGTACGGAGAAAAACAGCTTGAAAAAAATTGTTTTGAAGTAATGCCGTCGCCTTTTATCTGAAGATCATAGACCCTCTGGAAATACAACTGCTTATTGGCCGGGTCAATGGAAAGATCAAAGTAGCAGACTTCACTTCTATAGAATCCGTGACGATCGCAGTTAATGGTACCCGAGGGCCAGGTGGCATTACCAATAGCGGCGTAAGCAGAGTTTAAAAAACTGATCCCAAGAAAAAATAAAACAAAAAAGATAGAATAAAGATAAAAGTTTTTATTAATAAAAAGTTTTAAAAACATTAAATATTTTTCCTACCTTATCGGTGGCGGAATATACTCAATTTCTAAGGCTTTAAATTCTGACTGATTATTAATATTTTTATTAGACTTTATGCTTATGGCCATATTGCCAAAATTTTCAACATCAGTTAGAAACGTGTTTAAATCAACTTCTTTTCTTTCTTTCTTTAGATCGGAAATATAAAAGACGCCCTTCGTCTTTTCAAGTTCTTCTGAAGAAGGCAGATATATAATCAATTTTGTAATTCTAGTCTGATTGCTCACGGAAGCGGTAATGGTCTTTAAATCAGGCTCCAAAATTGATAAATCTTCGGGTGATACAAAATTCCCTTGAGCCGTTATAGAACTATTGTCAGCGCTCAATATCTTACCCTTGAATTCATGAGAGACAACATCCGATCGAAAGTAAAAGAAATAAGCCCCAATAAGGGCTAATACCAATAATAGAACAGCAATGAGAACAAGCCTTTTATTCATATCCAGTTTAATGATTATATCAATAATACCATAATACCATCAAAGAATTTAGCAAGACACTCTAAATTGTGGATATAAAAGTATTAAAAAGGGCGGTTCAATGAACCGCCCCTGCCCCAACACCCCGCCAAGGCCCGTTTCCGTCAGGGCACCCATGTCAGCGAGATTGCTCCCCGCAGTCCTGTTGGGAAGTGAGGGCCAAACGAGCCTCCCACTTCCACGCCAGACCCGACAGAAGCCATCACCGCCAACTCGACACCGCCCATTGGAATTACCGGAAGCGGTGTCTCATGGAATGTGATCAGCTCCTTGGCCGGTACTGGTACTTCCGCATGAATATACTCCCGCCTACCCACGAGATAGATGTCATACACGTTCAGAGCACTACCACGGATAGCACCGACACCCCCACTCCACTTAACGCCAAATCTGACACTTCTCCCGTGGGTGATAGGAGTTATGCCATATAATTCGATACCGTAGAGAGTCGCTCCCTGTGCGATGTAGCGATCGACGAGCCGATTTTCCGCATTAGGATTTCCTCGGACAATCTGCCCATCAATCGGCATGTTCACAAAGTTGAAGGACAGATGCCCCTCTTCCGGGTGACCATCAGCCGCCCGAATAACCAGGCCGACACCGAAGGCCTGACCAGAGAGATCAACCTCCCTAGCCCCGTAGATCACCTTGTACCACGACGGCGTTTGCCAGCGAGGGGTTACCGAGATGGTTACCCCCTTCGCCCCCCATGTCTTCGCAGGCACCCTTGTTCCCTCGTCCTGACCAAATACTGCCGGCGCCGCCAGAAGGAGCGCCATAACGAACGAAACCAGAATCTTCATTGTCTTCCTCCTAACCAGTCATCCGGCCATAAAACCGAGTTACTAAAGAACGAAAAAACGAACTAAGATTGAGTCGAGATTGAGCTATTTCTATTAGACCCCTCTTAAACCCAACTGACAATTGACAAATACACTAAAATAGTTTACAAAAAAGGCGAGAGAATAGAATTTTCAATCTCTCGCCTTGGTAGGTGAGGCAGTTCGGCCGAAAATCTTTTGAAGAAAGCCAGACGGTCAGTACTTAACCCAGTGAATCGTGTCATCGAAGTTCGCGTCGCTGAACTTCGAACTGACTGGCTCTATACGAACCGGCTCACCTTGGGCCGCCCTGACCTGCTTGACCCTTTCCAAAACCGGGTTGGTTTTGGAAGGCATCTCCAACGAATTGACCTTGGTCTCCATATTCCTCCTTATTCTCTAGAGACACTTTAGTGCAAATTTTGCAATATCATCAACATTGCAAATTTGTCAAATTTATATAAATATTTAACCTATCACTATGGAAGAGTTTCACTATGGAAGAGTTAATGTCTTTTGAAGAATACATAAAAACAAAGCATCCAACTCCCTACCTTTATCTAGTCAAAAAAAATGGACAGTTTTTGTACTACTTTGGCGCAACTCATAGTTTTGACCCGGCTCATCCGCAATTTAAATTACTTGAAAAGCAATGGCGAAACTTTATTGAAAAAACGAAAAAACAAAATTGCATTTTACTGATAGAAACCCGAATTAAAAAAAATTATATTAAAGACCGAAAAAATGCGATTCTTAAAAACGGGGAACCGGGATTCACTGTTTACTTTGCTAAAAAAGACAAAATAGATTTTAAGTGTCCAGAACCATCGATAAAACAACAGGTTAAAGATCTTCTAAACTCTTATGAACTCAAGGAAATTATATATTTTTATTTCATCCGAATCATGGCACAGTGGTACAAACTAAAATCCAGGCCTGAATTTAAAAAGTATACAATAATCATCTTGCGACAGTTAAAGAAAGAATTAAACTGGCTAGATTTTGATTTTTCCTTAGAGAATATTAAAAAAATTCATAAAAGTATTTTTAAAGAAGAATTGAATGAAAACTCTGAAAAAACTATAAGAGAAGCTGCTAGTCCGGTTGAGTACAACTCCGTTATCAATGAAATATCAAGAAAGAATAGTATGTTTAGAAATAGATATATAGTTAGGGAGATAAAAAAGCTCTGGAATAAAAAGAAAAATATTTTCGTTGTTTACGGAAGTGCCCACGCTGTCGTCCAAAAAAAAGAATTGGAAAAGTTGGAAAACAAAAGCGTCGTCCGGAACGGACGACGCCATTTCTAAGTTTCGATGTTAAACCTCCCTTCCAAATAGTTTAGCACAATATCTGTCGTCGCTTTTACACGCAGACGACAGGTAAGGGTTTCTGTCGTATCAAACGCGCCGTTTTCGGAAAGCTTGTTGCTTGGCGCTCCACCGCCGCAAAGAGCAAAGTAGTCACACTGCTCTTTGCACAATGAAACACCCTTTTGGATCTCGGCATTAACAGCAAGGAACTTTTCGCCTTTGAACATCTCCTTCAGACTGGCCATAGACCGAATGTTTCCAAAAGAGAAATTGCCAAATCGCGGGTGATTCACGGTTAAAAGTTCTGGTGAAAAGGTGGACACATTACCGTCGCAATCAAAGTTTAGTATTGCTCCGGATTTATTCTCGGTTGACTTAAGCGGCAAGTCTCCTCTAAGAATATGGCTAATGGTCCTATCTACTTCGCGAATCTTTATTTTCTTTCCGTTATGCTCTCTGGCCACGATTATTCTCTTCAGAAACGACGCATATCTTCCAACCGCTTCCTCACTCCCCAAAGAAGAAATCCTGTTAACACCCTCTACCTCTTCGGTGTTGAAACCGATCTCTTCCGCCCCCGATTCCAGAAAAAAGTTGAAAATTTCTTCCGGATAGTCAAGGGAAAAATCTGTCAGTACAGCAATTACGCCGAAAGGAATCCTATTTTCAACCAGAAGTTCAATCCCTCTTCTAACTTTTTCAAACGTTCCTCTGTTAAACCTATCCCTTCGGTTCCGGTCATGAATAAACTGAGGGCCGTCAATACTGACACCAATTTTCAAACCGGATTCGCTGATAAAATCACACCACTCTTGAGTTATCAGCGTACCGTTTGTCTGGAAGGAGTTTTTAACCTTGAGGTCTGCTCTTTTGAGACATTCGGCGAGATTAAACGCCTGCCGATAAAAAGAAATGGGGAGAACCATCGGCTCCCCCGCGTGCCAAACAACTGAAACCTCGTTTAAAACGAAAGGGCTAGAAAAAAGAAAAGAGAATATTTTTTCCAAAGTCTTCAAACCCATCTTTTTCGTCGAGGTTCTGTATGGCAGATAGTAATATCGACAGTCAATATTGCAAAACGGAGTCGGCTGGATTACAACGAGCTTTACCACTTTTAGCATCGATTTTCCCTCCTTTCCGCCTTTAGAAAGAGCTGTGATTTTATTTTATCAAAACAGAAAAATAAATCAACCCTGTCAAATTTTGAGGGAAAATCTTGATTTTATGAGGGGATTTAGAAAATTTATTCAAAAAAAAGAAGGGCGGGGAATCGCATTGATTCCTCGCCCTCAAATCGCGCTCTACTCAAAAAGTCTAATTCTCGTAGCCTTGTACAAAGGAAAGTTCTCAACTACCTGAGATAGATTGTAGCCGTGGTAACCGATGCTCCTGGCCAAGCTTTCGTTATCAACCAACTTTTGGAGCGCTGAACTCAATAAGTTGTGATCCCCAGGATCAACCACAACCATATTTTTCCAGTCAGCGACATTGTTAGCAAAGGAGAACTTGCTCGCAACTTCGGACGAACACACCAAACAAATGCCGCAAGCCAGGACTTCCCGAGGCACAGTCGGAGTATGGAAAGTAATCGGGAACTTACGTTCCAGAAAACAAACTGCCCGACAAGCACGGATAAAAGACGGGACTTTCCAGTGAGGCAGAAAAGGCAAGATAGAGACGCGTCCCATAAGACCGGCCGATTCTAACTCATTGAGAAACCGTAGGAAAACAGGAGTCGCGCCATTTACCATCGCAACCAAGCTAACGTTGTGGCAACCGATAAGAGCAGAGAGAAGATCAAAACTTCCCTTAACCTCACCGATCTTGCCATAAACACCGATGAAAGGACGATCCAAGTGAATACTTGCAGTATTAACCCGAATAATCCTTTCGCGAACCGGTTGCGGATAACCGAGATTTTCACACCACTGAGCGGCCTGCGAAGAAATGGTTCTGATATCCAATGGCAAAGCTCTGGGATTGAAATAGTCGGTGGGAACACTGAAATTTCTGTCAAATAAAAAAGAGTCTGACTTCGCACCCAGCCCTTCAAGCTTCTCTCTATGGCGAGGAGTGGTAATCACCTTCTCCGCTCTACCTAGAACTTCACGGTAAACCTCTCCGAGTTCGGGAATAAGAGCCAACCGTCCGATGTCGCTACCGGCGTGCTTGATTCGATACGGCACATTTAGCCAAGAAGAAACCAGAGCTGCTGCCACGCCGTAAGGCTCAAGATAGTGAGCGTAAATCAAATCGCATCCATGCGACCGCGCCACTGACAAAGCTTTACCAGTTAGTTTGGTCACATAAGGATTGGCCCAAGGGATATAAGAAACACGGTCGGCCTTTTGTGTATTGTGAACGAAAACACGGCCTCCGCCGCTTCTTGCGAAATCCGGCTCCAACATTTCCCGGTCTTCATCTCGCAACCACATTCGATACTGCGGTTCAACCTCTTGGGCGTTGGTTACGACATGAACTTCGTGACCGGCCTCGGCCAAAATTCTGCAAGTCCAGTAGTTTAAAACACTAACACCACCCTCAATCGGTGGCCATTTCCCAATCAGCACTAACTTCATTTTTCACCTCTTTTGGAATGAACTGTTATCAAGTAATTATAACTACTTCAACGAGTTGTCAAGTCTTTGAGATAGCTTCTTACGGTTTTATCTGCCAGGGTCGGTTCAAGCGCGGATTTAGAACCAAATCTTTTTTCAAAAACTTCAACTGCAAAAGAACGATAAGAGTCAGCTGACAAATTGAGAGTTTCTAATATTTTAACAGCGATGGTCGCCATTGCCTTTTCCATTATTTCCAAAGATGGAAATTTAAAATTCATGTTGTTGTGGGCCAATTCATGTATAAAAACTCCTAAGGTTAGATTAATGTTCTCTCGAACCTTTAAAGTTAAAGGATGAGAAAAAGAAGGAATCCTTAAAGAGGGATGTATCGGATATACATATATAGTCGGTTCGGCAAATTCTGACCAACCATAACCGCTGTATTCAGGTATGAGTTCTAAAATTTTTGATTTATATTGTTTTAGATAGCTTTCAAAATTAGAACCATATGTCTTTGTATCTTCCCATAATTTTCCAAAATTAGATTTATCTTCATTTAAAACTCTGTATAGATTTACGGAATATGTATAGCTATAAATAAACTTAATTTGGAGGCCTTGTTTCATAAAAATTAGCGGAACGCGACCGAGTGCATAAAATCCAGTCGCGTTCCGCTTTTCTCTCTCCTACTTGCAAGTACTGCAACCTGAACCACTGCAGCCAGCGCCGCTACAGCCGGTACATCCTTCGCCTTGACAAGTAGTGGCTTGGATCGAAGACTGACATTCAGTGGGAGGGCCGCACTGACAGTCTGTACAATCCGACTTCTTCTCCTTTGGCTTTGGCCAGAGATGAACCGGCGGCTCACCAAAGTGCTCGCGATAGAGGGAAAGAGTAATGAGATAGTCCTCTACATTCTTTCCGCTTGCGAGATTCTCTTCCGTTGCCGGCCCGTGGTGAAGGTACCGTCCCGCAACTTCGTCACAGAACCGATGATAGTCACGGGTGAACCAGATAAACGTATGCCAGAGTTCATCAATGACCCTGGACATGCCCAGTCCGCCGCCGCGGTGGATGGCACAGAGTGCCAAATACTTTTTCATCTCCACTTCGTGTTCTTTGGCCACTTCCAACGGCAAACCGTTATCCTTGGCATAGCGTCGGACCACGTTGTCCATCGGAAAAGCCATAGCTACGGCAATCACCTCAGAGACCCTGTCTGTCGCCGGGAGCTCCACCTGGACCCCCTCTCTTGTTTCTATCTGCATCTCTCCTCAATCCTCCTCTCCGCCCTTAGAAAGAGCTGTAATGTTTATCTTATTCAAAAAAAAGAAAAAGTCAATGTTATTTTGTCAAAAATTTGAGGGTTTGGGGAGGGTTTTAAAGAATTTTAGAATTGTTAGGAATTTCGTAAATAGTCCCGATAATCTTCTATGGATTTTTTTATTAACTTATCGTTTTTAGATTTCTTTAACGCTTTTAAATAATACTTAATTGCTAATTTATGATTTTCTTTGGCTCTGTAAAGATTGCCGAAATAAAAATCGATTATAAAAACTTTTGGGTGATACTTTTTTGCTTTTTGTAAAAAGTAGCCGGCTCTATCAAATTTGCCCTGATGTTGGTATATGGTGGCAATTTTAGTAAGAAGATTGATTTCCCTCGGAAATTTCTTAAGCAAACTTTGACATATTCTCATTGACTTTCGCCATAACTTTTTTCTTCTTTTGCTGTTTTTTGTTTTAAGTAAGGCCTCTTGGTCTAAATCCCAGGCTTTCTTTAATAATTCGGAAGATTTTTTATCCGGCAGTAAATCCATTTTTGAAAATGGCCCCTTTGTACGACTACGCAGGGGCCGGCGAAAACAAAAGACGAATCAAAGCCTCGGCAATAGGCAGATCAGTCAACTCATCAATCCATGCCCATTGGCCATTAGGATTAAGCTCCAAAAAAACATACTCCCCGTCTGGAGTCAGAATCATATCTATAGCGCTGAAGTTCAGACCATAACTACGAACCAACTCCTTACATTTTCTTTCTACGTCTTTTGGGAGAACCCAGGATTCGTGCGGCGTGTTCTTAAGATCGTAGTTGCGCCAGTCGTGTTTTGTTTTGTCCGACCTTTGGGAGTGAATGGCGCAAGCAAACACAGAATCGCTCACAACCGTTATTCGGAGTTCCAGTTGTTTTGGCACGTATTCTTGAAAGATACAAGGCGCAAGGTCAACATCTTCTATCCTTGGATCGTCAAAATCAATAGGAGTAGTGTATGCCGCCTCATGCCTATCTTTGTGAGCAATCACGCTCCTTAAGACAGCTTTTACCGCCGTCGCGCCGACACTGCCACAGAACTGGCGAGCCTCTTTTGGGTTGTTAGTTATCAGAGTCTTTGGAACTTTGAACCCTAGCTTTTGTGCTCTTCTGATTTGCTCCCATTTGTGGGAAGCACTTCTGATTGAGGACGGTTTACTGACCAGCAAACCATTTATTCCTTCCCATAACCCCAGAAGGGCATCCCAACTTTCGCCTTCCGCATACTTTCTAGCATCGACATCCACGATGCTGGGGGCAATGATTGGGTGAGCTGGCCGACGATACCAAATACTAGAAACACTACCAAGGCAAATACTTCTGCCCTGAACTTGTAGGTAGGAATCATTGGCATAGTTCCTTAAAACAATACTGCTTTCCATCGGAAATGTTTCGGTGTGGAAAACAACAGTATTATCCCGATGACTCTGAGCCATTCTTTCCATTAAGTAAGAAACGTGGTAATCACCCCGCATGCTGACAATCAGCAACATTTTCTTTCCCTTTCTTAAAGAGTGGTCGCACAAGATTGCCTTGTGCGACCCGTTCATCACCTCCGGTCAGTCATCGTAGTCGATGTTGGCATCCTCGCCCATACGAGGATCGCCAGTGGTGCCGCCACTGTCGTTCGCAGTAGCGCCGTCCTCCGGTTCAGTTGGAAGAACCCTGGAGAAATGCATCATCAAAGGCAAACGACCTCCGGAAGCATCCTCAGGGGTCCTCACCTGAACAAGTTCTTTTTCCATCTCTCTTAATCCTCCTCTCCGCCCTTAGAAAGAGCTGTAATGTTTATCTTATTCAAAAAAGAGAAAAAGTCAATGTTACTTTGTCAAAAATCAGCGTTTTATGAGGGGCTTGAAGAATAGCTGTTAATTTTTGCTTGGTACCCCAAAATTTAGACACTAAGTCTTCAAGGCATATAATGGATGCGTGAATAAAAACAACACCGGGAAATTTTCCGGTTTGATTGGGTTTAAAAATAAGTCCTTCTAATTTAACTCCGCCGCTTTCGTAAATAGTTCTTGAAATATTTAATTCTTCTTTTTTAAACATTAAAACAGGTTGAAGTAATTTATTCCTTTTATTAAAACCGGGAATCTTTAATCTTCTTTAGTTTTCAGCTTTTGTTGTTATCAAATCGCTGATAATTTTTTGATTAAATATTTTGTCTCCCGTTCAAAAAACTTTTTAACTCTTGTCCAGCTTACTTGTTTTAACATCTGGGGCATACCTTGTCCATCGGCATCGTCGAAGTAAATAAGACTTTTCAAAATATGACTCTTGTTCTGGTTTAAAATTGAAAATTTCCGGTCATAAAACCCAAAAACCTCCTCAAGGGTAAACAGTTTCTCTTCAACCACAATAAAATATAAATCAATAAAATCTCTTTTCATCCCACGATCGCTAATCGCGGCTAATTTCATCGACGCAATATCTTTAATATCTGAAATATTTAAGTTTAAAAATTGATGGGTTTTGACCAAAAGAGGATATTTATAAAAAAACAGACTGAACTTAGTTTTATCCAAATAGCCAAAAATTGTGCCTGGTTCTACTCTCTCCGATTGAAAACTCACCGGAAGCTCAGTAAGTTTTTGAACAAAATAATCGTGATTAAATTCTTTTCCGGTAAAAAAGTCAAAATCAACTGAAATTCTGTGGCCAATATGCAACGCTAAAGCCGTGCCGCCGGCTAAGTAAGCGTCTTTTAGTAAACCGCTTTCACCTAATAAGGCCAGTGAATTTTTCGCGTCTCTTGGTAAAACTTTTTCAAACATTGAATCTCATTTTTATTCACATCTAAAATCTTGCTCCAAAAATTTGCCGTTTTTCTTGAAAAACCGCGTTTCTCTCTAAGTACTCTTATAATTATTTCTTTGTTGTAAGTTTTAAATAGCCATCCAAGCGTTTCCGGATCGCCGTATTCTAAAATTCTGGCGATTATGTATTCGCTGTTCTTTTTGAAATCCAAAGTATCGGGGTTAACATCCCAGAAAAATTTTTTTAAATCCAAATTAATGCCGGAGTTCATTTTCTAATTATAGCACATATAACGCGGACTGCCCATCTTCTGCATCTCTGCATCTTCCCTTGTCATTCTTTTGTCAAAAATCGATGGTTTATTAGGGGTTTTCTCCAACAAAAAACCCCTCTGGCCA
>ERZ1292623.1472-Hain-H51-01um-R1-1472-length-22630-cov-4_pt1 | contig 19932 bp, 21 predicted proteins | sample MGYA00564398_ERZ1292623 | MGnify/ENA primary metagenome ERZ1292623 (study PRJEB36523, sample SAMEA6512633) | groundwater metagenome | collected 2019-01-07 | study: AquaDiva: Metagenomics assemblies of 32 groundwater samples | reverse complement strand
TAATAGGTGGAGATAAATCATATGATACTGGAAATTATAAAGGATCAAGATTTGAACAACTATTACCTGTGTATATCGCAAAAGCGGGAAGAAAAAAAGGAGAGACAAGTGTAGTATTTGTCATAGACATATCAGGAAGCACAGGACATTATTTTGGAAACTCAATAAAAACAGATGTAGAGAAGACAATAGCAATAAATATGATAAAAGACCTAAGCCTAACAACTTATGTTGGTGCTGTTGCTTTCAATGACAAGTCATATACAATACAGGATATAGGCTTATTATCACAAGAGAAAAATCTGGAAGATAATATTGCTAAATTAACATACGGTGGAAATACATACATAGAAGAGGGAATATTGAAAGCAGTAGAGATGCTCCAGAACAGAGGAGGAAGCAAGAATATAATATTCATCTCAGATGGAAAGACACAACATGAAGAGGAGAGCAAAAATGCATTTAAACTAGCTGCAACCAAGGGAATAAGGATATATTCTATAGGTGTAGGAGATGATACTTACAAACAATTAATGAAATATGCAGCAGATACAACTGGCGGTGTATACTTTGAACCTGAAGAGGACCAGGGAATAAAATTATTATTCGGAAATGAGGAGAGCTCAGGGAACAAGAAAATATTCCCATTATATATCTTCAATAAAAATCATTTCATAACAGATGGATTAAAATTAACAGCTACAATATATGGATTCAACCAAGTAGTTCAGAAAACAAGTTCGAGATTACTTATAACAACAGATATAGGAGATCCAGTATTGACTGCAGGAAGATATGGTCTTGGAAGAGTTGCTGCACTAACAACAGATTATGGAACATACGGATTTGAATTATTAAACAAACAGAACTCATTATTATTTACAAGAACAATAAACTGGATAATAGGAGATCCTGAAAGAAAAAATGAAAATTTTGTAGAAATAAATGATGGAAGGATAAATGAGGACATTGATATATTAATAAAATCAAAACAGCAACCTACATCAGATAAATATACATTCTATAAAGTAGATGAAGATATCTATATGGCAAATGCAAAAGTTGATAATATTGGATTCAATACATTACAAGGAGCAGTGTTTGCAATAAACTACCCTGCAGAATATGAAAAAATAGGCAATAATGATGATTTCCAGAACATAATAACTGCAACAAACGGAAAAATATTCAAGGATACAGATGCTGAACAGATAGCAGAGTTTATAAAAACAAAATCTAAAAGACAAATAGTAACAAAAAGCAGCTATAGCTGGATACTAATATTAATAGCATTGCTTCTATATACTGCTGAAATAATATACAGAAGACTTAAAATATATAAAAATCAATAGAGGAACTATGGGATTCATACAAGAAAATGCAAATGCGAAACTTTTCATACTAATAGTAATGATAGCTACAATAACAGTATTACTCACATTTGTATACCAGAGAAATTACAAAGACATAAACAGTAGATATAATGAAAAACTGAATGAATTAAATAGTACATTCCAGCAATTATCAGGAACAGAGAACTTACTTAATAAAACTCAAGAAGATTTAACATTAAAAGCACTAAGAGAGAAAAAACTACAAGGACAATACACAGATGTAGAAAAGAAAAAAAATGCGCTTGATGAAGAGAATAGTGATCTTAAAAAAGATTTACAGAGTACAAGAAAGAAATTAGATGATACATTAATAGAATTAGATACTGCAAAAAATGATCTTAAGAGTAGAAATGATAAGATAGATAATCTTGAGGAAGATATAGCTGACTTGAAGAAAGAGGTAAGTTGCTTGAGGGCTGGAAATGCAGATTGTTGAAAAAGCATTAGGTGAGATAAAAAACTTTTTCCTATTATTAGATATAGGAAATTCCCTATTGAATTCTCTTATATTGTTCCTTGTATTGTTATTGATATCAAATTTCTCAGGAATAGGATTTTTATATCCATTAATAATCTCTTTAGTATATTTTGCTTATGCACTCATTAAAAAACATTCTCAGAATAAATATTTTGAAGTTGAACAAAAAACTCCATCATTAAATGAACAATTAAGAACAGTAGCTGATAATGTAAACAAGACAAATCCTATAATAGATGAATTGAAAGATGATGTGGTAAAAAAAATGAGAGATGTGAAAACATCAAACTTCATAGATAATAAAAGTCTAATACTGAGAGTTTTAATACTTGGAGGGTTATCATTCCTTATATTATTCTTAGCTTACATAAATGTAGATTTCACAGGAGAGATACAACATGCAATAATAGAACCTATAAAAGAGATAGGAACAAGAAGAGCAAACACACAAGAGGCAATATCTATAAATATAAGTGTGACTGAAGGAAATCTAAGTGAGATATTAGGAAATAATTCATTAGCAAAATTTAAAAAAGATAATCTACAATTAACAATAAATCCATTATTAAGTGAGACAGATCCATCAAATATAGGACAGGTGCAGAGTGAAAGTTTTACACCACCAGATTTTCCAAAAGAGATATATACAAGTTATGACGTAAGCTATAATGAAAAAGTAGCAAAACAAAACCAGCAAGTAGTCAAAGATTATTTTGAAAAGATAAACAGGTGAAAATACATGGTAAGTGTTGAAGAAATACATAAAAGATTCAAACTAGTAACTACAGAAGTAGCAAAAGTAGTAATTGGACAAGAGGATGTAATAGAACAGATACAGATAGCTGTATTATGCAACGGACACGCATTACTAGAAGGATATCCTGGATTAGCAAAAACATTACTAGTAAAAACAGTTTCTAACATATTAGATTTAAGATTCAGCAGAATACAGGGAACACCTGATCTATTACCAAGTGATATAACAGGAACTTACATAATTGATGAAAGCAAAGGAAAAAAAGAATTCAAATTCCAGCCAGGACCAATATTTGCAAATGTAGTACTAGTAGATGAAGTAAACAGGGCAACACCTAAAACACATTCAGCAATATTAGAAGCAATGCAGGAAAAACAAGTAACAATAGGAAATTCCACATATAAATTAGAAGAACCATTCTTTGTATTAGCAACTGCAAATCCAATAGAACAAGAAGGAACATTTGTATTAAGTGAGGCACAAGTTGATAGGTTTTTATTTAAAATAAAAGTAGGATATCCAAAATTAGAAGAAGAAATAGAAATAGCAGGAAAATATTCTGAAGAGATAGCTGAAGAGATAAAATTAAAGAAAATATTTGATAAAAATGACTTATTACATTTACAATCAATGGTAAAACAGATGCCAATAGCAAATGATATAAAAAAATATGCAGTAGAACTAGTTGTAAGTACAAGAAACAAGAAAGAGTGGATAGAATACGGAGCAAGTCCAAGAGCAAGCATAGCACTAATAATGGCTGCAAAAGCAAAAGCATTAATGAGCGGAAGAAAATATGTAAGCAAAGAAGATGTAAATGCAATGGCGTTACCAGTATTAAGACATAGAATAATACCAAGTTTTGAAGCTGAAAGACAGAACATGACAGAAGATGATATAATACTTAAACTGTTGAAGAAATGAAATTATTATTTAAAACGAGACTGGGAAGATAATGAGAAGAATAATCATTTTTGAAATTTTGATTATACTTTTTTTAATAAGTTGTAAAATGCCCTCTGAAAAAGAAAAATTAAGAATTTGCCCAGATGAATGGTATGATAATCAGATGCCTTGTACTAATTGTAATGTCAATACTCGTCAGTATATGATATTTAATTATAGTGTTGAGAGAGATTTATCTAAATTAGATATTGAATGGATTAAGGCTAATTGTAAAGTAAATAAACCTGAAGTTGTTTCATGACGTTTACTTTACAGTTCAATATTTAGTTAACTTTATTAAATAAAAAAAACAAAATATCTATATGATAAAAACTGATTTCCTAAGACAATTAGATAAGTTCAATTTAGTAATAAAAAAAAGAGTAACTTCTAGTTTTACAGGTGAGAGAAGATCAGAATTCACAGGATCAGGATTAATATTTAGTGATTATGCGAATTATTCACAAGGAGATGATTTTAAACATATAGACTGGAGATTATATGCAAAAACTGAAAAACTATATGTAAAAAGATATGAAGAGGATAGAAACTTAACTGTACATATAATATTAGATTATTCAGCAAGTATGGATTTTGGGACTAAAATAAAGAAATATGAATATGCATCAATGATAGGATTAGGATTTGCATATATAGCATTAGGAAATAATGAAAAATTTGTATTAAGCACATTTGATGATAAACTAGATATATTCAGGCCAAAAAAGGGAGGAAGACAACTAGGAAGAATATTAGAATATCTGAATACAAAAAAACCAACAGGTTTAACAAATTTTGAGAGTTCACTAGTAAAATATCAATCATTGATAAATTCAAGATCATTAGTCATAATAATATCAGATTTCTTCTATGACCTAGAACAATTAAGAAATGTATTATATAGATACAAGAAAAATAAGATAAAATTAATACAGGTATTAGATGGAATAGAAAAAAATATGGATATAGAAGGAGATTATAATTTAATAGATCTAGAATCAGATGCAAGGATGAAAACATTCATAGATCCATACTTAAGAAAAAAATATTATGAGAAATTAGAAAAACATAATAATGATATAGTAAATATATGTACAGAAGTCGGAGCTGATTTCTATAGTGTAGGAACAAATGAAGAGATATTTGATGTATTCTATAAAATATTGAATTAATTTTGAAAATCTTACAGAAAATACTGCATAAGACTTATAAATTATAAACAGGCTATAAATCTATGGTTACAAAAAAGAAGATTTTATTGTTATTAGCAGGTGTGTTTTCTACTGTTGCTGGAATAATGTTTATGATACCATCATTCCTGAAAGCATCATATTATATTGCAGCATTCTCTACAGTATTAGTAGTTGCAGGTCTTGTATTAATAGCAATAGCATTTGGTGATTAATATGAACTCTGATAAAATAAAAAAGAATTTGCTAGACCTAGAATACAATAAAAACTTACAATATCTTAATACTACAATAGTTATACTTTTCACTTATATAATCGGATTAATTATTGCATTTATTACAAAACAAATAGATATAAAAAATAATATCCAATTATCAATTGTTACTATAGTCTCATTGACATTAACATTTTTATTATTTGCGGTTTTAATACTTATAAAAGATTCAATGAAAAGAATACTCTTTGATATAAAACAATTGAAAATCTAATTCTTAATACTAAGAGAAACCCTTTCCCTAGAACCAAAAGCATAGACTTTAGATAAATTAAAACTTTTAGCATATTCCAATTTCTTGATATTATCAGCGTAGATAGTAAGAAGAGGATCTCCAACAGATACATTCTCATTCAATTTCTTATGTAAGTAAATACCAGAACCTTTGTCAAAAGGAGCTCCAGCTGCTTTAGCAATCTTGTTAACTAAATTATTACTCAAGTAAGAGACTTTACCTGACTTACTAGAATTAAAAGTGTAAGTGTAAAAACCCAACTTAATGTCTGAAGAAGTTATTTTAGGATTACCTCCTTGAGCTTTAATAATCTCTTTCATCTTATGCAAAGCTAATCCTGAATCTAAAATATTCTTAGCTTTATTAGATGGATTAGGAACACCAACCATATCTAAAATCATAGAAGCCATATACAAAGATTTATCTCTTAAATCACCTGGACCATGACCTTCTAATACTGATAAAACATCACGAGCTTCTAATGCAGGACCAACACCATTACCAACAGGCTGAGAACCATCAGTTAAAAGAACTTTGATATTCATATTCAATCTTCTACCAAGAACAATAAACTTTCTAGCAAGATCCTTAGCTTTTTTAATATCTTTAATCTTAGCTTCAGCACCAACAGGAATATCAATCACAATATGAGATGCACCAGCAGATGCTTTCTTAGCTAGAATAGAGGCTAACATAATGCCTTCAGGATCGAGATTCAAAGGACGTTCTAATTTTATTAATTTATCATCAGCAGAGGCAAGATCCATAGTACCACCCCAAACCATACAACCATTAGTTTTTTTAACAATGTCCATAATCTTATTTTTAGAATGAGAGACAGGAGCAAGAACTTCCATGACATCAGAAGTACCAGCAGGAGAAGTAATAGATCTAGTGGAAGTCTTAGGCATGTAAAAACCTGCAGCAGCAATAATTGGAGTAATAACCATTGTAGTCCTATTTGCTGGAATTCCTCCAATACAATGTTTATCTACAACTTTCTTGCCAGAGAAATGCAATCTTCCGCCATTATTCAGAATAGCTTCAGTGAGATAAGCAGCTTCATCAAGAGATAACTTATGAATATAACAACCTGATACAAAATAAGTTGCTTCAATCTCTGTAAGTTCATTATTAACAATATCCTTAATTATCTTATCCATCTCATCTTTAGATAATTCATGACCATCAAGTTTCTTTTTTATTAATTCTAAAGATTCAGGTTTAGGCATAATAGAGGTATTAACTAATTCATTATCTTTAATACCAAGAATATCAGAGACATCTAAAAATAATCCAATCTCGTTCTCTGCTATTTCTTTTTTACCATAAGAAAAATCAACAGCAACAACCAATTCTTTTTTAGAACCATCCCTGATCTTGATCCTGTCAAGAGGTTCAATATTTAATTTAGCTGCAGTAATCTTATTTAAAATAGCAATATAAGGTCCTTTGGTAGCAATATTTAATATTTTAGCCTTAAGCTTCATTTTCAAGCTCCGGATAATATTCTTTAATAATAATTATCAAAGCAGAGAGCAAGACAGGACCAGCAATAAAACCTATGAAACCAAATAATTTAATCCCTCCAAAAATACCGACAATAACAACTAATGGGTGCAGTTTAGCTTTATCGCCAATAATCTTAGCTTTAACAAGATTTTCAATAAGAACTAATATAACTCCAAGAATTATAATACCTCCTACTGTAAATATATTTCCTCTTAAATAATGAATAATACCAAGAGGGATTAGAACAACTGATGATCCTAGCAATGGAATAAGAGCAAGAATACCTATCAATATAGAAAGGAAAAAAGCAGGCTTGACACCAATAATCTTGAAAGTAATCAAAGATATAATAAACATAATCGCTGCAGTAACAAACAATCCATAGACAATAGCGAAAGTTGTATCACCAACATGATTCAGAAGAGCATCCTTATCCTTAACAGGAAGGAAACTTCTAATCTTCTTAACTATACTATCACCATATAATAACAATGTAAAAGTTGTATATATTATTATTAGGAAATCAATAAGTTTTGATGGTATTGATCTTATAAAATTAGATGCAATAGCAGAAGTCTCAGCAACTAATTTAGCATAATTATTAGTAATGAAATCATTAGTCCCAATATAAGAATTTATAGAATCTGAGTTAATTATCCCAGAATTATAAAGGTTAAAAGTCTCTATTGCAATATTTCCAGCAATCAATGCCAAAGGAACAATAATAATTAATATAATCAGTATAACAATCATCACAGCATTGAAAGTCTTATATGGTATTGATTTGTTTAATCTTTTATATATAGGATAGAATAAATAAGCAAAAATAAAACCACAAACCAAAGCTGGAATGAAGGGCTTTACAATAAGATAGGTAATGTATAATACTATAATAAGACTAAAAAGAATAGAATACCTCTTAATTTGATCTTTAGCCATATAGTAAATATCCGATGTATGATTTATAAATGTTTTGTGTGTATTGAAATCTATGTGCGGGATAATAGGAATATTCAATAATATCAATGCAGCGCAACTAGCAGTTAGTGGATTAAAATCTATAGATTATAGGGGAAGGGATGGTAAAGCCTTTACTGATGGAGAAGAAGTTTATAGTCTTGAATCTCTTCAATTGTATGATGAGGAATGTCTTGCAGATGTAATAGGAGAGAATTTCATAGGACATTGTCTGCACGCAGTTGTAAATAATGTAATACAACCAATAAAAGGAAAAGGAATAATAGCTGCAAATTCTGAAATATATAATTGGAAAGAACTAGCTGAACAATATGAAATAGAATGCGAAAATGATTCTGAACTAATATTAAGATTAATAGATAAGTATGGAATAAAAAAAATAGAAGAATTAGATGGGGATTACGCATGTGTTTATTGGATAAATGATGATGTTTATTTATTTAGAGATATATTCGGTGTAAAGCCATTATGGTACTCAAAAAATAAAGGTTTTGTACTTGCATCAGAAAGAAAAGCATTAGAAAAAATAGGATATACAGACATAGAAGAACTAAATCCAAGAACAATAATAAAATATAGTATAAAACAAGACAAGATAGAAAGAATACAAAGAGAATTCTTTAAATTAAGAGAGAATAAAGATGAATATGAAAAAATAAAAGAGAGAGTGAAAGGATTACTGATAAATGCAATATCAAAAAGAATACCTGATGTAAAATTTGGATTACTATTATCAGGAGGTGTAGATTCAAGTTTCATAGCAATAATATTAAAAGAATTAGAAGTCGATTTCAAATGTTATATTGCTGTAATGGAAGATAAAACTTTGCAGGAAGCTAAAGATCTAGAATATGCAAAAGAATTAGCAGAAGAACTAGGATTAGAATTAGAGATTGTAAAAGTAAATTTAGAAGATGTAAAGAACTCATTACCAATAATAGTTCCTTTAATAGAATCTACAGATGTGACAAAAGTAAGTGTGGCATTTCCATTTTATTTTGCGACAAAAAAAGCAAGAGAGGATGGAGTAAAAGTAATATTATCTGGATCAGGAAGCGACCAGTTATTTGGAGGATACCACAGATATAAAGATTCAGGAAATTTAAATAAAGAATGCTTATCAGGATTAATGCATATCTATGAAAAAGACTTGTATAGAGATGATGTAATAACAATGTACAACAGTGTTGAATTAAGAGTACCATATTTAGATAAATCATTAGTTGATTATGCACTAAATATAAATGAAGAATATAAACTGACAAAAGAATATGATAAAGCAATATTAAGAGATATAGCAAATGAGATGGGATTGAATAAAAAAATAGCTTACAGGAAAAAAGTAGCAGCACAATACGGAAGCAATTTCTTAAAAGCAATAGATAAACTATCAAAGGATCATAAAAATAAATCTGATTATCTAAGACAGTATTATAATATATCAAATCTAAAACTAGGAGCATTATTCAGTTCAGGAAAAGACAGCTGCTATGCAATGTTAATAATGAAGAAGCAGAATTATTCAATAGAATGTCTAATATCAATGATAAGTAAAAATAAGGATTCATACATGTTCCATACACCAAATATAAAATATGTAAAAGAACAAGCTGAAGCAATGGGAATACCAATAATATTGCAAGAGACAGAGGGAGAGAAAGAGAATGAATTAAGAGATTTAAGACTTGCTTTAACAAGAGCCAAAGATGAATACAAAATCGGAGGTATAGTATCAGGAGCATTATTCTCAACTTATCAGAGAGACAGGATAGAAAAAATCTGTGATGAACTAGGATTAAAAGTCTTTGCCCCATTATGGCATAAAAAACAGGAAACTGAATTCAGAGAATTATTGAATGAAGGATTTGAAATAATAGTTAGCAGTATAGCGGCTGAAGGTTTAGGTGAGAACTGGCTAGGAAGAAAATTAACATTAGAAGATGTAGATGAACTAGTAAAACTAAATAAAAAATACGGAATAAATATATCCTTTGAGGGTGGAGAGGCAGAAAGTTTTGTATTAGACTGTCCAATGTTCAAGAAAAAAATAAAAATAGTAAAAGCAGAAAAGAAAATGTATAGTGAAAATACAGGAATATATGAAATAAAAGAAGTTGAGATTGTTGAAAAAAATAATCTGATAGTTCTATAAATCCCTTTTCATAGTAAAAAAATCAATGGCTGCTTCAAATATCTCTTTATTTTTGATATTAGGGAAATATCTATTGAATTTACTTCTTGCTTCATCAGCGTAAATCTGAGCTCTTTTTTCTGCATAAGTTACAGAACCTTTTTCTTTCATCAGATCAATAATATAATTAACTTCTTCAACTGTCTTATCTTTCCTAGACTTTTTCATTATATCAATGACTTTTTCATGTTCTTCGTCAATAGTATTATTAATCAAATGAATAAGCAACAATGTCCTTTTACCCTCATAAATATCTCCGCCAATCTCTTTACCATAAACAGAACCATTGCCTGTTATATTCAATAAATCATCCCTGATCTGGAAACCAATGCCTAAAGGAATACCAACATCTGATAGATGAGATAATGTGTCTTCACTCTCTCCAGCAATCATAGCTCCAAGTCTTAAAGGACCTGCTATAGTGTACTCTGCTGACTTTCCGTAGGCTATATCTTCAAATATCTTATCTGTAAGTTCATCAAAACTAAGAGTATTAATAACAAAAGATTCATTATGCTGCCCTCTTAATGTTATGTCTAAAAATCTTGCAAACTCATCCATTACTCTAAATGATAGTTCATTTCCTAAAACTTTTTTATTATCCAATAATACTTTCCACATAAGAAGATTAAGATAATCACCAGCATTCAGAGCAATTTCATTCCCATGCAATCTATGAAGAGCTGGTTTTCCTCTTCTCTCTTCTGAATCATCCATTATATCATCGTGAATTAAAAGCCAATCTTCTGATAACTGCATAGCTGCTGCTGTTCTTACAGCTTTAGTATAATCCCCGCTAAATGCTTCGCATGATAATAAGATAAGGCCACCCCTACCATATTTTCCCTGCCTTCTTGGATATTCACTAACAACATCTGTAAAATTATTAAAACCATTAGTAGGAAGGTATTTTTTTATCTCTTCCCAAATAATTGGCTTATTATCTGCTAGAAATTTCTTGAAATCTGCCATAATATCTTATTAAGAGATAACTATTTCAATATATTCATGACAAAACTTAACTTTTTAAATATTTTAATATGTTTATTTGGAATATGTTAACCTAACTCATAAAACTGACAAAAGATTTCTGTAACACATAAACAGCTACTATAGTTGTGATAAGCCAGTAACTAAAACCAAAAACAGCTAAGACATGATAAATACCGCAAGCAAAATCAAGCATGCTAATAAAATTACCGCCAATCAGAGTGAAGAATAATCCTTTAAGAATTAAATAAATGCCCATGATGATAACAAGATTATGAGGCAGATAGTTCACTAATACAAGAGAGAATACAGCAATGAAATCTGCAAGAGCTAAAACTTTAAGCAACATTCAGCAAAGAAAAATAATACTATTTATAATGTTTATTGTGAAAAGAATTATATTCCCCTATATTTGCCTTCGAAAAATGATATTATATCTTTAATCTTATCAAGATTAGGAGTTACTCTTCCCTGAGGGGTCTCTTTTAATTTCTTGATGTTATTATAAGAATCAGGGAATTCTTTCTGTAACCTTAAATAATGTCTTTCTGCAGGTTCATTCCTTAATAATCCTTCAATAGCATTGATTAAATTCTTAATATTATGATTGAATAACTGTTCTTTCTGAATATTTGTAATACTAACACCTGATTTGTCTAATTGATATTCTGTCTCAGAAGCAACGTTTTTCAACTCTTTTAATTTAGCAAGTATTTCTGCACTCATAAATTAATTGAATAGTCTTTTGTTTATAAGGATTTTGGTAGAATTGTAGTTATCTTATTTCAAACTATCAGAAATTAATTTAGAGACGTCAATCTTAGAATAGGGATTCTTAATTGTATTAGTAGTGATAATAGATGTTGAATATTCCCTAATGAAATCTAAAGTAGACTTATCAGCAAAGATACCATGAATAGATATTACAGTGATAGATTTAGGCTTTAACTTTTTAACAACCTTGATAGCTTCTAAAATTGTTTTTCCAGTAGATATAATATCATCAATAATAATCAATTGCTTATCTCTTACATTAACTTCAGAGTTTAACTTAACGTGAACTTCATAAGAATTAACTCTCTCTTTTTCAAGAATAGCAGCTGATGCTTTAATTTTTTTAGCAATACTCTGAGCCCACTGATAACTTTCAGCATCAGGACCAATAATGACAGGATCCTTGAAGTTCTTGGAAATATAATCCTGGATTAAATCATTAGCAGATAATTTAATAGCTTTACATTTGAAAACTTCATTCAAAGATTTAAACCTGTGAAGATGTGGATCAACAGTAATAATCTCATCAGCAACATTTAGAAGAGAACCAACAATCTTACTTGAAACGCATTCACCAGGATTGAATCTTTTATCCTGCCTAATATAAGCTAAATAAGGAATAACAACCCTAACTTTCTTAGCTCCCAAGTCTTTAGCTGTATGAACAGCAAAAATCAATTCTAGAAGAGCTTCATCAGAAGGATGCAAAGACTGGACAAGAACAACATCCTGATTTTTTAATTCAGTTTCGAATTTTAGATATAATTCACCATCAGGAAAGTTCTTAACAGTCAAATCAGAATAATCGCATTTTAAATTCTTAGAAATATTCTTAGCCAAATCCCTTGAATTAGAACAACCAACAACTAACATCATATCACCTTAAACAAATTAAAATTAGATAATATATAAGTTTTGTGATAAATATATTAATCTTCATGGAAACATATATAAATGAACAACTGAATGGAAGATTATGGTTTTTGAAGATCTGATAACGCCGTTAAAAGCAAAAAAATATCCACAAAAACTATTTTTCATAGGATTAGGATTCTCTATAATATCAGTATTGTTCAGCTTATGGGTATTCAAGAATGAAGCTAGCTTAGTAATGGTTTTCTTAACAGTAGTAATGGTAATGCCCCTTATGTATTTCACATTGAAAGATGAGGAAGAGGAAGATATGAGTTACAGAAAAGAATTATGGGTATTGAAAGAACATATGAAAGCAGTGAAATTCCTGATATATCTATTTTTAGGGTTTGTAGTTGGATATTCACTATTTTATTTATTATTGCCAGACCATATAGTTGCACAATTATTTAATTCACAGATAAAGACAATAGAGAACATAAACAGCAATGTAGTATCTGGAAATGCAGTAAACATTGATACATTTTTCTCAATACTTGGAAATAATATACGTGTATTAATATTCTGCTTAATATTTGCATTTTTCTTCGGAGCTGGAGCAATATTCATATTAGCATGGAATGCCTCAGTCATAAGCGCAGCAATAGGAACATATTTCAGGAATTCATTAGCAGATTATGCACAGTATGTAGGATTGACAAGATCAGCAATATACCTAAATCTATTTGTAGCAGGAATAATGAGATACATGATACATGGAATCTTTGAGATAGGAGCATATTTCATAGGAGCAATTGCTGGAGGAATAATATCCATGGCATTAGTCAATAGCAATTACAGAATGCTTAAATATAAGAGAATTTTGACAGATGTATCAATCCTAATAGTTATAGCTTTGGGATTATTATTCATAGGAGCAATAATAGAGGTTTATGTTACGCCTTTAATATTCTAAGAATGGAAAATAATGTTTTAATTAAAAGGAAAGAAGATATAGTGGATTTCCTGAAAAAAAATATTAACTATTTACAATATCTTTTATTAGCAATAATAGTCTATATAGGTGTCTATGTAAGGTCAAGAAATCTTGAACTATTAAAAGATGTAACAACAGGAAAATATATCTCATTAGAATTAGATTCAACAATCTTCTTAAGATATGCAAGAGAAATAGCAGAACATGGAACATTATATGCAAAAGATATGCTAAGAAGCTATCCATTTGGCTCAGATATATCAAACCTTGGAATCTTCACATCATATTTTGTAGCTTACCTCTATAAATTCTTACATCTATTCAGTAATACTATAACACTTGAATATGCAAATAATATCTATCCAGTGCTAGCAATGGCAATATTAACAGTATTCCTATTTTTATTATTAAGAAGATTATTCAATTACAGAGTTGGATTAGTTGCAGCCACAATATTAAATGTAATACCAGCATTCTTGTTCAGAAGCATGGCAGGGAGTTCAGACCATGATATCTTAGGAATGATGCTTATATTCATGACATTCTATTTCTATGTTGTAGCATGGCAGTCAAAGAAGATAAAATATAATATAATTTTTGGTGCTGTAGCAGGAATAACAACAGGATTAGCATTATTTACAGCAGGATCATCAAGCTTCATATTTGTAGTGATAGGAATATTCAGCATAATAGAACTATTCCTTAACAAGTTCACAAAACATGATTACTATTCATTTTTATCATGGCTAATAATATCAAGCATAATACTTGAAGCAAAATCAAGAGTAGCATTATTTGTATTATTCTTTTCTGTAAGCACAGGAACAGCTTATATGGCATTATTAGTTGCTACAATAAATCATTTCCTTTTCAAGAGGGATTACTTAAAAAAATACAGAGAGAAATATCATAATATCTTATCAAAAACTCCAGAAGGAATTACAAGTTTCATAATATCATTAGTAATAGGACTAATATTGTCATTAATAATTGCAGGTCCTAAATTCATAATAGCAAAATTTTCAGAATTAAGCCAGACATTATTCAAATCATTTTCAGTGACAAGATGGGTACAAACAGTAGCAGAAAACAAAACACCATATGTGACTGACTGGTTTAGTGCTTACGGAACATGGTTTGTATATGCATTCATAATAGGTTCAATAATCGTATTTTATTATGCAGTCAAATCATTAAAATCAGCAAAAATATTAACAACAGCATATGCTGTATTCATATTCTCTTATATATTCTCAAGATTTTCAGCAAGCTCTTTTTTAAACGGTGAGAGTACAATAGCAAAATTCCTATTCTTTGGATCGTTGTTATTTTTCTTCTTATTTGTAACTATCGGATATCTAACAATGTATTATAAAAAACATAATGACTTTGAGAACATATCAAAAATTGATAAGAATTATACATATGTAATAGTCTGGTTCATAGTATTCATATTCCCAGCAACATCAGCAATAAGATTTTTATTTGAGTTCTCAACAATAACATCAATATTAGTTGCTGTATTAATAGTTGCGATATTTGATTTCTTCTGGAATAGGGAACAAACTTCTTATAAAATCGTTGCTGTAGTTGTATTATTATTAATATTATTCAGTCCATTATCATTTGCTCCAGGAATAGTATCTGCGAATTATGACAGAAGCTTAGGACAGTCAATGTATAGCGGTCCAGGATATAATCAGCAATGGCAACATGCAGGAAAATGGGCAAGAGAAAATACACCAAAAGATGCAGGATTCATACATTGGTGGGATTACGGATACTGGGTACAGGAAGGATTCCAGAGAGCAACAGTAACAGATGGAGGAAATTTCTTCGGATGGTGGAATTACCTAACAGCAAGATATGTACTTACAGCACAGAGAGATGATGAATCACTGAAATTCCTTAAAACACATAATGTAAGTTATTTCCTTGCAATATCAGATGATATAGGAAAATATCCTGCTTATTCATCAATAGGAAGTGATGAGAACAAAGATAGATATTCATATATCAGTACTTTCTTTTTAAATGAACAACTTACAGAGGAAAGAAGAAATTATACATTATTAACATATACAGGCGGACAGGCACTTGATGAAGACTTAATCATAGATGGAAAAGTACTTCCAGCAGGGGCATCAGGAATAGCTGCAATGATGATACCAGTAAAAATCTCACAAGATGGAAAGTCAATAGAGGGAGTAAACCAGCCAACTGCAGTATTAGGATATCAGGGACAGAGATATGATCTGCCTATAAGATGTGTATACTTATTAGATAAATATTATGAATTCCAGGATTATAAACTAGATTCATGCATAAGAATAATACCTGTAATAAATAGTGATAATACTGTAAATCAAATAGGTGCAGGAATTGTATTAACTAAAAAAACAGGAAACAGTCTATTCGCAAGATTATACATCTTAAACCAACAATCAAAATATTTCAGCTTAGTATATGATGATTCAAACATGATACCATTATCATTCTACAACGGAAGATTAATAGGTCCTATAAAAATATGGAAAGTCAATTATCCGGATGATATCAAAATAACAGAAGAGGATTATAATTATTATACAAGAACAGATTATCCTAATATAGAACTCACAAAACCAATATAGAAAGTATTTTAATCCTTTATATAATTAAAATCCTATGGATAAGGAATTAAAAAAAGTCTTAATATTATATGCAATACTTGTAATAATAAAGTTATTACTTTCATTATTCATAGCGAGTCCAAGCATATTTGGTGATGAATACGGATATGCAAAACTTGGATGGTCTATATATCATAACCAGGAATATTCAGTACATAATATCCTTGTGAATACACCAATGCCATTATATCCTATGGTCTTATCCTTAACTTATGTATTCCATAACATGAACATTGTATATTTCTTCATGAAATTATTAAATATACTAATCTTAAGCTTTACAGCAATACCAATATATTTCCTTGCAAGAAAATTCCTAGAGAAAAAAGATTCTATAATAATAACATCAATATTAATGATAACACCAATAATGTTCAATACGAATTTTTACTTAATGGCAGAAAACCTATTCTACCCATTATTTGTATTATACATCTATTTCCTTTATGAATCATTCACAAAAGAGAACAAAAAAAATAGTATTATAAGCGGCGTTTTCCTAGGATTGCTTTTTTTGACAAGAATAATCTCAGGATTCATAGTACCAACATTCTTCATTACATATCTATTCTTCAGGAAAAAATCAATGATCAAAAATGTAATAATACACTATATATCATCATTGATAATAATACTTCCATGGTTTATCAGAAATGGTATTAATTATGGTTTCACAATAAAAGGATTATTAGGACAATACAGCACTGTAATCACAGATGTAACAAGCAGCGGAACAATATTATTACCATTCATAAACTGGTTTATCATTTATTTCGCTTATCTCATATTATCAACAGGAGTTATATTTCCAATATATTATGCATTAAGCTATAAAATAGAGGACCAAAACTATAAACTTTTACTTTTTATATCCTCAATAATAATCTTATTTTTGATAATATGCGGAGCAAATGAATCAGCATCTTTAAGAATATTTTATGATACGCCATTCAAATTATTTACAAGAAGACCAATAGGAAGATATCTTGATCCTGCGATATTATTAATATTATTAAACGGATTCATAGCATATAAAAAACTTGATATAAGCAAAAAACTTTTCTTAAAAATAAGCCTAATATTCAGTGCAATATTATTAATAGGAACACAATTAATCATAGCACCATTATTACCCTTTAATAACCAATCATTAACATTATTCGGAGGAATGAATTATGCTCTGCATTCATTATATGGAATAGGACAGGAAACTTTTTCATGGACTATATTCATATTCTTTGCAATAATGTTCTTGATATTTGGATTATTATACAATATTGATTTTTTTAGAAAGAGGGCTACTACATTCACAGCAATATTCCTTATATTAAGTACGATATTTGCATTCTGTGCAACAGCAAAAGTATCACATGACTGGAACAACAGCGAACAGATGCAACTAAGCAGATACATAGGAGAAAATTATAATGGAAAAATAATGTTTGATATTGATGACTGCAATGAGAGAATATCAAGATATGATTATCTGGTATTATGTGAGAAATCAAAGAAAAATTCAATAATAGGATTCTGGATAAATTCTGATATAACAATAGATAAAATAGATAATGCTGAAAATTATGACTATATATTAAGTACAAAGAAGTTAGATTATAAAATCATAAAGGATATAAAAGGAAAACTTTTCTTTTACGAATCAAGATGAAAAAAATAATAATAACAATACCTGCATATAATGAAGAGCAGACAATAGGAACAACACTAGAAGAGATAAAAAGTTCTATGCTGAATACAAAATATAAATATTCCTTACAAGTTGTTGATGACGGAAGCAGCGATAAGACAATGGAGATAGCAAAAAAACATGGAGCTGATGTAATATCACATAAGAGAAACAGAGGATTGATAGTAGCATTCCAGACAGAGATTGATAATTGTATAAAAAAAGGAGCTGACATAATAGTGCATACAGATGCTGATGGACAATATGATGCAAAAGCAATACCACTAATGATAAAGAAAATAGAGGAAGGGTATGACTTAGTACTAGGAAGCAGATTCAAAGATAGAATAAGCTATAAAAACCAGTATACAAAACTATTAGGAAATGTAATATTCTCAAAAGTAATAAGCAAATTAACAAGGACAAATATAACAGATTCAACAACAGGATTTAGGGTCTTTACATCAGAGGTAGCTAAGGAAATAAAATTCATAAATACTTTTACATATACACAGGAACAGATAATAAAAGCAGCAAGACAGGGATTCAGAATAACTGAGATAAGTATTGAAGCTAAAAAGACAAGAAAAAGCAAGTTATTCAAAGGACCATTACAATATGCAATAAAAGCATGGATAAACATAATAAGGATTTATAGAGATTATGATCCATTGACATTCTTTGGAAAGATAGGATTTGCAATATTCACAATAGGAACTGCAATTGGTCTATGGTTATTCATATTGTTTTTAAAAGAGGGAAAAATAGGACACTTACCTTCAACCATATTAAGCATGTTATTAATTGTGATAGGAGTACAGATAATCATATTTGGATTCTTAGCTGATATGAAGAAAAACTAATAATGGACATCGTAAACTTTTTATTAAATGTTGGAAAACTTAAAAAATAAAGAGAACGGGATGGATAAACAATAATATAAATAATCCTGAAAGTGTAGCTGATCATAGTTTTAGAACGGCAATATTAGCTAATCTCTTTATAAAAAATGTTCCAACTTTAAATTCTGAAAAAGTTTTAAAAATGGTATTAATGCATGATCTAGGAGAGAGTATAATCGGAGATATAGTTACGGAAGATGGAAACCATACATTATTACAACAATCTGTAAAAGACAATCAAGAAATTGAAGCTGTTAAAATGTTATTTAATAACCTAGATGAAATGACAAGTTCAATAATTATAGAATATATAGAACAGAAAACTCAAGAATCTAAATTTGTTAAAGAACTTGATAAACTAGAAATGATAATACAAGCTTTAGAATACGAAATGGAGACAGGGAAAAACTTAAACTCATTTTGGGAAAATGTAGAGAAATATTTTAAAACACCTGAAATAATTGATACATTCAAAAAATTAAAAACATTAAGAAAAAACTAATTAGATTCAATAGCAATATCAATTTTCTTATCTTCAACTTTATTCTTCTCCAAAGAATTAGTTCTCTTATATGAATTAGGGAATAAGAAATACTTAACAGCTTTAAAAACAGAAGGTGGGTGAAGCATCATATTATAATAAGCAGCATTAGCCATAGGACATGCACACTCTCTATTCCTAATAGACTTTCTAACTTTCTCAGCCTGATCAGAATACCAAACTTTATAGAAATCATAACCAGCCTGCCTAATATCACCCATAGGCTTATCATAAGCTAGAATAGAACAAGCCCAAACCTGACCTTTAGCATTAATATGAGCAGAAATTGTACTAGCATAACAAGGAATAACCTGAGATTTAGTTTTAAGAATATCAACAGTAAGATCATAATAAACTAACCTAAATGCCTGAGTAATTCTTGATAAACCTGATTTGTTTTTTATTTTTTTAGAGACTTCCTGAGAAAAATAATCAGTAGCTTTCTTGTATTCCTCAGCAGATGGAGTGATTGAAGAATTATTAAACATCTCACTTCTCTCTTCAGCAACTTCATTGATATAAGTATCAGGTTCTAAACTTAAAGCATAATCAACAGTCTCTTTAA
>ERZ1292623.1813-Hain-H51-01um-R1-1813-length-19940-cov-19_pt1 | contig 19940 bp, 17 predicted proteins | sample MGYA00564398_ERZ1292623 | MGnify/ENA primary metagenome ERZ1292623 (study PRJEB36523, sample SAMEA6512633) | groundwater metagenome | collected 2019-01-07 | study: AquaDiva: Metagenomics assemblies of 32 groundwater samples | reverse complement strand
TGTTGTGAATATTATCGGCATCCCGAGCGGCATAGACCCTAGGATTTGGGCGAATATCGGAGCGATTATAGCGGTATTTTCGGCAATGTTTTGGAACTTCCTAACCTACAAGAAAATCGTATTCAAAGAAAATTAAAATGGCTAAGCCTTATCTTTCCGTTATCATCCCAGCTTACAATGAAGCTAAGAGATTGCCGCTCACGCTCGTGGATATTGATAAGAAGCTTTCGGAACGGGAATATTCCTACGAAATAATCGTTGTGAGCGACGGATCGAAGGATGCCACGGTGGATGTGACGAACCGCTTTAGCCACATAATCAAGAATCTTAAAATAATCGACAGGAAGGAAAACCGCGGAAAGGGCTGGTCGGTGAAGAAAGGAATGCTCAAAGCGAACGGCAACTACCGCATCTTCACCGATGCCGACAATTCCACATCCATTGATCAATTCGACAAGATGCTGCCGTTTTTCAAGGAAGGCTATGGCGCGGTAATCGGCTCGCGCGCCGTGAAGGGCGCCAAGTTGGAGCCATCCCAGCCGTGGTATCGCCAGATTCTCGGCAAGGCGGGCAATCTCGTGATTCAGACTTTAGCTACCCCAGGTTTTTGGGATACGCAATGCGGTTTCAAATGCTTCACGGAAGAAGCGGCTATCAGGATTTTCGGCGCCGCCAAAATAACGCGCTGGGGTTTCGACGTTGAGGCAATCGCGCTAGCGCGCCTTTTCGGTTTCAAAGTGAAAGAAATGCCGGTGCGATGGGTGAACGACATGGCTTCCAAAGTCGGCTTGGGAGCTTACTTTTCCACTCTGTGGGATGTAGCGCTCATCAGGATTTGGCTCTGGCAGAAGGCCTATTCGAAGAAAATTTATGATTAAAGGTCCGGAAATACGCCACGATTTAATCTCCGGTAATTGGGTGATAATTTCCCCGAAGCGGGGGAAGCGGCCGAACGATTTTAAAAAGAATAAAAAAAAACTGCCTTGCCCGTTTGAAGGCGAGATTTCGGGGCACAATGTAATTATTTTTTACGACAATCCGAAGAATTGGCGGGTCGCGGTTCTTGAAAACAAATATCCGGCTGTGGTTCACGGCGACGGGCCGATTGTAAAAGAAAAGAGCCGAACCTATGAAACTCTCAAGGGCTTCGGCCATCACGAACTTGTCGTCACAAGGAGCCATAAGAACAACTTTCCCAAACTTTCCCCGAAAGACGCGATTGAGGTTTTCGAAGTCTTCCGAGAAAGGTTAAGGACTCTTAAGAAAGAGAAAGACGTTTCTTATATATCAATTTTCCATAACTGGGGTGCGGCGGCCGGAGCGAGTATTCTCCATCCCCATTACCAGATTTTGGCCGTGCCCATTGTTCCGCGTCTGGTGGGAACCTCGCTCGAGAATTCCGAAAGGTATTTCAAGAAAACGGGGCGATGCATGCATTGCCGGGCGATTGATCGGGAATTGAGGGAGAAAAAAAGGATAGTTTTCAGGAATAAGTCCGCGATAGTCGTCGCGCCTTACGTTTCCCGCGAACCTTTCCAATTGCGTGTTTATCCTCTGAAGCACCGGCCCTATTTGGAAGAAACGCCGGAGAGCGAATTAAAAGACGTCGCGCTTGCTTTGAGAATCGCTCTCTTAAAATTGGAAAAGAAGATAAAAAAATCGGATTACAATTTTTTCATCCATTCCGCGCCGGTCAAGAACGCGAAATCTTTCAAACATTACCATTGGCATGTTGAGATACTTCCGAAATTGAATATTTCGGCGGGATTCGAATTGGGGACGGGGATAGAGATAAATCCGGTGGATCCGGATGACGCCGCCAGGATACTTAGGCAATGAATAATATGAAAAAGATAATTATTGCAAACTGGAAATTAAATCCAAAAACACTAGCTCAGGCGATTAAGCTCGCGAAGGCATCGGATAAGAAAGGGGCGGTTGTTGCGCCGCCTTTCGTTTTTATCGAAGAGATTGGGAAGATATTGAAAAAAGCGGCGCTGGGGGCGCAGGATCTCAAAATTCCTCCGGAAGAGCTGAAACGCCTTGGCGTGAAATACATAATTATCGGACACTCGGATCGGCGGGCCTTAGGGGAGACGGATGCGGTTATAAACAAGAAGGTGAAAACCGCTTTAATGCATGGTTTTAAGGCAATTTTATGCGTTGGCGAAAAATGGAGCGTAAGAAAGAAGGGAGTCGCAGCGGCCAAAAAATTCGTCGCCAGTCAGCTCCGAAAAGATTTGGAAAATTCAATCCGCCAGCCGGCGGACAAAAATCAAAATTTAATCGTGGCCTACGAACCTATCTGGGCCATCGGCACTGGCCGGAACGACACTCCGGCGGATGCCTCGGAGATGGCGCAATTTATAAAGAATATTTTAATTCAAAATTCAAAAATTTTATATGGCGGTTCGGTGAATGCTAAAAATGCGAAGTTATTCCTCGAGACTCCCGGCATAGACGGTCTCCTCGTCGGCGGCGCCAGCCTAAAAGCGGGGGAGTTCAATAAGATAATAAAAACCGCTTAAAAGTCTGGTGCTATAGTCAACGATAGCACCGGGAAATAAGCGAAAGAATTATTTGATTTGAATATTTCGATTTAAAAATCTACATTTAACGATATGACTCGGGGACAAAAGAAATTTTCATACGGCCTGTTTTATATCATCGTTCTCGGATTGATTGTTTGGGCTTTTATTCCGTCTTCGAACGCTCCGACACCGGTTTGTTTCGGCCCGTCCTGCGGAACGAACCAGCCGTTGCCGCTCGAGGTATCGGGCGTGCCCCAGATGTTCAAGAGCAAAAGCGCGCATCGCGTCGTGGTACTCGGACAAGTGACGAATCCGAATTCGGATTACGGCGCTTCCGTTTTCTCGTACGACTTTTTGATATTCGACCGAGATGGAAAGACAATTGCTTCCGTGCCGGGGAACGAAATAATTTATCCCTCCGAAACGAAATATATCCTTGGCATCTACGATGCCGGCAAAGCCGATTTATCACTTATACAAGAACGTCCGGGTTTTGAAATCAAAAGCGCGGATTTTCGTCCGGCGGCGGAATTCGTAAAGCCCGATTTTTCCGTAATTTCCGGCTCCGAAACGAAAATCGCTTCCGACGGCATCAGAGTTTCCGGCAAAATGAAGAATTTGAGCTCGTTTCCGGCAGGGGAAGCAAAAATCATCGGAATTCTGACGGATAAATATGGCGACCCGCTCTTCGCCGGCCAAACCGCCGTTCCCGGAATAAGCGGCCTCGGGGAAGCCGACTTCGAGATTTATTTCCCGGCGGAGAAGGCCATTATCGACAGATTGGATATAAATAAAACTTCGGTGCTTTTCTACGCCATCCGATGATAAGCGCCATTTTCTCCAAGTGGCGGAATCTCGACTGGGCTTTGATGGGCGCCCTTTCCTTCCTCGCTGTCGCGAGCCTGGGATTTTTGGCCGGCTATAATCAAGACCTATTCCAGCGCCAGCTTATTTGGTATGCCATTGCTTTCGCCATAATATTTTTTGGCAGCACATTCAATTGGACTTGGCTTTTGCGGTGGCCGGTCTTCCGCTACGGATTTTACGCCTTTTCCACTCTTTTACTTCTCGCCGCCAACTTCCAATCATATTCGGTGCGGGGGACGAAGGCCTGGCTCGTCGTCGGCGGCATCCAATTTGAACCGGAGGAAATCGCGAAGGTGGCGCTCGTCATTCTTTTGGCCGGTTTTTTCACCCGCCGCTATCTGGCCGTTTGGCGCGTTAAAAATCTCTTCATATCTTTTTTATATGCGATTGTTCCGGCGGTTTTGATTGCCATTCATCCCGACTTGGGGTCCACGCTCATTATCCTGTGCATCTGGGTCGGCTTTATCTTGATGGGCGGCATCCATAAAAAAAGGTTGCTTATCGGCCTCGGCGTCGTCATCGCGGCCTTCGTTCTTCTGTGGACTTTCTTTTTGAGGCCGTACCAGCGCGACCGGTTCACGGCTTTTATGTTTCCCGAGCGCGACCCATTGGGAATAAATTACAATGTCATCCAGTCCAAAATCGCTATCGGTTCGGCCGGTTTCTGGGGCAAGGGTTTCGGTGAGGGGACTCAGTCCCAATTGCGCTTCCTGCCGGAGGCCCAGACCGATTTCATTTTCGCGGCTTTCACGGAAGAATGGGGGATATTGGGTGGTTCACTCTTAATATTGACTTTCTTTCTCGCTATCTTTAGAATGGTCAACATAAGCTTGAGGGCGGGAAGCAATGACCTAAAATTTGTGACCTTCGGCTGTGCGCTGATCTTCTTTATCCAGTTTTTGATAAATATGGGCGCCAATCTTGGGCTCTTGCCGGTAACCGGCATTACCCTGCCCTTCGTGAGCTATGGAGGATCCAGCCTCTTGACGGTAGCAATCCTCATAAGTATAATTCAACATATAAAACTTGAATCCTCAGGATAATAAAATGGGGCTGTGGAGCCTGCGTTTTCTGACTTTGTTGGGAATCGTTTTAGTTTTCATCCTGGCGGCGGCCTATTTTTTCTATGGTCTTCAGCCGAGTTTTGCGAACGACAATCCTGTTGAATTCAAAGTGGCAAAAGGGGAAAGTTTCCGAGCAATCGGTGCGCGCCTGTCGCAAGAGTCGCTTATAAGATCCATTGCCGTGTTCAAAACATACTCAATATTTACAGGCAACGCCCGCAAGTTCCAGCCGGGAGTCTACCAGCTCGCGAGCACGATGACCGTGCCCCAAATAGTGAATTATCTTTCTTCGGGGGGAGAGAGCGATGTGACCGTCAAAATAATCGAGGGTCTCTCCGCAAAAGATATCGATGCGGTTCTGGCCGAAGCCGGCATAATCACGCCCGGCGCCCTTTCCAATTTTCCTTTCAAAAATCTGGCCGTCCAGTATTCTTTTTTGGCCGTCCAAAATTCTTTGGAAGGTTTTCTTTTTCCCGACACTTACAATTTCGAAATCGGTTCTTCGCCCGAAGCTGTTTTAAGGAGTTTCTTGGATAATTTCGAAAGGAAAGCTTGGGCGAAAATCGGAAACCAGAAGGATTGGTACAAAACCCTCATTCTCGCTTCTTACTTGGAGCGGGAAGTGCCGGGCGCGAACGACCGGAAAATAGTGGCCGGCATCATTTTGAAGCGCCTGAGCCTCAAAATGCCTCTTCAAATAGACGCGACCGTGGCTTACGCCAAGTGCGCCGAGTCTTTCGCGAGCTGTCCGGGCGGCATTGCCCGGGAGGATTTGAAGTTTGTTTCCCCTTATAATACTTATTTGAATGGCGGCTGGACGCCGACTCCGATAGCTAATCCCGGGCTAGAGGCCATTGAGGCCGCTCTTTCGCCCCAGTCTAGCGGCTACCTTTACTACCTTTCCGCCAGAGGTTCTCAAAAAATCATTTTTTCGAAAACATTGGACGAGCATAACGATAACCGGGCCAAATACCTATAAAAAATAAAATGCGCAAAACAAAAATATTTTCGTCTTACCAGGGTCCGACCTTCGCTCCTTTGAATTTGGTGGAGACTCAAATCAATTCCTACAAGTGGTTTTTGGAAAAAGGAATCCGGGAATTGTTCGAAGAGATTTCTCCGATTAAGGATCACACCGGCAAAGAATTGGAATTGAGTTTCTTGGATTACAAATTCGACCAGCCGAAATACAGCGAAGCTAAATCAACGGAGAAGGACCAGACGTTCGAGGCGCCGCTTCGAGTGAACGTGAAACTGGTAAGCCGGGAAACCAAGCAATCCAAAGTTCAGGAAGTTTATCTCGGCGATTTCCCGCTGATGACCGCGCGGGGCACTTTCATCGTGAACGGCGTGGAACGGGTGGTGATCTCGCAGATTATCCGTTCGCCGGGAATTTATTTCACGGCCAATATGTTCCGCGGCCGGAAGCTTTTCGGCGGGAAAATAATTCCGAATCGCGGCGCTTGGGTGGAGTTGGATACCGAAGCTGACGGATTTCTGGGCGTGAAAATCGACCGCCGCCGCAAGGCGCCCGTCACCCAGCTGCTCCGGGTTTTCGGGCTGAAGGATAACGACGAGATTTTGAAGACCTTCGCTAAGGTGGATACCGGCGCCATAAAGTACATCCAGGCGACCCTCAAGAAGGATGACGCGAAGAACGCGGACGAGTCTTTTATCGAGCTTTACCGCCGCCTTCGGCCGGGAGATCTCGCGACTGTCGAGAACGCTCGGCTTCTGGTTGAGCCGATGTTTTCGCGCTTTGACCGCTATGATATAAGCCCGGTTGGCCGCTATAAATTCAATCAGCGTCTGGAGCTTGGAAAGAAAGACAGCCGGCTCCTGGATTTGGAAGACCTTATCGCCGCTATTTCGGAGATGATTCGCCTGAACAATAATCTGAACGCCGAACCGGATGATATCGACCATTTGGGCAATCGCAGGATTCGTTCCGTAGGCGAGTTGGTTCAGGCCCGTTTGCGGGTAGGTTTCGCCCGCCTGAAGCGCGGCATCCAAGATAGAATGTCCACTTTGGAAAGGAAAACACTTCAGCCGGCCCAGCTCATCAACTACAAACTTTTAACCTCAGTCGTGCGTGACTTTTTCGCCGCTTCCCAGCTTTCGCAATTTATGGACCAGGTTAATCCGCTTGCCGAACTCGAACATAAACGCAGAATATCGGCGATGGGCCCGGGCGGTCTCACGCGCGAGCGCGCGGGTTTCGAAGTCCGCGACGTGCATCCGTCCTATTATGGGCGTATTTGTCCGATTGCCACTCCCGAAGGCGCGAACATCGGCCTCGTGAACTATCTGGCGAATTACACCCGCGTGAACGATTTCGGTTTTTTGGAAACGCCTTATTTCAAAATCAAGAATGGTACGGTCACCAAAGACACGATTTGGCTCGACGCGATTAACGAGCAGAAATACAACATCGCCCAGGCGGATGTGAAGACCGACGAAAAAGGATTTATCGCCGAACCGATTATTTCGGCGAGGAACAAAGGCGTGCCGGGCATCTGCCGGCGCGAAGAAGTCGATCTCATCGACATTTCTCCGAACCAGCTCTTCAGCGTTTCCACGTCGCTTATTCCGTTTTTGGAGCACAACGATGCGAACCGCGTCTTGATGGGTTCGAACATGCAGAGGCAAGCCACGCCGACTTTGAATCCCGAAGCGCCGCTGGTATCGACCGGCGAGGAGGAAAAAGCCGCCCAGGATTCCGGCCAGGTGATTATCTCGGACGTGAGCGGCATCGTGACGGAAGCGGACGGACGCGCCGTCACCGTGAAAACTTCCGACGGCAATAAAACTTTCAATCTCTACAAATTCAAGCGTTCCAACCAGTCCACCTGCATGACTCAACGGCCGGCCGTTTCGGTGGGAGACAAAGTGAAGCCGGGCACGGTCCTGGCCGACGGCCCCGCGACCAAGGACGGCGTTCTGGCCTTGGGTCGGAACTTGCTCGTGGCCTTCCTGCCCTGGCAGGGCGGCAACTTCGAGGATGCCATCGTTATTTCCGAACGGGTGGCGCGGGATGATTTCTTCACCTCCATTTACATCGAAACTTTCACTTGCCTGGTGCGCGACACCAAGCTCGGACCGGAGGTGATGACGCCCGATATTCCGAATGTTGCCGAAGAAAAACTGAGGAACTTGGACGCGGACGGCATTGTTCGCATTGGCGCCGAAGTGCGGGCCAACGATATTCTGGTCGGAAAGATTTCGCCCAAAGGCGAATCGGAACTGACCTCCGAAGAAAGATTACTTCGCGCTATTTTCGGCGAGAAGGCCCGCGATGTGAAAGATTCCTCGCTCACGATGCCCCACGGCAAGCAGGGCCGCATCATCGGCATCAAGATATTCTCGCGCGATAAGGGCGATAAGCTCGAGCCGGGTATTATTACAAAAATTCAAATTGAGGTGGCTCAGTTGCGCAAGATACGGGCGGGCGATAAGCTGGCCGGCCGCTACGGCAACAAAGGCGTCATTTCCCAGATTCGCAAAATGGAGAGCATGCCGTATCTCGAAGACGGCACGCCGGTGGACATAGTTTTGAATCCGCTGGGTGTCGCAAGCCGTATGAATCTGGGCCAGATATTGGAAACCCATTTGGGCCTCGCGGCCAACAAACTCGGCTATCGGGCCGTGGTGCCGAATTTCGTGGGCCCGAGCGAGGAAGACATCCGGAACGAACTCAAAGCCGCGGGATTTTCCGAGACCGGCAAGATGACGGTTTGGAACGGCCAGGATGGGTTGGCATTTAAAGAGCCGGTGACCGTCGGTTATATGTACATAATGAAACTGAACCATTTGGTGGAGGACAAGATGCACGTCCGCTCGACCGGACCCTACTCGCTCATTACCCAGCAGCCCTTGGGCGGCAAAGCCCAATTGGGCGGCCAACGCTTCGGCGAGATGGAAGTGTGGGCTCTCGAGGGCTACGGCGCGGCGCACACGCTCCAGGAGATGCTCACGATAAAATCGGATGATGTGCTCGGACGCTCAGCGGCTTTCGAATCGATTATCCGCGGACAGGAAATCAAGAAGCCGAACATCCCCGCGTCCTTCAATGTATTGGTCTCCGAATTGAAATCCTTGGGTTTGAATGTGAATTACGAATATGAAGACAGTCGGGAGGATAATGAAAACGAAAACAAAGATGAATAACCACGATCTCAAATCCATATCCATCAGTCTGGCGAGCCCCGAAGAGATTCTCTCCTGGTCGCACGGCGAAGTAATCAAGCCCGAGACTTTGAATTACCGCACCCAGCGGCCGGAAAAGGATGGCTTGTTTTCCGAAAGAATTTTCGGACCGACCAAAGATTACGAATGCTATTGCGGCAAGTACAAGAAAATCCGCTATAAGGGCGTCGTTTGCGAGAAGTGCGGCGTCGAAGTGACGCGCGCGGCGGTCCGCCGCGAACGGATGGGCCATATCACGCTGGCATCGCCGGTGGCGCACATCTGGTTTTTGAAAACAGTGCCTTCCCGCTTGAGTTTGCTTTTGAATATTTCCGTGCCGAAACTCGAGAAGGTTATCTACTATGCTTCATATATTGTGACGGCCATAAATGAAGACAACCGCAAGCGGGCGCTCGCGGAACTCGAGAAAGAATTCAAGTCGCTGAAATCGGAAAAGGTGATGGACGAAAAAGACCTTAAAGAAAAGCAGGAACAGGTGAAGGAGGTTATCTCGGTTTTGAAGCCCGGTCTTATTCTCACACAGGACGAATATTTCCGCCTTTCCGAAAGATTCGGCGATGTGTTCGAAGCCGATCAAGGCGCCGGCGCCATCCGCCATATTTTGGAAAAAATAGATCTTAAAGCCACCGTCAAAGAATTGACCAAGGAATTGGAACAGGTGCAGGATGCCAACCGCCAGAAGCGGATATTGATGCGTTTGCGCCTTGCTCGCTTGATGATAAAGTCCGGCATCCGGCCCGAATGGAGCATTATGACGACCTTGCCGATTCTTCCGCCGGACTTGCGTCCGATGGTGGCTTTGGACGGCGGCCATTATGCAACGGCCGATTTGAACGACCTCTACAGCCGCGTCATCAACCGCAACAACCGCCTGAAAAAACTTTTGGAGCTCAAGTCCCCCGAAGTTATCATCGTGAACGAAAAGCGAATGCTTCAGGAAGCGGTGGATGCTTTAATAGACAATACCGCCCGCCTCGGCAGCCAGCTCCTTTCGAGCAAGCGCCGTCCGCTCCGATCTTTAGCCGATATGTTGAAAGGCAAACAGGGCCGTTTCCGACAGAATCTTCTCGGCAAGCGCGTGGATTACTCCGGCCGCTCGGTTATTGTCGTCGGTCCGGAATTGAAATTGAACGAATGCGGCTTGCCGAAGCATTTGGCTTTGGAACTTTTCCGCCCTTTTGTCATCAGTAAGGTAATTGAGCGGGGATTGGCTTTTAACATCAAGCAAGCGAACCGGCTTATCGAGCAGGGACCGCCCGAAATCTGGGCTATTCTCGAAGAAGTCATCGCGAATCGCCGCGTGCTTTTGAACCGCGCGCCGACCTTGCACCGCCTCGGTATTCAGGCTTTCAAGCCGGTTTTAATCGAAGATATGGCTATCCGGATTCCGCCTTTGGTTTGCGCCGCTTTCAACGCGGACTTCGACGGCGACCAGATGGCCGTGCATTTGCCGCTTACGGCCGAAGCACAGGTGGAGGCCGCCACCTTGATGGACGCGGGAGGGAATCTCTTGAAGCCCGCGAACGGCGAACCGATTGTTTCGCCCACACAGGATATGGTTTTGGGCATTTACTTCCTGACTCATATCCGGGAGGGTATGAAAGGCGAAGGCAAAATTTTCTCGGATGTGAATGAAGCCGCCATGGCTTACGAGCAAGGCGCGATTGATTTGAACGCGCGCGTGAAGGCGGGCACGAAAGAGGGAATCATCGAAACTTCCTACGGCCGGCTGATTTTCAACGGCATTATGCCGCCGGACTTTGATTTCGTAAACGAGGATTTGGACAAGAAAAAACTTTCGAATCTCGTCGGCCGCATCATCGAAAATTACACGATAGAGGAGAGCCGGAATTACATCGACAAGATTAAGGATTACGGATTCAAATATGCGACTGTCTCATCCGTTTCCTGGGGAATCGGCGATACCATCACTCCGGTGGAAAAGGAAGCCATTATCGCGGCGAGTGACAAGGAAGCCCTCTTAATTGAAGCTCAATATGAAGATGGCTTATTGACCAATGACGAAAAGAAAAACAAAATCGCGACCATCTGGACCGAAGCGCGGGAAAAAGTGGCGGCGGCGCTTCCCAAAGCTTTCAAGGATGGCAATCCGATTTTGACCGTCATCAATTCCAAAGCCCGCGGTAGCTGGAACCAGATGGTTCAGATGATGGGTATGAAGGGCTTGGTGCAGGACACGAGCGGAGAAACGATGGAATTGCCCGCCCGTTCTTCCTATAAAGAAGGTTTGAAAATATTGGAATATTTCATCACGACGCACGGCGCCCGCAAAGGTTCGACCGACACGGCTTTGAAGACCGCCTCGGCCGGATATCTGACCCGGCGTTTGGTTGACGTGGCTCAGGAAATTTTCGTCAGGGAAAAAGACTGCGGTTCCAAGGAGGGAATGGAAATTGTGAGGAGCGAAGGCGACGCTTTCGGATATTCTTTCGGCGAGAGGCTTTACTCCCGGGTGAGCTTGGATGACATAAGAGTGGATAGAAAAGTCGTCGCGCGAGCCGGGGAAATCGTGAGCCGCGAAGCGGCCAAGAAAATCCAGGATTCCGATTTGCTGTCGATTAAGGTTCGTTCGCCCATCACTTGCAAGACGGTCTACGGCGTTTGCGCCGCCTGCTATGGCTTGGATTTGAGCCGGAATAGGCTCGTAGAACTCGGCGAGGCCGTCGGCATCGTTGCCGCCCAATCCATCGGCGAGCCGGGCACCCAGCTAACACTCCGAACTTTCCATGTGGGAGGCGTCGCGGGCGCGGACATCACCCATGGTTTGCCGAGGGTGGAGGAAATTTTCGAAGCGCGTCCGCCTAAAGGCAAGGCGGCCCTTTGTCGGGCCGACGGCATTGTTTCGGATATCGAAGAACGGGGACTTTCCTTCGTTATCAAAATCCGCGAAACCGTCCCCAAAAAAGCGGCAAAAGTGACGCGCCGGAAAACAAAAACGGAAGCGGATATCTTCGAATATCTCGTGCCTTTGAATACGACGATTTTCGTCAAAATCGGAGACAAGGTCAAGAAAGGTGAACAGCTTTTCGAAGGTCCTTTGGATCTTCGCGAGATACTCGTTCTTCGCGGCACGGATGCTTTTATCCATTATGTTATAAACGAAATTCAGCGGGTTTATGTGCCGGAAGGCGCCGCCATCAACGACAAGCACATCGAGATAATCGTGAAACAAATGCTTTCGCGCGTAGCCGTGAAAGACGCGGGCGATACGGATTTCATGGTGGGCGAAGTAATAGAAAAGCCGAAGTTTGTGACCGTAAACCGCGCGGCGAAAAAATCCAAGAAACAGCCGGCGCGAGCTGTCCAAAGGGTTTTTGGCGTGACTCGGGTGTCCCTGACAACGGAAAGTTTCCTCTCGGCGGCCTCTTTCCAGGAAACTGCGCGCGTTTTGGTGGATGCTTCCGTCCAGCATAAAGTGGATGTTTTGAGAGGCCTCAAAGAAAATGTCATTATCGGAAAACTTATTCCGGTGGGTACCGGCCTTCGGGGAGTCGATCAGGAAAAGCTTATGGAATTGAGATTAAAATTGACAGTTGCTCCTCCAGCTGATAATGTGAACGAAAAAGGAAAAGAAAATGGAACCGGATAAAAAGACGGAAAATTACGAAGTCGCTTTTTTGACCAAGGACGAAAACGTCGTTGCGGTCAAGAAACTCGTCTCAAAGCACGGAGGAGAAGTCGCGAAGGAAAAAGCAATCGAGAAAATCCACATTGCCTATCCCATTAAAAAAGAAAACTATGGTTTTTTCAGCCATTTGGTATTTTCCATGGAACCTTCCGCTACCGCCGGTTTGAGGACCGACCTCGATCTTGAGGGAAGTTTGCTCCGTTATTTCTTCCGCCGGGCGAAAAAGCCCAGGCCGGAAAATGAGGTCAGGGAAGAAGGCCGTCCCCGTTCCTTCCTGAGTTTTCGAAGCTCGGCCGGAAAGCCCGCGGAGAAAACTTTGACGAATGAAGCTTTAGAGAAGAAAATAGAAGAGATATTACAATAAAAAAATGAACCTCAATAAAGTTTTCATCTTAGGCAATCTGACGCGCGATCCGGAACTCCGGCAGACGACGGCCGGCCAACCGGTTTCTTCCTTCGGCATTGCGACCAATAGTTTTTATACGGACAAGTCCGGCCAGAAGCAGCAGAAAGCGGAATTCCACAATATCGTGGTTTGGGGCCGACAAGCGGAAATCGCCAGCCAATATCTCAAGAAGGGCGGCTTAGCCATGGTGGAAGGGCGGCTTCAAACCAGAGAGTGGCAGGATAAGCAGGGCCAGACGCGGCGCACAACCGAAATTATTGCCGATCATATTCAATTCGGTCCCAAATCTTCGGGCGGAAGCGGCGGCCAATTCGGCGGGGAACAGCGCCCGAGCGCTCCATCCCAACCCAAGGCGGAGGATTCGAGGGAAGAAGAATTGCCGGAGATAAATATCGACGAAAGCGATATTAAGCCGGAAGAAATCCCATTTTAAAACAAACATGAATCCCGTTAGAGACACCAAACTTATGAACAATATGATTACCGAACAATCAATAAAATCCAATAAAGTCGAGTCAATTAATGCATCACGGATGCGCTCAAGAAGCGCATCCTGTCTCTAAACGGGATGAAATCAGCCAAACAGTGCCTTTTTTGTTCCCAGAATTCCAAGGAAATAGATTACCAGGAAGTGGAGCTTTTGCGCCGCTTCGTTTCGAGTCAGGGAAAAATCATCGACCCGCGCCACACCGGCATCTGCGCCAAGCATCAGCGGCGCCTCGCCAAAGCCATAAAGCAGTCCCGAACGATGGGTCTTCTGCCTTTCGTCAGGCGCTAGCCAGGCAGTAGAAATGCGATTAAGTTAAATTCAAATGGCCTGGGATATAAATCTTTTCAATTGGATTCACGGCGTTTCGGGCTGGTCCGTTTTTTCGGACGGCCTTATAATTTTTTTCGCCCAATATCTAGCCTATATTCTCTTCGGCGCGGCGGTATTTTTCATTTTCAAAAATAAGGGCCTGAAATCGAAGATTGGAACTTTTCTCCGTCTCGCGCTCACAGTTCTCATCTCTCGGGGAATCATCGCGGGAGCCATCGCTTATTTCTACGCCCGCCCCAGACCTTTCGTTGCTTTGGGTTTCAAGCCGCTCGTGAACGAGACCAATACATCCTTTCCTTCCGGCCACGCTTCGTTTTTATTTGCTTTGGGCTTCGTCATTTTTTCGCTTAATCGGCGCTGGGGCTATTGGTTCATTTCGCTGGCTTTCCTGAACGGTTTGGCGAGAATTTTCGCCGGCGTCCATTATCCGACGGATATCGCGGGCGGCATTTTGGTCGCGTTGGCCGGCTGGGCAATCGTTTATTCTTTGCTCCATAAAAATGAAAAAACCGATTCGCGGGAATTACGGGAAATTCAGCCGGAAGCTGGCTCTCAAAATTAAAAAAGGGGCCGTTGGCATTCTTCCCACCGACACTCTTTACGGCCTGGTCGGCTCAGCTTTTTCCCGTCGGGCAATCGCCCGAATCTACGAATTGAAGGAAAGAAGCGCCAAAAAACAGCTTATCGTGCTGATTTCCGAATTGAATGACCTGAAGCTTTTTGGCGCAAAGTTGGATAAAAAAACCCAAAGCGTTTTGAAAAAAGTTTGGCCCGGGAAGGTGAGCGTAATTTTGCCGGTTAGGGGGAAGAGTGTCGCTTTTCGTTTGCCGGATGACAGGGTTCTTAGGAAATTCTTGAATGTTTCCGGACCACTTGTGGCGCCGAGCGCCAATCGGGAAGGGGAGCCGCCCGCAAAGAATATCCGGGAAGCCCGGCAGTATTTTGGTGACAGGGCGGATTTCTATCTCGACAAAGGAATGCTCAAATCCAAGCCGTCCACGCTTATCGCGCTCAAAAATGGCCGGGTTAAGATAATCAGGGAGGGCGCCGTAAATGTTTACCGGGCAGTTGAAAACGGTTGATAAATTAGCCATACTATGATAAATTCTAGAAAAGCCTAGATGGGTATTGTTTTATGTTTGAACGAATCAAATTGTTCCTGACGGAATCCAAGCAGGAACTCAAAAGAGTCAATTGGCCGAGACGCGAGGAAACGGTCCGCTACACGATTTTCGTCATCGTGCTTTCTTTGGTTATCTCCGCTTTCTTGGGTATCTTGGATTATATTTTTATTCAAATCCTCCAAAAAATCATCCTATAAAATGATAATCAAATCCGAAAAAAGCCAAAAGGAAATCAGCCGCCACTGGTATGCAATCCATACCTACGCCGGCTACGAGGATGCCGTCGCGCGCTACCTGAAACAGCGCGTCGAATCGCTTTCGATGACGGACAAAATCTTCAATGTTATTGTGCCGAAGGAAACCAAGATAAAGATAAAGAACGGCAAGCGCCTGAAGACGGAGGAGAAGATTTATCCGGGCTACGTGCTTGTGGATATGGTTTTGGACAACGATTCCTGGTATGTGGTGCGCAACACCCCTCGGGTAACGGGCTTCGTGGGCGCCGACAGTGCTACTCCGACTCCGCTTTCGAAAGACGAGGTGGAAGAATTAATGGCGAGAATCGGCGGAAACGAGCCGAGGTTCAAAGTTGACTTGAAGCTGGGAGAGGTGGTAAAAATAACCGACGGTCCTTTTAAGGATCAGGAAGGGAAAGTGTCCGAGTTGGATGAGGAACATGGGAAGATAAAAGTCCTAGTTCCGATTTTCGGCCGGGATACAATGGTGGAGCTCGATTCGCTCCAGGTGAAGAAATTGTAACCAGGCAGTAGAAATGCGATTAAATTTAAGGTGAAACCAAAAATATGAAAATATACAATAAAAAATCAATAGAGTCGAATAAAATAGCAGATTCAAGCGTAGCTTGCAATCGCATTTTCACTGCCTGGTAAAAATATGGCAAAACCTATAAAAGCAAGATTAAAATTACAGATGAAGGCCGGCGCGGCGAATCCGGCTCCGCCCGTGGGCCCCGCTTTGGGTCAGCACGGCGTGAACATCCAGCAGTTCTGCCAGCAATTCAACGAGGCGACCAAGGATATGGGTGGTGACGTCATTCCGGCGGAAATCACCGTCTACGAGGACCGCACATTTGATTTCAAATTGAAGACTCCGCCGGCCTCCGCACTCCTCAAAAAAGCCGCGGGGTTGGAAAAGGCTTCCGGCACGCCCGGCAAGACCGTGGTGGGCAAAGTAACTAAAGACGACTTAAGAAAAATCGCCGAACGGAAGATGGCGGATTTGAACGCGAACGACATCGACGCCGCTATGAAAATCATCGCCGGCACCGCAAAAAATATGGGAATTGAAATCACGGACTGATTTAAATTCCCATATTTTGAAAAAAAGACCGGATAATGTCCGGTCTTTTTTGTTTTGAGGTGCTATCTTCAAAGATAGCACCTAGGATTGACGGATATAGTTGACCTATAAAGAATTTAAAAATAACCATTAGTATTAATGGTTATTTTATTTTGCAATTATTTCTTGGGTTCTTTGGCTTCCAGTTCCCTAAAGACGGTTCCGAGGACGCCGTTAATGAATTTGGGGGAGTTTTGACCGCCGTAGTTTTTGGCGATTTCAATGGCCTCATTGATGGCTACCTTTGGCGGCACCTCATTCCTATCGGCGTGAAGGAGCTCATAGAGGCCTATCCGGAGCACATTTCGGTCTACAATGGCTATTTGATTGATGGGCCACTCGGGCGCCACGCGCTTGATGATATCGTCGATTTCTTTAATGTTCTCGATGACGCCTTTGGCAATCCGCCAAACGAAGTCCGGTTCGTCGATGCCAGGACCGAACTCCTTCATATTCCGGTCAATGATGGCCGCGAGGTCGGCATTATGCTCATAAAAATCCCATTCGTAGAGGGATTGGAGAATGATGGTTCGCGCTAAGTGACGGGTGGCCATGAAATTGTAAAAATTCTAAACGCGCCCCAAGGCAAATTTAAGCCTTGGTTTTTTGAGTCTTTTGATTTTTGGGGCTCTTAAAATATTCTCCGCAATTCGGGCAGATGCGATGGGGGAGGGTCGGGGCTTTGCATTTCGGGCAAACCATTATCTTAATCTTCTTAAGGGCTTGCTGGGAACGCCGCCGGCCGACTTTTGACTTGGAATGATGCTTTGTTGGTACTCCACCCATAGGTTTAATTTAACTTAATTCTATTATACCAGATAACCAAAGTCAAATTAATTTCCAATTTTTGAATTTTTAAATAATGTTCAAATTTCCAAACGTTTAAAGCATTAGAAATTAGGATTTATTTATAAAATTACAAAATTAAAAATTTATTGATTTTAATTATTGCTTCTTGCCTATTTCTTATCCATATTATGCGATTATCCTTCCTAAACCACGTCATTTGGCGCTTGGCGTAATCGCGGGTGGATTTCGCGATTTTATCGATGAGTTCGGGTTTTGAAGCGATTTCGCCGCCGATAAATGCCAGAATATTCGAATATTCGAAGCCGAATTCCCTGATTTTTCTCTCCGGCACGCCGGCCTTGGCGAGTTTTTTTGTTTCCGCGACAAGTCCCTCCCGAACCATTTTGGCGACTCTTTTTCTGACTGCCGATTCGAGCATTTTTCCTTCTTTCCTGATTCCCAGGAAAAGCACTTCGGCCGCGAGGGGATTTATCTTGATTGCCGGCACCTTTCCGAGCGCCATCGCGATTTCAATCGCCCGGACGAGCCGGCGGGGGTTCTTTTGGTCTATTTCCCTCCAGCGCCGGACATCTTTTTTCTTAAGAATCAGCGAAAGTTCCGAAACGGATTTCTTTTCCAGCTTCCGGCGGAGCTTCGGATTCGGCTTCACATCCGGAATAACGAGGCCATCCACGGCGGCGCGGATATAGAGCCCCGTTCCGCCGACGAGAATGGGCAGTTTTCCTTTCTTCCAAATCGCTTCCATTTTATTCCGGGCCAGTCTCTTATATTCGGATACGGTAAAAGTCCTTTTCGGATTTATAATACCAATAAGGTGATGGGGAATGTTTCTAGCTTCTTTTTTGGATACCGCTCCCGAACCTATTTCCAATCCTTTATAGACCTGCCGGGAATCGGCGGAAATTACCTCCCCGTTGTATTTTCGAGCGAAGGCGATTGCGAGCGCGCTTTTTCCGGAAGCAGTCGGGCCAACGACGATTATCAGCTTCCTGGCTTGCTTTTTTCCGGATTTATGGTAATATTTCATCAGCATTTCCCGTGAAGTTGGATTTTAAAAATATAATAAGAGGTGGATATGAAAAATCTTTTGGCTTTTACCGCTGTTATTATTACTCTCACCGTCGCATTTTTTATTGGTAAGAAAATAAAAAATGATTTGAAATTTGTTGTTGAGAAATATGATGGAGAATATTTAGGTGTTTAAATTGCCGTTTAATTGATTAGACAAGCGGCCCGCCTGTATGCCAGTCTTTATGATGGTATACAGGTTTTTTTTATTTCTTCTCTATATTTCTTTTTTGGATTTCCCGAACAAATTCTTCAATTGAATAATCCCTCGTTTCTTTTTTGTGACGTTCCCTGGCGCTTACGGCGTTTTTTTCCATCTCCCTGTCTCCCACAACGAGAAGATAGGGAATCTTCTCTATTTCTCCCTGGCGGATGTTTTTGCCGAGCGTTTCGCCCTCCGCGGCGATATCGGCCCGGATATCGTTTTCCTCGAGCAATTTCAAAATATTTTCGGCATAAGGGCGGTGCCGGTCGGCGATAGGAATCATTCTTACCTGGATCGGCGCGAGCCAGAGCGGAAAATCGCCGGCGAAGTGCTCGATAATAATCGAGAGAAAGCGTTCAATAGAACCCATAATGGCGGCGTGAATCATCACGATGCGTTCGGGCTTGCCTTCTTCATTGGTGCAGGTGAGGTCGAAGCGCTCCGGCATATTCACATCCAGCTGGATAGTGGCCACCTGCCACTCGCGTCCCAGCGAATCTTTGGCCATAAAGTCCAGCTTCGGGCCGTAGAAAGCGGCTTCGCCCACGCCCAGAAAAGTGTCCGCCTTTTTACTCTTCACGATTTCGGAGAGCATCTTCTCGGCAAAGGCCCACTTCTTCTTGTCGCCCAGGTATTTCTCCGGATGCTTGGGGTCGTGGGTGGAAACCCGGATGCGGAGATTAAAGCCGAAGACGCCATAGAACTCGTGAATAATGTCCCAAATTTTCAAAAATTCCTCTTTGGCTTGCGGAAGCCGGCAAAAAACGTGGGCATCGTCCTGGGCGAAGGCGCGCACCCGCGAGAGACCGGAAAGCTCGCCAGTCTGTTCGTCGCGGTAGCACATCGTCGTATTGGCGTAGCGCTGGGGGAGTTCGCGGTAGCTCCAGGGCTTCCGAGCATAGATCTGCGTGTGGTGAGGGCAATTCATTGGCTTCATCGCGAAGATATGCCCTTCGCGGGTTTTCACCTTGAACAAATCTTCTTGGAATTTTTCCCAATGGCCGCTCACTTCATAAAGATCTTTTTTGGTAATGTGAGGTATCTCCACCTTCTGGTAGCCGTACTTTTTGCGGAGCTGCCAGACGAAATCATCCAAGGTGTTTCGAAGGATGGTGCCTTTGGGAGTCCAGAGCGGGAGGCCGGCGCCCACCAAGTCGGAAAAAGTGAAGAGATCGAGAGCCGGTCCCAATACTTTATGGTCGCGTTTCTTCGCTTCTTCCCGCATATTCAGGTATTCTTCCAATTCTTTTTTGGAATTGAAGGCTAGGCCGTAGATTCTGGTGAGCATCGGATTTTTTTCGTTTCCGCGCCAGTAGGCACCCGCGGTCTTATCGAGCTTGAACGAATCGGGAATTATTTCCGAAGTGTTTTTCACGTGGCCGCCCCGGCAGAGATCAAAGAAAATCTCTCCCGTTTTATAGACAGTTAATTGTTGTTTGTTTTTAGTAAACTCTTTTATGAGTTCTAGCTTGAAAGGTTGATCTTTGAAAAGTTTTTTCGCGGCCGTGGGCAGAATCTTTTTTCCCGAGAAGGGAAGTTTCTGGTTCACGAGGTGCCGCATTTCTTTTTCGAACTCTTTCAAATCCTCGGGCGTAAGCGGACGGGGGAGTTTGAAATCGTAATAGAAGCCGTGCTCAATGACGGGCCCGATGGCGAGCTGGGCCTTGGGGAATTTTTTCAGAACCGCCGCCGCCAGCAAATGAGCCAGTGAGTGGCGGATACCGTCCAATTTATCGGCTTTTTGCATTACTGGTTTATTATAGATAAATCCTCGTATTTTGAGGATATTGACTTTGTTATTATATTGTGATATTGTTCTTTCATTCTTGAA
>ERZ1292623.1812-Hain-H51-01um-R1-1812-length-19949-cov-10_pt1 | contig 19949 bp, 23 predicted proteins | sample MGYA00564398_ERZ1292623 | MGnify/ENA primary metagenome ERZ1292623 (study PRJEB36523, sample SAMEA6512633) | groundwater metagenome | collected 2019-01-07 | study: AquaDiva: Metagenomics assemblies of 32 groundwater samples | reverse complement strand
TAAATTACCTGAAACTCTTTGAACACTCTCTCAAAGAGAGCGACGACGCGCCTAGTTTCACGTTCGTTTAATTGGAAATCCCCGCCCGAATGAGCGATAGCATTTCTGACCTTATGCGCTTCCCAAGCATCTTCAATTGTCAGAAATTCATTTTTATCGACCGACTTTAGCATCTCACCGACAGACTCCCCTTCGTAGCCGAGGGTGCGCAAAAGTTCCTCTAACATTACATCTGCCTCGATGACAGCCAGTCGCCATTCCGAAGCATTACCTGAACTTGTATACCTCATGACTTTCTCCCACTGCTCGTTCTTCAACTCTATTACTTTATCTCCATCCGAAACAGAACCTAGAAGGAGAGGGTTATAAATTTTATTTTCCTCAATATTAATCGCTCGGAGTTTCCAAGAATTGTGGACAATGCCAGCAAGTGCCAACGCACTCACGATAGCTGCTACGAGCTTCCAAATTGGCCAGATATGCCCGAAGAAGTAATCTGTTATCCTATCCCAGGGAGAGCCGGCAGTACCTAATCCCAGACTTTCGATATAATTTAAGAGAGCGGTGGCAAGCGCACCCAAGAGAACGAGTCCCGCAAGCAAAAATATTATCTGCTCAAAAGCTTTCCTGTCGCCGCTGTTTCCCTTTGTTGTTTTAGTTGGTTTTTTCTCTTCTGCCATATCTATATTTTATTCCCCTAGAAATTCTTTACCAGCGGTAAATAAATTATCTTCTCTTCCTAAACCAGCAGTAAGCTCAACACCGAGAGGTAGAGTGCCAGCCAAGCCAGAAGGTATGGAGATAGATGGCAACCCCGCAATATTTGCCGGCACAGTAAAGATGTCAGCCAAATACATTGAGAGAGGGTCAGAAGTTTTTTCTCCAAGTTTGAATGCGGGGGTAGGCGTAGTAGGAGTCAAAATCAAATCAATTTTCTCAAATGCTTCGTTCAATTCTTCAGTAATCAGCCCCTTCATCTTCAGAGCACTCCCATAGTATTCGTCGTAATAGCCGGAAGAGAGCACGTAGGTACCGAGGATAATTCTTCTACGCACTTCCTTGCCGAAACCTTCACCGCGAGTCTTGAAGTAGTCTTCTATCACGTTCTTGCCGTCTTTATGCAAACCGTACTTCACCCCATCGAAGCGCGCTAGGTTTGAGGAGGCTTCGGCTGGCATGATGATATAGTAGGTAGCCAGAGAATATTTTATATGCGGCAGTTCAATGTCTCTCACCTCATATCCGAGAGATTTAAATTTTTCTACCACTTCTCGAAAATTATTTCCGACATTTTCATCTATCCCTTCACTCTCCACGAACGCTCTGGGGACACCTATCACTTTAGAGAATTTACTTCGCGAAGAATATGTTTGTTCTGATATGGTCGTACTGTCTAGAGAATCTCGTCCCTCTAAAACCTCGTAGAGAATCTCTGCATCATTTACTGTCTTGGCAAAAGGGCCAATCTGGTCAAGCGATGAGGCTAGGGCGATAAGACCGGAGCGCGACACTCTGCCATACGTCGGCTTAAGACCGACTACGCCGCAAAAAGCCGCCGGCTGGCGGATTGAGCCGCCGGTGTCGGAACCGAGAGCGCCAAGCACAAGACCGGCGGCGACAGCTACCGCCGAACCGCCAGAAGAACCGCCGGGTACCCGGGATAAGTCATGCGGGTTTTTGGTTACGCCATACGCCGAACTTTCGGTGGAACTGCCCATAGCGAACTCGTCCATGTTGGTTCTGCCGATGATAATAGCCCCGGACGCTTTGAGCTTCTTAACTGCCGTGCCATCATAAGGAGCGACAAATCCTTCAAGAATTTTCGAGCCAGCGGTAGCGTGCTTGCTCTCCACAAGCATATTATCTTTAATCGCGATGGGAATACCTAGAAGCGGTAAATTTTCTCCGTTCGCAATTTTTTTATCAGTTTCGTCTGCTTGTTCTAACACATCGTCAAAAACTTCCAAGAAAGCGTGGAGTCCACTATCTTTTTCTTTGATTGCATCCAACGAAGCTCCTGTAAGCTCGCGCGCCGAAAATTCCTTTTTTTGTAAAGCTATCCGAGCACTTTTTATCGAAAGTTTGGAAATATCCGGCATTAGAGAATTTTCTTTACTTTAATGTAATCACCTTCCCTTGCCGGAGCTTGTTCCTGAATCTTTTTAGTGTAGAGACCAGACTTATGTGGCTCTCCATCTTCCCTCATTACATTCCTCAACGAAGATTCCTCCTTATTAAACTTATCCAACTTATCAACTTTCTTTACCTCTCCGACATAGTCGAGAATGACCTCGAATTCGTGAGACAGACTTTCCGCCTCTTCGTCTCTCAACTCAACTCTGGCCAGTTTGGCCAAATTTAGCACTTTCTCCTTATCCATATATTCATCCTAACATATCAGAAAACTCTTTTTCATTTAAGACTTGTATCCCAAGTTCTTGGGCTTTGCTGAATTTCTCTCCCGGGTCTCGGCCAAAGACTACATAGTCCGTATTTTTAGAAACGGATTCGCGTACTTCACCGCCGAGAGCGCGAATTCTTTCTTTAGCATCCTCGCGGGACATTTTCTCAAGCGTACCGGTTAAAACAAAAGATTTGCCGGCAAGCGGCAAGTTGTCAAAAGCTTGGCTTTTGACAACAGGTTGGATGCGGACTTGTTTTAAGAGACGCGTGAAAAGTTTTCTGTTTTCCTGGCTAGTAAACCAATCCGTTATAGAACGCGCCACTATCGGGCCGACTCCTTCCAACCTTTCTAATTCTTCCCTGCCCGTCCGCGCGAATTTTTCTGCAGTCTTGAAATGTTGCGCCAGATCACGCGCTGTTTCTTCTCCGATTTGCGGGATGGAGAGTGAAGCAATAAAGCGCTCGAGAGTAACCGTCCGCGCCTTCTCTATAGCCCCCAAGAGATTATCTATCGATTTTTCTCCGAAGCGTTCGAGTGTTTCCAAATCGCCCTTCTTAATCGTAAAGATATCATCGAAGTTTGAAATAATTCTCGCATCCATTAACTGGTTGATAACCTTTGGTCCCAAGCCATCTATATCAAAGACACGTCTCGAGACGAAATGTTCCAGTTTACGCCTCTGTTGCTCATATGAGTTTTTGGCCACACAGCGATAAGCTACTTGACCAGAGATTCGTTCGATCCGCCCATCACCACCACAGAGTGGGAAGTGGGTCGGGAATTTGAAGACTTGCTCCTTGCCGGTCCTCATCTCTTCCACTACCTTTACTACTTCCGGAATGATATCCCCAGCTTTCTGTATCACTACCGTATCTCCTATTCTGATGTCTTTACGCTTAATTTCATCTTCGTTATGCAAAGTAGCTCGTGAGACAGTCGAGCCAGCGACCAGAACCGGCTCGAGAATCGCTACCGGAGTTAGCACGCCTGTCCGGCCAATCTGAAGCGTGATATCTTTCACCATGGTCGTCACTTGTTCAGCCGGAAATTTAAAGGCAATACCAAAACGCGGCGCCTTACCGGTATAACCTAGAGCATCCTGGAACTTCTTTTCATTCACTTTAACTACAATGCCATCCACGAGATAATCTTCTTTCTCTTTCCGCTTTTCCCATAATTTCCAGTATTTAATCACCCCTTCAATATCCTTAAATTTTTTAAAATACGGATTAACCTTGAAACCAAGCTGCCGCAGAAGTTTGAGTTCTCCTTCTTGAGTAGATGGTTCGAGAGCATCTCCTATGGAAGCGACATCATAGATAAACGAATCGAGTTCACGCGCGCTGGTCACGGCCGGGTCAAGCTGGCGCAACGATCCGGCGGCAATGTTCCTAGGATTGGCAAATAATTCTTCACCTCTCTTTTTTCTCTCTCGATTCAATTTGCCAAAGACCGCCTTTGACATCCATATTTCACCTTCGACTATGATACTGACAGCCTTCTCAAGTTTAAGCGGTATTGACTTTATAGTACGGACGTTATTGGTAACATCCTCACCGACCCTGCCGTCGCCACGCGTGGCGGCTGTCTTTAATACGCCATTTTCATATGTCAGGACTATCTTTAGACCGTCTATTTTTAGTTCAGCGATATATCGAGGAGAGCTTCCAAGACCCCGCCCCACTCTCTCATCAAAGGCGCGGATACCATCTTCGTCAAAAGCATCGTTAAAAGACCATTGAGGAACGGCGTGCGCCACTTTTTCGAATTTCTCGAGTATTTCCCCGCCCACCCGCCGGGTGGGCGAATCTGGAGTGGCTAGCAATGGATACTGTAATTCAAGCTGCTCGAGCTCACGGACTAGCGCGTCATAGGCTTCGTCGGAAATTTCTGGCTGATCATAAGTATGATAAAGCTGTCGATGACGATCTATGGTCTCACGTAGTTTCTTTGCTCGTTCTGCTATATCCTTCGGGACTCTTGACATTACTATTTATAGTGAGCTTGTCGAACTAGTATGTTGCGCGCACAGCACGTTCCACGCGCCGTAGATTCGATGTGTCGCAAGTATTATAACCCTTAGATTCGATAGTCGTTCTTAAAACACTACCGACATAGAACTTGGTTACAGCCACGATGGCGCAATGCGGCTCTGGCGTCAGTGTAAAAGAAAAAATGGAAGTGGGGCTACTATTACCTCCTCCCCCAACAGTCGCAAAGATATCATTGCAAGTGATGTTAGAAGAAGTCGAAGTGGCAAAGGCGCTAATGCCGGTGGCGTTTTTGACGTCCCAGTAAAGAGCGCATTCGATACCGGTGTCGGCGGCGTAAAACGCGTATTGGGATTCCCGGCCAGAAGCAGATGTAAGCGCCTGTCTAACTGCGAGACTCACTATCCCCGTGACAATTAAGAGAAGCGTCCCCATCACAATAATCGCTACAAAAAGTGTGAACCCATTCGACTCGCTTCGCTCGCTCAGGGCAGGCCCTCTATATATTTTGTAAATTTTGTTTTTCATTTATAGTGAGCTTGTCGAACTATTGCCAGTTTAAAAGATTTTCTCTGGCTCGAAATTCTCTATTTACAAAGCCTTTAGACCAATCAACTGTCACCAGAATCGAGACTTCATCCGCATTTATCTCTGTTAGCACAATTTCCCTCCTGAAAATAGTGGGTGGCCAAGAGAGTTCATAGCCGAAGAAGCCCGTAGATGTGTCTTGTCGGAGTACTGGACAGCTTCCGGGTCCAGCACTACAGCGAGTGGGAATATTACTATTAACGGGGTCGACAATGCAGGCATTGCCAAAGTAACATGGGTCGCTTGAATTAGCCGATATGCTAGTAAGCCAATTTTGACTTTTAAGACCATTCTCGTCGCGAATGTTTCTTACCTGCTCAAACCCCTCTTGAGCAAGGTAGAAGGCAATAATTTGGTCTTTTGAAAAAATGTAGGATGAGATTCCTGTCTGTATCGCGCTTGCCGCTCCTGTAACCGCAAGCACCAGTACAGCTATGGCCACGAGACTTTCTACGATAGTAAACCCCTCGACCTTGCTCGGGGCAGGCCCTCTCTTTTTTCTATTAAATCTGGTTTTCATATTTTTCATTTATAGTGAGCGTAGTCGAACTATATATCAAGAGCGCGTTGAGAGACGAGAGTTTGCAAATTCAAGTCGGACCGACCCCTGTTCATGCCAGCATGACTTCTGATTCTCACGATTACCTTGGGTTGAAGAGTATTACTTGCGCCTGCGCCTAGAGTATAGAAAGTGAGGTCATCAATAATAATCTCCGGCGCGGTTACCGCGATGTAGTCGCCACTACCTACTTGTTTTTCAATAGTCTCGCTATTCAGACGATAGGTAATTTGGACACCGCTACTTGAGAGAAAACTTAAGAGCACATTTCCGCTAGAACAGTTCTGCGGGTCGGTACCTGTATCACTAGCGGAACCACAGTGATAATTTCTACCAAACCGCATTTCTTTTGACATACTTTCAACCGCTAGATTGAGGTTGTTAAGTACTGTTTTCAAAGACCTCGATTTACGGTTAGCGTCAAAGATACTGATAATTGAGCCCATAGAGATAGTCATCACAACGATAAAAATCGATACAGCAACCATTAGTTCTATTAAGGTAAACCCCCTTTTCATCTTACTTGTAGTGAGTTCATCGAACTATTGGACCGAGACCTGGCCAGTGGTAAAGACCGTTATCGATCTAGCGAGACCACCCGGGCTCCTAAGCACAATCTTAGCACCTTTCATGTCCGCCGGATTGAATGATTGACCACCGTTGTTAAAAAAGAGGAGCTGAGCCTCGGTACTAGGACGAGCAAAACTAATATCTACTCGACCAACGTTACAGATATCTGGACCGGGTATAAAGACAACGCAGAGTGAGTCAATATAGTTACCGTGGACTATCGGAACCTTCTCCCGACACTCTGAGGTACCACCTACGGGACATGACCAGTCTCCATCGTAAACCTTGTTCCCGTTCCGGTCGGCGAAAGAGAGATAAGCAATGTTGGAACCAGAACCAAGGAGGCTGAAGGTGAGACCAAAAGAAGCGCTAAATTCACTTGAACCGGGAGAGAATTCTTTGACTCCTATGCCATATGCCTGTGCTTGAGAAATCGTCGAACTGATTTCATCGGCTAGATTAGTAAGGGCCGCCCCATCAGTGTAAGTTGACTGATTTGAGACTATGACTGTAAGTATCACAGACACTATGGCAATAGAAACGAGGAGCTCCATAAGGGTAAAACCATGATTGTTTCTAGAATAATGCGACATAGAAGATATTTGGATCAAACACCAGAGACATCCAAGCGCCCACTACGATAAAGGGGGCGAATGGAACCTCGCTCTTCATTGTAATCTTTCTGGCGTTTTTAAGAAAGCCTGCCTTGCCGGCAGGCAGGCCAACCTTATCCAGAAAAAGATACGCTAGAGAAACAAAAGCGCCAATCCAAAAAGCGAGAATGACGGCAGAGAAACCCTGTGAAGCCCCTAATAGAAGGCCGACAGAGAGCCCAAGCTTGGCATCGCCAAAACCCATAGCTCTACCGCGGGACAAGAGCCAAATGATTCCAAAAAAAGCGAACAAAATCGGCCCCGCCAGCCAGTCTAAGAGAGAATAAGGAATAAAGAATAAAGGAATAAGTAAGCTTAAGGCGATTGCAGAATACACTAACGGATCGGGAATGATTTTATGCTTAAGGTCATAAATAGTGATAACAATATAAATACAAAAGATGGGTAAAAAAATGTATGGAACAGTAACAAATATTAATCCAGTCCAAAGCTCGATCAGGGGATACTGATAGGATATTTTCGTCATGCAATTTCTACATCGACCTTTCTGAGCTAAGAAACTTAAGATTGGTATAAGCTCGAACCAACGCAACGTCTTGAAACAATTTGGACAAATTGAACGGCCACCAAAATTTCTACTGTCCCAGCGTAGACCGATGACATTGAGAAAACTGCCAACAACAATACCCAAAACGAAAAGGATGACCGTAGTCATCCTTTAAGTATATCAAGCCAAAATTATCTTTATGAACATACGACCGCTCCAACTCCCAGGGTCGCGGAAATCAGCAAAGAGGCACCAGTGCTATCAACACACCACGCTTCGCCAGTAGTTGATGTCGGTAGCAGTGCTGAAACAGCGTAAGCAGCAGTGTCTGTATGGCACGAGAGTGTGGCGTCAGCCGGATAGTTAGTCTGTGTAGTGTATTGAAGCATGCCAGAATCAACGTCTTCGAAGAAATCCGGAGTGGCGTCAGTACACGAATCAGAAGCTACGGTACCGTAATTACTGTTCGTATCGTAGTAAACCTCGGCGGAAGCCCGGAGTCCTGCAAGCTGTGCCTTAACCTTGGCATCGTTACCCTTGCCTCGCGCAGTATTGAGAGAGGCCAGTACTATCGACGAGAGAATGCCGATGATAGCAATGACCACCAGAAGCTCGATGAGGGTAAAGCCACCTTTTTTTCTAATCATGTTTTCTTCAGGAAGTTATTATTAACAGCTGGTTGCAGTAATGGCTGTAGTTCTCAACTTAGAACTACCGAGGCTATCCACACACCATGAGTTGGTACCTCCAAGGCCAGGTAGAAGAGCCGAAACGGCGTAAGCGGTCGGAGATGCGACCGATCGACATGTCAGAGTAGCTCCGGTGGGATAATTAGCTGCATTGGTGTATTGGGACATACCTGAAGTTGCGTCAACGAACATACCCGCTGTACATACCGACTGGGTAGAACCATAACTACCGGTGTTATCGTAGTAAATCTCGGCGGAAGCCCGGAGTCCTGCAAGCTGTGCCTTAACCTTGGCATCGTTACCCTTGCCTCGCGCAGTATTGAGAGAGGCCAGTACTATCGACGAGAGAATGCCGATGATAGCAATGACCACCAGAAGCTCGATGAGGGTAAAACCCGCCCGACCGTCTCGTACGGGCAGGCCCTTTGTTCTATTCATATTAATTTTAACAATTTTATCTATAACTTATAAATCACCTGTTTCGAGTGATACGCCCATTATACCTTATAAACCTGCGGAATTAGCAATATCGTATATGGGGATAAGTACGGAAGCCAAAAGAACACCAACTCCCAGGCCTAAAAAGACAATCATGACCGGCTCAATCAAGCTCACTAAAGTATCAACGGCATTTATCACTTCTCTTTGGTAAAAGTGGGCCATAGTACCTAAAATTGAGCCAAGTTCGCCGGATTCCTCGCCTACCTTTATCATCTGGACCAACATACCAGGAATTTCCTCGTACTGGGAGAGGGATTGAGACAATGAACTACCTCCCCTAACTGCCAATAGACTTTCCTCAAGAATCCGCTTATAGACTTCGTTACCAACCACGGCAGCGGTTACCTCAATGGCTTTGACCATAGGAATACCGGAGAGAACCATTGTATTCATATTGTCTGCAATGATTGAGAGATAGAGTTTCTTATAAAGACCACCTATATAAGGCACTGAGAGTTTAAAACGAGCTAGGGCCGACCTGCCTTCGGTTGTGCGCGTATAGCGCACGACGAAAAATCCGAAGATAACCAAGAGAACGGGTAGGATGATACCGTAACTGACCAAAAAATCACTAGCGGAGAAAACGACTCGACTATAGAACGGTATTGCCTGACCAGACTCAATAATAATGAGACTTATTTTCGGAATAATGACCGTAAACATCAGAACCATCACCGCGACAAAGACGGTAATAACAAAAGCTGGATAAATCAGGGCATTTTGGGCCTTGGAGACTACCTCGTAATTACGGTCGAGATAGTCGGCTAGATGGTTAAAAGTCTCATTTAATTTCCCCGTTTCTTCGCCTGACTTAATCATGTTGATGTAGAAGTCAGAAAAAATGGCGGGGTGTTTAGAGAGAGCCTTGGAAATACTGTTACCCGCCTGGAGATCATCGGCGATTTGGGAGAGACTCTTCTTGAGACTCTGGTTTTCCATCTCGGCCGAAAGGATAGTGAATATTTTAAGGGCAGAGATCTGTGCTTCAAAAAGGGTGGCCAACTGCCGCGAGAGTATGACTACTTCTTTATGCGAAACACTTAAACCGAATTGAATCCTGGATAACCACGACTCCTTCTCTGCTGGTTCTATCTCGGCGACAATAAGCCCGCGTCTCTGCAAAGAACCGACGGCTACATCAACGGAGACTGCTTCAATCGAACCAGACACTTGTTTCCCAGAATTTTCTAGAACTTTATAATTGAAAAGCATGGGTGTTTATTTATGGCGAGCTCGTCGAGCTAAATCATACGCTCAAGTGTTTTAGGATTAGAAGAAAATTGAAAAGCATTTTCTACAGTCACCTCACCCTTCCTCACCAACTCAGCCAAACTCCTGTTGAGATCCACCATCCCATCCTCTGAACTGGTCTCGATGACCGATCCAATCTCCTGGGTACGCTTCTCGCGAATCAGATTAGCAATAGCATTATTGTTTATTAGAAGTTCGTATGCGGGAATCAGTCCGCCGGAGATACGTGGTAAGAGACGCATGGAAAATATACCTAAGAGCGACCCCGCCAGCTGGATACGGATTTGGGTCTGTTGGTCAGCCCGGAACGAATCGATGATACGGTCCACGGTCTGACTAGCGGTGTTGGTATGCAAAGTCGACAAGACCAGATGACCAGTCTCCGCCGCAGTCACTGCAGTTGAGATTGTTTCCGGGTCGCGCATCTCACCAATCATCACAATATCGGCATCCTGACGAAAGATGCCCTGAAGAGCGCTGTGAAAATTGGGGGTGTCAAGCTTGACCTCGCGCTGGTCAATAATTGCCTTCTTAGACTCGAAGATATATTCCACGGGATCTTCGATAGTGATGATGTGCTCAAGCCGCTCAAGATTAATGGTCTCTATCATAGTGGCGAGGGTAGTTGACTTGCCCACCCCCACCGGACCCACTACCAAAAAAAAGCCCTGCTGACGCTTGGCAAAAGTCTCAAGAATCGGCGGCAGATTAAGCTCCTCGAAACTTTTTATCTCGGTTGGTACCAACCGCATGGCCACGTTTAGCTTGCCAAGTGAGAGAAAGACATTGCAGCGGAAACGCATCTTGCTAGCGTTACTATAGGCAAAATCAACTTCCTTACGGCTCTCAAACTCTGTTTTCATTTCCAGAGAAAGAAAGATGGCGAGGAACCCCTCCATGTCCTCCTGCGAGAGTACGGGCATCTTTACCAGAGGAATCAAGAAGTTCGAGACCCGAATGACCGGCGGCCGGCCTTCCGAAAGATGGAGGTCAGAAGCACCCTCTTTGACCACTATGCCGATAAGCTCATTTAAAAGTTTTTCTTGCGTGGTAGACATATTATTTAATTTCCAAATTAGCTATTTTTAACACTTCTTCAACTACTTCCGAAGGAATGAATGTTGCTTTAACGATATAGCCCTTGATACCAAGCGACTTTGCTTTCTCGATTTTGCCATGGTCACTTTCGTTAGAGAGCATAACGACAACTGCATCGGAAACGAGCTTCTCTTTACGAATAGCCTCTAAAAGTTCAATGCCATCCATGCCCGGCATGATAATATCGAGAATGAGAATGTCGGGCTTGGCACCGCCGCGCAACTTAACAAGCGCCTCTTCAGAACCAACCGCTACATCGACGGTAGAACCTTCACGCTCAAATTTCTTCCGATACATATCGAGCAGAAATTTATCGTCATCTACTATGAGAACTGTGTATTTTTTACCCATATCTCCATTATAGCGTATTAATTTCTTCAAATGGAATGATTCTTTGGAAAGCCTTGAGAATAGCATCCTCTTTCATAGATAGCATTCCCTTGGCGCGCGCCACTTTGTAGAGCTCTGTCTCTGTCGGATTTTTGAGAATGACCGCCTCAATGTTCTTGTCCATCTCTAAAATCTCCACTACAGCCACGCGCCCGGAGGTGCCATTAAGACATTCAGACGTTTGCTCAATCTCATAAACCTTTTCGCCGAAAATAAGCTCCCTTTTGAATTCCAGAGGCAAATCTTCAAATTGTTTGTCAATCATCAACTTAATGGAATCCTTTACAGCAATTGGTTTGCCACCATTTGGACAGAGCTTACGTACCAGCCGTTGAGCCATAGTGAGTACCAGTGTCGGGGCTATGAGATACGGGTCCACACCCATATCTATCAGTCGCGGAATAGCACCTAGGGCATTGTTGGTGTGAAGGGTGGAGAAAACTAAATGCCCAGTTAGTGACGCCTGGATGGCAAGCTGGGCTGTCTCCTTGTCTCGAATCTCCCCTACCATTATAACATCAGGGTCTTGACGCAGGGTCGTGCGCAGACCATTGGCAAAGGTGTAGTCTATCTCCGGATGAATTTGAGACTGAGAGACGCCGTCCATCGAGTATTCTACCGGGTCCTCGAGCGAAAGTACGTTCCTATGCTCTCTGTCCACTTCTTTAAGCATCGCGTAGAGAGTAGTCGACTTGCCAGAACCAGTCGGACCTGTGATGAGTACCAGGCCGTAAGGACGCTGGAGCACTTTCCTTATTAATTTCAGATTCGTTTCCGAGAAACCCCTGTCGTCAAGAGTTGCCAAACCTTGAGACTGGTCGAGAATACGCATCACCACTTTCTCACCGTAATAGGTTGGGAAAGTGGAGACACGAAAGTCAATCTTTCTGTCAGCAATCCTGGCAGAAAAGCGGCCGTCCTGAGGTTTGCGCTTCTCATCCAAGCGCATGTTCGAGAGAATTTTAATGCGGGCCACGACCGCTGAGTGGACCTTGAGCGGCAAAATGAGCGAGACGTTGAGTGCCCCATCGACGCGGAAACGTACCCGAACATTCTCAGACGTCGGCTCGATGTGAATATCGGAAGCTTTGCCTTCGGAAGCATAACTCAAGATAGTGGCGACGATCTTGGTAACTGGAGCGTCTTCCACTATCTTGGTTTCAGACAGTTCCTCCTTTTTCTCCCTTTCTTCGTCCTTTGCTTTTGGGAAAGCACCGGGCAAAAGTTCTGACTCAAGTTCAGAGAGCGCTTTAGTCACTTCTCCGGAGAGTCCTTTATATTTTTCCAGCATTAAAGCAAAATCATTCTCACTGATGAGAAAGAGTTTGTAAGGCATACTTATGCGTGAGGAGATAAAGTTGAGCGCGTCACGAACCTCTAAATCATTCGGGTCTATGGCGCCCACCTCAAGCACACCGTCCTTTACTCCTATCGGCACTACCCGATAATGTTCGGCTGATTCTTTCGGTATGTACTCGAGTATCGAGCCTGCAACTTCTATATTCTTGAGACTTCTTGTCGGAATATTAGGGACTGACCCTTTGCTATGGACAGGGCTAGCCATCGTCTTTAATCTCGACCAATAATATTGAATGGGTTCGGTCTGCCGGTTGTCTGTTGTGGTATGGCAGTACTGAAATCAGAGAGCATAAGATAACCAGGGGAAGAGAACACGCTTCGATTTAAGGTCACTTTTTGCAATTCCCCACGGATCTTTAAGAGATCGTCTCCAATACTGGAGGCCGATAATTCAGAAGGTACTAGAAGCGTCTCTGATTTAAAGAAAAAGTTGTATAAGAATATCGCTAAGATGAAGATTACGATAGTCGCTAATGTTCCTTTGTTCTTTGTGAGTATTTCCATATTATTTATAGTGAGTCCATCGAACTATTTTAGCCAGTACGTGTCAGCCGATATTTCGTACTCGTAAAGACCGGACTCGCTTGTCTGAAACGAAATGGACTTGACATCCATAATCCGCAGATTCTTTTCTATATCGGCAAGCAAGCGCATGAAGTTCTCATAGTTTGAAACAAAGCCAAGAGAGACCGTGGCCTTCTCGTAGACCCCGGCATTCTCCGGCAAGACAATGAGATTCGTATCCTCACCCGCACCTATTTCTGCCTGAATACTTTTGATAGAGATACCATAGCGCGAAGCCATTGAATCAAGATCGAGGGCCAGCTGCACATTATCAATGTTATCCGGTAAAACTTCATTTATGCGCTCAATTTCCGCTCTGGGAAACGTCTCGTAAGCAACGAGCAGGCGGTCTCTCAATTCGACAATAGCAGAAACACTTTGAAGAACATTTCTGTACTCATTTGAGAGAGCATATAATTTTTTCACATCCTGGTATTGTCCATTGGTAAAGGTATAGAAGAGCCCGACAGACAAGAGAAGCAGGATAATGGCAGTATTATTTTTCATTTTAGTTTGGTGTTGCCTGCGGTGAGCTGGTCGAAACCGATGTGGCAGTACTGGTCGCGCTGGATCCTGTCGGTGCCACTAGAGGAGTACCAATCCGTTCCACTTTTCTTTGGTATGATACCAGACTCGGATCTACGATCGCCCTGAAAGAGAAAATAACGTCTCCCTTTGTATTTAGTTTAAGGTTAGAAAAAATGGAGTCTTTAAAATATTGACTCTTGTTGAAAATGTTGGACTGAAGAGCGAGTGCCGCATACCCTCGTGCCTCGCCTGTCATCGAAAGTTCAAGGCCCTGTGGAGTCATCGAGTAGCGGAAATCGCTGAAACGCACTGTTTTTGGAGTAGAGGTCTCAAGGAATTCAAATAATGGAGAGAGAATTTTATGTTGGGCAATCAGCTTTTGAGACGAGATAATACGATTGTCGAGGCGAGTCAGTTCACGGATGACCTCTGGTTGGAGAGTCGCTCGAGCATTCTCCAAATCAACGCCCATTTTAGCAATACTATACTTGAGATAAAACTTATATCCGAACATTCCTAGAGCCAAGAAAACCGAAACGCTGAAAATAACCAAAGCTAAGTATGCAAGCAAGCTCTTTTCTTTGGTCTTTGGCCCCATTGGCGCACCAGAGGCAGTTGCTGCGAAGGGACCTTTGGGAATGAACGACGATTGAAATTTCGATTCCATTTAGTCAAATTATACAATAGAAAGCAATTTGCTGAAACATAGAGAGTGTTTATAACTCTTAGCGACGTAATCTAAGTTTTATCATTAGGACTGATTTAGTAGTCGCAAACTAATCATATACGAAACGGGCCAGCTCACCGAGAGATAAGCTGGCCCGAAGGAAACAAGGTGCAAGGCCTAAGGTTAGGCCCAGACCCTGCGGGAACGGAGGTCCGGACCGCGATCCGTCGAATCGCACCGGTAGACGTCGAACTCGCTATCGTACCAATACGCGCTCGGCACGCCGCCATCGCGACTGCGAGAACCTGAACAGAGCGTTACGTTCTGTTGATCCAGGTGCCCGCCCTTCTCGAAGAAGTAGTCCGCTTCGAGGAGCTGGCGTTCCAGGATGGTAATGCCCACATGACCCTCACCCTTGAGATCGTCCCCCGACTTGTTGGCGTATTCCTCGTCGGCTTCGCGTACATCCTTGACCCAAATGGCGTAGGAGTCATTCCGTAGGTCGCGATCGTTGACGCTGATCGCCTCGTCGAGGTTGTTCGCGTACTGCCAGCACACGAAATGCTCCTTGAGCGTTTCCTGAACTGCCTGGAGCGGACCATGATGCTTGCCCGTCCACTCCAGAATCTCTCTGGCGACCACGATGAGTCTCACCGGCCCGACATTCTCCGGCTTCTCCGGAATACGCATACCCGAGAAATCCGGCTTCTGCTGCAGGCCGAAGAGTTTCCCGTAGACTGACTCCCAACGAGCGAGGTCTGCCGAGAAGTCTGCATTGCCACTTCGGTATTGTAGATAGAACTGACGTACGTTCCTGCGAAACGCGCCCGGCTTCCCAATGATGGCCTTCGCCTCATCCTTCGAGAAGCTCATCTCTCCAATGAGCGCGCCTGCTATCTCACCGACCTGCCCGGGCGTTGCGGGGACCTTATCACGCTTTTGCATGATCCTTTCCTCCTTGTGAAATTGTTAAGAACGAGACTGGGGCAAAATTGCCCCTCTATGTCCATCGCTAGTCTATCACACCCAAACAACAATGTCAAATTTTTCGTAATCTTCCAACACTCTCCTATTCCTCTTCAGAGAGTTTGCGCTGATAGATAATCCAGTATAAAATGAACATATGCCTGTAATCACATCTCGAGAATACAAACATTTGTTACGCCGGCAAGAACGTATCGAGCGTGAGCTTGGCGTGCTTAGCGAAGTTATCAAACAAGAAGCGGGAGAGGCACTCATTCGACATGCGGTTTTGAAGCGCTGGGAGCGGATCAGTCGTGATCTTGATCAGGGAAGAGGACGGTCTTTCTCCTCTCCTGTAGAGATGCGCCGTTGGCTAAAGCAACTCTAGATCAATGCGAATAGTTTATGCCGAGAAATTCGAGCAGGCCATGCGTGACTGGAAAAAGAAGGATGGTCGTATGTTTAAAAACGTTGTGAGTCAGATTGAAAAGATTATTCGAGAACCGGAGATTGGAAAGCCACTACGTAATGTACTGAAGAGTCGTCGACGTGTTCACGTAGGTTCTTTTATTCTAGTCTACGAATTCCACAACGAAGAACTACGTTTCATCGATTTTGACCATCACGACCAAATCTATAAAAGATGAGAGCAATTTCCGCAAGAACCGTTCTTACGGTATCATAAAAAAATCTGAACCCGGGAGGGATTCGAACTATGATATCAAAAGAAAAAATTGAGGTTTTGAAAATAATAGCTCAAAATCTAAAACCTCATGGCATCAACTGGGCTTTAGTGGGGAGCTCGAATCTGGCCCTTCAAGGGGTAAGTGTCGAAGCCCACGATATAGATATCATCACTGATAAAGAGGGAGCCCTTTCCATTGGAAAAGTTTTGCACGAATACGTCGAGGAGGAAGTAAAGTACAAAGAATCCGAGAAATTCAAATCATACTACGGAAAATTTAATATCAATGGAGTGCATGTGGAAATCATAGGCAATTTGCTTAATAAAAGTCCCCGAGGAGATTTATGGAGTGAGACAACAAATCTTTCTAAAAAAGAAATCTTTAAGCTCGATAACTTAGAGATTCCAGTAATTAGCTTAGATCAAGAATATAAAGCCTATCTAAAACTGGGCAGAGAAGAAAAAGCTGAGAAAATAGTTGAGAGAATTAATTCGAAACGAGGAACATAGCCGATTGCAGCGGATTATAGCCTTAGACCATATAATTTCATTCCTCTTCTGCGAGTTTGCGCAGAGCCAGGCCGATAGCGACAGCGAATTCTGGGCCAGTTTCTTTCAAAATATTTTCAAGGAAGGCGGGCGCGGAGACTTTATTGAAAGGGTCGGCTATAACTATGTCTGTCTTGAAATTATTTTTGGCAAGTTCTGAAAGACCCTTAAGAGCGGAACCGCCACCGACTAGAATCACCTTTGAGACAGTCTTGTTATACTTCTTCTCGAAGGCCAAAAGGGCATTGTTAACCTCGGAAAAGATGTGGTCGAGGGTTAAAATAATAACGTCAGTCAGATTTTTATCCTTCCCTGCCGCTCCCACTTGTCGCTTCATCACTTCTGCACGCTCCGGAGAGAGCCCCAAAGATTTGGAAATGGTGGCGGTGATGTCCTGCGAACCGCGATTAATCGTATGAGAGGAGCGAATAACCCCGCGCTCAACAACATAGAGCTTGGTCGAGGCGGCGCCCATATCCATAATCATCACCGGACGAAGCGCCTCATCGAGCACCGCACGCATAGTACTGAATATCTCAATTTCAAAAAAGCTGGCTTCTAGACCGCACTTCGCCACAATCTCTTGATACCGAGCAATAGTCTCGTTGTGTATAGCCACAATTAGAACATCAACCTTGGGAAGCGTAACTGGAGCCCCAGCTCCTCGATCGACCGGCGAACGCTCTTCTGTAGCAGCATATTCCGAGGAATCCTCTTCCTCTACTTCGCTTTTGGGGATAACAGACCAATCGAGTATCACTTCAGAAATGGGCACTGGAATATATCTGCGCGCCTCAAGCGGCACCATAACCGCAAGTTGTTTGGAGCTGACATTAGGCATCTCAATTACTGACATCAGAGACGAGGCGAACGGAATGGAAATACCACACTTCTTAGTGGTGATATTGACTTCTTTTTCTCTCATTAAATCTGTAAGCGCTTGGGCAATTTTGTCTGTTGAAAGCAGAACTGCCTGACCCACACCGACACCAACATAAGGACCCAGGGCCAATTCGCCATATGTCTCGAGCACAGCTTGGCCGTTTTTCTTTTTTATCTGGACTATCTTGATGGCCGAAGAACCGATGTCGATACCCAGGGCCGAGGATTCACTCTTGTCGAGAAATTTAGAAAGGAATGCAAAGAATGCCATATGCTTTATAATATCACAATCTCTTTATGCGCTTCCTGTCCCATATTAGAGACCGATGCGTCGATTTCCTCTTCCCGCGAAGCTCTAAAGTTTTGGAACTGGAGGCGCTCTCTGCTGGAGTACTCCTCGAAACTTTACCGCAAGCTTTACATCTGAAAGATAAGCACACCATGGCTCTTTTCGATTATGGCCATCCCCTAGTCAAGGAAATCGTCTGGGAACTTAAATATAACGGTAACGTCCGGATAGCCGAAAAGCTTGGAGAGATTCTCTACGACCACATCCAGCATGAGCTTCTAGACCTTGCTCTTTTTGAGAAATGGGATAAACCAATATTAATGCCGATACCTATTTCAGACAAACGACGATTCGAACGAGGATGGAATCAGTCTGAACTCCTCTCCGAAAAGATAATGAAACGCGACAGCGAGAAAATGTTTAGATACATGCCGAGACAACTTGTTAAAATTCACCACACCGAGAGCCAAACCAAGACGGCGTCAAGAAGCGAGCGTCTTGGAAATCTCACCAATTCGATGAAGATCTTAAATGCAGTATCTGTGGCGGGAGAATGCGTTATTGTCCTTGATGACGTTACCACTACCGGCTCGACTTTTGCCGAAGCGCGGCGCGCTTTGCGCGCCGCCGGCGCGAGAAAAATTTTATGTATCGCTGTCGCCCACTGACTACCTCGTTCTAAGCAAAGTATTAACCAGCACGACACCCGCGATATTGTAGTCGGCCCATTCGGGTGCCGGCACTTCACTTTCCGGTTTGAGAGTACCTGTCACTGCAATAGTGTCTTCCGCCTTGAGATCTGAGTTGGCATCCTGGATACGACTGATGTCGAGAGCGTAGTGAAGGCCGTCGCGACTTCTGACACCAAGAGCGCACGTTTCGAGCACTTCGACTCCTTCCTTAAGGGGTAAACAGCTGAAGTTACCGGTGATAGTAATCATCCCGTCAATCTCATCGTTAACAATCTTGTCCCAACCCTTAAACAAGAGGAAACCGAAGATGCCCAAGGCGACAAGCACCACGAGCCAGATGGTGTTCCGGCGCAAAAAGCTTTGATTCTCAAAATCGTCCATATACGTTAATTATATCAATACCCCATTTTTAGGCAAGCGTTTAATGAAGATACTTTTTACCTTTGATTTTCTCTGGTAGCAGGTCGTCTTTAGTATATTTTTCGTAACTCTCACCATACTTAAGGTCCTTCATGAGTTTGGTCGGAGCATTTCGAATCTTCAGAGGAATAGGCAAATTGCCATGTTCTTTAGCGTCAGAGAGAGCGGCAAGGTAGGCATGATAGACGTTCCTATTTTTCGGCGCGAGCGATAGATAAATCGCTCCGTGAGAGAGATTGATGCCGGCTTCAGGATAGCCAATGGTCTCGACCGCTCGAAAGACGGCATTGGCTAGAGGTAGAGCGTGTGGGTCTTCCATACCAATATCTTCGCTTGCAAAGATAACCATACGTCTCGCGATAAATTTTGGATCTTCACCGGAGTCAATCATCCGAGCCAGATAATAGAGAGCCGCATCAGGTTGGCTGGCGCGCATACTTTTTATAAAAGCGCTAATAGTATTGTAATGCTCGTCTCCTTTTTTATCGTAGCGCAAATGTTTTGACTGGAGTGTATTCTTTAAATTCTCGAGAGTAATCTTGCTATAGAGTTTATGTGTATTCTCAATCATACTGATGGCTTGCCTTGCATCTCCTCCTGCCATTCCGATGAGCCAATCGCTCGCCTCTTTGTCTATTGGGAATCCAGTGCGTTTCAAAATCTCTTCCATTTCCGCATCAGACAACTCATTTAAAACGAAGACCCGACAACGTGATAAGAGAGCCGAAATAACTTCAAAGCTCGGGTTCTCGGTCGTGGCTCCTATGAGAGTCAATTTGCCGGACTCCACATATGGCAAGAGAAAATCCTGCTGGGCTTTATTGAATCGGTGAATTTCGTCAAGAAACAAAACTTTCGGACCAAAAAGTCCACCCTCCGAATCGATAATCTTCTTGATATCTTCTTTGCCCGCGGAGACTGCCGAGAGTTGGTGGTATTCGGCATTAAGAGCCTCGGCATAAATTTTCGCCAAAGTGGTTTTGCCAACTCCGGGCGGTCCCCAGAGAATAAAAGAGAATAAATGCTTTTTCGCTATGGCAATTTCAAGAGGTTTCCCTTCTCCCACCAAGTGCCTCTGGCCGATAAACTCGGCGAGATTTTTAGGCCTGATTTTAAACGCAAGCGGTTCCATAATCCTAATTATACTCC
>ERZ1292623.1811-Hain-H51-01um-R1-1811-length-19956-cov-15_pt1 | contig 19956 bp, 17 predicted proteins | sample MGYA00564398_ERZ1292623 | MGnify/ENA primary metagenome ERZ1292623 (study PRJEB36523, sample SAMEA6512633) | groundwater metagenome | collected 2019-01-07 | study: AquaDiva: Metagenomics assemblies of 32 groundwater samples | reverse complement strand
TTGAGAATCTCAAAAATGAGATAATTTCACAGGATTTTTGAGTTGACGATGCCCCCAGCGCATCGTCAACGAGAAAATCCGAAGAAATTAGCCATTTTTGAGATTCCTTTCAGGCGAGCGAATTTTGGAAAGATTCTGCGTTTTCGGAGCTCACCGATGCCTCGGGCATCGCTTCGCTCCTCAAGCCTTGAATCTTCCTCAAAATTCGCTCGCTCAATTGATGATAGTTGGAATCCTGCACTCTTTAATGTCTACGACTTTCTCTTCTTGTGGGATTTCGAATTTCTTGGGTTTTTGAATCTTCTCAGGGTCAACCCTGTCAGTTGAAAGAAAACACAGGACACAGATAAGTCGCCCAAACATAAGGAACTCCTTTTAGAAGGGTAAAAGTGAATGTACTAAGTTAATTGAGCATACACCTTTATTAAATTTTATCAATAGATCTAGCGCTTTTCAATTTAAATACTGAATAATTTTCTGGCATTTTCTGTGGTTTTGCTGCAAATTTCAGTAAAACTAATACCTTTTAAATCCGCAATTCTCTGAATTGTGTGTTTTACGAAAATTGGTTCGTTTCTTTTACCTTCCTCTTGAGGCGGAGTTAAATAAGGACAATCTGTTTCAACTACGATATTTTCTAAAGAAATTTCTTTAATAACGTGGTCTATATTAAACTTAAAAATGATGCTGTTGATACCAATACAAAAACCCATTTTAATGTACTTTTGGGCTTGCTCTAGTGTGCCCGTAAAGCAATGGATAACACCGCTTAGTTTGTAGTTTGTAGCTGGCAGTTGGTAGTTTAAAAGAATTTTTATTAAATCATCGTGAGCCATTCTGCAGTGCAGAATAACTGGCAGATTCAAATCTTTAGCCAAATCCAGCTGTTCTAAAAAAATTTTCTTTTGCTTCTCTTTAAACTGCTGAAGTTTTTCGGTTGTTTTCGGTCTGTAATAATAATCTAATCCAATTTCTCCAATTGCTACCACCTTTTTTGATTTAGCTAACTCTCTATATTTTTCCTTGTCAAAGCTTTGCTCTTTAATCAAAAAATTCCCTTCATTAGAGTCGGTTTTTAATTTAATGAATTCAGCAACCGCATACATCGGGTGAAGCCCTACTGCCGCATAAATCCCATCTTGGTATTTTTCAGCCATTGCAACTGCATTTTTGCTTGTTTCGTATTTTGTGCCAACATTCACCATCCATATATGTTCTGCCAAAGACATTTTAATAACTTCATCTGAATCTTCGTGAAAAGCGTTAAATTGTAAGTGGCTATGAGTATCTATAATCATAAGATTATTTTATCACAAATAAAGAGGCAGGTAATCGGCTGACTACCTGCCTGATGCTTTCTACTAGCGATTACTCGCCCGCCGCGTCGGTGGATGGCTTCGGCTCAGCGCCGGGTTTACCATGGATGGCTTCGGCTCAGCGCCGGGTTTACCATGGATGGCTTCGAACACCTCCTGTCGGTGCACCGGCACCGTTTTCGGAGCAACAATGCCGAGGCGAACTTTGTCCCCCCGAACCTCCACCACCGTAACGGTGATATCATCGCCAATGACGATGCTCTCGTTCTTCTTCCTGGTAAGAACTAACATCTGAGTCCCTCCAAAAAAAGTGAAGTTGCAAGCCCTTCCTAATTGGACTTGCGGCGTGTTATTTATAGAATAGCAATTTATTATTAATTTGTCAACCTCGCCGTTCCGCTATTTTAGGAAACAAGATTTCTGATTTTTTTCCTTCAACGTCCTTTTTAATTTTTTCTGAAGTTTCAGGCAAAAATGGCAAAAGCAAATCTGAAATTTTATCTAATGCAAAAAGAACATCAGAAATAACCCGAGAGGCATTTTTCTTACCTTGCCCTTCCGTAGCCTTTGGCGAAGCGAGGGCTTCCCATGGTTTCTCTTCGTTTATGTACTTGTTGCAAAAAGAAATCAACTCCCAAATTGATTTTAGGGCTTCATTAAATTTAAATTCTTCCAAAGAATTTTTATAACTTTTATTGACTCGTACAATTTCTTTTTTTAAATTTGGGTTTTGAGTTTGCTTAGGATTCCCGCCTGCGCCAACCTGTCTGCGTGCGGATACGCACAGGCAGGGGCTTTGGCGGGCAGGTAGAGTTTTGGATTTAGGATTTAATTTAGTTGCCATAGTAACAGTTCTGGCAACTAAATTACCTATTCCTCCGGCTAAATCTGCGTTATACCTTTGTTCTAACTTCTCGTATGTAAAATCTCCGTCTTCTGTCGGAGTAATTTCCCGCAAAAGGTAATATCTTACTGCATCTGTGCCATATTTTTTTACTAAATCAAACGGATCTATCACATTTCCCAATGATTTTGACATTTTTTGGCCAGCAACAGTTAAATATCCATGTACAAATATCTCATCTGGCAAAGCAATGCCAGCGGATAAAAGCATCCCCACCCAATATACGGAGTGGAATCTTGATATTCCCTTTCCTATTATATGTATTTTGTTTTTATTATTCTGCCACCATTTCTTGAATTCTTCATCATCGTCTGCATATCCTAAAGCATTTATATAGTTAGACAACGCATCAAACCAAACCCATATCTTTTGGGTGTCGTCTCCAGGAACATCAATGCCCCAGCCATGTGATCTTTTTGAAGAACGGGAAATGCAAATATCTTCAACACCAGAACTAATAAAGCTTAAAATCTCATTTTTCCTAGTTTGAGGAATTATTTTTAATTTATTTTTATCAATAACCCCTTTTATCTCTTTTTGGTACTTAGAAAGCTTAAAAAAGTAATTCTCCTCCTCAATTAACTCCGTCTTGGTTTTATGCTCTGGACACAATCCGTTTTCAAGCTCGTTTTCTTTGTAAAACTCCTCGCATCCTACGCAATAAAGCCCTGAATACTTTTTCTTATAAATGTCTTTTTGGCAGGCCAGCCAAAGTCTTTGGGCTCCTTTTATATGCCTATTCTCTGTAGTTCTAATGAAATTGTCATACGATAAATTGAGAGCCTCTTTTAAAGATTTAAACTTTAAAAAATTCCTATCTACTAGCTCTTTTGTAGAAATTTTTTCTTTTTGGGCTGATTGAACATTTTTTAGTGAATTCTCGTCTGTACCAGTCAAGAAAAAAACATCTTTCTTAAGTGAACGGTTGTATCTAGCCAGAACATCCGCCTGAATTTTCTCTAATGCGTGGCCGAGGTGAGGCCAAGAATTTACATAATCTATAGCAGTTGTAACATAAAACTTTTTTGGCATAATCGTGATAAAATGTAATTACTACATATTAAATCATAAATCTTAAATCGTAAATCATACATCATGATTTTATTGGTTCACATGCTCTTTGGGGCAGCAGTTGGATATAAAACCTACTCCTTAACCGGCAGCATTTGGCTGTCTCTTACTTTAGCTCTATTGAGCCACTATTTTTTAGATTTGTTCCCCCATGTTGAGTACTTAAAGTCTGCCGAGAGTTTAGGCAAAAGAATAAAAAGCGACAAATTTAAGAGTTACTTTTTTGACTTATTAAAGGTCCTTTTGGATTTTTTAATTGGATTAGCTTTGTTATTTTTGCTTTCTAAAAACCAAATTATAATTTATTTGTTTGCAATTTTGGCAATTATTCCTGATGGACTTACAGTAATAAATTCTCTCTTTAAAAACACAATTCTAAAAAGGCACCAGGAGCTGCACGGAGAAAAAATCCAATACTTAACTAAAAATAAAAAACTCTCTAAATTTTGGAGAGTTTTTACTCAAGTTATAGCAGTTCTAATCAGCGTTATTGTTTTAGAGCTTGGTGAATAATGCCATATTGGCGTCTTTATCTAAAATATCGGCTGCAAATTGGTAAAGATTATTCAACGATGCCCTCTGGCATCGCCTCATAATCTTTACCAATTTTCGCTGTGATATTTTAAACAAATCCATCCAAAGAGCATTATTCACCAAGCTCTTTTAAGACTCTAATTGAGTTTTTTTCCTTTTCTCTAAAAAATCTTTTAAAAATTCGTAGACAATACCAAAAACCGGTACAACAAAAATCATTCCCAGAATACCAAAAATAGTTCCTCCTATCAATAATGATATAAGTACCAAAATTGGAGGCAAATCAATGATTTTTTTCATCAACAAGGGGGTTACAATATTGTTTTCTATTGCTTGGATTATATACAAAGCTATAACTACATAAATTGCCACTATCCAGGACTCTAATACTCCTACTAACAAGAAAGCTAGAATACCAGTAATTAGCGGCCCCACAAAAGGCACAAAGGTCAATACTCCAGAAATTAATGCCAATATAAATGAGTATTTTAGGCCAAACAAAAAGAAAACAATGAAAGAAATAATTCCCACAAATAAGCAAGCTAAAATCCTAGCGCCAAACCATCTCGAAACCTGAAGTTTGGCTTTTTCAAAAAGGCTTAAAATAATATGTTCGTACTTTTTAGGAGTCAAGAGCGCCAAAAACTTTTCTGGACCCTTGTCTTCCAAAGAAATATAAAAGGCAAATACAAAAATCAAAATAGTTGAAGTAATCCCACCAAAAAATAAAGCAATGGCTTTAATGATGCTTGTGGAACTTTCTTGAAGCTGATTTACCAAATTTAGTGTAAGGCCTTCAAAATCTTTAGCAACATTTAATCCTAAGTCCTTCAGTAAAGGGTTGATTTGCTCAAAATATTCTGGGATATTTTGAGCAAATTGCTTAATCTCAGAAGCAAAAATGGGAGCTGTAAGATAAATTAATAGTCCTAGTGCACCAAATATTGATAAATAAACTAAAATTACTGCCACCACTTTTGGAACATGAAGTTTTCTCAAAAAGTTAACAGCGGGATCTAGTAAAAGAGCAATTATTAGAGCAAAGAAAAACCAGACAACAATATCTCTTGCCAGAAATAGTATATATAAAACAAAACCGGCAATAAAAACCTTTATTATTGTTTCCCAAGAAATATCTAAAGTCTGCCTCATCAACCAGCGACACTAATCTACCTGTCTGTGCGTAAAGCACGCAGACAGGTAGATTGGTGTCGCTATAATTTTAGTAGTTTTTCAAATTTTTCTTTTTCTTTTTCTTCGAAAGGACCTATTACCGCCAGATTTAATTTTTTATCTAAAAATATATCTTCTGCTACTTTCTTTATATCATATGTAGACACCTTATCAATCATTTTTAACTTTCCCTCTGGAGTTAAAACCTTCTCGTTCATTACTTCCTGACCTGCATAAAAAGATGCTTGGTTATCAGTTGCATCCAAAGACAAAGACAAAGTACCCCTTAAATAATCTTTTGCTTTTTTTAGTTCTTTATTGGTAATTTTATTTTCCTTTAAATTTTTATAATCTTTTAAAACCAAACCTATCGCTTTTTCCAAGCTATCATTTTTAATGCCCGATTGTGTAACAAAGTATCCTGCATCGGTGGTCGGTTCAAAAGATGTATGGACATAGTAAGCCAGCCCGTTTCTTTCCCTAATTGAAATAAAAAGTCGAGAACTCATATTCCCTCCTAAAATTACTGCCATTAAACTTAATGCGTAGCGCCTTGGGTCATACATATTATAGGCCCTCACGCCCAGGCAAAAATGGGTCTGATCTGTTTTTTTGTGGTGGATTAAAACCGCGGGCTTTGATTGTTTTTCCTTCGTAGCGAGTTTTTGCGATTGTTTTCTTATTCCAATCTCGGCAAAATACTTCTTGACCTCTTTTTCAATTTCTCCCGGGGCTACATCACCAGCAACACAAACTACCGTATTTTCATTGGAATAATGACCATGGTAATACTTCAAAAGTTTTCCCCTGTTAAAATTCATTATGGTTTCCTTTTCCCCAACAATTCGCCAACCAGCCGGCTGGTCCCCATAAAGCAAATCTTCAAAAAGTTCTGAGATATACGAAGTAGGAGTATCCAAATACATATTCAGTTCTTCAATTACGACTCCCTTCTCTCTTTCCAGCTCTTTTTTATCAAACTTTGAATTCAAAAACATATCCGAAATCCAGTCCAGCGCAACATCTAAGTGCTTTTTATCAACCTTAGCCCAAAATCCTGTAATTTCTTTTGAAGTAAAAGCATTATACTGCCCACCAATTTTGTCTAATGTTTCAGAAATTTTTAGAGTATTAGGCCTCTTTTTTGTCCCCTTAAAAAACATGTGCTCTAAAAAGTGCGATATTCCATTAACATCTTTTGTCTCGTACTTTGACCCTGTGCCAACCAAAATCAGTACCGTCACGCTATTAGCGTTTTTCATTGGGACGGTAATAACTCTCAAACCGCTATATAAAATTGTTTTTTTATAACTTTCCACGCAAAAAATTACTTAGCTCGCTTATCTTGACTCTTTCTTGCTTCATAGTATCTCTATCCCTGATCGTAACGTCGTCGTTTTCCAAACTTTCAAAGTCAACTGTAATACACCAACTCGTGCCTATCTCGTCTTGTGAATAATAGCGCTTACCAATATTTCCCCTGTCGTCAAAGGCAACCATAAAATCTTTGCGTAGGTCATCGTAAATTGTCCTTGCTAGTTTTACTAATTCCGGTTTATTCGCTAAAAGAGGAAAAACTGCCGCTTTATATGGAGTCAAATTCGGTTTTAACTTTAATACTACTCTATCTTGCTCTTCTGTATAAGCATCACACAAAACAGCCAATACAGACCTGTCAACACCCCATGTGGGCTCAATAACATGGGGGTAAAATTCTTCTTCTGTTTCTGGGTCGCGATAGGGAGGTTTATTGAAATGGTTTTTTAAATCAAAATCAGTACGATAGGCTAATCCATACAGCTCCTCTCTTCCAAAGGGAAACTCATACTCAAGGTCAATTGTTTTCTTGGAGTAATGTGCTCTATTTTCTGGCTTACATTCGCATTCACGAATATTTTCTTTTCTCAAGCCGAGATTACTTAGTGTCCAATCCCACATTTCTTTTTTCCAATATTCAAACCATTTTTCCCACTCTTCTTCCTTAATAAAGTATTCTATTTCCATTTGTTCAAATTCGCGAGTGCGGAAAATAAAATTACCAGGAGTAATTTCATTGCGGAAGGCTTTGCCAATTTGAGCAATGCCGAAAGGAATTTTTCTTCTTGAAGTTTCCAAAACATTTTTAAAATCAACAAACATTGCCTGAGCTGTTTCTGGACGGAAATAAACCTTATTGGCTTTTTCTTCAGCCGGCCCCAAAAAAGTTTTCAACATCAAATTAAACTGCCTTGCAGAAGTAAACTGATTCTTCTTTCCACACTGCTGGCAGGGTTTTAAAACATCAATAACGTCGGCTCTGAATCGCGTGTGGCAGTTTTTACATTCAACCAAGGGGTCTGAAAAACTCGATAAATGCCCCGAGGCTTCCCAGACTTTTGGGTTCATTATTAGGGCGGCATCAATGCTAACAATATCATCTCTTTGTTGTAAAAAGCGCTTTCTCCAAAGCTGCTTTATATTGTTTTTAAGCTCATCACCCAAGGGTCCGTAGTCAAAAGAATTTGCCAAACCACCATAAATTTCAGAGCCCGGAAATACAAAACCGCGTCTTTTACACAAAGAAACAATTTTATCCATTAAGTCACCCTCACTTGAATTCATATTCCTTGATAATACATTTGAAATAGAAATTTTTCAAACATAAAAAAGAGCTGGGCGCGATTTTTGTATTTAGAAATTAGGAATTGGAAATTAGAAATTTTACTCTACTATCCCTCCTCCGGAGTTCTCTTGATCGTCCGGTAATCCTGTATTCACTCCGGAAACTGTTTTTTGGATAGCTGCGTTTGTAAATTCATCTTCGCTAAAAACAGTTGCCTGGCCAACAAGTGATGGCTTGGTTCTTAATTGGAAAGAAGACGGAGCAAGAACAACTTGGAAGGTAAGTGAAATTGATGCTCCAGAAGAAAGGTTGCCAGCAGACCAGACAATTTCTCGGCTGGCACTATCAAAGGCAAATTGAGAAGCTTGGTTTTCTGGAAATATATTATCAATTAATGAAACATTTTGTGGTAGCGTTGTCTTTACTCTAACATTCTTTAAATTATTAAGATAATTTTTAACTTCCCAGACGATAGCATAAGAAGTATCTTGGCCCACTTTCGGAGGGTTAGGACCAAAATTTTCAATGCCGTTAGTAGTTGAATAGTAAGCTTTCTGCCATAAATCCAACTGTGAATTTATTTTGGTTGTAAATTCTTGACTGATATCTAAAACATCTACTCTATTTTTTACCGAAAGATTTCCCCCTTCAGATCCAGTAAAATCTAGATTACCCTTTATTTTTACCTGAAAGGTAATTTGAACTTCTTGTTTCGGATATAAGTGCCCAAGTTTTGAAATCTGCCTTGGGTCAAATACAATCAAATTATCTCCTGATTTTGCCTGACCTTCAGAAGATTGCAGGGTAGATAAGTCAAAGGCAGTCCCGTCTAGCCTGACTATTACAAATAAATCATTGAATGGCGTAGACCCTATATTTCTCAAGAAAATTTGGTAGTTTAAAGTTTCTCCAGGAGAGGCAACATGATTAATATCACCATTGATTTGCTGAGAAATGAAAAGTAACGGCTGAGTAGTTTCAATATCCTGACTTACCTCTTTAATCACAACAAAAACTCCGTCTTGCCACATCCCAAGTTTAGCCGAAAGGTTTAAGTGCCCTCCTATGTCAGCTGTCACTACGCCCTTAATTCTTATTTTCCCGCCCTGCCCCTTGTTTAGTGTATCAAGCTTCCATTCAGAATTATCCAAAGAAGCAGGATCTGCTGACCTTATCTCAAAACCGTTAACAGAATCCACTTTTATACTCAAATTTTCCAATGGGTAATCTACATTTGAAAAATAATTAATAGAGTAGATTATTTCTTTACCCTTTTCAACTTTTGAAGTTGTATCGTAGGTTAAAGTTATTGGGACTGAATCAATTTTTGTTGTAAAAGTTGTGTCAGATTCATACCGCACCGATAAATTGTGAGGCATATAAGTAAGCCAAGTGCGAGCTATTTTTAAATCTCCTTCCTTGCCCAAAAGCCTTCCTCTAAATTCTACCAGCCTTTCTTCTCCAGGATAAATGTCATTTAAGTCCTGCATAAATCTTGTTTTAGAATCTTCTGTTAGAGAGTTTTCTGGAATCTCAAAAATAAGCTTGGGCTTTTCTAAAACAAAGTTTCCGTTATTTTTGTATTTTACAGCGTAAGTAATTTCTTCTCCTAACTCTGCTTTATCAGGACCTAAAATTTCAAGTTTTAAAATCTCTTTTGAAAAAACAGCATCCCTCCAGTACCAAAAAGCAACAGCTCCTAAAATAACAATTATGGCCGATAAGGCATAAATTAATTTTTTGTCCATTACAAATTTTTTATACACTTTTATATTCATCGGCGCCCAGGTACTTATAATAGCTGCCTGAAACTTCCTTTAGGGCTTTTTGCATGTTATCTTCCACTCTTATTTTTGATAAAATTACCCATTCTTTTTTTAACATTAGCCTTAAAATTTTCACGGTATCTGACTTAATTTTAATTCCATCTCTCTTTTGAAAGTAACAGCTTTTGCATACAACGCCGCCTTCTTTATTGGAAAAGTAGAGCTCGTAGGGATTTAATTTTTTGGAGCAACTAGCACAATGTAATAATTCTGGAGTATAACCCAAAACTGAAATGAAATTCCAAAAGAAATAGTGATACATCATCTGGCAATGATCTGCTTTCAAATGGCATTGGTTTAACTTTTCAAAAACATCAACTAATAAATTCCATATTTTTTCGTCTGATTCTTCACCTTTTATAAAGTTATCAAAAACCTCTGAAATCTTACAAGCAATCTCAAGTTTTTCTCTATCTAAAAATATATTTTTAAACTTTTCTATAAACATAGTGTCAGTCAAGGTTTTTTTCTTTCTTCCCTGTATAAATTCAATTGATGACAGTGAAAATATTTCTATGCCACCCCTTAGCTTTGAATTAACTTTTCTTATTGCTCTCCCTAAAACCTCTATTCTGCCAAAATCCTTTGTAAAAACTGAAAAAACTTTATTTGTATCTAAATTATCTTCTTTTTTAAAAACAAAACCTTGGGTTTTGTAATACGTTGTCATATCTTATTGTTCTTTTAGCTTGTCTATGGCCTTTTGCAAAAGATATATTTCGTGCTTTGCAGTAAGCCTTTCTTGTTCGGTTTCTCCTAAAGATTGTATTTTCTTTAAATTTTTAATATGTTTTTCTAAATTTTCTGCATTAATTATTTGACTACTTCCTTCTCTTTTAATATTAAAAGCAACTTTTCCGCGTTGAGTCTTTTCCATTTTTATATTGATATTGTTTTGTATTTTTCCTAATTCTCTTTTAAGATCGCTAACGCGAATTCCTTCTTGTTCAAATTTAGACTTAGCTTGATGGAGAGGCGCAGCTATTGATTCTTTGCTAGGCAGTTTTGATTTGCCAAACATTGTATCAAAAAAACCTTTTGCGGCACTCTCTTTAGTCATAAATTTCCTGTCAGAAAAAGGAACTTGTTTATTTTCTGGTTTATTTTTATCCATATTATTTTTTAACTTTTATTAATAATCTTTGATTGCCAACTAAAACCTCTTTTTGAATATAATTTCCAGATAATTCTTTTTCAGATGAATATTTTTGGGCTTTTATTTCCTTTAAAATAAAATTTTTATCCTTATTTAATATCTTATTTAATTTTTCAGGACCCGATAAATAAATTAAAATGTTATCTTGTGGTTTAAGTCCGGCCTCTTTTCTCATGCCCTGGATATAGCGGATAACTTCCCTTACAATACCCTTTTCTTTCAACTCCTTAGTAATATTTAAATCCAGCTCTATCTCTTGCTTTATTTTACTATCAAAAATGATTTCCTCCACATTAACCTCATCTTTAACTAAACTCAATAATTCGTCATTGTTTCTGATTCTTAATTTTTGATTTTTAATTTTTAACTTTGCCAAAGGCTGTCTTACTTTAACTGCTTTGGCTGATCTTTCGGCCAGCGCCAAAGTCACAACATTGCGGACTTCTTCCATTTTCTGCTCTAAATCCAAATCAGTTTGGTCTTCTGTTTCCGGCCAGTCACAAAGGTGCACCGATTCAGGTGTTTGTGTTTTTGAGCCTTGGGATTTAAGGTTTAAGTTTGAGCGAAGCGATTGGTACATTTTTTCTGCAAAAAATGGGATTATCGGAGCAAGTATTTTTGCAGTGCCTAATAGAACAAAGTACAGTGTTTCTATTGCTTCCTTTCTGTCTTTGTTTTCTCTTGCCTGCATGGGCAGATTGTGAAATCTTTTTCTAGATCTTCTCAAATACCACAAAGACAAATCATTGATGCAAAAGTTTTCAATTTCAAAAACTGCTTTTACAATATCATACTTTTCCAAATTAAACTCCACTATTGAGATTAGGTGGTTTAGTTTTGAAACAATCCATTTATCTAAAATATTATTCAATTCACCAACGAGGCCGGGTCTCGTTGGCAGTTCTTCTTTTTTGACATAAGTTTCAAAAAAAGAGTAAACATTGTAAAGCACCAACAGCTTTCTTTCTGTTTCTTTAATTGGGTTATAACCAAAATTGGCGTTTTCTGCCGGGTTTTGCTTTGCATAAAACCAGCGGATGGGGTCAGCCCCCGCTTTTTCTACGGCATCGTCAAACCAAATGGCGTTGCCCTTGGACTTGTGCATTTCTTCTCCTTTCTCGTCCCTTACCGAAGCATAGCCAAAAATGGTTTTGACAGGCCCTGCATTCTCCAAAACCGCCGACATGACTAAAATGGCGTAAAACCAATTTTTGAACTGGCCGGGAAAGGACTCTGTAACAACTTCCACCGGAAACCATTTCTGCCAGTATTTGCGGTCAGAAAAATAATTAATGGTTGAGAACGGAACTATGCCGGCATCCAACCAAGGATTTCCGACGTCTTTCACCCTTGAAACCAAGTCTTTGCATTTTTTGCATTTGATTTTAATGTTGTCTATCCATGGCCTATGAGGAGAGTTCCCCTCAAATTTTTCCCAACCTTCAGCGGCTCTTTTCTTTAATTCTTCTTTGCTTCCTATTACCTCAAAATTACCACATTCTTTACACTCAAAAATGGGCAGAGCCAATCCCCAATATCTTTTCTTGGAAATCAGCCAGTCGTGCATGTTTTTTAGCCAATCTAGCTCTCTATCCAAACCGAATTCCGGTATCCACCTTACCTTTTTTGCAATTTCAGTAATCTTTTGGCGCAATCCACCATTTTTGATTTTTGATTTTTGATTTTTAATCTTAGATGGTTTATCCATCGCTATATACCATTCATCAACAACTCTCCAAACCAACTCTGTTTTGCACCTCCAGCAAGTAGGGTACCTGTGTTTATATTTTTCAATTTTAAAGACGTATTCCTTGTTTTTCACCAAGTAATCTAAAATTATCTTTGGGTCCTTTTTGGCATTTTTTCCTGAAAACTCACCTAAACCGCCTATGTAATTAGCTTCTTCGTCTATAATTTCAATAAGAGGTAGGCCTAACTTTTTACCCAACTGAAAGTCCTCTTGTCCAGCAGACACAGCTGTGTGCACCAACCCCGTTCCTTCTTCTGTGGTAATTGGCATTATCCTATCATCTGTAGAAACTACAGTATGAAACTTTTTAGGGAACTTATCTGCCACCTCTTTTACTTTAGGTAAATTATCAAACGCAAATGAATACTTCAAGCCAATTAAATTCTTTCCTTTAAATACTTTTTTGACCTCGTACTTTTCTTTAAAAATTTTAGAAATCAAATCTTTTGCCACCCAGTTTTTAAAGCCATTTTTATCTTGCACCAAAGCGTAATCTAAATTTTTATCAACTGCCACGGCAATGTTGGCTGGCAAAGTCCAAGGGGTTGTTGTCCAAACTAATAGGTATTCGTCTTTTCCTCGCTCTTCCCAAGCTTTATGTGAAGGAGGGTTACCAATAATGGGTAACCTAAAATAAATTGATTCGTGTGTGATCTCTTTATATTCTTCAGTTAAAATTTCGTGCTGACTTATCGCCGTTCCGCATCTTGGGCACCATGGTACAGAATCTCTGCCTTTATACAAATATCCCAGCTCCCAGCATTTTTTCAAAAAATGCCAGATGGAGTAATTATTTTCATCTGACATTGTATAGTAAGAATTATCCCAATCCATCCACTGTCCTAACCTTATAGATTGGGTTGTCTGTATGGTAGAATATTTTCTCACCCTCTCCTTGCACTTTTCAACAAATTTGTCTATTCCGTATGCTTCAATGTCTTTTTTTGTTTTAAAACCTAACTCTTTCTCAACTTCAACCTCAACCCAGAGGCCCTGACAATCAAATCCATTCTGGTATCTTTCATTAAAACCCTTCATTGCATAATACCTTTGCAGCAAATCCTTATAAGTCCTGCCCCAGGCATGGTGCACCCCCATTGGATTATTTGCCGTAATTGGACCATCCAAAAAACTCCAAGGTTTACCTTTTTTATTTTTTTCTCTTAGCTTCTCAAAAATCTTATTCTCCTCCCAAAACTTTAGTATTTGCTTCTCGTTTTCCGGAAAGTTGTACATCGTAATTACTTAATTTTTTCCTTCCCCGCCTGCAACGCCTTGCCCGCCGCCAAGACTGCTGTTAGGCTGTCGGGCCGGCGTAGCAATGCGGGCAGGTCTGGGAAATTATATGCCATGTTATTTAAAGTCTTCTTATCTCACCCCTTCTTATTCTTTGTTCTTTGGGCTTTATCTTTAATCCTTCTTTTAAAGAAAATCCTTCCAACTTATTTTCTAGAACCCAAAGAGGACATTGATGACTGACTATTAAAATATTTTTCCCTTGGTACCTACGATTAACTTCAGTAAAAAAGTTTAATACTCTTTTCAAAACATCTCCGTAAGATTCGCTTTTTTCTCCACCCTTATTAACTTTGTCTTTCCTAAAACCCATATAAAGCAGTTCCTCTGCGGATTTTCCATTCATATTGCCGAAATTGACCTCTCTCAACCTTTTATCAAATTTCGGCCCTATTTTCAATGACTTGCTTAAAATTTCTGCTGTTTGTTTGGTCCTTAGCAAATCAGAGACAATCATTAAATCTATATGCCTCTTTTTCAGCTTTTTTGCTGCCTTTTTAATCTGACTAACGCCATTTTTAGTAAGGGGATTATGAAACTTTTCAGGCCAGGAGGAAACTATTTGCTTTGCATTAGATATTGCCTCTCCATGTCTCAAAATATAGTATTTATTATTCAGTTTCATTACATCTTATTCAAAACATTAATACCTAATAAATAAAGCCCGTTTTTAATAATAATTGAAAAAGCTTCTGTGAGAGCAATTTTGTATGGTGAGAATTCATCATTTTTATCTACAATTTTATTTTTGGCATAATAATTATTAAATTCCCTAGCTAATTCTATAAGATAAGAAGATATCAAGTGGGGCTCGTATTTCAACCCTGCCTCTTCAACAACTTCCGGAAAATGGATCATTATTCTCTCTAAATTATTCGGATCATTAGGATGTATTCGTAAATTAGGATCGCTCTTAATTTTCTCCTTTTTGGCTTTTTCTAAAACAGAGTTGGCCCTTGCAAAAGAGTACTGCAGATAGGGGCCGGAATCTCCCTCAAAAGAAATTGATTTTTCAAAGTCATAAATAATATTACTTCCAATTGATTGCTTCAAAATTGAATACTTTAAAGCTCCTATGGCCACTTGTTCAGCTATTACGCTTTTACCTTGTGCGGTAAAACCTCTGTCAGCAATTTTTTGTATTATCAATTCTTTTGCTTTTTCAATTAGAGACTCTGTGGTCACTACTTGTCCCATCCTTGAAGACATTTTACCTTCGGGTAAGCGCATCATTCCATGTCCAATCTGAAGTGTCCTTTGGGCTAAATCCGGAAAGACTTCAGACATAGCACTTAAAACAACCTTAAAATACTCGTTCTGTTCATTCGCTGTTACTATTACGGACTTATCGTATTTGCATCTATTATATTTTACTTTTGCCAATCCCAACTCCTTTGCTTCATATGTAGGCAATCCATCTGAGTTTATAAAAACTCTCGTGTGTAATCCATGTTTCTCTCCTTTAAAAACAATGGCACCCTTGTCGCCCTTTTTAAAAATACCTTTCTTTAAACTCTCTTCAACAATTTTTTTACCAATACCGGCAACTTCGCTTTCAAAAAAGTAATAATCAAATTCTGTCCCAAGCCTTCTGTAAATTTCGTCGAAGTGCTTCAAGCTCCATTTTTTGCCTTGGTTATATAATTTGTTTATTTCTTTATCGCTCCTCTCATAAACTTTTTCGTTTATTCCCTTAATTTCTTCTTTTACAGAATTGTTGCTTTCGTATTCTTTTGCTCCGTAGGCATAAGCAAAACTTAAATCTTTTATCTTGCCAGAGCCAAATTTTGGATTTTCTTTTATCTTCATCATCCCCCAAATTGCTTTTGCAACATGCAGCCCAACATCGCCCTGGTAGTTAGCTCTTTTTATTTTTGCCCCATGGAATTCAAGAATTCTTGATATTGATTCACCAATTGAGTTACTCATTAAGTGACCAATGTGAAATTCTTTAAAAGGATTTGGGTCTGTATATTCAATAATTATTTTCTTGTTCTTTAAAGTATTATTCCTTCCAAAATTCTTATCAATTTTTTTCATACCCTCAATAAAAAAATCCTTTGATAAATAAAAGTTAATAAAGCCGGGTCCCGCCACCTCCACTCTCTCAATAATAGGACTCTTTATTTTTGCTAAAATTTCTTTTGCAACTTCAAGAGGGTTTTTGTTCAGTTTTTTAGCCGAAATCAAGGCAACATTTGTTGAATAATCTCCATGCAATCTGTCTTTTGGTGTTTCAACAACAAAATCGGCTACATTAATCACTTTCTCAATTATATTTTTAATCTCATCCCTTATCATAAATCTTAACTTATTGTTGTTCCCACAAATGGTTTATTATTTAAAAAGTTTTCTAATCTATCTAGTTTTCCCTGCCCTGAGCCAGTCGAAGGGTTACCATTAATTATCACTACTTTTATTTTTAAAATTTCTGCCTCTCTTGAAGCTCTCGGGTCAAATGGTATTGAAAGACCGGGGCTCCATTTATTCCCAACTATTTTCCTAAAATCCTTCCACGTTATCTCTTTAAATGGTTTTGCTGATGGATGTTTAGCTGGATTTTTGTCGTAAATGTAATCAATATTAGTAAGATTTATTATTGTTTTAATTCCCATATTTTTTGCCAAAGTCACAGAGCAATAATCAGTTGACCAGCCAGGCTTCCAACCAGCCGCTACCACAATATCTTTTCTGGTTATTATTTTTTTTGTGGGATTTGTAATAACTTCTGAAAAAGCCAGTTCTCCAAACATTTGTTTTACCACCTTTGCATTTAATCTTGAGGCGTCAATACCAATTAAGTCCCTATCATTACTATCTGCCCCAAATTCCATTAATGCTTTTTGATAGTTTCTGGCAATTTTCCCACCGCCAACGAAAATAAAAAACCGCTTATCATTAAGGTGTTTTTTAACCGTATTTTTGAAAGCTTTCAAAAATACTGTATCAATTTCATTTGGAGCCACCAGTGACCCTCCCAAAGAAATGATAATATTTTCCCTCGCCCTTCCGTAGCTTTTGGCGAAGGAGGGTTTGCCATTATTCATACTTCGTATTCTATCTTATTCTGACTAAAATTTAAATATTAAGTTAACTATTTTCATGGTTAACCATTTGTAAAACTCGCTTCCTTAACTTGTAGCTATTACAATGCTTTAGCACTCCCAGGTATGAGCTGATGTTTTTTTGGTTAACCCGCCTTAAAAGCCGTCTACTTGTTTTAGGACGCAGCACTACATGGTGGTGAAAACTTACATATCCTAAAAAATCTGCTCCTTGTCTATGGCTATGGATAATAATTTTATTAGGATGTAGTTGCATGTTTAATTTAGAAATTAAAAACTTATCAATTTTCGGAATAAGGCTTTTTACATAATCTTTATCTTCGTGCAATATAATAAAATCATCACAATAGCGGATGTAATAACGTACGCGCAAGTCATGTTTGATGAACATATCTAACTCATGCAGATAAATATTAGCAAAGAGCTGGCTTGTGATATTGCCAAGCGGCAAACCAGGAGAAAAACTTTCAACAATTTTGCCAGCAAGCCATAATGCGTTCCTGTCTTTTACCCGTTTTCCAATCAGCTGCATTAAAATATTATGGTTAATGTTATCAAAAAACTTCCTGATATCGCATTTTAAAACCCAGCAAATACGTCTATTGTTCTTGCTTGTCTTCCGGACAAATTTTTGCAGACGCCTTACACCTTGGTGCGTACCCTTTCCAATTCTGCACGAATAGGAGTCGAAAATAAATGTCCGGTCAAAAATTGGATACAGCTTTCTAAACAAAGCATGATGCACTACTCTATCCCGAGCAGTTGCTTTATTGATTTTACGGATCTTGGGGTCTTGGATGTAAAACTCCTTATAGGGACCGTGCCGGTAACTTTTACGACGCACCTGGTCGTAGATTTTATAAATTTCTTTTGCTTGTTTTTCAGAAAAATTGATGATATCGGGCTTTTTGGCTTTGCCGCGTTTAAAATTTTCGAATGCAATCCGCAAATTTTCTAGACTGTAGATTTGTTCAAATAATCCGTTTCTTTTAAGCCCCCCCATCAAATTTATATTTTTCATTAACATGGATATGTAATTCAAAACAGGGCATCAGCCCTGTTTCAGGAGACTTCGGAACGGGCACGCCACTTGGGATTATGATTGTCAGGATTGCAGTAGTTCACGTTGACCTTGCCATTACTGGGGTTGAAGTTGACGTTCGGCGAGTTGCCATTGTGATAGCGCGAAGCCCGCTATTATTATTTAACTCCATCTATTTCACCGGTTCCATAATAAGCATACAAAACCTGCGTTATCTGTGTCCGTTGCACAGTGGTATTCCGAACCTTGGGTATGTTTTACGTCCCCTTGTTCGTTAGAATTAAATAAGCAGTTTCCTTGCGGTAGCCAGCCCATTGCTTATAATTGGTTAAGCAACCACGGTAGTATGTTATATAAAAAAACTGCCGTTTGCAACTGGTAGCTGCAAACGGCTTGAAGAAATGAGCAAAAACGGATTGCCTGTTACGCCGCACTTTCGCGCGGCTCCACAGGCAATGAAACTGCGGAACGGGCACGCCACTCGGGATCATGATAGTCAGGATCGCAGTAGTCCACGCTGACCCTAGCCAAAACCGGGGTCGAAGCTGACGCTCGGCGAGCTGCCATAGCGATAGCGCGAAGCTGGACAGAGTGTGATGAATTTTCTGTCCAAGTGCCTGCTAGCGCGCTTAAAATAATGCAGTCCGTGGACCATCCGCTCCAAGTACGTTTCCGTACAGATCTTGGAAAGTCGCGGAGCGCCATCTGGCTCCTCATCCCAGAAGTGGCGCGGGGGAAGGTCTTTGTTCTCCTCATCCGCCTCTTCCCGGTCGCGTACCAAGATGGCATAACTGCCATTGTTTGGGTTGCGATCGTGGTAAGTGATCTCCCGATCCAGATTGTCGTAGTACTTCCAGTACGGCTTCTCGAAATGCCGGTTGCAGAGGTCAAAGATGCTGTTGTTGGTCATCTTGACCTCTTCGGGCATGAAAATGAGTTGGTCGAAGCCCGGCTGGTGGTCTGGGATCTTCACATTGTGAATGTTGATCTTGGTACCAGCCACCTGGTCCCAGAATCCTTTCCAGCTATCCAGTTGCTGATCGATGTCAGGAAGCACACACTTGGCCTGAACAATTTCCACTTTGCCGGTCATGAGCTGGTCGCGCGTTTCGCGAGAGAGGTTGTTAAACCACTCCCATTGGTCAAGCGTGAGCTGACCATCCCGAAACTTGGTCAACGAATCCACTTGCAGACCAGCCAATTTGGCCGCTTCTGCGCCGACGGTCTTCTTTGCCATCGTTAATTTCCTTAAAAAGTGCCGGGGAACAACCTGAAATAGGCCATTTACCCATAGTTAAACTATACGCCTTTAAAGTAATTATGTCAATAGTTTCAGAAGTAAAGAGAAATGATACTATGAAGCCGTGCAAATCTATGCCGAAAATCGAAAAGCTTATTATGACTACAATATTCTCGAGAAATATGAGGCGGGTTTGGTGTTGCAAGGACATGAAGTAAAGTCTATAAAAGGCGGGCATATTAATTTAACGAGCTCTTATGTGGTTTTCAAGGGTTCAGAGCCATATTTAATAGGAGCTAAGGTGCCTCCCTATCAGCCCAAAAACACCCTTTCTGATTATAATCCAGAGCGATCTCGTAAGTTACTTTTAAATAAAAAAGAGATAGATTATTTGGCGGGAAAATCAAATGAGAAGGGTTTTTCGTTAATACCCTTGAAAGTCTATGAGAAAAGTGGTAGGATAAAACTCGAATTCGGTTTAGCCAAGGGAAAGAGAAAATACGATAAAAAAGAAAAGATAAAAAGCAGGGATGTTGAACGTCAAATAAGAAGAGGTTTAGAGTAATCATGGGGATGAAAGTTTCGATGATAAGTCCTTTAAAATAATGCAAGTTGAGCGCCCACGCTCATAAATATATGGAAAACAAATAATTGCTAACTTATTTACTAAGAAGCAACCAGTATTAGCATACGCTTAATGCTGCATCGTTCCTGCCAATTTCTGATAGGCAGATAACGGTGTCATATCATCAGAATAGGCAATTTTCACTCCCAGGAAAATTGTTGAATTAAATGGGATAAGGTGTTGAATTTTTGTCTGTTAACCACTCAACACCCAAAGTAAACAGGCTAAACTTGTAGGCTTTATTTTAAAAACTTTTCAGACGAGGATTCGCCTCCTCCATCTCCACCACTTCGCTCTCATTAAGAGAGCTACGTGGCGCAAAGCACCACAAAAAGAGAGCTACGTGGCGCAAAGCA
>ERZ1292623.885-Hain-H51-01um-R1-885-length-30459-cov-11_pt3 | contig 19961 bp, 21 predicted proteins | sample MGYA00564398_ERZ1292623 | MGnify/ENA primary metagenome ERZ1292623 (study PRJEB36523, sample SAMEA6512633) | groundwater metagenome | collected 2019-01-07 | study: AquaDiva: Metagenomics assemblies of 32 groundwater samples | reverse complement strand
AAATACCAAGCAAAATATCAAAAACTTACCGCAAAACTCCGTTCCGCTCGCCTAGAGGCGGGTTTAACGCAAGTAGAAGCCGGTAAAAAATTAAAGAAGCCACAAGCATATCTTTCCAAGATTGAACGAGGCGAGCGCGGAGTTGATGCGGTAGAATTAGCGGAGTTCGCCAAGCTCTACAAAAAACCAATGGATTATTTTACTAGCTAATTTCAAAATTATGGAAAACAAAACAAATGTAACTGCAAATGATTTTCTAACAAATGAGGTGTTGAAAATGGAAAACAGAATGTTTTGGGGTCGTATTCTTGGTTCCGCAATCGTATATCTCATCATAACCCTTTGGCTTAATAGTATTCGAGCGACTGCGTCGCTCTGGTTTGTGTGGGTTCTGATAATAATACAATTTGCTGTATACTTTTCTATCTTTATTGCTGGTTATAATCGTTCAAAAGTTTTTGGTCTTAATAAAAATCTCGCCTTAATCCTTTTTATTATTCTTGCTGTTTTGGGTAGGGTCAATGATTGGGAGTTAGTAGTTATACCTCTACTCATAATTATTATGCTCGCTTTTTCTGCAAGAAACAAAAAGGTTTCTGAAAAAGGGCAAACCATGTTGCCAGAAAATAAATTATGAACGAAAAATATACATTTAAAAATTTTCTAGGTCGGAATTGGTGGTTTTTGCTTTTGGCGTTCTCTAAACTTTTCATCCAATCAGAAAAGGAGAGTGCTTTCGGCTCTTTGTTTCTCGATACACTATTCTTCGGTGGTATATTATTAGTCATAATGTTTGCTTATTGGTTCGTTAGATACGGCCGAAAGCAATAAAAAATAATATGGGATTTTTTAGTAAATACAATGAAATAGAAAAAGGACTTTTAGAAACATATTCTAAACTCTTTGCTGATATAAATTTGCCAGATTCTCGTAAAATGGCGGGGGACATTTTAGATCAGTGTATAGAAAATTCAAAAAAAGAAGGTCATTATAATTTAAAAGATGTTGGCGATACTTTACTGGAAAAAGAAAAATCCAGTGGGCAAGTTAACCCAAACTTTGAAAGTAAAAGAACAGAAGGAGTAAAAAATGAGGATATAAGATGGTGGTTTAATTTAAATGATGTTGAGAGAAGGATGATGTTAAAAATAGATGAATTTCATCGAATGTCTTTATTTATACATGAAGTTGAAAGCGGAAAAACCGAAGAAGAGGCAGATAAAACAGTTAGAAAGTATCATCCGATTTTTGGTGATTTAAAAGACGAAACGCATGGTAGTGGAGATAATAGACCATTGCCACTTGAACTTAAGGATAGAATAAATATTTATATCGAAAAACAAGGCGTTGGTAATCCTGAATTCAAAAAGAAAATTGATTCTTCATCGACATTTAATGCCTTAATCAGAAATGAAATTAGGGCTGGAAATATATGATCTGTACCGTATGAATCCAACTCTTTTTACTGTAAATAACAGTATAAATATAAATAAAGAAAAAGGAACTGAAATCAGAAATGATTTAAGATATTTTTTCGTAATACGAAAGCCTGATGACCCTGACAAAATTTGTTTTTCGGTACTACTAAAAAACAATGAAAAAACACTCATAAACACAATATGGTTTTCTGCTTTTATAGGAATTGCAAAAACAAATTTTGCACCAGGGTTAGACGAGCAAAGTAGTTTCTACATCAAGAGTTCGAATTTAGGTGGTGGTTCATATTTATATGGTTATACAAAAGAGTATTTTAAATTACCCCCAGAAACCACTTTGGAAATTCTATATTTTGAAATACCGAAGGATAAATTATCGACCGAGGGATCATTAGAATTTTACTTCGGTTCAGAATCCATAAAGAAAATATCTTTTACTGCTTCTTGGAAAGAAGGTGAAGTAAAAGATAAACTTAAAGAAGTCAATTCTGAAAACTTTTTAAAATTCCTGAAGTACAAAAACAACAAAACTGTTTTTGAAAGTTGTTGGTTATTTTTAAAAAGAAGTTTTAAAACCTTAAAAAGTTTTCTAAGAAAGGTTAAAAATTGGTTTGTTAAAGATACCAATTTTTAGTGAAGTAAGCCTGCCAGAATTTCGCAAAAAAAGAAAGCCGAAGCCCGCGCGGATTCCTCCCCAGACCCCTCCTCCGCGCGGGCGAGTCCGTCGCCCCGCCTCCTTTGCCCCAGAAAAATAGTGGCGGGGCGCATCATTTAAGATTCCGCTTCTTGGATTTGTGTATCAGATTCGGTAAAATAATTTCAAAAGTTTGTGAAGGTTTTAATTCGGGAGCCGAGAAATCAAATAAACACACATTAAGTGCGTTTATTTGAATTTTGAGGTGAACGGTGGCAAAAGCTTTTACCGCTGGAGCTAGTATAAATATCCCTTTGTTGAGGGGTATTTTTTATTTTGCTCCGAACGCTGAACGAAATAAAAGCGACCAAGTTTATCTTGGTCGCTCAGGTCCTTCTAATCGTTGATTGGAAGGAAAAGTCCTACTTCGTAAAAAAGGAATGACGATCCTCCAGGAAACGAGAGTTGAAAATCTCTCGCCGTATCGGTTAATTCATATCTAACGTGCTTTTCCATAAAAGAAAGGCGTAAACCAAATCTTCCAGAAAAAATAAAATTGATTCCTCCATAAAAATCCCCCACGGTACTTACCTTGCCTAAATCATAGGAATCCTTGTCTTCATAGCTACCCCAACGATCCCAGCCGTTTTTCGCTACAATGGAATTCTCATTTTTTTGCGACTGATAGCCTACGAAGAGGTTTGTTTTCCAAAACACATCCTTTCTGTCATCAGAAGACCATAGAATCAGAGAGGGTGTTTTTAGTTCAGCAAGAAATGAGATTTTGAGTTCTTCTCTCGTAGAAAAATAGTAATGAACATATGCCGCTCCCCAATCAGGCCCGTATCGCGGCGCGTAATTAAATGTTTCCTCTCCAAAAACCCCTTGGGTAAGAAAAAAGGTTCTAACAAATCCAGTTCGGTGGAAACCAACACCAAGACCCAAAGTGGAAAATAACCATACCTTAAATGTCATCACCCTCGAACTCGTCATGCTGTTGGAGACGGGTACATTACCGGGGAGAACAATTTCTTCACCAGCATTAGGATCGTCCCTGTGAATAGGTACCGTTCTCAAATAGAGCGGAATCTTATTGATTTTTATTTGAGGTTTGGTATTAAAAATGTCCATTCCAACACTAAGTAGTTCGAGTTCGAATGAAAACGCCGAATTTGTAACTGGATTTTTCTCCTGTGCCCCCATTACTAACGGTGTGGCAAACGCCAATAATATGACCATGAATACTTTCATAATAAATCTCCTTCCTTTTAGTGAGTTTGTGCATATTTAGGATTTAAAGAACTAAATTAATGATACCGCATTATATAAATTCAGTCAATGGTCAACGAGGGGCCGGAACGACCCTTTTATTTATTCAACTATTAAACAAGTTCAAACCCCAATATCATTCGCTTTGCGAAGTTACGGGGCAGGCATTCCCATACCTTAACTTTGTTAGCTATGGAGTAGGCGTCTACTCGGTGGAGCCAATGAAAAATCACCTTTAAAATAACTTTTAAAATAGAGTTATTTTTGTTATCCACAATCACTTGATTTTATGATTTTATAAATGTATAATACACACATCACTATGAGAAAGACCCTTATGTAGATTCGTCTGCATCGGGGGCTTTTTCTTTTTATACTCTGTTTGAAAACTTGTGATAGAGATTATTTAAGAATGTAATTTCTATGTTTTTATTTCTTAGGAGAATAGAACATTTATTTTCATCAGGGGCGATGATCATCTTTAATGAATTGCTTTCTTTAAGAAATTCAACTAAACATCCAAAATCTCCATCTCCTGTAATTAAAATACACCTTGAAAAAGATTTTGTGTAAAAATCTGATACAGTTTTTAATACAAGTTCTGCATCACAATTTCCTTTTATTTTTTCTCCGATAGAAACTGTTTGCTTAAAAATTAAAATGTAACCACAGCTCTGTAAATGTTCATAAAATTTTACTCTTTCAGGCACAAGTCCAATGAATAGATAAATATTTTTTGCATTATATTTTTGTCTAAGCCAACCTCTTAATTTTTTGTAATCAATATTAAAACCTAATTCTTTAGCTGATCTGTATAAATTATTTCCATCTATATAGATATTAATTTTCTCCATAATTTAATTATATCGCGCAAGATTAATAAAATAATTTCTAACATCGTCTATTCGGTGGAGCCAATGAAAATAACTCTATTTTTAGGGTTATTTTTGTTATCCACAATCACTTGATTTTATGATTTTATAAATGTATAATACACACATCACTATGAGAAAGACCCTTATGTAGATTCGTCTGCATCGGGGGCTTTTTCTTTTTATACTCTGTTTGAAAACTTGTGATAGAGATTATTTAAGAATGTAATTTCTATGTTTTTATTTCTTAGGAGAATAGAACATTTATTTTCATCAGGGGCGATGATCATCTTTAATGAATTGCTTTCTTTAAGAAATTCAACTAAACATCCAAAATCTCCATCTCCTGTAATTAAAATACACCTTGAAAAAGATTTTGTGTAAAAATCTGATACAGTTTTTAATACAAGTTCTGCATCACAATTTCCTTTTATTTTTTCTCCGATAGAAACTGTTTGCTTAAAAATTAAAATGTAACCACAGCTCTGTAAATGTTCATAAAATTTTACTCTTTCAGGCACAAGTCCAATGAATAGATAAATATTTTTTGCATTATATTTTTGTCTAAGCCAACCTCTTAATTTTTTGTAATCAATATTAAAACCTAATTCTTTAGCTGATCTGTATAAATTATTTCCATCTATATAGATATTAATTTTCTCCATAATTTAATTATATCGCGCAAGATTAATAAAATAATTTCTAACATCGTCTATTCGGTGGAGCCAATGAAAATAACTCTATTTTTAGGGTTATTTTTGTTATCCACAATCACTTGATTTTATAATTTTATAAATATATAATACTTATGTGTCTGTGGGCGTAAGCCCCTTTTCGGCTAAGGATTTCCTAAGCTGAGGGCAGGCACAACAAAGATACCACCTTTATGGTGGTGTTTTTGTTTTCTATTCATCCTCGATGCCTTCTTGATAAAGTTTTTGTTTATTGATTTTTCCGTGTGGCATTACACTCCAAAAATGTAATTTTCCATCACCTATACGACGAATAATTACTCTTAGTAAAAATCTTTTCTTTTCTCCAACAATATCATGAAAAGCCCAATACTCAACATTTTTAGTTTTTGTAAATCCATCTTTTGCTAGTTTACCAAATTTTTCAATTCTCATCCTATATTCTTGAACTGTCCCAGTTTTTTTAATTATTTCTAGGCCACGTTTTAATAGTTTTAATTTAAGTTTTTGTTCTTCAACATTTCTAGGCTGTCTGTTTGGTTTATGTAGTAAATGATTAAAACCATCAGAGTTAAGTGTTATATAAAAATTAAAAAATGGGCATTTTATTTCCCTTTTGTCTTCGTAGATTAATCTCAGTTTTTGAATAAGTTCGTGTAGTTCAATGTCTTCCTCATTGTTTATATTTTGTTCTTCTTTTTTCATAAATAAATTATATCATTAATTAAGAAACAGGTTCTAACATTCCACCAGAGGCGGATAGGCAGTCTATTCGGTGGAGCAACTAAAAATAACTCAATTTTATGCGAGTTATTTTTATTACCCGTCATGGACAATAGAACATTTTAATTGATATAATGAGGTCGTGAAAAAATACCCTCTAAGTCTATATGTGGTCGGTGTCATTGTCGCTCTCGCGATTATAAATTACATTGCGTGGTATGTGGGAGGAGAAATAAAGTTAAAAAGTTTTGAATTATTCTCTAGTGGCTTTTTGTTAGGAATGTTGGCGATGTATATAGCGGTTCACATTTATCGTTGGAAATAAAATTTTGTTGATCCAACCTATTTTATATTAAATAAATTAATAAATAAATTACATTTTTTATCCCCTTATTCAATTGAATGGTTGTGTGAATTTTTAACATTGACAAAAGTGTATTTGTATAATATCATTAACTTGAAAAGTTCAATCACAAGACGGAGTTCTAAATGAAAAAAGCATTTTATATATTTTCTGTTTTTATAGTCGTTTTGACATGGTTACCAATTACGGTTATTCTGATATGCTGGGCCATTGGCTTTGGTTTTATAGCAGTGTTTATTGATGCTATTTTGGCGAAACCCAACTTATTTCGAAAATATGCGACGATGCCGTTGAAAGCACACAAAAAATTTGTTTTATCGTTTTTTGATACGGCAAGGCCAATAATCTCAAAATAGAATAGGCGCAGAGACCACACCCGTGGTCTCTTTTTATTTGTAAATGGTATAATTAGAATAAATGATAACTTGTGTAAAAATTCACCCAGATTCAAAAAAAGCAAAAATAGAAAAATTGTCTGAAAATCGTTTTGAGATTTGGGTAAAAGAAAAAGCTGAAAATAATTTTGCAAACGATAGCATGATTGAATTGATTTCAGAATATTTAAACAAACCAAAAAATAAAATAACAATTATTTCAGGACACAAAAGACCAAACAAAATTTTAGATATTATAAGCTAAGTTTAATTTTATGAAGTCCACAATAAAAGCAACGAATATAACCTTAACCCCAGCGATAACTGATTATTTAGATAAAAAACTTTCAAAGTTAAAAAGATTTTTAAATCCAAAAGACACAAGCGTGATTGCCGATGTGGAAATAGGAATGACAAAAAGGGGACAGAACACCGGAGATATTTTTAAAGCAGAAATAAATTTACATAAAGCAGGAAAAAGTTTTAGAGCAGTTTCAGAAACTGGTGATTTATATTCAGCAATTGATGAGATGCAGGAAAAAATAATCGAAGAAGTTAGTCAATATAATGAAAAAAAGACACATTTGATAAGAAGAGGAGGGCAGAGAATAAAGGAAATGATAAAAGGAATAAAATTTTTCAAGAGATGAAAATTTTATTCTTTAATGTCTAATTTCCAATTACTCCCAATGAAATATCTTTCAGATTTCACGGGGCAAGTAATTTTTGTTCTTATAGTTTTTATTGTCACCGCACCACTTTTATAAAAATATAAAAGTGGTGCGGTGTTCTCAAAAAATATAGTCGCTACGCTTCTTATTTTTTGGAAATGAAAAAGCAATACAAATTGCTTTTTCATCCATAATATTTTTTGTTTTTAATTTATAATTAAAATCAAAGGCAGTTCAGTTAGCTGAAATAACCCATTATGGAAAACCAAAACAAAATCTATTCTCTAATTGTAGCGAATTAGAGAGTAGATTTTTGAATAAATAAAAAAACCGGCTATATAGTTTTTAAGATATAGCCGGTGAAGTCAAAATTGAAGAAATTTGAACGGAAGCAGTAGGAACTTTCCGATATAACCAATCATATTAAAAACAACTCCCATAAGTGGTAGAAGAACTATTCCTACAAACATTCGAAAGAAGAAATCTTCTGCTCGTGGCTCATCTCCTTTAAAGACCACTTTTACAACCGGTCCTTTTTTAAAGAAAAATGACTAATTTTAGTCATTTTTTGTTATTGTAGTATCAGTTTATTTGTTAAAAAAGAAACGGTCGCCTCATTTCTGCTATCGCAGGAATAGGGCGACCATAAAAACTTTAAATTAAACGCAGATTTTTATCTAAGACCTTTTTGAAATTCATCATAAGAAATTTCTTTTTTGCCTTCAGGAATTACGCGAAGAATTTTTAATTCTCCGCTTTCAAATTTAGCGTCTGTAATTATTACGCGAATTTTTTTACTCGCCCGTATTTTAGAGTCAGCTTTTTCAATAAAGAAATAAGCGCGCGGATTATCATCAAATGCCTGTATTTTTCTGTAATTCAAATATGGGTCATCGTCAAAATTCATCAAAGCATCTTCTTTTTTTATTTTTTTGCTGTAAGTCGCGAGTTCGTGTTCCTGTTCTTTTGGTTTTATTTCATTATTAATCCAACAGGGAATGGTTTTTGCCAAAAGTTTTCCTCCTTCTTTTGCAAGATTTTTTTCAAGTTCAAGAGATTTGGGTGGCCAACTTTTAATTTCCACATTTTTACTTGCTACAATTGGTCCGTGGTCCATTTCTTTGTCCACAAGCATTATTGTTACTCCAGTATTTTTTTCATCTTCTAAAATAGCTGATTTTATTGGAGATGCTCCGCGAAGTTTGGGTAAAAGAGACGGGTGGACATTTAATGTATTAAATTTTGGTAAATCAAGAATTGTTTTTGGAATAATTTTTCCATATGAAGCAATAATAAAAAGATCATATCCTTCGTCAATAAGTTTTTTTTCAACAAAACTGTCTAATTTTTCTGGTTGTATAAATTCTATTTTATTTTTTTCAGCCCAGATTTTTGTTTCAGACGGAGTTATAATCAATTTTCTTCCTTTTGGTTTGTCAGGAACAGTAATTATTAATAACGGAATAATATTTTCTTTTTTTAATTCTTCAAGGATGAGAACCGAGAAGTTTGATGTACCAAAAAACGCGATTTTTAAATTTTTCTCCCCATTAGAATCCGCAGGCATATTACGCCCTGCTTCTAACGGGGCAAACTTGTCATTTAAAAATCTTTCTTTTTCTTGGCGGTTAGTTTTCCACGTGTTTTTTGTTTTGTCTGTAAATAAAACTCCGTCAAGGTGGTCCATTTCGTGTTGAAAAATTTGTGCCATTAGACCACTTCCGCCCATTGTGAATAATTTTCCGTTTTCATCGTATGCTTTTATTGTTGTTTTTTTGGACCTTTCTACAAGTCCACATATTTCTTTTATTGATAAACACCCCTCTTCAACATTAGCTTTTTCTTTTGATATTTTTGTTAATTCAGGGTTTATAAAAATTTTATCTTCGTATTTCTTTTTTCCTTCTGCATCCTCAGGCGGGCTTACTTGCGCAAGTGGGTCTTTCTTCCCATAAATTATTTTGAACGCTTTTTTAGAGACGAGGAACATTCTTATTGTCTCTCCAATTTGTGGTGCAGCAATTGCTACACCGTCATCTCGAGAGTCAACGGCTTTTTTCATTTTTTCTATAATTCCTTTTATTTTTTTGCTCCCGATTTTATCCAAAGGGATTTTTTCTGATTTTTTGCGTAAAATCTTACTATTTTTTTGTAGTATGTTTTTGTCCACGGTCTGGGTTTTATTTATAAAAGATTCTCTGGGTCAACTTCAATTGAGAATTTTTGTGGTAAAAATCGAAGTTTTTGTAAAAGATTATTATCAACCCATTTTTCTTCAGGAATTGATATTAAAAAATTCATTACTTGATTATTTTTAATTTTTGAACGATAGGAAGGATATGCACTTATATTATACTCCCTGAGCTCTGTCTTGATAATATCTACATATTTTTGAATAAATTCTCTTTTTTCTGACACGGTTATCTTTATAAATTTTGAGAATGGAGGATATGCAAATTTTTTTCTATTTTCTATTTCATTTCTATAAAATTCTCCGACATTTCCTTCGGACGCAAGTTTTATTAAGTTTTCGTCAGAATTTCTTGTTTGTATTATTAGGTTATTTTGTGTGAATAATTTTATTTGGGTTATTATAGAAAATATTTTTTCGCTCATATAAAAATTTGGAACAGAAAAAAGTGAATCCATGGAAATAACGACACTATTTTCTATATCTTTTTTAATATAATTTAATCCCATTTCTGTTGAAAGAAGTACTCCGAAATCTGATTTATTAAATGATTCTATAATTTGAAGTGCTTTTTTGTGTGTTTTTACAGAGTCACTATCTATTTTAAACAACGGTATATCTTTATATTCTTCTTTTATTTTTTTCTCTATTAGGTCTATACCAATACCAAACGCATCAAGTCGCCAGCTGTTACAAACTCTGCATTTTTTGTCCACCTCTCTTTTTTTATTACACAAGTTGCAAGATAAAAATCTCTTTTCGCCTTGATTGTATAAAATAACAGGACTATTACAATTTTCACATCTAACTATTGCACCGCAGTCGCCACAGAGAACTATTGGATGTAAACCTTTTCTTACTGTGAACAAAAATAATTTTTCTTTTTTTTCTGATAAACTTTTTATTATTTTATCTAAATTTTCCCCAAATATTTTAAATTTATTTTCTCCCGCTTTTTCTATCTGTACGCTTGGATTTTTTGGAGAGGAGAGATTTTCAATTACAACGCGTGCCCTGTTGTCGTATCTTGTTTTTATGTGTCCCGCCTCAGAGATTTTTCCTTCTTTATATCTCCAAAGTGTTTCTGTTCTTAAAACATCGTCTCCAAGAATTATTTTCGCACCTATTTCTTTTGCAAAAACTTCTGCAAATTTTCTTATATCTAAAAACGGTCTCGTGTCTATTTTGTAGGAATATGAATTTTCTTTCTCAATTATTATTGTTTTTATGTCGTTTCTTGGAACAGATAAAAATTTTCCAGTCCCAATTATAACGACAGGATGTTTTTTATTGCAAATATTATTCCAAGTGGAAAGAATCACTTTTTTACTTAAATAACTATGAAGTATAAATATATATTCCTCCAGACCTTTTTCAACGGAATTTAGCAAATATTCAATATCATTTATCGTTGGTGCACACATAAAAACAGAATGTCCTTTTGCGAATTCTTCTCTAATGATATTTTTGTACCTGGAAACTCTTTCAGAATTTGTATCTTGGATTGCAAATATATCCGCTGTTCCTTGCGCACTTTCTTTTTTAGCTTTCGTTTTCATTGAAACTTCTTTGGGGTTTTGCAAAATAACCGCTGGTATTAAAGAATTAAGCATCATACCCGATGATGAAACATAGTAATCTGATATTTTTTGTGTGGCTGATATAAATTCTTGTGTAAAAAGTTCAAAAGAATAATCGTCACTTATTTTTTTCATTTTAAAATCAGCAGTTTTTATTGATGTTTTCATTTCTCTAATATCTTTTGAAGAAACAACAATACCAAGAGCGGTTTTATTTCTTAATGAAATTTTTATTACTGAACCAGCAGAAATCTTTTTATTTGAAAAATAAGAAAAAGTTTCTTTTTGAATACTTTTAGATATTGGTATTACATTTATTATATACATTTTTTAAGTTTATTTAGATTTAAGTGATTTCTTATGTATTATATTTACAGAAATGACACAAAAATTCAACCCCTTTACTTTTTCTGTTGGAGGGGTATATTTAGATTAGAATAAGTTATTTTAAATTAATTTAAGGAGAAAAAATGGAAACATTAATAAAATTCAATCCTTTTTTAGTAGAGATAGAGTTTGTGGGCCAAGAAATAAACTATGTTGATGACGGATCCGAATTTATTCAAACGATTAATGACGTAGGGTCTAACCCACACGGAAGATTAGTTTTAATACCTATCCCGATACAAGAAACTATACCAGTCATTAATTTAATAAGGTCTGCAAGAGAAGAAAAAACTAATCTTGGACTTTACCATGCTCTTAGCATATTAAACTCCAATTCTATTCCTGAAGAATTGAGAGATTACAAGATTCTTTTCCCGGGAACATTAAGAACTGCATCTGGGAACGCATTTATTCCTACATTGTTTTTTAGCCACGACATAAATTCTCGCTGGAGAAGAAGCTGTCATTGGCTGAAGGATTATTTTATAACAAAAGATTACATTCTCTTAAAATACAAAATCTTTTTGTAAAGAAGTTTCTTGAACCCCACCCTTTGTGGGGTTTTTATTTTTGTTTTAAAAGGTTAGAATGATAGTAATAGAAGAAACTATTAAAAAAGAAAAATTTGTAATAAAAGGACTGGCTGGTAAAAAAACACTAAGTGGAAGTGTGGAAATTAGCGGAGCAAAAAATGTTATTTTACCGATGATGGCTTCGTCAATATTGTTTAAAGACGGTTTTACCGCATCAAACGTTCCTGATATAGAGGATGTAAAAAGAATGGGCGAATTGCTTGAACAAATTGGAATTAGTGTTAAACAAAAAGGAAGAAACACATATTCTTTTAAAACAAAAAAACAATTCAATAAAGAATTAAATAAAGAGATTTCAAAGAGAATGAGAGCATCCATTCTTTTGACAGGACCGATGTTGTCAAGATTTGGTGAAGTACATTTTCCACACCCAGGAGGTTGTATGATAGGGAAGAGGCCGATAGATTTGTTTGTGAACGGATTTAAAAAAATGGGTGCCGAAATAAAAGATGAAAATGATGGATATAAAATTTATACGAAAAATAGAAAATTAAACGGAGCCGAAATATTTTTTAATTTACAAAGTCATACTGCTACGGAAACATTTTTAATGGCAGGAGTTTTAGCGAAAGGAAAAACAATATTAAAAAATTGTGCGATGGAACCCGAGATAAAAAATCTTGCCGATTTTCTTATAACTCACGGGGCAAAAATAAAAGGAGCAGGGACTTCAACAATAGAAATAATAGGTGGCGGTCTTTTAAAGGATAAAAAAATAAAATATGTTACGATGCCGGATAGAATTGAAACAGGCAGTTTTCTTATATTGGGTGCCCTTTCTGCAAAAAAGTTGGTTATTGAAAAATGTAATCCAGACGATTTGGAAGTAGTTATAAACATTCTAAGAGAATCGGGCGTAAATATTGAAACGACTAAAAATGAAATTATTGTAGAAAATAATAATTCAAAACGAATTTTTAATGGGGTTAATATAAAAACACACGAATACCCAGGATTTCCGACAGACCTGCAAGCACCCATGACTATTTTTTTGACTCAAGCAGAAGGAGAAAGTACTATGTTTGAGACAATATTTGAAGGAAGATTAAACTATACGGAAAATCTTGTTAGAATGGGTGCTGAAATATTAGTTTGGAATCCTTATAAAATAGAGATTAAAGGGCCAAGAAAGTTAGAAGGTAAAAAACTTGAAAGTCCAGATATTCGTGCTGGTCTCGCATTTATAATCGCTTCAATTATTGCGAAAGGAGAATCGGAGATTGATAATGTTTATTATATAGATAGAGGATATGAAAATATTGAGGGTAAATTATCGGGAATAGGGGTTAATATTAAACGCGTGGAAGTATAAAACCACCTGAGTGAAATATTCTACGAATTTCACGAGATAAGCAAAATCACTAAATCACCAAATCATAAAAACAAAAAAAACTATATTTATAGCCATATTTTGATGAAGTATCAAAAATCCTTGACAAATAAATCTAATTATGCTATCATATATAGTAGAGAGTTTGAGATATATTTATCTCAATTTTAAGCTCTTTTAAATAATTTTATAATAAAAATCAAAGGAGATACAGCGATGTCAAAAAGCAGCGTTGTGGATCGGGTGGGAACGCCTGATTGGCTAAAAAAATATTCCAAAATCAACACTGATATTTTTAATCAGTTGATAGATGGAGTCGTAACTCTTGAACAATATCAATTGTTCAACGAACACAAAAATCCATTTATTCCAGGAGTTACTAAAACCTCATCCTGGCTCGACAAAATACTAGAATCAGAAAAGAAAGTACATTTGGCTTTCTTCGGTCAAGAGTTTAATCTAACCCAATTTGCAGAAACACTGCAAAAATATGGGAAGAAGAAGATTCAATACTGGAAGAATCTTGGTTTGGAAGTACATTTTCTTCCGAAATCATCTTTCTTAAATTGGAATAATTATCCTGGTTGGAAAGTAAAACCAAACGATTGGTTTTATAACAACATACAAAACGGAAAAATTCTTCAAAGTATCAACGGAGAACTAAAAAAAGTAGAAACCGTTGAAACAGAAGGAATAACTTTGTTGATTGATACCCGTTGCAAACCAGAATACACAAGTGATTCGCAAATGTACGAAAGTGATAACTTTCTCGGTCCACTTATACTCAAACTGAGAAAAGAAAAAAAGATTTATTACGACCCCAATGTGCCATGGGAATCTAGATTTAAAATCTCTGCAGATGAGTTTGAAACACAACTCAAATCAGAAATAGCTGAATTACTGAAATTAAACATATCTCAAATCCGTTTTGAAAAAACAATTGAAGCTAATGTAATTCCACAAATATACCAACATATGCCACGCAAAAACGACGGCAACACAAATACTTGGTGTTGGTATGACGAATATTTTGATGGACGGACGCTTCGTTTGGTTGGTGGTAATTCGGATAGTGGTGGGCTTTCGCGTGTTAGTTGCAACGATTCTGGCCTTCGTTGGCGCAGCGATTCGGTTCGTTCGGTGGCAGTGCTTTAGTCCTTGATTTTTTGTGTTTTGGTTTTTGGTTTTTTTTGAGCGTCAAATTTGTTTGGCGCTCATTTTTTTTTTGTGCTAAAATATCAATAGAGATTAGGTTAATACATAATGGTTTAAGAATCATTATTGCCAAAATCCAGATAATTAAATTATCTCAAGCACTGCTTGTTTAATTTTGGTGTGGATGTTTGAATAACTGCCACAAAATAAAAATTCAGAGAAAAGTAAAATATTTTTTTAATTCTCGGTGAAATAGATGAAATTAAACATATTTTTGATGGACGGACGAATCGTTTGAATGGTGGTAATTCGGATAATGGTGGGCTTTCTAATGTTAGTTACAACAATTCTGACAATCATTGGAACAACAATTCGGTTCGTTCGGTGGAAGTTCTTAGATAATGCAAAAGAAAAACCTTTAAGGGTTTTTCTTTGTTAACGAACGAATCCATCCACCAAGCATTTTACCAATTTCATTTAATTGTTTTTCAAGTTCAATATATTTTTTAATATCTATTGATTTTGTTTCGTAAGATAAACGCATAAGCAGTTTTAATAATTGAATTTTTGTGTCCACTTGTTTCAAGATGTTAATTTTTTCTGGATTTTCTGCTTGTGTACATTCAATTAACAATTCAATTGTGTCTAATATAATTAATTCTATCTTTCCACCGATTGAATATCTTTCTGTTTTTGCAAAGAGTTTTAAATATTCGTGGAATAATTTATAAAATTCATATACACAATGAACAACGGGAACAAAATTATTTCGGTAGGGGGGGGGTCTTAATTGTCTCTTTCATAATATAGTCAGTGTATCAAATCTTTTCTATGCATGGAATGAATTTAAAAAAGGGAAAAGAAAAAGAAAAGATGTCCAGGAATTTGAATTTAATCTTGAAGATAACATATTTAAACTTCACGAAGAGCTTATTTCAAAAAAATATAAACACGGAGAATATAAAGGATTTTTTGTTAAAGATCCGAAACTTAGACATATTCACAAAGCAAATATAAAAGACAGAGTTCTACATCAAGCAATTTTTAGAATTTTATATCCTATTTTTGATAAAAACTTTATTTTTGATTCATATTCCTCCCGAATTGAAAAAGGAACTCACAGAGGAGTTAAAAGAACTTTTGTTTTTGCAAGAAAAAAGAGCAAAAATTGGAATAAACAATGTTGGATTTTGAAATGTGATATTAGAAAATTCTTTGATTCAATAAATCATGAAATACTATTTAATTTAATTGAGAAAAAAATTTCTTGTCCAGATACATTGTGGTTAATTGAAATTATTATAAAAAGTTTTAGAAAAACAGAAAATAAAGGAATACCGCTTGGAAATGTAATAAGTCAACTATTTGCAAACATTTATTTGAATGAATTGGACCAATTTATAAAACACAAATTAAAAATCAAATATTATACTCGTTATTGTGATGATTTTATTGTTTTAGATTCAGACAAAGAAAATTTAGAGAAATCACTAAATCAAATTAAAGAATTTTTAAATAATAAACTTAATTTAGAATTACATCCACAAAAAATACAAATTAGAAAGTTAAGACAGGGAATTGATTTTCTTGGTTATGTTATTTTGCCACATTGTATTGTTTTAAGAACTAAAACAAAGAAAAGAATGTTTAGAAAAATTATAGAAAATAAGAAAAGGTTAAGTCAAAATTTAGTTTCAAACGATTCCTTTAATCAATCTTTACAATCGTATCTTGGAATATTGAAACATTGTAAAGGATATAAATTAAGGTTAAAATTGGATGAATATACAATTAAAAACTATCCCAATAAATAATTATGTCTTTTTTTTCAAAAAAATTAGGAATAGATTTAGGAACCGCGAATACACTTGTGTATGTTCCCGGTAAAAAAATTGTTTTAAACGAACCCTCGGTTGTTGCTGTTTCTGTCCACGATGACAAAATATTGGCGGTTGGAATAGAGGCAAAAAATATGGTTGGAAAAACACCGGATAATATTATTGCTTATAAGCCGATGAAAGATGGTGTTATTGCTGACTATAGAGTTACGGAAGCAATGCTAAAATATTATATAAGCAAAGCACTCGGCAAGTGGTCATTTTTTAAACCAGAAGTTTTGGTTTCTGTTCCTGCTGGTGTTTCTTCAACTGAAAGAAGAGCGGTTATAGAGGCGGTTATGAAGGCCGGCGCAAAAAGTGCATATATTGTTAAAGAACCGATTCTTGCGGCCCTAGGAGCCGGTATTCCAATTCAAAAAGCAGAAGGCCACATGGTTGTTGATATAGGAGGAGGAACAACAGACGTTGCTGTAATTTCTCTCGGAGGCATCGTTGCCTCAACTTCTGTTAAGTGTGCAGGAAATAGGATGGACCAGGCGATTGCAGATTATATAAAAAAGAATTTTAATTTATCTATAGGAGAAAAAACAGCAGAAGAAATTAAAATAAATATAGGGTCAGCAATTGCAATTGAAGAAGATATGACGATGACAATAAAAGGAAGGGATTTTGTTTCCGGGCTACCTCGTTCAATGGATATTACAACAAATGAAATAGTTAAATCAATGAGAAATGAATTGAATGAAATAATAAAGGCAATAAAATCAGTATTACAAGAAACCCCGCCGGAACTTGCATCAGATATTATTGATAAAGGTATTGTAATGACGGGCGGAACTTCTCAATTGAGAAATTTCCCAGAGTTGGTTTACAGAAGAACCGGTGTGAAAGCATTTGTGGCGGAAGACCCATTATTTTGCGTTGCAAAGGGAACAGGTATTGCGCTTGAACATCTTGATGTATATAAAAAAAGTATAATTGCTAAGAGGTAGAAATGAAAAAGCTTCACTGGAGCTTTTTCATCCATAATATATTTTTTGAAAAATGTTAAAGACATTAAAAGAACATAACAAAAACAAATCTCTTCATCACGCCTATTTAATAGAAGGGAGTAGTGATGTTATTGTTGAACAAATTTGTAAATTTATAGAGATTGATTTGAATTTTAAAATTCAAGGGAATCCAGATTTTTGGAATGAAAAATATGAGAGTTTTGGTATTGATGAAGCGAGAAAAATAAAAGAAATACAAACCAGAAAATCCTTTGGTGATAAAAAGATTTTTATTTTGAGTTGTAATTCAATGACAACTGAAGCACAAAATTCACTACTAAAACTTTTTGAAGAACCATCAAGTGGAACACATTTTTTTATAGTCGCCGATTCCTCAGAAATTTTTCTACCAACACTTAAATCAAGAATGTTAATAATTAAGTCCGTAGATGCACTCCGAAGGAAAGCAGAGCTTTCTACGGGGCAGGCACAGATAAGAAATTCATATGGGGACAGATACGAATGGAAAAATTTTGAATTAGTTGAAAAATTTTTGGATACTAAAAAAGCGGGAAGATTGAAATTATTAAAAAACATAACAGAAGATAAAGACAAGGAAAAAGCAATTTCATTTTTAAACAATCTTGAAGTAATTTTAAGAGAAAAAATTGATTTTTCATCAAAAGAACAAGCAGAAACTCTTGGAGAAATCATAAAATGCAGAGATTATTTAAATGATAGAGCTCCTTCTATAAAATTACTTTTGGAACATATTGCACTTATTGTTCCAGAACAATAAGAAATTACAAATCACAAATTCCAAATTACAAATAATATCAAAATTTCAACATTCAAAATTCAAAACATTTTATGTATTAGGATTTAGTGATTAGAATTTGTTTGTAATTTGGTGCTTGTGATTTGTTATTTTTGATTATTATACTTTGATGTATAATAATTAACATGGATCCCGTAGTAGAAAATGGCATTAAAAGAGGGTGGAATATCAGAATTGAATAATATTATAAAAAAAATCATTAACATTAATAACAAAAATAGCCGCGCTCTTTTAGAGCAATGCCATTTTTCACTACAGGATGGAATCCAATATACAAAATTTCAAAAAGAAAATTGAAGAAATAAAAGAATGGTTGAAAAAAGAATTTTCTTCAATAAGGACAGGGAGGGCTACTTCCGCAATACTTGATTCTGTAACAGTTGATTCTTATGGTTCCAAAATGCATATAAATCAAATAGCAAATATTACAAATGAAGATGCAAGAACCCTTAGAATAATTCCATGGGACAGAACCCAATTAAAAAGTATTGAAAATGCTATAAGTTCTTCTGGTTTAGGTATTTCTGTTTCTGTTGACGAAAAAGGAATAAGAGTTATATTTCCAGACCTCACTTCTGAGACGAGAACTTCACTTTTAAAAATTGCAAAAACAAAACTTGAAGAAGCAAGAATATCTGTTAGAACGGAAAGGGACAAAGTTTGGAGTGATGCTCAGGAAAAAGAAAAAAATAAAGAAATTGGTGAAGATGAAAAATATACAATAAAAGAAAAACTCCAAAAAATTATAGACGAAACAAACAAGGAATTAGATTTAATTTACGAAAAAAAGAAAAACGAAATAGAAAATTAAAAAATGACAGTAATAATTTTTATAATAATTTTAGCTATTCTTGTATTAGTCCACGAGTTTGGACATTTTATTGTTGCAAAAAAATCAGGAATAAGGGTTGATGAATTTGGTATAGGATTTCCACCAAGAATTTTTAGTTTTAAACCTAAAAATAGTGAAACAACATATAGTATAAATGCGATTCCATTTGGAGGCTTTGTAAAAATTTTTGGTGAGACCCCAGACGAAGATTCAATTAAGGGACCGGAAAGTCATAAAAGTTTTGTGAATAAACCAAAATGGATTCAGGCGATTGTTTTGTCTGCCGGTGTTTTGTTTAATATAATTTTTGCTTGGGTTTTGATTTCTATATCTTTATCTGTCGGTTTGCCGACTGCTGTTTCTGAAGACAATGTAAGAACTATTGAAAACCCAAAAATTTTAATTCTTGAAGTTTTGCCAAATTCGCCGGCAGAATTGGCTGGGTTAAAAGTAGGAGATGAAATTGTTTCTGCAAAAACTGGAAATACGACTCTCTCGGATAAGAATCTCACGGTCTCTTCTTTGGAAAATTTGATTGTCGGCAGTAATGATTTTGGTATAGATATTTCATATAAAAGAGATAAAAATGTGAAAAATGTAGTTATAAGAACATCAAGCGAAATTGTTAAAGAAAAACAAGCAATTGGTATTTTGATGAGCACAGTTGGAATTATAAAAATGCCAATTTATGAAGTTCCTCTTGAAGCGCTAAAATTAACTTATAAAATAATTGAAGAAATTGTTGTTAATATTTCGGCTCTTATCCGAGGTATTTTTACCGGAGAAGCTAATTTATTAAGTGTCGCCGGTCCAATAGGAATAATAGGACTTGTTGGAGATGCATGGAGTTTTGGTTTTGTAAGTTTATTAATGTTTGTTGCTTTTATTTCAATAAATTTAGCCATTTTAAACATAATACCTTTTCCTGCGCTTGATGGCGGTAGGATTTTGTTTGTTTTGATTGAAAAGATTAAGGGCTCTGACATAAAACCAAAAATTGCGAATGTTATAAATATGATTGGTTTTCTTTTATTGATAGCTCTCATGATTGCAGTTACATATAACGATATAGGACGATTGTTTTAAATGAAAAATGCCCATAATGGCATTTTTCATCCCTTTTTATTTTTTTAAAAAAAATGCCCATAATGGCATTTTTCATCCCTTTTTATTTTTTTAAAAAAAATGCC
>ERZ1292623.1807-Hain-H51-01um-R1-1807-length-19977-cov-5_pt1 | contig 19977 bp, 21 predicted proteins | sample MGYA00564398_ERZ1292623 | MGnify/ENA primary metagenome ERZ1292623 (study PRJEB36523, sample SAMEA6512633) | groundwater metagenome | collected 2019-01-07 | study: AquaDiva: Metagenomics assemblies of 32 groundwater samples | reverse complement strand
TAATGCTCAAAACCCCCTGGGCAATGATTTCTGGCAAAGGTGCTAGGTAATACTGTATTATAGATAAATGGATAACACGCAGCCCACAATTCCCAAAATTGATATAAAAGAAAATACTAACGAGGGCTCCATTCTTGCTCCCGAGGCAATGCAAAACGAACCGCCGCGTCCTGATACTTCGGTAAAAAGTAAATTTAACTACAAAATATTGTGGGGAGTGTTGGGTGCTTTTTTAATCATTTTAATTTACTTTGCAGTTTCCGGGTTTGTGGTTTATCAAAAGGGGGTTCGTTTATCAAATTCCGTCAAAAAGCTTCAGGAAGAGGCTGCAACTCAAGATCTTAAAATCATTGCAACAGGTATAGATAGGGTAAAGGATGATGTGGTAGCACTTAAATCTACTTACAACCTCATTTCTTGGGCAGGCATCGTTCCCTATTTTGGAGGATACATTAATGACGGCAGACATGCGATAAATGCGGCTGACTCCTCACTTGAGGTTGCAAAAATAGTGGTTGGTGCGGTTGAACCATTCTCTGATCTTTTAGGACTAAAAAGTGGGGCAGTCGGAGATACTCCCGGAAGTGGAGAGAAGACTGCACAAGAGAGAATAGATTTTTTGGTTAGCGCAATTCCAAGTTTGATTCCACAAGTAGACAAAATTTCAGGTGGTGTTGCAAAGATTCAGGAGGAAGTAGCCCTAATAAGTTCAGACAGATACCCGGAAAAATATAAAGGCCAAGAGGTAAGAACAAAAATTAGAAAAGCTCAAAATCTGGTTGATGAAGTGGCGACGGTTGTTATCAATGGAAAGCCAATGCTGGAGAGGGTTCCTTACCTTTTGGGAATGGATGCCCCCAGAAACTATTTGGTACTTTTTCAGAATGACAAAGAGTTGCGCCCCACCGGAGGATTTATGACAGGATATTCAATAATGAAAGTGGACAAAGCAAAGTTTAGCCCAACTACCTCTGATGATATTTACAATATTGATGCAAAATATAAGCCGTCAACTCCCGCACCTGACCCAATTATTAAATATATAAAAGGTCCGTATGTAATTTCCAAGAATTTAAGATATAGGGACATGAATTGGTCGCCTGATTTTGCGGTGAGCATGGCTGATGTTTATAAAGCAGGCCAAGAAGTTGGAATAGGTGGAATTGATGGAATAATTGCAGTTGATACTCAGCTTTTGGTCAACCTCTTGGAAGTAATTGGACCAATTGGAGTACCGGGATATGGAAATTTCAGCAACAACATTGAACCAAAGTGTGATTGTCCTGGTGTTATTTATGAGCTTGAAAGCTATGCAGATGTTGAGGGGCCGATTATTTGGGATCCATTGACCGGAAAAATCATTCTTAAGCCAAAAAACGCTGATAACAGAAAAAAAATTATTGGCCCTCTCATGAACTCAGTCCTTGCTAATGCCATGGGGCAGCCAAAAGAAAAACTGGCACCACTTTTTGAAGCGGGATTCACATCGCTTATGGAAAAGCATGTACTTTTCTACCTAATGGATGAAAAAGTACAGTCTGCGGTTTCCGATTTTGGTATTGGAGGAACGATTAAAGATTATGAAGGAGACTTCCTACACATCAATGATGCGAATCTGGGCGGACGCAAATCAAACCTTTATGTAACCCAGGAGGTAACTCAGGATATTGTGGTAAAAAAGGATGGAAGTATCGAGAAAACAGTAACAATTGTTTACAAAAACCCTCAAAAATATGATGGTTGGCTTAATTCTGTTCTTCCAAATTGGGTAAGAGTTTATGTTCCAAAAGGAAGTGAGCCATTGGGAGCAGAAGGACTTGAAGCAAAAGAGGATGCATACACCGATTTGGACAAAACTGTATTTGCGGGATACTTTCAGCTAAGACCCGAAGGAGTTGCCAAAGTTACATTCAAATATAAACTTCCAATGAAAATGACAAAGGAATATAAACTTCTAATTCAAAAACAGCCTGGTACAGACGGACCACTTTATACAATCAACTTAGGTCGCCACGAAGAAGAATTTCTCCTCAAAACGGACAAGGAAGTGAAAATTGGAATCTAAATGAAGCCTCGCAGTTATACTTCAGAAGGAATAGTTTTAGCCAGGCGAAGTTATGGTGAAGCAGACAGAATCTTAGCGGTTTATTCAAAACTTCACGGCAGAGTAAGCCTGATTGCAAAAGGAGCGAGACGCATAAGAAGCAAAAAGAGGGGACACATCGAGATTTTCAATAAAATTAGTTTTCAGGCAGTTTCAGGAAACAGCCTCGACATTATGACTGAAGCTATCGTAATTGACGATTTGTTTGATCTCAAAAAAAACTTGAAAAAAGTATCCCTCGCTTATTATTTTATGGAGGTTATTGGTAAAATTACCCACGAGGGGGAGGCAAATTATGAAGTTTATAATATCCTTCAACAAAGTCTTCAGAATTTAAAAAAAACAAAAGAACTCAAAAAACTTCGCTTTGACTTTATACTTAGACTATTAACCGTTTTGGGTTATTGGCCAAATGGAAAAGCCCTTCCAAATCCAGACGAAGAACTGGAAAAAGTAATTGAAAGAAACCTCTCTTCATTTAGGGTTGGTAAAATTTTATCTTCTTAGGTACAATAAAGTCATGACTGATTCATTGCTAATCTTAGTTTTACTAGCACTTCTGGGAAGTGTTGCGGGACTTGTTGGAGGAGTTGTATTTTTAGTTAAAAAAGATTGGGCCAGAGTTTTAAGTATTTATGCAATCCCTTATGCTGCTGGAGTGCTTTTGGCTGTATCAATACTTCATCTTATTCCGGAAGTCGTCGATCACATTGGTAGAGACGGATATTTATATGTTTTGTTGGCATTTTTAGGTGCATTTATTTTTGAAAAATATTTTGCGTCGCTTCACCATCACGAAGAGCATGCTGAAACAATGCAAAAGTCCACTATTCCGTTGGTCATATTTGGAGATACAATTCACAATTTTATTGATGGGGTAGCAATTGGCGCCGCATTTTTGACCAGCCCTTCTTTTGGTTTGGTTGTAGCCTTGTCTACTTTTTTGCACGAAACACCCCATGAAATCGGGGATTTTGGCGTACTAATTTCCCGGGGCTGGTCTAGAAAAAGAACTTTTATAGCAAACTTTTTCTCATCCCTGGTTACTATCCCGGGCGCCTTATTTGTTTACTTTTTTGCCCGAGATGGTCAAACTTCAATCATTCCCATAATGCTAGCAATTTCAGCGGGGGTATTTCTTTATTTGGGAGCATCCGATTTTTTACCGGAGATTGGCGAGAATGACGGGAAATCAAGAACAATCAAAAAAATTCTCTTTGTAATATTGGGAGTTTTTACAATTTACTTACTTTCTATATTCCTTCCCGAATAAATCAAAAACTAATTTTTTAGAAGTGATAAAATGTCAGGGTGAAAGATATTATTCTCCGCTTTCTTTTTTTGATTCTTGCAGGGGAAATTGTGACTTTGTATTTGATGAACGGAGGAAGTCCCAAAGAAAAAGTTTTAGCAGAGTCTACTGTTGCAACTTCTACTCCCTCACCAATTCTTAGAGAAACTCCTTCTCCCACACCATCTGCAACTCCAAAACCAACACCAGCCAAAACGTTGGCTCCAACTCCAGTTCCTGTACCCAAATTTACTTCTCAGCAAATTAATGAATTTATCGACAGATTCGCTGGACAATATGATGTTGATCCAAACGTAATTCGCCATATTGCACTTTGTGAATCAGGATTTAATCCTGGAGCCATTAATTATGTTTACAAAGGACTATTTCAATTCGGATCAAGTACATGGCAAAACATACGGCGCAAAATGGGGGAGGATATAAGTGCTGATCTTCGTGTAAATGCAGAAGAGGCTGTCCAAACCGCGGCCTATGCAATAAGCCACGGAAACATTTCGATCTGGCCCCACTGCAATCCTTGAAGTGGTAAAATAGCTTCAAATGGCAATAAAAACTATTGATGTCGAGTGCAAAAACGGACACCTTCTATTCGGACGATATGTAAAAATGAAGCCGGGTTTTCTTATGAAATGCTATATACCCAGAATCGGAAAGGATTATGTGGGAGTAATGGGTCTTCCGGTAGGAACAGATGTCTTTTGCCCCGAATGTAAATTAAGAGTGGGGAGAATTAAAATTGTCAAAGGCATGCCCGCAGTATTCATTAACCATGACACCGTTAAACGAATCAAGACCTAATAATTAGTTAGTCTTGACTATCATATATCGATATATGATAGTTAGGTATGCCACATGTTTCCAAAAGGAAAATTGAACCTAAGATACAAAAGCATACATTAGATTCTTTCACACTTCTCCTTAAAGATCTTGATAATGTCCCCGACACGGAAAAGTTCCTGACCTCCATCCTTTCCGAAACCGAAAGATTGATGATCGCCAAAAGAATAGTTGCGGCATTCCTTCTTAGACATAATATTGAATCCGAAAAAATTCAGGATATCCTGAAACTGACACCGGCCACTATTTCAAGGCTGAAGCTTTGGATTCAGACTCACCAAGAGGGGTTTGATGTAATTTTCGATAAACTGGAGAAGCAAAGAAGGTGGGAAATTGCCAAAGAAATTTTATTTAAGATTCTTGATTATGCGATAAGGGCAGGATCGGGACAAGTTCCAAATCCATTCAAAAAAGAGTTTCGTAAGGGCCAACTCAGTTAAACATATCATATATCGATATATGATATGCGGCGCGAGACTTAGACATACTTTTGCTATTCGGAATTCGCGAGCTCATTCATGGTTTCCTCACAACGCTTGATTTGAAACATTTTAAAAACAGCCTTAATCGGGTACAATATACTACTAATGTTTGAGATTATATTTGACACCGAAACAAAAAAGTTCTTTGATGAGGTTGACGGGTTTGACGCTTCTTTGCTCGGTGTTTCAATTACTTCCGTTTATTCAAGAACTCTGGATAAAGATTTCAACGAGACTAACGGCAAGATGCAATCATTTTGGGAGGCGGACTTTCCTGAAATGTTTAAGCTTTTTGAGAAGGCAGACAGAATAATCGGTTTTAATTCAATTGGCTTTGACGTTCCTGCACTTTCCCCATATCTTCCTGCTCACTTCCCAAAGCTTAAGCATTTTGACATTCTTGATTTAATTAGAAAGCAGGATGGAAAAAGAGTATCACTTGACGCAATAGCCAAAGAAACTCTTGGGACAACAAAAAATGACAGTGGGGAAAATGCAATAAAGTATTGGAATGCAAGGGACAGACAGTCTTTGGCCAAACTCAAAAAATATTGTGAAATGGATGTTGCAATCACAAGGGATATCTATGATTTTGTAATCAAAAACGGATATTTAAAATACAAAGATTTTTGGAACGAAATGCACGAGGTTAAACTTGATTTCTCCTATCCAAAATTACAAGAGGAAGCTCAAACAAGTCTATTTTAGTATGTAATTGCTTCTTTTTTCTCCGACTCCATAGCTTGTTCTTTTGTCTCATGAATTGCTCCGTCCGGATGGTGCGCGGGCGAGTAAATTGTGTAAAGTTTAAGAGGAGCATTGGTTGAAGTATTGATTACATTGTGTTCCTCCCCAGCGGGAACGATAGCTGCGTCACCCGCCATTACAATAAACTCTTCTCCGGAAATAATTACTTTTCCATCCCCCTCTTCGAACCGGAAAAATTGATCGTTATCCGGGTGAGTTTCCATTCCAATTTCTTCATTCGGCTTTAGGGACATGAGTACCAGTTGTGAATGGGGAGCTGTAAAGAGAACTTTTCTGAAAAAGTTGTTATCAATTGTTAATTTTTCAATTGCGCCTTTGTAACCTGCCATACATTTATCATAGCAGATTTTGGCAAGTATGGTGTATAATTTCTTAGAAATGAAATATTTTTTTAGTATTCTAGCAACTGCACTGATTGTTGGTTTTGGCGTAACAGCTTATTTCATGGGCTGGCTTCCAACCATTTCTTTCCAAAAACCCCGGGCGGTATCTACAGTTTCTACTCAAATCGAAGCGACACCAGCGCCAACCATAGCTCCAACCGGCAAGTCATTGATAAAAGCCGGCGGCGTTTTGGTATTTAAAGCATATTCCTTGGAAGTTCCAATTGGCTGGGAATCTCTCAAAGAAGGAGCACCTGCGGGAGACATAGAACTCGATAAACTAACCTTAACCAAGGATGGCTATAAAATTTCTCTCCTTCAAGCAGCAACAGGGGGAGCCCCTTGTCTTTACCCGGGAGATCCCGATGTTGAAGGCCCTTCCTCGCGGTTTACAAAGTTTATAGAGTTTACCGTTCAATCCGGAGAGCTCATGAGGAAAAGCAGTAATGACGTAAAAGGATTTACCGTTTGCGAGAAGCAGGGGGTAAATGGATACGGCGCCCCAACTTCTTTTGGCCACGTTTCAATTACGCTTCCAGCAACTACAACTCAGGCGGTACTAACCGAAATCGACGCAATCGTAGCCTCACTCAAGAAAATATAAATGACGGAAGATAAATATAAGGCGGTTTGGGTAAGCCACTCTTCAATTTCTGATTTTTTAAAATGCCCCAGAGCATATTATTTGAGGAATGTTTATAAAGACCCAAGAACGGGACACAAAATGACAGTTGTTGCTCCTCCACTTGCATTGGGGGGCGCTGTACATGAGGTTTTGGAAGCGCTGTCTGAACTTCCCGTTGATGAAAGATTCAAAGTTTCATTGGTTAAAAAATTTGAAACTCTTTGGTCCAAATATTCGGGCAAATTGGGAGGGTTTACGGATCACGAGCAGGAACAAACATATAAGGAAAGGGGAATTCAAATGTTAATTAATGTACAGGAGGATCCCGGCCCGCTTGTTAATAAGGCAGTAAAGATTAAATCATCATCAATTAATTTACCAAACTATTGGTTAAGTAGTGACGAGAATATTATTCTTTGCGGAAAAATTGACTGGCTGGAATATTTGCCGAAAAACGATTCGGTTCACATCATCGACTTTAAGACCGGGAAAAACGAGGAAAAAGAAGATTCCCTTCAACTTCCAATTTACCTTCTACTTGTAAAAAACTGTCAAAAAAGAGCCGTTGCGAAAGTGTCATATTGGTATCTTGACCAGGATAGCGGAATTGTAAAGAAAAAACTGCCCGATGAGGCGGAATCTTATGAACGAGTTTATGAAGTTGCAAAAAGAATAAAACTGGCGCGCCAACTGAATCATTTTGTATGTCCCCACAAGGGTTGCAGATATTGTCTGCCCCTGGAGAAGGTGTTAAAAGGAGAAGCGGAAAAAGTTGGAGTTTCAGACACCCGTCAGGATATTTACATCTTGTAAGGAACAACCTTTCAGGGTTGACTAATATAGCTTCTAATTCCTGAAAAATTATTTACACCTGCTTTTGGAACCAGGATATATTGCCCGTCCGCGCTTTTTCCTTCATTTAAGACATTCTCCGAAGTTAGGTGAATTTCTGATATTTTATATTCACTTGGGTTTCCAAAAACCTTAAGAAGTTCGGAGGTTTGAGTAAGAGTAATATCTGTTTTAACAATTTTTCCAAAGGTGTTAAAAGTTTCTTTTAGGTTGTCAAAGCTTCTCATTGAAATAAGTTTAGTTAAAATGGCTTTGATAATTGCAAACTGTCTTTGCGATCTCCCAAAATCACTATCTCCATGTCTGGACCTGGTAATTTTAAGTGCAGTTGCCCCGTCAATTTTTATTGGTCCTTTATCGAAGCGAAGCTCTTCATACCTGCATATAAATTGTTTTTCAAGTTCAAATCCTGAATATTTTGCATGAAGTGTGGCAATTTCTTCTCCCGATTTTCCACAGGTTTCATTTTCCAGTCCGCGAACAGGGTAAAAATTATCAGAAAAAGCTTTTGGAATATCTACCTCGATGCCTCCAAGTAAATCAATAATTTTGACAATTCCTGAAAAATCGACAGAGGCGTATTTACTTATCTTTAAGCCCGTTATGTTTTGAAGTGTTCCTTTTAGGTTTTCCACGCCAATATTGTTTACTGTGGCATTAATTTTATAATTTCCCGGAGTCCACAAATCCCGGGGAACTGAAATAAGCGTTGCCTTTTTGTCTTTTGAATTGATACTGGCAATAATAATGCTATCCGTGAGCCCACCACCTGAGTGACCGTCGCCTCCCGAACCCAAAAGAACCGTGTTAAATGATTCATCGTCCTTGATGGGTTCAATTGTTGGTTCCGGAGTTTGTATTTGTGTAAGATTTTTTAGCGGAGACTCATTTGATTTTAGTTTATTGTATAAAATTAAACCAAAATAAGCTCCCAAAAAACCAATGGCAAAAACTGAAGATAGAAATATTCCAGTATAGAGTTTGCTGCCGATAATTTTTTGCCACATGCTTGTTTCTAATTATACACATTGCTATTATGAATTATAGCAAAATATTTTAAACTTTTAGCCTTTATTGTTCTTTGCGAACTGGTTGGAGTTCTCGGATCGGTCTCTACAATTTCAGCAATTCCAACTTGGTACGCGGGACTCACGAAGCCATTTTTTAGCCCTCCAAATTATCTATTCGGACCTGTTTGGACAATTCTTTATGCTTTAATGGGAATTTCTATTTTCAGAATACTCGAACTAAAAAAGAAGAAAGTAGTGGAGGCTGCAAATCTGTTTTGGATTCAGTTATTCCTGAACGGAATTTGGACACCAATTTTCTTTGGTTCAAAACAATTTTTCTTTGCGTTCATTGTTATTGTATTTATGTGGGTGTACATTCTCAAAACTATTAGGGCTTTTGCAAAAATTGATAAATTCTCATCATATCTACTTTATCCATATTTGGCCTGGGTCAGCTTTGCCACACTTCTAAATTTCTCCATTTGGTTTTTGAATAGGTAGTCTTGTATAATTCAACATATATGGATATTGATAAGCAGAGCTTGTCACTCGGAGTGATGGAAAAGATTACTTCACTTGCCAAACGTCGTGGATTTATTTTTCAAGGAAGTGAAATTTATGGGGGATATCAGGGGTTTTGGGATTACGGACCTCTTGGGGTGGAACTTAAAAACAACATCAAGCGTGAGTGGTGGAAAAGTATGGTTTACGGCCGTGAAGATGTTGTTGGACTTGACGCTGCAATAATTATGAACCCAGAAGTTTGGGAAAAGTCGGGACATCTTAAAGCTTTTACGGATCCCATGGTGGAATGTAAAGTTTGCAACAAAAGAATAAGGGCAGACAATGATGAAGCAGTTTCCGAGCATGAAAAAACCCACAAAGGCGAAAAAAATATTTGGACAGAAGCAAAAACTTTCAATTTAATGACAGAGGTTCTTTTGGGAACCACAGAACCTAAGGAAAAATCATATCTACGAGGCGAAATTACTCAAGGAGTTTTTGTAAACTTCAAAAATGTTACTGATTCAACTCGTGTAAAAATACCTTTTGGAATTGCCCAAATTGGGAAAGCCTTCAGAAACGAAATTACTCCTGGGAATTTAACATTCCGATCCCGTGAATTTGAACAAATGGAGCTTGAGTATTTTGTGAGGCCTCAGGATAAAGAAAGCAAAGAGACATTTGAATATTGGAAAACGGAGCGGATCAAATGGTATCAAAGTTTGGGAATGAGTAAAGAAAAATTAAGATTCAAGGATCACGAACCGGAAAAACGCGCACATTATGCAAAATACGCAACCGATATTGAATATGAGGCACCATTTGGCTGGAGCGAGTTTGAAGGAATTCACCACAGAGGCGATTATGACTTGGGCAATCATGGACTCAAATATAGGGACGATCTTACAAATGAGGAGTTTACCCCCTGGGTTATTGAAACATCAGGTGGAGTTGACCGTGCCGCACTATTTTTCCTGATAGATGCCTACAAAGAGGATGATAAAAGGGTTTATCTAAAACTTGATCCAAAAATTGCACCCTACAAGGTTGCAGTCTTCCCTCTTCTTGCCAATAAACCCGAATTAACCGAAAAAGCCCGCGAAGTTTATAAAAGTCTGAAGAAAAGCTTTGTTGTTACTTGGGATGATAGGGGTAACATCGGCAAGCGCTATTTTGCCCAGGACGAAATTGGAACACCGTGGTGTGTAACTGTTGACTTTGAGACCTTGAACGATGCTTCAGTAACTGTTCGTGATAGGGATACCGGGAAACAGGAGAGAGTGGCCATTGACAAGTTGACTGAATATTTCCAAAATAAACTAGACAAATAGGAATATAAGAATATTCATATGACATTAAAAATATCATGAAAAAGTTTCTTCCACTAATTCTTCTCGGAGTTGGAATCTTAGTTCTTTTGGGAGTTGTCTTTATGCTTAAAGGTTCAAAATCGGGTACGGTTGATGAAGACGAAACCGCAAAGGAAATTCCGGTAGATCAAAGGCCGATTGTAATGCTTGTGCCGTCAGTTGATGGGCATTACCTCAAATTAATAATCGCTCAAATTAAAGTTAAGGGAACAGCCTCACTTGATTACGAGCTTCTCTACACACTCCCAGACGGTCGTACGCAGGGTGTTCCGGGTACAGTTAAGTTCACAGGCGGGGACGTTATAAAAGACCTCCTGTTGGGTTCAGAGAGCTCAGGCAAGTTCAGATATGACGAGGGAGTGACAGGAGGGACTGTAAATATAAGGTTTAGGGACAGTAAAGGAAAGCTTATAGGAAAACTTTCAACCGAATTTTCGATGCTGACGGGGGTAAAAACCTTGCAGTCAAAAGATGGAAAGTTTACATACGATCTTGGGAAAATCAATAAAGGTGTATTTTATGTAACAATGATGACTTTTGCCGAGCCCAATCCTTCTTCAGTTATAGTTTATAAAGACGGCTACGCAGTTTTCGCTTCAAAATAAGAGTTAGCTTCAATTGATATCTTTTGTTCACAGTGAAATATCACTTCCCGCCGTAATTTTCGCATTCGTCTCCTCGTACTATTCGTAAACGACTCATGCCAAAATTATTGCGGGTGCGGCCCGTGAAGTGTGAAGCTACTTCACTGGGCCTTGACAGTTGCGTGAAAGAACATAATAATGGTTAGTAATGGTGAGAAATGGTAATAACCGTTTCAAACCACATCTGCCCAGATGAATAAAAATGTTTGTTGGAACATATCTAGTGAGTATAACTTCGGGAAAAAGAACCTCGATACCTTCGGTTTTTCGTCAAAAATTGGGTCAAACAATAATTTTAGCCAAATGGTACGAGAATTGTTTGGTTCTAACGGGAACTGATTCTTGGAACGCACTTTTAGAAAGAATAACAGGAAGGCAAAAGTTGATCATTGAACCAATAAGGCAGACTGAGTATTTTATTTTTGCATCTGCTTATGAAGTCGAGGTTGATGATCAAGGAAGAATAGTTTTACCTGACAGGCTAATTTCATACGCAAGTTTGGGTGATCAGGTTTATTTCTTGGGAATTGGGGATAGGGTGGAGATTTGGAACAAAGAGCTTTGGGAAAAGAAAGAAGCTGAGGTCGCAAGGGATGCGGCAAGTTACATAGAAAGGTTAGCTAAAAATGAAAAATAGCGATTACCACGAATCAGTTTTAGTTGACGAAGTAATAGACGGTTTGCACGTTAAAAGGGAATGTAAGTATATAGACGCAACGCTTGGCAGTGCCGGGCATTCACTTGCAATTGTAAAAAAAGGAGGAATGGTTTTGGGAATTGAGGCAGATTCGGAAATGTTGAAACTTTCGAAGACCCGGTTTGAAGAAGAAAAAATTCCTAAAGCTAATTACAAATTTGTAAAGGGAAATTTCGAAAACATTGACAAGGTGACTACAGAGAACGGGTTTACGGATGTTTCAGGCATTATATTTGATCTCGGAGTGAGCAATATTCACCTGAAAGATCAAATACGCGGATTTTCTTTTGAAAATGTATCGGCTGAACTGGATATGCGGATTGATCGGGAAGGGGCGGGTGTCAAAGCCTCCGATTTACTGAATGCCCTTAGAGAGGACCAGTTAAGAGAGCTTTTTGAAGTTACCTTAAACCCCGGTGCAGCAATGTGGCTTTCAAGGAAAATTGTTAAATTTCGTGAGATAAGACCAATTGTAACAGTAGGGAATTTTATAGAAGCATGCAGGGGTTTAAAAACCGAAAAAAGGGACTTAAATCCTGCGACATTGCCATTTTTGGCACTTAGAATTGCGGTGAACTCTGAGCTAACAAATTTAAGAGATGCCTTACCAAAAGCATTTGAACTGATTAGTAGCGGTGGAAGACTATTGGTCATTAGTTTCCATTCAAAAGAGGATGGCCTTGTCAAAGAATATTTTAAGCGTCTGGTTGCGGATAGTAAGGCCATAGCAATTACTTACAAACCTTTAAAAGCCTCCGAAAATGAAGTTTTTGAAAATAGAAAGTCCAGAAGCGCAAAACTGAGAATAGTTGAGAAATCTTAAATTACAGTTATAAGCATAGCTTGAAATCAAATTATGAAATATATAAATCACAAAACAAAAGTATTAGTTTTATCAACATTTGTTATTTTTGCCTTGTCGGCGGTACTAATTACAATAGAAAGTGTATCAACAGGCGCTGAAATGGCATCCTTGGAAAAAACAAGCAATGTTCTGTTGGCTCAAAGAAGCGAACTTGAGTCCGCATATGTTAAGTCAATATCAATGGGAGACTTGCAGGAAAGAAGTGCAGAGCTTGGGTTTGTTAAACCTGAGTATTTGATTTACTTGACAGGACGGGATTCTGTTGCAAAACTTCCTTAAATATAAATGCGTGGAAAAATCTTCATAATCTCCTCTATCTTCATTTTATTATTTGTCCTTATTATTGCCAGACTTTTTTATTGGCAAGTAATCAAAGGGGCGGAGCTTTCCGAACAGGCAAACAGGCAATATAAATCATCCGAAGTTGTAACAGCCAGAAGAGGCAATATTCTGGCCGCTGATAAATCGTACCTGGCACTTAGTACAGAAGCATGGTTGGTTGTTGCAAACCCTCAAAAAATTGACCAATCTGAAAAAAGCATTGCAAATAAACTGGCACCGTTTTTTGCTGCCGACCCGGAGGATAAACAAGCGCTTTTGGATGAAACAATTAGACTTGAAGGGCTAATGTCGAAAAAAGATGCAGTTTGGGTTGCCTTAAAACAGAAAATTGAGAGTGAGACCAAAAAAAACATTGAAGCCATGGAAATTACTGGTATCACATTTGAGCAGGAAGAGGGAAGGTATTATCCGGAGGCATCCTCTTCTGCCCAGATTTTGGGGTTTGTAGGAAAAGATGAAAAAGGGGCGGATCTTGGCTATTTTGGGCTCGAAGGGTACTACAATTTAGCGCTTTCAGGAAAACCCGGATTTTTGGGACTAGAGAAAGATGCCAGAGGCACGCCGATTCTTCTTAATGGTAGCAGTCAAGTTAATCCTGTTTCCGGGGTGGATCTAATGACTTCAATCGACAAAAGGGTTCAGATACTAACAGAAAGAAAACTGGTAGAAGGTATGGAAAAATATGGCGCAAAGAGCGGGTCGGTAACAATAATGAATCCAAAAAATGGTGAAATTATTGCAATGGCCGCGCTTCCCACCTTTGACCCCAGGGAATACTGGAAGTATGGCGATACATTTTTCAAAAATACGGTTGTAAGCGACACTTTTGAACCCGGAAGCATATTTAAAGTATTGGTTATGTCTTCTGGGCTTGACGCAGACGTAGTTAAACCGGACACATTGTGCGATATATGCGCAGAACCCTTGAAGCTTGATAAGTATTTTATTAAAACCTGGAACAATGAATATAATGCGGACGCAACAATGACGGATGTTATTGTTCACTCTGACAACGTGGGTATGAGCTTTGTTGGCCAGAAGTTGGGAGCTGACAAAATGTATGAATATTTGGACAAATTTGGAATTGGGAAGCTAACTGGAATAGATTTGCAGGGGGAGGTTACGCCGTCAATGCGTAAAAAGGGTTCCTGGAATGTGGTGGACTTGGCAACAACCAGCTTTGGTCAGGGAATTGCGGTTACTCCAATTCAAATGGTTCGTGCCGTTTCCGCAATTGCAAATGGGGGAATACTAACAACTCCCCATGTTGTTAAACAAATTAAAGGTGAAGGGTGGGGTGAGTCGACAAAATTTGAGAGATCAGAAAGAGTGATAAGCACGGAGTCAGCAAAACAAATGACAGAAATGATGGTGAAAGCGGTTAATGAGGGGGAGGCCCAATGGGCAAAATCAACTGGGTTTTCTGTTGCCGGAAAAACCGGAACCGCACAAATTCCAATTGCGGGGCACTATGACCCGGAAAAAACAACCGCCAGGTTTATTGCTTTTGCTCCGGCCAAAAACCCTAAGTTTGTGATGCTTGTTACCCTTAAAGAGCCTCAATCCTCCCCTTGGGCGGCAGAAACTGCGGCACCACTTTGGTTTTCAATTGCCAACGACCTTTTCCCGTATTTTGGAATTAACCCGGAAAATTAGTAGTTAGGTATCAATACAATTGTTCCGTCAGATAATGTTATATCTGGATCTGTATCTAACTTGGGATTAACTTCAGCTATCTTTCCCCAATATTTTTCAGAACCGAAATATCTTATAGAAAGAAACCTAAGAGTTTTAACAGTTCCAGAGTTATTTACTTTGTATGAAAATTGGGGTTTAATTTCTATTTCTTTTCCAAATGGAGGATCAAAAACCATATCTTTTAGAGTTGATTTTGTGATATCTCGAATTTCCAAATGAAGATGTGGTTCAGTAGTTGCACCGCCAGAATTTCCAGACAAGGCTATCAGTTCTCCCTTTTTAATTATTTGACCCAGTTTAACACTGAACTCTGAAAGATGCGCGTAAAGTACAACAATGTTTCCATTACGAATTCCCAAAACATTCCCCATTCCTTTATGAAATTCTTTTCTTACAACTATTCCTGGGAATGATGCAAACACTTGTGTTCCAGTATTAGCTGAGAAATCCACCCCTGGATGCCTATTATCAAACAACTTGTAAAAATCCTTTTTTATTGGATCATTAGTGTTGTCTTCGCCGAACGAATGGCTGATAACAGGTTTCTTTAATGGATATTCGAAAGTTATACTGGTCATCTTTATTTGAGAATGCGCTTAATTCTCGCATTAAATTTTCAGCTTTGCAATTTTGATAGTTTCGGTCAATATCCTTTCTGTGCTTGAAGTGCTAAAATAGTCTAAAATGTGGTGGATTTGGTTTATAGCAATTGCTGGTTTTTTGTATTATTTTTTTGGACGAAACAATGACCAGCCTACAACATATAAAAACACGCTTCTCCGACCGATTAAACCTCGTCTTAATGAAAAACAGATAGATATTTCAAATATTGAATTAAGTGACGAACAAAAAAAACTTTTTGACCTTTTAGAAAAAACAAATAACAACGTTTTCGTTACAGGAAAAGCAGGTACGGGCAAGTCTGTTTTACTTCAGTATTTTAAGCAAAATTCTCAAAAGAGATTAGTAGTTTTAGCACCAACAGGTGTCGCCGCACTTAATGTCGGTGGACAAACTATACATTCATTTTTTCGAATACCACCCTCTTTTGTAGAAAAGAAAAGCCTAAGTTTGAATTATCGAGTGGCTACCGTTCTGAGGAATGTCGACACGATTGTCATTGATGAAATATCAATGGTGCGTGCTGACCTGATGGAGGCGATCGATGATTTATTAAGACAAGCTAGAGGAAATCAACTTCCTTTTGGAGGAGTACAATTGGTAATGTTTGGAGATTTGTATCAATTACCGCCTGTTGTTGGCGATCCAGAACTGCACAAATATTTCCAAGCTACATACGGTGGTTTCTACTTTTTTAACGCGGATGTATGGAAAGACTCGCAATTGGATATCTACGAATTAACACACATCTTTCGCCAGGACGATCAAGCATTCAAAGATATTCTTAACGCTTTTAGATCTGGTAAGGTTGAGCAAACCCTCCTTGACACTTTAAATATACGTTCAAAAGTTCAAATTCCCGAACAGGAGATTGTCAATTTAGTTACAACCAATCAACTTGTGTATGAAATAAATGATTATCATTTAGAAAAGCTAAACGAGAAATTACATGAATATAGAGCCTCAATTTTTGGTAATTTGGAACAGTCCGCCTTTCCTACAGAGGAAATATTACGACTTAAAAAGGGTGCTCAGGTAATGTTACTAAAAAACGACAGAGAAAAAAGATGGGTGAATGGATCGATTGGAATTGTTCAGAATCTTTTAGATGGCGAAATAAAGGTGAATATAGATGGATTTACACATACTATTCCTCAAGAAACTTGGAACAAAATTCGTTACTACTATAATCAAAACACCAAAAAAGTTGAAGAAGAAGTCGTAAGCTCCTTTACTCAATTTCCACTTAGACTTGCCTGGGCTATGACGATCCATAAAGCACAAGGAAAAACGTTGGGATCGGTAGTTGTAGATATGGGTGACGGTGCGTTTGCGCACGGACAAACATACGTGGCTTTGAGCAGGTGTAAAAGTTTAGAAGGCCTCTATTTGAAAAGAGACATTGCACAAGAGGATATAATAGTTGACCCAGCAATAGTCACTTTTATGGATAAGGCGCGAATAATTGATATAACGAAATATGATCAGAAAAATTAATAAAATTAAAAACCTAGGTATTTTCTCAGATTACCAATGGTACGCAGAGACAATGTTCGACTTCGATAGATATAATCTTTTTTATGGATTAAACGGTTCAGGAAAAACAACTTTAACAAAATTGTTTTCTATTTTAGAAAAAGGTTCTTTTCCAGAATTTCCACTATTGGAATACGAAATTGAATTTGATAAGCGGAAACTAAAAAGTGGAAGTAAATTCAATAAAAAGATTAGAGTTTTCAACCAAGACTACATTTCAAATAATATAGAAATTTTAGGACATAAAGCAAAACCCATATTTATATTAGGTGAAGAAAATAAGAAGTTGGTAGCGAAAATAATGGTAGACGAAAAATTACTGTCCGACCTCGAAGTTAAAAGCAATGAAATTGTTGACCTCGTAAAAAAAATAGCTGAAGAAAGAGGTAAAAGATTTACGGATGTTGCCAAGATTATAGGGGCCAATACGAGCGGTTCTTCAATTAGAAATTACCGAAAGCCAGACGCTGAAACAGCATTTGCTCTTATTTCAAAAAAGTCTTTATTAACTAAGCAGGAAATAACCAAAAATTTAACCGTTTTAAAACAGGAGGAGAATACTAAGATAAATGAACTTACTACCGGAAGCTGCTTAGAGGATTTGAAAGATGTTGTTAAAGAGTGCGAAAAACTTTGTTTAAAAACTGTCCAGTCCCTGATAATAAAAAGGTTTGAGAAAAATCCTGATATTTCAAGTTGGGTGGAGTTGGGACTCTCTTTGCATCTGAAACATAATTCAAAATCATGTGAATTTTGTGATCAAAACCTACCCGAGAAGCGAATTAAAAGTCTGAATAATTGTTTTAATCGTGAAGACAAAGAATTAAAGAGCTTATTGGATGATCAGATAAGTAAATTGAACGCAATTTACGTAAATTTAAATGCCGTTAACGCCGTCGACAAAGCTAATTTTTACAAAGAGTTACTAACGGAATATGTTTCTAAACTTACAACTTTTAATAAAGAGAAGGTAAATCTTTTAACGACAATATCGGGGTTGACTAAATTATTAAATGACAAAAAAAACCAAACCAGAAAGAAACTAGCAATAAAAATTGACATCAACGATAAATTTGAGAAGAGTGTAAAAGAGATTAACAGAATAACAAAAACTCATAACGACAAGAGCGCCAACTTTCAAGCACAAAGAGATGCGGCCCAGAAAGAATTAGAGAACCATTACTGGAGTGAGATTTACGATGATGTTAAAAAACTCGATAAAGATATTATTGTTTGTAATTCAACTATAAGCAAACTTGATGGCGGTGAAGGGAAATCGTTGGGAATATTAAAACTTAGGAAGTTAATTGCTGAAAACAAAGCCCTAATTTCGTCGGAACATAAGGCATGCAAGTTGCTAAATGAAACACTGGAGACATTTATTGGACGCAAAGAGATAGTGTTTGAAGTAGATTCCCAGGGTGGCTACTTAATCAAAAGAAATGGTGTATTAGCAGATAGTTTAAGTGAAGGCGAGAAGACAGCAATAGCCTTCGTCTATTTTATTGTACATTTGAAAGACCGAGACTTTAGTCTTAGCGACGGTGTTATTGTAATCGATGACCCGGTTTCCAGTCTCGATTCAAGTTCACTATTTCAGGCTTTCTCGTTTTTAAAAAATAGTGTCGAAAACGCGGGGCAGGTATTTATCTTTACCCACAATTTTGATTTTCTTAGGTTGTTGCTAAATTGGTTAAACTTTAAATATGTAAGAAATCACCCAAACAAACCATACTATATGGTAGATAACATTTTAGTTAACAATAACCGCGTTGCTGTAATAAATAGGCTAGATCCATTACTTATAAATCATGAAAGCGAATACCATTACTTGTGTAAGATGCTTTTTACACTTGAGGCAAACCCAACAATGGCAGAGGTTTATCCAATCCCAAATATTGCAAGAAAGGTATTGGAAACTTTTCTAATGTTCAGAGTGCCTAACGGAGACTCAATTCACGGAAAATTGGAGAAACTAAAATTTGATAAAAACAAAAAAGATGCTATATACAAATTTATTAATGTTGAATCACACCTCACAGGCAAAGGATTTGATCCGTCTTTGATGCCAGAGACACAGAAGAATGTTAAATATCTACTACAAATGATGAAAGAGACATTTAAAGAGCACTATGAAATACTAGAAGGTTCGATATGAAAAACACAATTAAATGTCCGTATTGTCATAAGGAATTTGAAGCAGGGGAAGCCTTAACTCATCAAATTGAGGAGCAGGTACTTACTACTTTGGAGGCGAAACACAAAACAGAACTTGAAGAAGTCAGGAGAAAAGCCGAAGAAGACGTATCAACCAGAGTTGGAAAAGATTTGGAATCTGAAAAGCAAAGGAACAAAAAGTTATCAGGTCAGGTTGACGAACTTATTGATGAGGTAAGAAAGCTTAGGGAAAAAGATGAAGACCGCGAAATTGAGATGAAACGGAAACTGATGGACGAGGAGGAAAAGATTAAAACTGAAGCTAGACGGAAAGCGGAAGATGAGCATAAACTGAAAGATTTGGAAAAAGATAAAAAAATGCACGATATCGTTGAGGCAAATGAAGAGTTAAGAAAGAAGTTAGAGCAGGGTTCCCAGCAAACTCAAGGTGAAACATTAGAGCTGGAACTTGAATCAAAGCTTAGAAGTGAATTCCCGACAGATAAAATTCTTGAGGTTAAAAAAGGTCAAAGAGGTGCTGATGTCTCACAAGAAGTTATAGATAAGCTTGGAAGAGGTTGTGGAACCATTTTATGGGAGAGCAAGAATGCGGAGTGGAGTAATGGTTGGATAAGCAAACTCAAAGAAGATCAAAGGCAAGCAAAAGCAGATTTGGCGGTGTTGGTATCTGTAAAGTTGCCGGAAGGAGTTGAAAGTTTTGCATACAGAGACGGAGTTTGGATTGTAAGCTGGAAACATTTTATTCCACTCTCATGGTCTTTGAGATATAACTTGGTCAGTTTGCACAATGAAAGACAGTCGAGCGAGGGTAAAGACGAAAAAATGAAGATTTTATACCAATATTTAACTGGAACTGAATTTAGAAACAGGGTTGAAGGAATTGTTGACGCGTTCACCAATCTGCAGGAGGAATTAGAAAAGGAAAAAAGATACTTTAATGTTAAATGGGCAAGGCAGGAAAAAGAAATACGAAAAGTGGTTGATCATACACATGGCATGTATGGGGATTTGCAGGCAGTGATCGGTAAAAGCTTGCCGGAAATTAAAACCCTGGAGCTTTCTGGCGGTGGGGAATGAAACACTAAATTATTTTCACAATATTGCGAAGTTGGTATATACTAGACAGGCATGGGAAGCTCAAACTTACTG
>ERZ1292623.1806-Hain-H51-01um-R1-1806-length-19997-cov-7_pt1 | contig 19997 bp, 26 predicted proteins | sample MGYA00564398_ERZ1292623 | MGnify/ENA primary metagenome ERZ1292623 (study PRJEB36523, sample SAMEA6512633) | groundwater metagenome | collected 2019-01-07 | study: AquaDiva: Metagenomics assemblies of 32 groundwater samples | reverse complement strand
CTTTTCAAACTATTTTTAACCATCTATTTTGGTTACGTTTCCCACTAATTACCAATATAAAAAGGGCGGAGGAAGGCATGACAAGTCATACCCTCCTCCGGCTGATGATTACACGACGACGATTTGCCCAAACACGGCATCAGATGCACCGTGCAGAATGGGCGTGTCGCGCTCAATAAAGTACCCGCCAGCAAACCGGAACCCTTCCCGAAAATAGGCGAGATATATCCGCCACATTCTGAAGACAGGTTTTTTGGAACCCGTGCGTTGGATGCATTCTGCAGGAAAGTAGGGCTGGGCAAGATAGTCCTCTGCGACATCACCAGCAACAATCTCCTGTATCATCCGGAGAAGGCGTGTCATCGTCTCTTGCCGATTGTAGGGCGCAATCGGAGACCATGATCGCATACCGTGGCAGCCCCAGTTGCCAACGGGCTTTATGGTCACACCCGTGGGAAAACGCTCTTGCACACATTCTCTTACACGAGAAGCAGATACCTCGTCCGGACGATTGAGGTACGGGTGAAAGAGGTGCAGAATATCGGATAGATATTGAGCTCTACTGATAGAGACCAAATATCCTTTGTGCCCACCACTGTGCAGGTGCCACAGAAGCGTGCGGTCGTGGAGCTGATTCAATACCCCGCCTCCAAGATAATCCTCATGCCCCGCGCGAAGCCAGAGCGGTACGGAAGAGGACACCGGAGCAGACGCAAGGGGTTGTATGGCAATGCCATAGTTTTGAAGCAACATCATAAAGTGCTCCAAATCCTCGTGCTGGTCACGCCGATATTCCAGTGTACCGTACATCAGTTTGTCAATGCCAAGGTCCGCAAGCGAAGACGCAACGGTCATGACCAACCGATCGCTCCCTGCGCGTTCCTCCAAGACCGCCGTCGTACCATACCCGGCGACATTCTGTTCGCACTCATAAATATGGACATCTTCTGCCCCGCTCAAATGAGGCATATCCAAGCGTATCAGCAGAGACGGAACACCGAAGTTTGCAAGCATCCAGTTAGGCATTCCCCCGATGCGCGCATTGTTTTCCGCAATCGCGGGGAGAACAGTACCGTTGACGTAGTGCTCAATGCGCGCCACGACATCGGGCGTCACTTCCACCACATAGTCCGTCAGCTGAAACTTCCATGCTCCCAATTGTCCATGCCACAGAGACATAGCTCTCTCCTCCTGTTCGGAATGCATATTGAGTATAGAAGGTGCTGTTCCTGCGCTTGTATAGTATGCAAGCGCAGTGCAGGAATACGCTACATCCCTGCGCTGGGCTCGATAAAAAAACTCCCGCGGATCGGGAGGTCGTATGTGTCATGATTTTTTTCGTCGCGACAGGCGTCACCTGATCCGATCGCCCGCTTGCGTATACGCGCATGACACGATACCTCGCACGACCCGGTTCGGGGTGCAGTCCGTCATACACATCATATTGTTGCGGCGAAAGGATTGCATAAAAGTATTGGTGATAATAGCGCGCGGCGGGAAAGGTGTCAAGCACCCCGCCTATTCCGATGTTACGCGCAGGACTTCTGCGATGGAGGTTACTTTTTGGGCGGCGCGGATAAAGCCCTCTTCGCGCATGGTGATCATGCCCTTTGATCGGCGAACGATTTTTCAGAGAATGATCGCATGATCGGCTTGAATACTTTTGACGCGTTGAGAATCTCAATGCCGATTACTGCTCCGTTTGCGTCCAGTTCAACGCCGACGCCGGGCGCCACTTCCACGTATTCCTCCTCCTGTCCCTTCATACCAATAAAAAATACATCGCTCTCGCGGTCGTAATGCATGACTTTTTTTTGTTTTGATTTTTTCATATTTTTTTCCATCTGCCCGATGCAATCCGATTTTGTTTCTGGTAGGGCTTGAGCGGATGGATGCTGATGAGCAGTATCTCTTTCGCCGTTTCCTCGTATATAACGGCGAATTCTCTGGACTTGCTTTTGTGGTCGGCGCTTCCTACCGCGACATATTTCCTCGTCTGCAGATCTGCATATCGGTCACGACTGGACATGCATATGTGCTTTGGCAATGCGTGAGGTATGTCTCTCAAGCCAAGCCGTAGCAACAGATGAGGCGTATACCGGATGACCTTATCCATAATAATGGGACAAAAATGGGGTGCTGTCAATCGTTCGTCACGCGCAGGACTTCTGCGATGGAGGTTACTTTTTGGGCGGCGCGGATAAAACCCTCTTCGCGCATGATTGCTAAACCAACCTTCCTCATTTCTTCTGCCATAGCATTTTATTTATATGCCCTGTTATCACGCAACATGCACGAATGGAGTATGACTTCTTTTCCATAAATATCATACCGAAATCGGAAGCGCTCTATGCGAAAGCGATATTGTCCGTCGCCTTGATTGACGCCTTCCAATTTCTTTATTTTATACCGACGAGTTACGTTGTACGGGTCAATGGAAAGCGTATTTCTCATCTTGTCTTCAAGGGAATCAAGCTCCGGATGTTGTCGCAATAAACGTCGTGCAAGCCGATCATAATGAGAAGTTGCCTTTATGAGAAAAGGGTGCGACATACAAAGCAGCGATTTTAGCGACGGATGACACTTCGGGGATGCCGCGCTGTCCGAAATTCTTCGAGCGGCCGACTCTTCCCTGCCAGATACTCTGCATTGCTTTTCCTGATGTGCTCGTGAAGTTCCGTATCCTGCAGATCCAGATAATCCTCAAATTCGTCAATATCCATGAGCCCTGCGACTGGAATGCCGTCTTTTTCAAGGATAAAATACTCTTTGTCGCGATGAACCCGCTTTATGAGCGCGCCGAGATTGATGCGCGCTTTTGTGAGAGGAACAATAGTGACCATATAGTCGGTTGATTAAGATTAATCAATCTTAATCAAGATTAACCTTTCTCATTAAAAGTGTCAAGGATGCAAAGATGCGGCCTTGGAGTTTATTCCCATATCTCCTCATAAGGCGAAAAGGTGAGATGCCATCCCTCCCATCGATATGCCGCGGCAAGTTGCGCATAATCCTCCGGTGTCGCCTCATCAGTGCGGGATTTTGCGGCAAACGCCACCTGCTGACGCTGTACGCTCAACGTTTCCAGCCGTTCAAATTCGTGTACGCCATCATCAAAAAGCATACGGTCAGGTCCTTCATCTCCAAAAAGATTCTTTGTAAGTTCCGGGGCTTTAAGTCCTTTTCGCAAATAGGCGTTCACATCGCTGGATTTGTCATCCCGCGATCTTTGCAAGACCTGTTGCTCTATATTCCGAGGATTATCTCCGAGCGCCTGTAATGCAAGACGGAGCAGAAGATTGATATCGTCATCTGGCCACAGATCAAAGCGTCGTTTGACCATGTCAGACCATTCTTGGGTCAGTATTCCTGCTTCTTTGCGCTCGTGCGTCACCGCCGCTTTATCCTTTATGCGCTCGCACCGCCACACGCCGCGCGGATCAGCCGTCACGCCTTGAAAGCCAGCCGCATGCTTTTGCATAGCATCAGAAAAATCCTCATATAATTCAAGATCCGGCGGGCTCGGAGGCATGGAAAGGAGAGGCGCTTGTCCTTGTCTGATTGCTTCTTCCTCTCCGGCGTCCAACTTCAGGAAATCCGCGATGGCATGCAACGTATGGGAATGGCCATGAATGAAGGATTCCACAGATCCTCCCCTGCAAACATCCCAGAGATGAGGAGGCACATAGCGAACGTTGTCTCCATTCATATGGTCAAGCTTGCCATCTTTTGCAGACACGCATTCAAACGTCCCGTCTTTTTTCTTAAGACCCCAGCCCGCAGTTTCGTGCGCGCTCTCAAATACATCTTTCTTGAGCGCCGCGATAAATTCCTTTTCGGTCATCCCCTCCTGTATTTCCGTGGAAAAGACCAGTTTTGCTTCAATATGAGATAAGGCAGAGGCGGCACCGACGCCAAAAACGACTTTCCCAAGACCTTCCAAAAAATTTCTTCGGGTTACTTTTTCTGAAGAACTATCGGCGGCGGGTATATCTTCACCGTGGTGTGATGCGAGAAATTTTTCCATAATCACTCACTCGTCACGCGCAGTACCTCTTCAATAGACGTTACTTTTTGGGCGGCGCGGATAAAGCCCTCTTCGCGCATGGTGATCATGCCCTCGCTCACGGCTTGTTTTTCTATCTCATCGGACGTCGCGTTTTTCATGACCAGAGCGCGGATCGTATCGGACATTTCCATGACTTCATGGATGCCGATGCGTCCCTTGTAGCCGTCGGGGGCGACCTCGGATTTTTTCGGCTTGCCCCATTCCATTTTTTCTGCGGTCGCTTTGGCTTCAATTACTTTTTCCTGCTTGAGAAATGTGAGTATGCGCTCTAAATCAGCGTCGCGCTTGAGTCCTGCGATCTCGGCCGCCGTCAGACGCGCCGCATCCTGCTCACCGTGCAGGCGGCGGATAAGGCGCTGGGACATGATGGCGGTCACCGTGGATGCGATGAGAAACGGCTCCACTTTCATGTCCAGGAGACGAGGCAGAGCGCCTGCCGCAGAGTTGGTGTGGAGCGTGGAGAGTACGAGGTGACCGGTAAGCGCGGCGTTGATCGCAAGAGACGCGGTTTCATTGTCGCGGATTTCACCAACCATGATGATGTTGGGGTCTTGCCGCAGGAGCGAACGGAGGCCGTTGGCAAAGGTCAAACCAATGTCCGGCCGCACCTGGGTCTGATTGATGCGCGGAATCCGGTATTCAATCGGATCTTCAACGGTAGAGATGTTGACCGCGGGCGTATTGAGCATTTCCAGCACGGTGTAGAGCGTCGTGGTTTTGCCCGAACCCGTGGGGCCGGTGGCGAGAATAATGCCCGTGGGACGTTTGATCGCCCGATGCACCCGTTCCAAGTTGTTCCCCCAAAAACCCAGTTCTTCAAGCGAAAATCCCTTGACCGATTCGGGCAGAAGCCGCATGACAATTTTTTCGCCGTCAAACACCGGCAGTATTGAAACACGAAACGAGATGCGATATTCCGCGGTCTCTATTTTAAACCTGCCATCCTGGGGCAGACGGTGCTCGTCAAGTTTGAGGTTGGCCATGACCTTGATGCGGGCGACCAGAGCCGGTGCAATCCGCCGTGGCAGAGTCATGGCGTCGCGTAAAATGCCGTCAATGCGGTAGCGCACGGCGACTTCTTTTTCCGCGGGTTCAATGTGAATATCGGACGCGTCCTGCAGAATCGCGTGGCGGATGAGGGTATCCACGATGCGCACCACGGGCAGGTCTTCGGCAAGTTTTTTTAGTTCTTCGGCCTCTACGGGTACGGTACCGTCACCTGATGCCCGATTCGTGTCTTCTTTGGGCAGGAGAAGTTCGTTTCCGTCTCCTTTGAATAAGTCGCCAAATTCCGCTTCAAGCGTTTTTTGGTACTGCCGCAGGGCATGCTGAATAGATTCGGGTGTCGTAAGGCGCGGCAGGATGCGCACGCCTTCTTTTTTGCGGATAAATTCAATGGTCTGCAGATCGTCGGGGTCAAGCATCGCAACTTCCAGTTCGTTGCGGTCCCGACGGTATGCCACGATATTGTTTGTCCGCGCAAGCGGCTCGGGGATCAACTGAAGCACTTCGGGGCGGATGGTCTCGCGCGACAAATCCACAAACGGAATGCCCAGGATATATGCTTCCAGGCGCTTGATTTCCTCCTCTTTTACCGAGCCCGCGTTGAGGAGCACTTCGCGCAAGGTCTTGTGCTGTTCCCGTGCCTCTGCTTCAGCGCGCTTCAACGCCGCGGGCTTTACCAGTCCCGCGTCCAGGAGAAATGCTTTGAGTTGTGATTCTTCAACTCTCATAACGGGAATGTCAAATGTCAAAATCCAAAGTTCAAATCAATGACTCAAATCCGAATGTCAAAAATCTATTTGGATTTTTGGTTTTGGATTTGATTTGACATTTGAGCTTTGACATTTGGATTTATTCTTTCAGGGTTTGCCTTATCTTCTCCACCACATCTTCCAGCTTATAATTCATCTTGACCAGATAGGTCATGGCGCCGCGATCAAGCGCTTTCTGGACATCGGCGCTACTCTCAAGATTGGACATGATAATGACGGGCACGCGGCTGGTTGCAGGATCTTTTTTCAATTCTTCCAGCACGGCAAATCCGTCCTTTTGCGGCAGTACCAAATCAAGGAGGATAATGTCCGGGACGTCTCGTTTGGCCAACGCCAGCCCGTCCTCGCCGGTGACTGCCGAGCGCACCTCAAATCCCTCTTCCGCGAGTACTGCGGTTACGGCTTTCTGCAATGCCGATTCGTCTTCAATAAAAAGTATTTTTTTCATCGCAACACAATATTTAGTTTGATAGATTAAACCTTAGAATATTTTGCGCTACTAAGTGTGGCGGGGTAGAGCACCAACCTTTTCTTTGGCGGCACACTCTTTTTCTCCATCAAAAACAGATACTCATGATGTTTTTCATCACTATTGATCCACTTATTTGTCCAGCGCATATTGCCCATTACATTCTTTTTATAGTCAATTTCAATTGCTTTTAATAACTCACCCGATTCATCGATGATATTATTTAATTCTTGCTTTGTAGCCCTTCCGCCTGAACTGTAAGACAATAAAATATAGCGAGAATTGGTCTCTTGTATCAACTTACGCAACGATTGTAGAGCAATAAACGAGCCGGTTTTATCTTTCCTAAACTCTTCAAAGACGGAACCCGCCATTTGATCTCGGCTATCGTCTCTCCGATTTGCTTTACCAAAAACAACGGGCCTGTCGTGATTGATAATTGTTGTCCAGATATGATAATACGCGGCATAGCGAACTCTGCTCGGAGGCATTTTTTCGTTGTTAGATCCGTATGGCGGATCAAGATAGACAAAATCAAATTCATTTTCCGACATTGTTTCAAAAATATCGCCGCGCAATACCTTATTTTTACCCCTGCATTCAAATCGAGCGGGTAATTTCATTACCATATCTTTATACGAACGGGGCGACCATTCTGACAGATAAGACACATAGTGTCCCAAGGTGCTGTCCACCGAATCGAGCGCATAAATTAAACTCGCGAGAACTACGCATTTATCTTCCCACTCTAAATTAAGATTCTCTATCTCGTCTCGTATCGCGTCCAGCTTGCGGGTATTTTTTGTTTGAAACGGTCGTTTCGTTCCTGTCGGTTCTGCTCCGTAATGTTGCGTATACCACCCATCGTATCCCTTCAGGCCATTGAGATGATCTATTATTTTTTGATAAAATCCCTTTGATTTATTAGAGCGCAGATAGCAGGTTGCAAACACTTCAGACCATATCGAAATATCACTTGAGGTGGTGTCATATCCCAACTGAGCAAATGCCTGCGAAACACGAGTAGAGCCGCTAAAACCATCACATACATTCCTAACATCTAAATCGCTCAAAATCTCAACAATATAAGGTAAAATTTTGAGCTTAGAGCCGACATACTTTATACCCTCTGTCGGAGGCGTTGGTAAAATACTTTTCCCGAATATATTCAATCGCCTGTCTATCATAAAGTTTTTAATCTTTCTATATCTTTTTGTAGAATATCATTTGCTATTTTGTGTCCCCGCTCAGAACTGTTTAATGCCAAGCTAAATAACCTAACGAGTGTATGATTATGAGAGTAATCTATCCAGCCGCTCGTGAGTGAATCAAAATAAGAGGCGGCGTTTTTTGTATGCGTCCAAAGACCGCGTTGTAACGCATTTGCAGATGCGCCGCCATATCTCACTTCACATATGTAATGGCTATCGGTATCAACAAACATAAAAATTGGATGCGTTCTGCCTTTTCCCGATATTACATTTTTTGAATCAATATCAAATTTTTGATTTTTCCCAATATAAACAATCCTACGAGTCGCATCTGCCGCTTTTTTATGATTAAAAATCATTATATTGCACTGCTGTTTCTTCTCGTCATAAATGAGCGGCATGACATTGATCGCGTCAAAATCAGCAAATTCTTTAGCTCCGAAAATCGCTTCTATTTTCTTTTCACCGGTAACATCTGTGCCTTGTCTTTCAAGAAATGGAAACATATTCTGATCACTGTCCGTTGAAAGCTGGAGGGGACCGTCACCGTACGCCTTGAGACTCAATGGAAACTTCTCTTTGGTAATTTCGCTGATGATCATGATGTCCTCTTCATGTTCTTTTGCGCGAAACAGATCCTTACCCACATGAATACTTTTGTAGTCATACATGAATTGGTTGATAAATTCAGCCATGCCAATCTCCGCCAAATCGCCATGCGATTTGTTGCCTATCAGCCGCATGGTAAAAATATTTGACAAGGTATTGATGACCAAATGTTGGTTCTTATCAGCCAATAACTTGAACCTCCTTTTGAAATCGTCGTAGGTCGTCATATTCTACTTTGTCTTGTTTTCCGCTACCGGTAATGTAAACCAAAACGTAGTTCCCTTGCCCTCCTTGGATATAAACCCGATCGTCCCTCCCGATGCTTCCACGATGGCCTTGGCGATATACAAGCCAATACCCGATCCGTGTGTGTCGCGCGCCTGTCCGTTCTCTCCGCGGAAAAATTTTTGAAAAATGTACGGGTGTTGCGCCGCGGGAATGCCCATGCCCTGGTCAACAATATCCCAACGCACCACCCCCTGACCCGCGGACAGCGTCACGGTCACCGTTCCCCCGTCCAGAGTATAGCGCACGGCATTGTCCAACAGGTTCTGAAGCGCCATGTCCAGTTTTTCTCGGTCTGCCTGCACTGTCGGCGCATGATCAGGCGCATGATAGGCAATCCTGACTTTGTGCGCCGTAGCATATGATTTGAAATCATCTATCAGTCCACGGGTCACGGCATCAGCATCCACGGCTTCGGATTTAAGCACGAGATGTGACGCTTCAATGCGGTTGACTTCCAGCAGAGCATTGACCAGGCGTATCATGCGGTCCGCGGTGTCGGTCAGCGTGGGCAGATGCTCGGCGATGCCTTCTGCCGTCTGCTTTCGCTCAATGAGTCCCAGCGTCATGCGAAAGATGGACAAAGGTGTGCCGAGCTGATGCGAAATAATGGAAATGAACTCGCTCTTCATGCGGTTTGCCTCCGCAACCTCATTGAATCCGCGAATAACGAGATTGCCGATGATGAAAAAAAGTCCGGCGACGAAACTTACGATGAGCGCGGCAATTTCCGGCTGGTCGGTGTAGCGACTGGCAACAATGTATGAGGCGGCCATCGCGGCGATAGTCGCAAACCCCATCATGATAAACAGAAGCGGCGGACAGTGCAGGAGCGGGATTTTCAAGGCGCGGCATTCTGCTGCGATATTGAGGCGGGAGACGAGAGACGGCATGGCGCTTACATTATAGCACACTTCCATCTGTTCAAGGCGATACGCTGGGGAAAAGTCGCGTGGCGAAAAAGGACGGGGGGGGTATGATTGGCGTATGGATCTGCTGGAACAGTATAAAAGTGACCATCCGGAAGCGTTTCGGGAAAAGCCGCGCGAGGCCATTGCGGTTGACCAACCCCTGCTCATCCGGCTTGTCATGCAATGGTCCGGCGGCATGGTGCGCGATGTGCGGCAGGCGCAGTATGTCCTGCTCGGCGTTGCGGCGGTGGCCGTCTTGGCCGCCGCGATTTTGTTTTTCAATTTTCTCCGCGGACCCCGACCGCCGTCGCCCGATAAAATCGTGCCGATTGCGGGTCCTGCGGCGGAAATGCGCCGTTGAACATATGAAAAAAGCCGGATTTACTCTTATTGAACTCTTGGTCGTCATCTCCATCATCTCGCTCTTATCCAGCGTGGTGCTGACAAGCGTCAACTCGGCGCGCGTGAAAGCGCGCGATACCCGCAGAATTGCCGATCTCGGACAGATCCGCCTGGCGCTTGAACTTTATTTTGACGCCAACGGGCAGTATCCGCAGTCGAACTGCGCATGGGATTGCAATGGATATCGTTATAGTTACGACAACAGTTGGGACGCGCTCGCCAATGATCTGCGGCCATATCTGCCGACACTCCCGCGAGACCCCCTCAATACCGGCGGATGCCCGCCGTGGAGCGACGGGTGCTACACCTACACCTACGGCAATGTCGGAAGAAACACCAATCCACCGCAGTATGACCTCACCGCCGCATTGGAAGACACGGCCAATCCATACCGATGCGGCGTAAAGAATTATCGTTTTTACTTCAACAACCGAGACGCATGGTGCGTGGCATTCGGCGGCAGTTACAGCAACCGGATATACGAAGCATCACCAAACTAGTGGCTTGACACGAGATATGTTTACGCCGTATCATATGGTTACTGACGGGTCCGTGGAAACGGACCTTTTATAAACTCAAAAGTCAAATTGCAAAAGGAAAAACGACAATTCAAAATGCAAAGAGGACAAATCGGTTTTTAGTTTTTACTTTCACTTTTGCCTTTTTCATTTTTACTTTTTCATTTGAACATCAGCGAATATGGATCTCAAATCATTTACGTCAGCCATCCAGCAGATCGCCGACGAAAAAGGCATACCGCGCGAGAAAATTCTTGAAACCATAGAGATGGCTTTGGCCGCGGCATACAAGCGCGACTACGGCAAGCGCGGACAGATCATCCGCGCGTCCATGAATCCCGATACCGGCAGTGTTGCCATGACGCAGGTGAAAATCGTCGTGGACGAGAATATGATCATGAGCGAGGAAGAGGCAAACGCGGCGCCGGAGCAGGATGTGCCGAACCCATCATCCCGCCCTGATCGCGAAGATGTCTGGCCCCGCGACACGGCGCGCGGTGACACTGCGGGACAGCCGGAGGGCGAGTGGAAAATCCGCTTTAATCCCGACAAGCATATCATGCTGGATGAAGCGCAGACGATAAAGAAAGATGCCGCGCTGGGCGATGAGTTGCTCTTTCCGCTCTCACTCCCCGCAGATGCAGAATACGGCAGGATTGCGGCACAGACCGCCAAACAAGTCATTCTCCAGCGCATCCGCGAGGCTGAACGCACCGCCGTGTTTGACGAGTATAAAGACAAAGAGGGTGAAATCATGAGCGGCCTGGTACAGCGCCTGGAAGGCCGCAATGTCTTTATTGACATCGGCAGAACCGCAGGCGTCCTGCCGCCTGAAGAGCAAGTGCCTGGCGAGCGGTACCGCATTGGCGAACGCCTCAAAGTGCTCGTCGCCCTTGTGGAAAAGAACCCCAAGGGTCCGGGCGTGTTTTTGTCGCGCTCGCATCCGCGGTTGTTGAAAAAACTGTTTGAACTGGAAGTGCCGGAAATCGCGTCGGGCGTGGTGGAGATAAAAGCCGTGGCGCGGGAGCCCGGCTTGCGCTCCAAAGTCGCCGTGGTCTCGCATGACCCCGGCGTAGATCCGGTGGGATCCATGGTGGGACAGAAAGGCATCCGCGTATCCACGGTCATTCAGGAACTCGGCGGCGAGAAAATAGACATCATTGAATGGGATGATGACCCCAAAGAACTGACCCGCAATGCCCTGTCCCCTGCCAAAGTGCAGGAGGTCATACTGGATGAGCGCCGCCGTACAGCGCGCGTGCTCGTCCCCGAAGACCAGCTCTCTCTTGCCATTGGCAAGCGCGGACAAAATGTCCGCCTCGCGGCAAAACTTACCGGATGGAAGATCGATATACGATCAGCAGATGCGCCGATCCCATCGGAAGAAGAGACATCATCGGACGATACTGAAGACGAAAAAATAGAAACAGCCGAAGCATCACCAGCAGAATAATAATTTACCAATCCTTAAGACGATATGATTCTTTTTCCCATTATCACATCGCTCATCTCCATCGTATTCGCCCTGGTGCTGATGTATTTTATCAAGCAGTATCCCGTAGGATCGGGCAAGCAGATTGAAGTATGGCTTGCCATCAAGGAAGGATCGGCCGCATATCTGAAGCGCCAGACCACGGCCGTTGCCGTGGTCGCCATCATCGCGGCACCCCTCCTCTGGATCATATTCGGCAATATGGTTGCGGTAGGATTTCTCATCGGCGCCGTGGCATCGGCGCTGACGGGGTATCTGGGCATGATGGCCGCGGTGGATACCAATGTGCGCACGACCGAAGCCGCAAAAGTCGGCCTGCCAAAAGCGTTTCGCGTGGCATTTCTGGGCGGCTCGGTCACCGGCTTCCTCGTCGTGGGTCTGGCGCTCGGTTCAGTGTCTCTTTTCTATTATATCGCCCAAAGCGTCACCCCGCTTATAGGACTCGCCCTCGGCGCTTCTTTGATTTCTGTGTTCGCCCGTCTCGGCGGAGGCATTTATACCAAAGGCGCTGACGTGGGTGCTGATTTGGTGGGCAAAGTGGAAGCAGGCATTCCCGAAGACGACCCGCGCAATCCGGCGGTCATCGCCGACAACGTAGGAGACAACGTGGGCGACTGCGCCGGTATGGCCGCCGACTTGTTTGAAACGTACGCTGTCACTGCTATTGCCGCGATGCTCCTCGGCTCACTTCTTTTTCCCGGTGACGAGACCATGACGCTCCTGCCGCTCTCTATCGGCGCTGTTGCCATCATTGCGTCCATTATTGGCACTACGGTCGTGCGCGTGAAAAAAGAGGGCGCTATCATGGGCGCTTTATATAAAGGATTGATCGTATCTTCCGTGCTTGCGGTTGCGGCGATCTGGCCTCTGTTCGCAGTATACCTCCCGCGTCCTTTGGTCAACAGTTTTTTCTTGGCATCCTTGGTTGGGATTGTGGTCACCGCGCTTATGGTCGTGGTCACCGAATACTACACCTCAAAGCGATTCCGCCCGGTAAAAGCGATTGCCCGCGCGTCCCTCACCGGCCACGGCACCAATATGATCATCGGCCTTGCGTATTCGCTTGAAGCGACCGCGCTACCCATCATCATCATTGCCGCAGGCATGTTGTTCGCGTTTGTCTCCGCAGGACTCTACGGCGTAGCACTAGCCGCCATGACCATGCTCTCTATGGCGGGCATCATTGTCGCGATTGACGCATTCGGCCCCATCACGGACAACGCTGGCGGCATTGCCGAGATGTCCGGCCTGCCCGAAAGTGTCCGCGCAATCACCGATCCCCTGGATGCCGTGGGCAACACGACAAAGGCCGTAACCAAGGGATATGCCATCGCCTCTGCAGGCCTCGCATCACTCGTGCTGTTTGCTGTCTATGTTGAGGAACTGCGTAATTTTGGCAAAGTAGTGTTTTTTGACCTCGCCGATCCGTATGTCATTGTCGGCCTCTTCATCGGCGGCATGATGCCGTATTTGTTTGGCTCTATCGCGATGCGGGCGGTGGGAAAAGCCGCGCAGGCAGTGGTGGAAGAAGTACGCAGGCAATTTCGCGATATCAAAGGCATTATGGAGGGCACTGCCAAGCCGCAGTATGACAAAGCCGTAGACATCGTGACCCGGGCCGCGATCCGCCAAATGATCGTACCCGCACTCATCCCCGTTGCTATTCCCCTGATCCTTGTCTTTACTCTCGGCGATGAAGCCGCAAAAGCGCTTGGCGGCCTGCTCATCGGATGCATTGTCACCGGCCTCTTTGTAGCAATCTCCATGACATCGGGGGGAGCCGCATGGGACAATGCCAAGAAATATATTGAAGAAGGCAACTACGGCGGCAAGAAGTCCCCCGCGCACGCGGCGGCCGTCACTGGGGACACCGTCGGCGACCCGTACAAAGACACCGCAGGCCCCGCGATAAACCCCATGATCAAAATAGCCAATATCGTCGCCCTGCTTGTTGCACGGTTTCTGTAGTAGGCCTCATAAGTACAAACAAGCGGCATCTTTCTTTCGCGCGATTTTGTGGTACACTGGCGACCATGGCCGAGCGTGAGCAAAAAATCCAGAAACTTAAAGAGTATTTTGAAAAACACGATGATGTCGCGATGGCCTTTTTATTCGGCTCGCAAGCCAAAGAACGCGTCCACAGTGGATCCGACTGGGATATCGCGGTTTATTTTACCCCGTCGAAAGTCGGCCCATTGGAATATGAGAACATAGGAGGGAAATATCCTCACGAGAACCGCCTATGGGGAGAGCTTACGGAAATTTTAGAAACGGACAGCGTGGATCTCGTCGTTTTGAACCGCGCGCCGGCAGCCATCGCAGATACCGCCATCCGCGGCATGCCGCTCACAGTCAAAGACCGAACCCTGTGGATTGAGTTTTCCCTCCGCATTTCCAGCGCGGCGATTGACTTCCGTAAAACGGCGCGTGAATACGCGGACGTGTACTGGCGCTCCATGTCCTTGACCGAAGAAGATAAGTATGCGCTTGAACGGCGCCTGGTTTTTTTGGACGTGGAGCTCCGTGTGCTCCAAGAATACCGAGGGCTTGCGTGGTCGCAATACCAGCAAGACCATCGCACTCGCCGCATTGTTGAACGTACCATTGAAAACATCATGAACGCGGTGATTAACAGTTCAAAGCTACTTCTGGCAAGCGCGAAAAAACCAGTTCCTCAGACATACAAGGAGATCGTCCGTCTTGTGGGAACATTGCCCGGATTTAACCACGCAATGACGGATCGGCTGGCATCTTGGGCTGAACTCCGCAACATTATCGCGCACGAATATCTTGATTACCGATGGGAGGAAATTGGAGAATTTTTGCGCGAGAGTGGTGCTTGCATACAACAATTCGTGGACGCCGCAAAGAAATTCATGGAGGAAGAATCGCCTAAAGATTGATGAGAGCTATGCGATTTGTCGTATCAAAGAGACCGAGGGAATATCTCAAGCAAGGAGGACCGACCGGATGTGGTCTTTACGCCATCAAGGGCATCTTGAGCGCGTACGGGAAAGACGACGGCAAAAACCTGTTCGCATACTATCCTATGGGGATTTTGCCGTTTATCACGACGCCATCGCGTTTGATACATATTCTTCGTTCATACGGTTTTGACGCGAAGTGGGGGCGGGTTCAGGAATCATCTGACACAGAAAAACTTACTGCCCTCAAGGAGATGCTTCTTCTCGATGCGCCGGTCATGCTCCATATCGGAAACGGGTACCGTAAAAATGGGATATGGAGTAAAACAAGGTGGCGAATAGTAAGTCACTGGATCACGCTCTGGGGATTTGACGACAAAACCGGCGTCTTCTACATTTACGATCCCTGCGTGCCGCGCCGGTATCACGACAAAAATATTCCTATTGGAAATACGCAACGCACATACGAACAGGTGCTCCGCGATTGTGGAGGCAGTCCGCGCTGGTGGTGGCGATACGGATATATATGCCTCATATGAGGCGGATCGTTATTGACACATCGAGAACCAAAGTATATACTCCAGGTATGCATAGCGCAGTCATTAATATCAAGACCGATCCGAAGCTCAAAAAAGATATGTGGCGGGTGGCGCAGGAGATGGGTCTTCCCGTCAGCACGATCCTCAACGCCATGATGCGCGATGTCGTGCGCGAACGGCGAGTGGTATTCTCAGCACCTCCCGCGCTCAACCGGCGGACACAACGGCTTCTGCAAGGCATTGACCGCGACATCAAGGCAGGCAAGAACGCGGACGGGCCCTTTTCTCCGAAGGAAGCGGCGGTCTATCTGGAGCATCTGTGAAAATTCTTTTTCATCGCCGTTTCACGAAACAATATCGGAAAATGCCAGTAAAAACAAAACGACATGTCCAAGAGCGCATTGCCGTTTTCGGGCAAGACCCATTCAATCCCGCACTCCGCAATCACGCGCTTGGCGGGATGTTCCGAGGATATCGGAGCATTGACATAACAGGAGATACACGCGCAATCTATAAAGCGTTGGACGAGGACGTCGTGGAATTCGCGTACATCGGCACGCATCACGAATTGTACGGAACATAGCAAAGACACCGCCAGATACTAATTGGTTATGAAGGTAATAGTACAAAAATCTGGTAGTGATCTCCTCGTGCCTCTACCGCATGCGATGACGGAAAAGTTTAAATGGCGGCACGGCAGTCGTGTTGCGATACACATAAAAGATAGCAGGATATTCATTTCTCCGCTTTCAAATAAGAAATCCTCCTGACATGGAATACACGTATACCCGCCTCCCCAAATCGGAGATTGAGATTTTCGTATCCATCCCCTTTCCGGAGTTTGAGCCGCACGTGAAGCGCGCGGCGATTTTGATTTCAGAGCAGATAGAGATTGAGGGGTTCCGCAAAGGCAAAGCCCCGTATGACGTGGTAAACCGGCGGGTGGGCGAGAGTGCTATCTACGAGCGCGCCGCAGATGTAGGCGTGCGCGCGACTTACCCGGAGATTCTGTCGCGCATGGGTACAGCCGGCGACCTATCGCCGCGCAATCCCGTCATCGGCAAGCCTGAAATTACGGTCACCAAACTTGCCTCCGGCAATCCCCTGGAATACAAAGTACGCGCCGCGATTCTTCCCGATGTCACGCTCCCCGACTACAAAGCCCTTGCCCAAAAAGTGCTACAGGACCGGAAAGAACAGACCGTGACGGATGAAGAAGTTGCGGCCGCACTGGAGTGGTTGCGCGAATCGCGCACCACGCTCGTGACGGTTGGGCGTCCGGCGGCCCGTGGCGACCGCGTGGAAGTGGATTTTGACATACGCTCGGAGGGCGTAAAAATCGCAGACGGCACATCAACCAATCATCCCTTCACCCTGGGTCAGGGCAGATTTATCCCCGGCTTTGAGTCAGCCATAGAAGGCATGAAAAAAGACGAGGAAAAAAGTTTCTCGCTGACCGTACCCGCGGATTGGCGCGATGCCTCTTTTGCAGGCAAAACGCTGGACATCACTGCTGTCCTCAAGCTTGTCCAGGAACGCCGACTCCCCGATCTCACGGACGAATTTGCCAAGGGTCTGGGTAATTTTGAAACACTTGATGCGATGAAACAAAACGTCCGCGAAGGCATCCTCACGGAGAAGCGGGAAAAAGAAACACAGCGCGTGCGGGGCGCCATCATCTCTGCCATTGCCACATCAGCGACGATAGACGTGCCTGACGTGCTTATCAATGCCGAAGTGGAAAAAATGACGGATGAACTGCGCCGCGGTGTCGCGGAAATGGGTATGCAGTGGCCTGATTATCTTCTGCACATCAAAAAGACCGAAGAAGACCTCAAAAAAGAATGGCGCAAAGAGGGCGAAAGCCGCGTGCGCACGGCATTGGTGCTCCGCGAAATCGGTACCATTGAAAAAATAGAGCCGTCTGAAGAAGAACTCGCCACCCGCGAACAGGTACTGCTCCAGAATCTCCGCACTGCCTCGTCAGCGAACCGTACCATTGACCCCTTGGAATTGCGCGAGTACGCCAGAGGTACTGCGCGCAACGAAAAAGTGTTTGACTTTCTTGAGAAAAGCGAATAAGATACTCGCGTATGTCCGTCATTACGATCCCAAAAGGGCTGAATCAAAAAGAAAAGCTTATCGCGGTACCACAAACGACCTATGAAGATTTTTTGGCTTGGCAGAAAAAGATGAAATCGGCGAGGACATTCAAACCGACTGTGGCTGACAAACGAGCGCTCGCGCGGGCGCGAACAAACTTTTCCCACGGGAATTATGTAACCATTGAACAACTCCGGCATGAGCTGGACATTGATCGTTGACGCATGGGCGAGGAAGCACTTGAAGCGCATCCCCAGAGATGACGCACGGCGGATCATTGATGCAATAGAAGAATGCGCCGTAAACCCGTATGCAGGAGATACTGAAAAGATGGAAGGAACCGAGGATACATGGAGGAGACGCATCGGCGCGTATCGCATCAAATACGAAATCCGAACCAAAGAGAAAGTGGTATATATTTTTGAGGTGGTTCACCGTACATCAAAAACGTATTGATTTTAGTCGTGAAAAGTTTTTGGAGGCAGAAAATTCAAAAATCATCTCCCAAAGATCATCTTTGTCCACAGATTTCTCCTTCGTTGTACAAGAAACCTACAAGAGCATTTCGTCCACCAGTAAAACATGACCTGTTCTAAATTACAACCTCTCGCGCTCGCCAATACTTTTGCGCTCATTGATCTTATTCTGCATCCGCTTTTTCACATCTGGGTCGCACGGTCTCCGAATTCCTACGAATGGATGATGAATCTCTTTGTCGCAGGGCTCCATCTGCAGGTAACTCCGTTTGATACCGGCCTCACGCATATTGTGCTCGGCGCGGTATTGGAAGCGTCTGCGTTTTGGATACTGGGATTTGCAGCCGCATCGCTCTATAATTTTCTCGCGAAGACGAAATAGCCTCTTGATTTATTTTGCCAAGGCGAGTATTATGTCGTTATGCATCAGACAAGCACGCTCAACCGGAGACCCGCCGCGCGGATACATGCGCAACAAGAAGTACTGCGCGATGAGAAGATATGGCGCGCATTTGCTGGCATGTGGCGCGGCAAAAAAGTTCTCAATCCGGTGCGATGGCAAAAAAAAATAAGGAAGGCGTGGACGCGTATATTGCCGTAACGCCGTATGTTCACGTTTGATACGAACATCCTCATATATCTGGCCGCAGGAGATCCCAAGGTATTAAATTTTTGGACAGAACATCGTTCGGAAATTTTTTATGTGCCGAGCATTGTCATTGCCGAATTCCTTTCCTACCCGCTTATCACGTCTGCGGCGGCGGAGAAATTCCATGATTTTATCCGGCAGACCATTATCGTCAACCTTGATTATCCCATTGCGGCACAAGCAGCACTCATACGGCGAGAGACGAAATTATCCCTCGCCGATGCCGCCGTCGCCGCATCAAGTATGATGACGCATTCTTCCCTGCTGACACGCAATATCCGAGATTTTAAAAAAGTGCCTTACCTGGATATTATTCCCCTATGACGCACCAAGCGATCAACCAATACCTCATCCCCACCGTTATAGAAAAATCGCAGTTCGGCGAACGCGCGTATGATATTTATTCGCGTCTGCTCAAAGAGCGGATCATTTTCCTCGGCGGCCCCATCGTGGACGTGAGCGCCAACGCCATCATTGCCCAGCTCTTGTTCCTGGAATCCGAGGACGAGAAAAAAGACATCCGCCTCTATATCAACTCCCCGGGCGGCTCGGTCACTGCGGGCATGGCGATTTACGACACCATGCAATATGTAAAGCCCTCGGTGGCGACGATCTGTATCGGCGTTGCGGCGTCTATGGGCGCTACGCTCCTTGCGGCGGGCGCTAAAGGCAAACGGTTTGCCCTGCCCAACAGCGAAATATTGCTCCACCAAGTGATGGGAGGCGCTGAAGGACAGGCCGTAGAGATTGAGATCGCGGCGCGCCAGATCCTGCGGGTAAAGGAAAAAATAAACAATATCCTCGCCAAGCACACCGGACAAAAGCGCGACAAGATAGAGCGCGACACGGACCGCGACTTTTGGCTCACGGCGGAAGAAGCAAAGCAGTACGGCGTGGTGGACGAAATCATCACCCGCAAGCCCGCAGGCGGGAAATAAGCGACAAAAGCGGCACAGTCGTTATTTTCTTTATATCCTAAAATTACGGCGTACGCCGTAATTTTAGGATGACGCCCCCAGAAAAACAATCTTCCGCGCAGAAATCGTGCATCAGGACAAGAGGCCGGGCAGGAGATTCTGGCCGGTCATTTCTTCGGGTTTTTCAATAGCAAGCAGGGCGAGTGCCGTAGGCGCTATATCGGTCAAAATGCCTCCAACTTCCTGTTGTGCGGCCACCAATTCCGCGTCTGAACGCGGAACGGCGCGTCTGTACTGCTCCCCTATCAGCATGAGCGGCACCGGATTAATGGAATGTGCAGTGCGGGCCTCTCCGCTCACGGCATTGCGCTTGAGTTCTATGTTGCCGTGATCCGCAGTGATGAGCATGACGCCACCCAGGGAGAGCACTGCATCGGCGAGTGTTTTGAGCGCTGTGTCCAGCGCTTCAACCGCGCGTACACCCGCCTGAAAATTACCCGTATGCCCGATCATGTCCGCGTTGGCAAAATTGGCGATTATGACATCGTAGAGTTCCATATTTCCCATTATTTTTTACGCGATTTCTTTTGCCCGCATTTCTGGTACTTCATCAGGGTGCGCCCCGGAAGCGGACGGCACCAACATGCG
>ERZ1292623.1805-Hain-H51-01um-R1-1805-length-19998-cov-7_pt1 | contig 19998 bp, 20 predicted proteins | sample MGYA00564398_ERZ1292623 | MGnify/ENA primary metagenome ERZ1292623 (study PRJEB36523, sample SAMEA6512633) | groundwater metagenome | collected 2019-01-07 | study: AquaDiva: Metagenomics assemblies of 32 groundwater samples | reverse complement strand
CCAGGCTCAACGCGCCGTCTTTCAACTGCGCCGGAAAGCGGTTAACAGCGCGAAAAGCAGACCCGCAGTTAACAGGGCAGAGGAGCTTCTTCGCGACTCGTCAGGCTCTCGTAGACTGCCGGCATTCATCCCCACGGTCCGAGGCGCGCTTGGTAACGGCGTCGTGGCTGGTGGCGATGCCGCGAAGTCTTCCGACCCCTACGCGCTCGTCAAGGCTGCATGCGAGCACTGGTACAACATCGGCTGGCCCGAGGACGAGAGGCCCGTGGCGATGTTGCTGCGGGCGCTGGAGCTACTCGACGGGTCTGTATCTGGAACGGATGCGGTCTGTACGGAGGCTGTAGGAACGCCTGGCGTTCGTGACCCGAACAATCCCTGCGACATGTTCAGCCCAGGAAAGCCCACGAACGGCGGCTGCCAAGGCGACGGCCATTACCTGTGCGCCGGGTGCATGTTGCTGGAGGTGCCGCGGTGACGCCGACGCAACGAGTGGCGCTCTGGGAGCGAGTGAACGCCTACGCCGAGACGTGCGGCGCGGACACGTCGGACGGTTCCGTGGGCGCCGACAGGCAACGCGCGGTCGTTGCGCTGGAGAGCGAGATCGAAGCCATCGAGCGCGAGGCAGAGGGCCTCTGGAAGGCAAACAACGACTCGTGGCGGATGGTCTACAACGCATGGCAGGACTGGGCGCAAGAGCTCCTGAGCGACCTTGGCCGGCAGCCGTTGCACGGCAGCCACGGAGACGAGCCTGCGCGAGAGGTTATTGCCCAGCTCGCCGGCATGGCCGCCGGTGTGCCGCGATGCCTGCGGTGCGGTTGCTTCTCTACGATCCACGAGGTGGACGACGAGGAGCTGCGCGAGTGTACCGGCTGTGAATGCACGGCATTTGAGGCGCCGCGATGAAGCCGACCATCCGCGTCGCTCAGCGCGCCTGCGAAGCCGCGAAGGCCAGGCAGGCCATCGTCGTGTGGTTCGACGAGCACGGGCAGTTTGCCGTCGCGTCCTACGGCGAGACGAAGGCCGAGTGCAGCGCCGTCAAGCCGGTATGCATCGCCATCGCCGACATGTTCGATTCTGGCTATCTGGAACCACCCGGCGACGAGCGCGAGCAATGCCAGGATGACCGGAGGCGCGGAGAGCTAGGCGGGTGGAACGAGTACGACCGGCTGCGCCTCGAACGCGATACTGCCACCTTGCGCGCCCAGGCGGCCGAGAAGCAGCTCGCGGCCATCGCCGTCCTGGTCTCGATCTACGACAACCAGGACGAGCCCGAGGGGCAGGTATCGGCCCGCCGGGCGCTTACTGCCATCGGTGAAACCATCGGCCAGCCGTGCTCAATCTGCCGCAGCCGGCACGGCTCGGAGGTGCGGCATGCGTGCGAATAGAGAGCATGGAGAACATGGGACTGAGAACGCAGGTTCGTGCAGCGGACCGAATGGGGAGCAGGAACGCACAATCCCCGATGTGATCGCGAAGGGCAAGCATAAGGGCGCCAGCGACGGCGCGTGTGTGATGGAGGCGGTGTCGTATGTAGCCGGCGAGCCGTGGAGCGACCATCCGATGTGCGCGTCGCCGCTTGCGACGCAGGTTGCTACCGCGCTCAACGACGCGATAGCCGACGACGCTCTGAGGACCGAGTTGCTTCGGCCACTCGTGCCGCTACTCGTTGGTACGCGGGATGGGCACGACATGCAACGCTCGTACATCGTGCTGGATTGGTTCGTGCGCGTGTATGTGCCGGCGTGGCTGGATCTCGTGCCAGCGCTACGAGCGCATGCGGCGCTGTTGCGCGGTCTGCCGCCGATCGATTGTGCAGCGAATTTAGGCGATGATGTACGTGCCGCATTGTCCGCTATGCACCAGGATGTCAGCGCCGCGTGGAACACGGCGCTGGACATCGCAGGAGACGACGTGAGTGACGCGAGGACACCGCCAGGGGCGGTGGCGGGAGTTGCGGCGAGCTCCATGTGGAACACTGCGGGGTCCGCCGTGCGGGCGGTCGAGATAGCCGACGAGATGGCCGCCATGCAGGTCGAGATAGCCGACGAGATGGCCGCCATGCAGGTCGACGTGAGGTCCCCCGCGGCGTTCGCTGTGTGGCTCGCGGCGTTCGCCGCCCCTGCGGGGGGTGCGTGGGCCGCGGTATCCCCGACTGTCCTCATGTTACAAGCTTCTGCGGCATCATTGCTGCGGCGTTTGTGCGAGGTTGGCCAGGGTGCATAGGACAAGACCAGACGTGGGATGTTTGGCTTGTTAGGCGGGATACCGGCCGTTGCCGCCAGTGCGCTTTGGGCTGATGGGCGATGACCGACATTGCGATCCGTGCGTTCTGCCACCCGGGCACGGCGGCTACCACGACGCTGACCGCGATACGCTGCGAGCTCTGCGCATTAGCCGATGCCGCATTGCGACTGGGCAGCGCGTCGGCGTGGTTGTGTGAGGGGTGCGCGATGGCGGCTCGTCGCGGGCGAGCTGCACTGGAAATAGCGCGAGTAGATCGCGATTCATCCAACAACCTGTCGAGGATGTATCGACTTTCGCATAAATCCGTAGCGATCAATTCATCATTCCCGTGGCGCATTGCGTGGCGAAACACGATCAAAGGTACGCGTGTGTATCGTCGATACAGACTTGCTGACGTCGCCCGCGCGCTCGGCGTATCTGCTAGTACCGTCGGCCGCTGGATCATTCAGGGCCGCCTCACCGCTATTCGTCGCCCTCGTCTAGTCCTCATTCGCCGTAGCGCTATCATACGTATGCTGCGCAATTACCCAGATATCGCCAAGCGCGTTAAGATAAGATAGCAGTGAGCGAAGAAACGGGAGAACGAGCGAGGGAAGAAGTGGTCCGCGCCCTGTAGCCGCGAACCATCGCGCCTAGATCGCGTATGCAGGATATACAGGAAATGGAACTCGCACGCTATTCATAATCACACTCCGCAAACCAGGTAAGCTATCTTACGTTTATGGGCATTCTGTGATGAGATGTAGCGATGTGTATCAATTGACGTCAGCAATGTCTAACGATTGCAGTGGGTTATAAGCATCCGAATCAATGGGGCACATTGAGATGGGATGTTTTTGACCCCCCCTGGGGGGAAAGTACTAAGAGAAAATCTCTTAATAGCCCCATCTTCTACAAGTTTGGTCACGGTGTTTCTCAACCGGTGACACGTACTCACGTACGATGGGGGTAGGCGGTTGGAATTAAGCGACCGGTGCGAGCTAATTAGCGCCCTACGGGCTTAGGACGTGCGCGCGATGGGCTTTGAGGTTGCTGGCAACTCACATGCGCGTGTGGTGGCCCTGCCTTGTTGACAACCACTCCCCAACGCGTGCCATATTTTGTCATGCGTAGTCAAGTTCCATGTGAGAGATGGACGTCTCTCTGTCTCAGTGACCATATATGACCATTGACATATGGTCACATATGGTTATCTTAGCAACTGGTGACACGCCAGCAGAAGCATCGTCAACGCCGACGTGCAGAAGGACTTTGTGGCTGGGAAGGATGTAGGGAGAAGACCGGGCAAGAATTCTACCATTGCGAAGCTCACCGTGAGGCGCAGCGGATCCGTCTTCGTCTCCAATACCACGCTCGGAACGCCGCGAGGTCCCCACTGCCCCGGGCGGTGTCCTCGGAGCAGCAGAAGCCGATTTTTGTGCCGGCCTTTACGGCGCCTGATCCAGGGGCTCAGCTAAAGCGATCTTCTTTTACGTTTACGACCACCGGGGGGCGCAAATGAGTCGCTCCCAGCGACAGTGCGAATATCGCAAATGGCGCCGTAAATCAGGCTTCTGCGGCTACGACGGCTGCAAGGAATTAACGACGTCACCGCCCCTGGCGGTGTCCTCGTATCTCTGTCAGAAGCACGCCGCCAAACAACGGGCCTATTGGGCCAATTGGTACAGGCGCAATAAACCACCGCTGCCACGGGTGTCCTCATCACTGCCCAGGGCGGTGTCCTCATGAACGGTCGTTGGCGCCAAGAGAGAGCCAATCGCGTGGTCGCCGGTGCCTGTCTCGACGCCGCCCGTAGCGTGCGCGGTCTATTTCGTAAATCAGATCACCCTGAATACAACGAAGACGCGGAAAGAACCTGGCACGAGTGTTCTGTGAGAACCCGGGCAGCTATAGAGCTCACCAAAGGCACCATGGCTGCCGAGCGCGCCAGACAGCAATCAGAGGCTCCACGTGCGTTCGGTATCGTGTTCATGACCCCCAAAATCACAAACGAGCAGGATTGGGAAAAATTCGCAAAGTCAGGCGGGAAAGTCATCGACACGACCGCCGGTCTTGCGCTCTTGGAGGAGTCAAAAAATTGCCACCCTGACCACGGAGGTGTCCTTCCAGAAGACACCGAAGAAGCCGCCACTGCCCCGGGCGGTGTCCTCGTAGATAAGAAAAAGTAAATGAGCGATACCGATACCATCGAGCCGTTGCCAAGACAGCGCGTCGCTTTGTCTTGTCCGGCATTTGAATTGATGTTTGGCGGTCAAAAAGGCGGAAGTAAAAGCTTTTTCCTTCTTCTCTGCTGGGGCGCTCTCCTCGATGCCGCCTTCAAACGTTTTGCCGAGACCCGCGTCCCGCAGAAACACGTCCGTATCGTCATTTTTCGTAAAAATCTTCGCGACCTCAAAGACATCATTGTTAAAAGTCATCGTGTCTTCAAAGCGATGGACGCCGAAGCTGACTACAACCAAAACGAAAAAACCTGGAAATTTTCCAGCGGCGCTACCGTCGAATTTGCCCACCTTGACGGGCCAGAAGACCATCGCGGATGGAACGGCCAGGAGCTGTGTGTAACTCCAGAGACATCAATACTCATGGGGGACGGGACAAGGAAATTTGCAGGTGATGTTCGAATTGGCGAAACGGTCGCTACGCTCGAGGGCCCGCGCCGGGTTCTTCGTACGCGTATTAATCCGCCTTCGTCATGCGTACGAGCACAGATTCTAGACTTCTCCGGTCATGTGATCGGTGAGCAAGTCCAGACCTCGAATCACCGAATGCTAATGCACGGCGCTTGGCTTTCATACGACGACCTTTCACGATCTCTGAAAAACGACGATAGAGCAAGGCAACAGAGTAATTCAATCGATGGGCGGCCTCTTCAATCGTCCTGGTCTCACGGAGCGCCTTCCGGACCTGACTCTCTGTCACGGGTGGCGTCTTGGTCGGCCATAGATGCGGAAACTTATTCCGCAGCGTATTCGTCGGCCAGCCGAGAAGCGTCGCGGCCTGGCGCCCACTTCGCCCTTGCAATGCTTGCGCGGCCCGAGATTCAGTCACATCGCATTTCATATGCGGCATCTTCCATTTCAGCCCGTGCTTCTTCACGGTTTCTTGCAAAATCTTCCGAGAGAATCGCCATTTTTGATGCGCCTGGCGCAGAGTTAGGCGTTTCGCTTGAGATTCCTCCAAAATCTCACGCAGGACAATTCCTTCGGGCCGGTGATTTCGGTGATATTTGCGATGATGCTCTAAGCGATCTGCACATAGTTTCAAATTTTCAAGTCGATTATCGCCACGATTTCCGTTCAAATGATGAACTTCTTCCGGCGAAGTCACATACCGCCCAATGGCCCGCTCCATTACGAGCAGATGCTGAAGTACCATGCCAATCTTGCTGGCCCTGGGATGCTCCGGGCAATACTCTGCTACGTAACCATTCGAGCACTTTATCGTATATCCATCCCTATACAGGTCAAAGGCGCGCCCTGTCGAATCATGTCTCTTCTTCATTCGCCCCATGTGTATTACTCCCAAGTGATATGGCCGAAACAGTTGCCATGACAATCGATGGCGCAAATCACTATATAACAGATAGTTTAAATCTAATCAACGCTAACTGCGGCTTGGCGGCTGACCAGGTCGAGGAACTGGCCCATGAGGTCTACGCCTTCCTGGTTGCCCAGGTCCGTACGTCTGACGAGTACTACAAACCCTATCTGCAAGTTCGTTGCACGGCTAACCCGGGCGGCCGACACGGTGATTGGGTCAAGAAACACTTCATAGACCCTCATCCGGAGGGCAACAAGGTTATCAAAACAGAAATCATCAATGCCGATGGGACAAAGCGTGTCGTAACCAAGGCATTTATCCCCTCTGCGCTCAAGGATAATCCATATCTATACGAAGATGGTCAGTATGAAGCCCGTCTGCGAGCGAGCCTTCCCGATCATTTGGTCAAAATGTATCTAGAAGGCGATTGGGATGCCGTCGAAGGCGCGTTTTTCTCGTCTCTCATACGTCCGGAGACGCTCTTTTTCGATTTCCGTGAGCAATTCCCCCACGGCATTCCCCCCACCTGGGAAATGAAATTCGGGCTCGACTGGGGCTCTACTGCTCCCGCTGCCGCAGAATTCGGAGTCAAGGATAACGACGGTCGGATTTGGCTCATCGGTGAGCACACCAAACCAGGAATCACCGGCCGCCGCTTCGGCGAATCGATGTTTCAATGGTTCAATCTGCAAAAATGGTCGGACTCACGCAAATGGAAGGTCGAAGATTCCTACGGCCTCATCGACCATCAGGCCATGGGCAAATATGGCTCAGAAGGAGCCACGGCCGCCGATGGGATTGCTTCTTGGGGCTGGAGAATTTTCCCGGCCAATAAAGACAGGTATTCAGGTATTGAACAAATCTGCGAACGGCTGCAAATCCGCGCTGATGGTTATCCTGGGATACGCATTGCGCGCGATATGTGCCCGGTTCTTTCAAGAATGCTGCAAACCATTCGGGTCAATCCTAGAGATGCAAAAGACTACGACCCGGACGATCACGCCCACACCGTCGACGCCTGCAGATTTTTGCTACAAGACTGGCCGGTTCTTGACCTTCGAACCGAAGACCCGCGCGATAAACAAGTGAGGCAATGGGAAGACTACATCAATAAGGCTCGCGCTCGCCAAAATTCCACCGAGCATAGCCATTCATATGCGGGGTACGAATGAACATCATGTCTTTAGATCGCTATTTCGGCCATGTGAATAATCGGCCAATTTTCGCTCATTCCGCTATCGATGAGCACGGAATTATCAGTGCCAAGGTATCGGTCGGGGATATCGTTTTTACGGAAACCGAAGCCCGGGAATTACTCGCCGGGAAGCTGGCGCAAGCGGTAGATGCACTTGCTTCCATAACAGAAGCCCTCCTAAGCCTTCGCAGGGGGAAGCAATAATGCTAGTTGCCGTAAAGGCTCCTAAGCCTCTCGATGAATTCGGCCATCGGGCCGAGGGCATGATTATTGATAAGGTCGACGTTACCCCGGGACAGCCTCCCCCGTTTCTCATCCCTCATTGCTGGTCATGTCGCGAGATGGTTGAGAGCTTCACTATCGACTGGATTGCTAGTCCATTCTTTCTTCCAATTCAATTTCACTGTCACGGGAAAACAGGTGGCATGAAAGTTTCGTATATTGACGTAATTCGGGCGAGCCACGAGGGCGGCGGCTTGCTCTGGGTATTTAAGGAATCCACCAATGGAAAACAACGAATTCGTAAGCCCTAGTATCACCGTAGACGAGGCCAGCCATCCTGGCGATTCCAACGGGGCACCTTCGCCCAATAAAAGCCGTGGCCCCACGCTGTCAGGCCCCTATGAATCAGCGAACATCGTAGAATTGCTGTCAGCTAAACAGCAGGAAGCCCTTGCCGACACCGTTCTTCGAGATTTCGACACTGATTACAAGAGCCGCTCGGCTAGGATGCAGAAACTCAAAGAGTTTACGGAGCTCTATGCGGCATTACTAAAACCAAAGTCGTTCCCGTTTCAGCGCGCTGCGAATGTCAATCTAAACATTCTATCGTATACGTCGCTTCAAACCCACGCGCGCCTTTACGACATGATTTGGCCAGACAATGGAAAGGTCATCCATTCATGGCCATCGAGCGTTGACGATTTTGCTCGCGCAACACTGACTGAGAAATTCGCTAATAGCTACGTTCGCAACAAAATGCCGGAGATGGCGCAGGGGCTCGATGATACCCTCGCCCAGCTCGTTATTTATGGCTCGGCCTTCCGCCGCACATACTGGGATTCGTACGAAAGGCGCGTTAGGTCAGATTGGATCCCAATCGAAGATTTCGTGGTTGCCCATGAATTCCGTTCACAGGATCCATCAATGCGGGATGTCCCGCGATACACGATGGTTTCTCATCCGACTTTCTGGGAGCTCGAAATGCACGGTCAGGAAGGCGTCTATGCCAATGTCGCCGGCATTGCCGCCGAATCCCCAGAAAACCAATCGTCAGAGATTCGCGACTTGGTCAAGAAAGTCGATGGCATCGATTCTATTTCGGATGGAACCGACGAGGACAAGCCGAGAATGGTGCTCGAGCAACATCGCTTATGGAGAGCGCCAAGCAAGCCGGGGGTACATCCTGCATTCGACGGCAAGCCTCATTACGTATGCGTCACCGTAGACAAGCAATCTCGTAAGGTCCTACGGGTCGTTTTGAGGGAAGAAGAAGATCCAGATGACGCCAAGCGTTTTGCCAAAGAAGACGCTGCTTATCAGGAATACCTGATTCTTCGGCAAGCATTTGACAGTGCAGTCGTCGAAATCAATTTTCAAATTCAAACAGCCCAGGCCATGGGCCTACCAGCCCAGCCCATGCCGATGCCAGTGTCCCCCGCTCCGGTCCTGGAGCCTGCCCCCACTCGCCAGCGCCAGGTCTGCTTTTTCACCCATTACAAAGCATTCCCATCAGAGGGTTTTTATGGTCTTGGATTCGGCGATTTCATTGGGCCAATCAATCGGGCTGCCAATACGCTCCTAAACCAGCACATCGATGGCGTGACCATGCGGAATGCACGCCCCGGATTTATTAGCCGACAAATGCGTATGCAGCGCGGCTCGATTCAAGTTCAGCCTGGCGTATTGACCGAGGTGGATGCGCCGCCGTCGGCCATTCGCGAGGGGATCGTGTGGTTAGACCCTCCTCTCAATGACCCGACGACCATGCCACTCGTCAATTTGCTCATCCAAATTTGCGACAAGTTTGCCGGCTCATCCGACATTTTGAGCGGTTCGACAAGCGGGGCAAATCGTACGGCAAAGGAGATTCAGATTCTTAATGCCCAGCTCATGAAGCAAATCAGCGTGCTGGCAAAACGCGTGCGGGAAGCGCTCCGGCATGAGTTCGACAAAATCTGGCGACTTTGGGGAACGTTCTTACCGGATGAGCCCGAAGAAATGGACGTCATTGACCCAACCTCCGGGGGCCCCGAGCGCATTCCAATTAGCCGCAAAATGTTTATTCCAGACGCACGGGTATTCCCAGCGGCAGATCCACGCATGCGCTTCGAAAAGGTCGAGGAAAGCATGCAAAAGTTTGCCATCGTCGCGCAAAATCCGATGCTCATGCAAAACCCGGCCATCATGCGGGCCGTTACCGAAGACGTTCTAAGAGCGCACGACGCCGAGCGCCTGATCGCATTTCTTCCGCCTCCCCAGGGCCCACCGGAGCCACCGCAACCTAAGCCTCACTGGGGCGAAGAGGCTGGCTGGCTTCGCGACGAAGATTCTCCGGTTCATCCGGCGGATGACGATGATCAGCACTCCCGAATGCACATGGCATTCCTGCAGTCACCGTCTGCTCAAATGATGAGCAAAACAGGGCGCGATATGGCCGAGCGTCATTTGAGATTTCATCAGGCGCAAGCGCTCGAAAAGCGCGCCCAGACCATGGGGCCTCAACCTCAACTTTTGGAAGCTCCGTCTTCCGCGCAACTAGGAGCCATGTAATTGGAACGTCCCAAGTTTCTTGATTTAGACGAAAAGACGCGCGCGACATGGCGGTCTGATCCAATTACAGGTGCCATGCTTGAATGGATTGCCTGGGAGGCAGACCGTTGCAATTACAGCGCTTCTGCACTCCTGCGCAAGGGGCAGGAAAAGCAGGCGACCGCGATCGCGGGCAAGGCCGAGGCGATGGAAGAGATATTGATGATTGTTCATCGGAAAGACCCGGAGCCGGAGCCCAAGGACGAGCCGTTCATGGATCCAGTATTTCGATTCAATCCGGAATTGGCACCAGCAAAATAGGAGGGCGATATCATGCTAGGACCGAACGATTTACCGTTTGCAGTCGCGGGAATGAGAGTCTTGATTCTTGAAAAGGCTCCCAAAGATCGCACCGAGGGAGGTCTCCACATCCCCGATGTGGCAAAAATCCGTTACTGGAGCGGCGTCCTTCTCGACGCTGGCTTGCAAGCCAGGGATATCCTTCATGATAATGGGTTCAAAATCGGCGATGAAGTCGAGTTCGGACAATATGCGGGATTAAGGGAAGTCTGGGATCGGGTCGTGGAGGGCGATCATTCTCTGCCCGATGATTCTTATTCGTGGGGACTAATCGATTCCGTCGCCGGTGTCCAAAAACGCTATAAATGCAGCAAAACAGGCGCAATCCGCGCGATGGATTCAATCATCGTGCTTAACGTCGATGACCTGATTGCCAGCGTCGAGCTTGCGGCCCGCATTCGCAACGGCGCGGCTAGATACAAACTCGGGAAAACCTCCGACGGAAAAACACAGCACTTTATTGAGAGGAGTGAATAATCATGGGCCTTATGAGCACTGCGCCCGAGGGCGCATCCGAAGATGTTTCGACAGAAGAAACAGCCGACGAAACAGAGTCGCAGCCCGCTTCGATTGCAGAAGAGGCAGCGCCTATAAAACAAGAATCTGTTCCACTGCCGGCGAAGCCGCTTAATCGTCGAGAACAGGCACGCGTCGAGCGCGAAGCGCTGGTAAAGGACGTTGATAGTCTCAAGCAAACGCTATCGCAACGAGACGAGGAATATCGCCGTCAATTATCCGAAAACCAGCAAATGATCGCTCGTCTCATGGGCGGCATGGAGGCAATGACGAGGCAGCGAGAGGCAGCTTCCCGGCCAGCATCACAGCAAGATCCCAGCGAGCTTCGACGAAAGGCACGCGAGGCCCTGGATAATAAAGATCTCGATACCTACGAGCGCCTCCGGGATGAGGCGGTTCACATCGAGGTCTCCGAAAAGGCGCAGAAGCTTATAGATTCCAAGCTTGCCGAGTTTCGCCAATCACAGCCCGAGCCCGTTCATCCGGTAATTCAAACACTAATTACCGAACACAAAAATGTCGCGCTTGCGGGTCAGCGAGGCGTCAAGGCCGTCATGGCTCGCGATTCATGGCTAGAGGGCGTATACAACATGCCGCCTGGGCCGGACCGTGTTCGTAAGGCATTCGAGCTTGCCAACCAAGACTTGGCCGGAAAAACACCGCAAGCCCAGTTTTCAACCAACGGACGGGATGCCTTGTCGGGAATTGCCGCGGGACGAGCAAATAGCGGCGGCCGACATGAACCGGCGGTGAATCTGCCTCCGGGCTGGGAAAAATGGGCGAGGGATGCCGAAATGTCCAAGGAAGAATATGCGCGCATGTATGCCGACGCTCACCCGGAGGCAATTACTGATTAGATCAAAGGGTTACAAGTTATTGACATTAATATCGCGTGTCACTTAGCCTGACAAAAGGACGTTAGTCCCCTTCGGGCGACCGAAGCGGTGAGTCCGGAACTCTAGCCCCCTTCGAGCTTTCCCCAGCTCGGTGAGGTGAAGCAGGGAAAACCGGAGCAGCATGCCTGAAGAGCAGCCGCAAACAGTCCCAGCTCGCAACAATTTCAAGAAAGAGCCGATATTCGTCAAGGCGACGATTGCCGACCAGATGGGCTCCCGTCCTGGATATCGGCGAATGTGGGTGCCCGGCGGGAAAGATCAAGAAGCCCGACGTCATCCACAGCACGTCGAAAAGTACCTGTCCGAACGATGGGTGGGAGACGCGGACATCGGTATTTGCAAGGCGGACGCGTGGACCGTTGTCGAGCGCAAGTCGGCAAAGCCAGGCCGCAAGCGAGACGACGACACGGCAGGAATTGATACCGCCCAAACTCATGGCGACTTGGTTTTAATCGAGACGCCTGAGGAAAACGCAGCGATTTTCGATAAGTATAAGGAAATGCGCGCTGACCGCCGGGCCAATGGGCTTCGGGATGGTGAGCGAGAAGTCAAGACCGCCGACAACGGTGGACAGGTGCGTTTCGAAGCACGTCTCGGCCAGGGAGCCGCAGGCGACGATCCCCATTCCGCAGTGCGGTCGGTTCTCAGTCAACAGTAGGAGTAAGACATGCCCAATACACGTCATCCTGGGTTTTATCCGGCGCAAACCAACATTGGAGGCGGATGTATTTCATACGTTCGCCGGCGGACAATTTCCAACAACACCAACGCAATTGCCTGTCAGGATTGTGTTACAGCGGATGCAAACGGCGATATTCTCGGCACGGCAACATCCAGCACCCTCGCCACCGCGGTTGATACAGTCGCCATGGGGGTTAGCTACGTCAATGCCGACAGCGTGCGCGTTGGCGCAAAGTCGTTGCCGGCATCGACGACGTTCACGGGAACGACCTTTTTCCCGGTCAACGCACCGTGGGTTTCCTGTGTTGCTGGCGTCGATAACGTGCTGTTTCGATGCAGCATCAGCGCAGCCCAGGCTCTTACCAACTTGCGCAATAACTACGACATCAACCTTCGGGCATCGGTTAACGGTTATTCGCAGCAAGATTTGCGTGGAGCCTCGGCGGCAACGACGGCGACGCTGCCGTGGCGCATGATCGAAGCCCTGGATACCGGGGAAAGCGATCCAGACATCACGGATTACCACGTTCTCGCAATGATTAACGCTGGCTTTACCGAGCCTGCTCTTACCACCACTGGCACATAATCGGAGGCTTAGAAAATGCCACTCAATACATCGCAACTCTGGGCCCCGGTCGAGCCGGTTGTTCGAAAATTCTTTGGCCTCGGCTCAAAGAGCATCAAGAAGATATACCCGCAGCTCTTTGATGTATCGAAAGGCAAGGAGCCGGTTCGGCACGCTGTCCAGATGGGCGGTCCCGGGCAATTGGTCAAAAAGACCGAGGGTGGGAACGTCACCGCCCTGACCATCAAGCAGGGTACGAATAAGACCTGGCTTTACGATCTGTATGCCGGTCGTGTTGAGTTAACCTTCGAGCTAGCTCGCGACAATAAGGTTCGCGAAATCAAGAAGGCGGCTCAGACTCTTGGCCGTAGCGTTGCGCTTACTCCTGAATATCAGGCGGGACTTTTCTTTGACCGTGCCTACAACAGCGCCTATTCGCAGTTTGCCGATGGTACGAACGAGCTTTGCGCCACCGACCACATAATCATCGGCACCAGCGCAAGCACCGGTTCGAACATGCTGGCCACGGCGGCTGCGCTGTCCGAGACGTCTTTGCAGGATGTTTATACGAACTTGCTCAGCATGCCCGGGCCGGACGGCATGATCACCGCCTGCATGCCGGAGAAATTGCTTGTTCCGGCAGCATTGGCGCTGACAGGGAAGAAGCTGACCATTGCAGGCAAGACACTTGGCTCAGCCAACAATGATCCAAAGGTTGTCGGCGACGACCTCACATTGGTGGTCAATCCATATCTTACCGACACGAATAACTGGTTCGTAATCACCGACTACATGAATGGGCTTTGGTGGGAGTGGGACATTGAATCGGATTTCATGGAAGACAACGTGATGACCAATTTGAATAAAGCATTCATCGCAATCTCGCGATTCCGCTTCGGCGCCGACGATTGGCGCGGAGTATATGGCGGCGGCGCGGTAGCGTAATCGGAGGCTTAGATGTCAACGATTCCAGGTCAAATTTTTAGTCATCCGGGTCTGATGACGGCGTACGGGACGCCGTTTCTTCCATTTGAATTCACGGGCACCGGGGGGCGCATATTTTGGGTCGGGAATCGTTCCGGCCTTCCTGTCGGCAACGGTTCAAATCCTGATTATCCATTCTCGACGATCAATACGGCACTTGCTGCTTGTACATCGGGGCGGGGCGATGTCGTGTATGTGCTTCCCGGGCATGCTGAAGATATCAGTGCTGCCGACATGTGGTCGGCATTGGTCGCCGGGACGAAGGTGATCGGACTTGGATCGGGATCTGACCGCCCGACATTCAGTTATACATTGGCGACCAGCACGATTCTCATGAATGTCGCCAATGTGCTTTTCGACAATATGATTTTCATCATGGATACGGGCACGGTAACGGCGACAGTGGCCGACGGCATTGTCGTATCGGCCTCGGGATGCACTATTCGAGGATGCAATATTCGGGCTGGCACTGACGCAAACTCGAATACGACAATTGCCGTTAGAACGACTGCCGGCGGCGATGAATTTACATTCGAAAACAATTTATGCTATCAAGTGGCGATTACTGCGGAGGGAACAACTTTCCTGCGACTGGTAGGAGCAGACCGCGCTAAAATCGTTGGGAATTACATCAAGTATGCGACGGATACGGCGGGTGTCGGCCCAGTTCAGTGCCTGACCACCGCGTCAACTGACGTTGTAATCGCGAATAACTACATCTGGAGTGCCAAGGCGGCATCTACGGCTTGTATTACTGGGGACGTTGCTGGTTGTAATGGGGCGATTCGAGATAACCGTCTTCGCAATGAGCTCAATACTTCCCTTGCCCATATTGTCATCACCGGAGCCGATTGGTCTCTATTTGAGAACTACGGCGTCAATGATGACAACGAGACAGGCACCCTCCTGGGAGTTGTATCGGCGTAAACAGACTGGCCACTCGGCACCCTGGGCTGGTGGCCGAAGGGAAAGACCGAGTGGCCACAATCGTCAGACCAATCCAATACGTCGAAGGCGATGCGATGGGAGCCTGCGATGTCTGCGGGTTCTCGTATCGATTCCCATCGGAGATGGTCTATGCCGATGACCATCTTTTCTACTGCACGCGTACGTGCTGGGATGGAAAGACAAAGCTAACCGACGAGCGCGAACGGGCCATGGCGCATCCGACCCGTGATACCGAGCAACCGCCGGTGCCAATAAAAAAGCCGGCTTGGTGGTAGACCATGGCCGTAAGCGGGTCAACAGATTTTTCGCAAAGCCGAGACGAGCTGATAAAAGATGCTCTCTCGAAGCTTGGGGCCGTAGGCCCGGATAAGACTCCATCCGGGGCACAGCTTGCTCACGCGGCTCGCGCCCTGAATCGCGTAGTTAAGTCCATTGACCCGGATGGGGATTTTCTCTGGCGCGTTGTCGAGCGTACAGCAACGACGACCAATGGCACCGGCACGTTCACGCCGGAGACTGACGTCATAGCCATTGATGAGCCGATGAATTACAAGCGCTCTGGCGAGAACGGCAGAAGCGTCATTAGGGCAATCAGTCGCGATGATTGGATGGCTCTTAGCGATCGCACCCAGACAGGCGCTCCGTCTCTTTTTTATGTTTCGGAGACACTCAGCGGATTGACCGTTTCGCTCTGGCCGGTGCCCGATGCGACAGGAGACACGGTTACCTACAACGCTGTTCTCCGCTCCCAGGATTTCGACACCGGGGCAAATACACAGGATTTCCCCCCCGAGTGGACAGGTTGCCTGATTTATGGCTTAGCCGCTGACTTGGCCCCCGATTACAAGCAGGCCGCGCTTGGCCAGCAACTTCGCGGCTGGTTTCTCGATGAGAAGAACCGATTGCTCAATGCGGGAACCGAACAGGGGAATGTAATTCTCGTGCCATTTGGCTCGATGGGAGGGTATTAGTTTGGCTAGCCCGAACGTTTACAATAGTGGGATTGGCGGGAGTGCGGGGCCGACCCTCGCCACGTCTGCCCCGATTCTGTGCTCGGGCGATATTTGGTATGTCGGCTCAGCGGCAACCGGTGCTGCCGATGCTGCTGCTCCTCGTGGCAAAGAGAGAATCCGTCCTCTCGCGACACTGGGACAGGCCATCACCAATTCTGCGGCCAATGACGTAATCGTCTTGCTCGTGAGTCACGCCGAGACGCTCACCGCTACACAAACAATCGGTAAGGCAGGCCTGACCATCATAGGTGAGAGTTCGGGAACGACGCGCCCGACGTTTACTCGCAACATTGCAGCAAACGGGCAGCTCTTCGATATCACCGCCGCGGGGGTGACGTTGCAAAATCTCTTTTTCAAGACAGCAACGACAGCAAACACTGGTGCCATGGTACGAACGAATAGCGCCTATACCCAGCTTATTGATTCATACTTCGAATGCGGAACGCTAGACGATGGACCGCAGTTCGAGACGATTACGGGGGCGAGCCAAGTTAGAATCAAGGGCACGACGTTCATTTCGACGGCTACCGCTCCGAGCGATCAGCCTGACAGCGCCATCAAAGTTACGAATGCAATAACTGACCTAGAGCTCGATACGGTGACCATCAACGGGGCGTCGTCGGGATGGGCGAACCCATATGCGTTGAACATTGCCGGCGCTGTGACCAGACTCAGGGCGACTCAGCTCAGTCTCTTGAATGATAGCGACGTCACGATCGTGACCGGCTCAGTCGGCTATGTGCAACTAGGGACCACGAGCGGCTCGGCCCGCGTGGTTTGGGCTTCGTAAGTCATGGCAACGACACTCAGCCCGATCCACGTCTTGAAAGTAGGGCTGCGAGATACGACCGGCGCAGTCGTTGCGAGCGCCAAAATCCGTTTCTATCAGCCCGGAACCACGACGACTCAGACGGTTTATTCAGATGATGCCGCCACGACCGCACTCTCACAGCCCGTGACGGCCAACGCTGCCGGGCAGGCGGACGTTTACACACTCGAAGCCGTCAGAATGGTTGCCAAAACATCTGATGAAGCAACGACAATCTACGATGGCAACGTCAATCTCGTCCGGCATGATCATGTCTATGTGACGTCGTCAGGCATCAATTCGGGCAACGAGCAAACCCTCGAAGCGACTCTTTCTGATGCAACGACCTCCCTGGGCTCTGCTTTCAAATACAAGGAGTCATCCGGGGCCACTGCCAGGAACTACATCGACTGGATGGGTCAGCTCGTTGTCTCAGTCGTTGATTTCAACGCCGACACGGCCGGGGTCACCGATGCTACGACCGCCATTCAGGCGGCATCCGACCGCGTGGAGGCCCGTGGTGGGGGATATGTCTATTTTCCTAAGGGCACCTATCGGATTTCGTCGGTTCTTACCATCGACACAGCGGGAGTGAGCTGGATAGGGGCAGGCCGTGCCATCTCTATCATCAAGAACTACTCAACGACCGGAAATTCTCTCAATGTAAATCTGGGAAGCGCCGTAGATTCGAAGCTGAGAATTTCCGACCTTTCGTTTACCTGTGACACCACGTCCAGCGGTACGGCTATCAATGCGACAAATGGCGATCGCATCGTCATGGAGCGCGTTTCCGTGGCGCTTCATCGTACAGGGATATCTGTTTCCGGGGTCAGCGATGCCAAGCTCACGGAGTGCATTGTCGAATCCACTGATGATAATTCTGCGGCCGTGGGAATCGCATTGGGAGCACGTGGGCGGGCGATTGACTGCGAGATTATCTCTGGCACGACGAACGGAACCGGTGTCAACAATGCCAGCGCGGCAGATGCAAAAGTTGTCGGGAGCTACATCAGCAAGTTCGCCACCGGCATAACTATCGGTGGAGCTGGGTCAGCGGTGTCTGATACCAGAATCGTCGACGCGACTACTGCGGTTACAGCGAGTGGCGCCCAGGCAAGCGTCAAGGCGTGTCGCATTACTGGCGCAACGACTGGCATCACGCTAAGCGGAGCAGCGGCCGTAGCTGAGAGCAATTCGATTACCGCGACGACTACCGGAATCACTCAAAGTGGGGCCGGCGCAAGCACGATTGCCAACTACATATCTAGCGCGACGACTGGTATCAACATGACGGCGGCGGATACCGGGGCAGATCGCAATCGTCTCGATACATGCACTACCGGCATTGCTACCAGCAACGTCGCCAATCTCCGCATCGTCAACAACTCGTTTACCGGGACTACGACGAACGTATCGGTTAACGCAAGCGTAACCACACATTGGGAAGCGGCCAACGATGTCATGCGCGAAACAATGCCCCGCGTGACAAAGGAAACGAATGCGAACGGCGGAGCCATTACGTTCACCCCGACGACCAATACGTCTGTATACGTCATGGAGTTTTCTGCCGCGACCGGGGTAACCATCGCAAACACTGCAACCACCACGTTGATCGATGGCCAAAAATTATTATTGGTCCTGGCGAACACCAACGGCTCGGGCAGCGCGACAGTCGCATATGGAACGCAGTACCTAGGCGGAGATACGACGGCGCTTACAAATAATCAGAATGTAACTCAGATGTTTATCTGGCGCTCTAGCACGTCAAAGTGGATATCCCAGCACACATCGAAAGTCACGGTGGGTAACACAGGCTGGTAATACATGCTCTCCCAGGTCGACATATCAGGCGGCCAGGTCTCGGGGATAGACAGCCTGTCATCCGCTGCTTCGTCGATCATCAATTGGGAGGTCGACGAAGCCGGCATCAATCGCATGCGTGCCGGACTGCTCTCCTATACCCAAACTGGCCTTGCTTCGAGCCCTGTCATTGGCGCCCAAGTTTGGGGCGATTATCTGATTTTGGTCACCGACAACCGATACATCTGGGCGATAAACAAGGGCGCGCCGACGCTCGTTCAGGCGCTTTCTACAACTACGACGTCGACCCAGCTCGAAGGGACAAAACGTCCGACATTTGCGCTCGGAACAGACTATATCTACATTGCCGGCGGTGGGCAGATTCAGCGCTGGGGACCTTCACTGGTAACTGCCGCAATACTAACAAACTCACCGCGTTGTACGCACATCGTGGCCATCGGGCAACGACTCGTAGTTAATGATCTCGACACCGCGGCTACGCGCCAGCAATTTCGCTGGAGTGCTTCGGGAGAAGGTTCATGGACTACCTGGTCTGCATCGAACGTATCCGATGCAGATGCGCGGCCGGATCCTGTCGTAGCCATTTACGAGAACATCAACGAGCTTTTGATTTTTGGGGACTCCACGCTACAGGTCTACCAGGTCGGGGCAGATCCAACCCTGCCCTTTGATCAAGTCTCTACCATCAATCTTGGCATATCCGCTCCCTACTGCGCAGCTCGGCTCGATGAGCAATTCGTAGTCCTGGATGACAAGCGTCGCTTGGTCCGCTGCGACGGCCGCACATATGAGGACTTCTCCGACGCCATCCACAACGACCTGCGTAACTTGTCGACCATTTCTGATGGCTGGGCCTATCGAGAAGAGCGCGATCAGCAGTCACTTCTAGTTTTTCGCTTCCCAACGGACGAGAGAACCTTTGTCTACGATCTAAAGGGCAAACGATGGAGTGAGCGCAAATACTACAATGCCCCAGTACAAGACGACTGGCGCGTAGGCGCCTATGCCTACTGGCCAGCCTTCAACTACCATATGGTCGGTTTGTCGAGCTCGAGCGGAGGGCTCGCCCGCCTCGATAAAGACACCAGGCAGGACCTGGCGGGTCCCCTCGTATGCGAGCGCATTACCGGCTGGCACGACTACGGAACCACGAATAGCAAGCGCTCGGGGCGTGTTCGTCTCGTCATGCGTCGAGGGACTGCTTCTCAGGGATCAACGCCTGGCTTGGTTGAGATCCGTGTCCAAGACGATGAAAGCCCATGGTCACCATGGGAACAAATCAGCGTTGGCTCTCCGGATGATTACAGCCAGGTGATCGAGCTTTTTCTTGGCGGCGTGTTTCGCCGGCGACGGTACGGAATCAGATACTCAAATACAGATTCGACGTCGATTGTAGGCATGTGGGATGAGGTAGACGACATCGAGGCCCAGGAGGAAGCGGCATGAGCTGGACCGTGCCACTGCCGCAAGATAACTGGAAAGAACGCGATACCTACGTGTTTTTGCGCGAGGTCTGGACTCGTATCAAAGCAGACACGTTTACTTGGGACCCGCCGAATTTGGCCTCCGGCGTAACCACTGACACAACCCTAACTTCGACAGATGCCTCTCAGCTAGCTGGACTACGTGCTGGCATGCCTATTTTCGTGACACCGCCATCAACCCTTAACTCTGGG
>ERZ1292623.1804-Hain-H51-01um-R1-1804-length-20004-cov-8_pt1 | contig 20004 bp, 23 predicted proteins | sample MGYA00564398_ERZ1292623 | MGnify/ENA primary metagenome ERZ1292623 (study PRJEB36523, sample SAMEA6512633) | groundwater metagenome | collected 2019-01-07 | study: AquaDiva: Metagenomics assemblies of 32 groundwater samples | reverse complement strand
CGCAGAATTACCGTGTGAAAAAGTCCAAGTAGTTCCTGTTGTGGTAACACTAGTAACTGTTCTTAAGGCACCCGAACCATGAGTATTTACCATTAGAACTAATAACTTACCAGAAGTCGGAGCAGAACCCAAAGTTATAGCTAAAGGTGACGCTGTTCCTGTAGCCGATATAAATTGAGTTCTTGTAATCGCCATATTAGCTTATTTCCATTACCCGTTGGATATTTTGACCGTTCTGTGTTGTCTGCCAACCAATACGATAAACCATAGTATGCTCCTTTTCCCGCATTTTTGTATAATTACTCATCATAAAATGATGTGTGTGTCGTCTGAAGAAAATCAATCGTAAATCTTTAACCCAGCCTTCGTGCATTTTAAATGGTATTCCGTTCACCTCGAAATGACCATCCAATAAATCTACTCCATAAGAGCTTACAAATTCCCCGTTCTCTCCGAGTTCCAATAAAACAAAACACCGGAGAGGGGAAGTTTCTTGATAAGTAATAACATCTGTATAGGCTGAACCTTTATCGGTAAGAACAGCCCTATCTTCAGGTGTTTGATGTATTTGGTGTCCATCATGAAAAGTCGCAACAAATAAATATTTTAGCGGTAAGATGCTAGTTTCCAGCATTTCACCTTGAGGTATCTCATTTTCAATATCAGGCATGGGATTGCCCCTCCTTGTTTTAGTTATATTATACTACATACGGACAATTACCTAAAGGATATTTAATACTATGTCCACAAATAGCGCAAGTTGCTATATAACAATTTTCCTTTTTTGTGTAAACAACGCTAACTAAATCTGAGGTTAAAGGATTATTGTTATCACATCTTCCGCAAAGAAGATTTTTCATGTGGACATTCCCAGTTACCTCTGCCGGTGGAGTCTCTCCCGCATAAATATCTATGGGAAGCTCTTCCAAAACCGGAATAGAGGGATCAGGCAATACTGCATCTATGATCAATGGATCAGCCATTTAATTATACCTTCCTTTCTTTACTTATTATACAACATTAGTTCTCCACTTTGTTATCATAAAGGCTCTTTATCCTTTATTTCTTACAGTTTACCATCCTGTAAGGTCAGACTATCTCTTATGCTGCTTTTAGCAACATTCGGGCATTCGTGGGGAGGTTATTGTTGGTCTCACTCCCTAGTCGTTGAGCCGTCTCCGATTCTTTCCCTCGGAGCTTGGTTGCGGATTCCCTTATCTTCTTGGAAGGGTTCCCGCAGTTAACCCGATTTTTATACGACCGAGATCGTTGATCGTATTGTAGCGTCATTGTTACATTGCTTTATATTATCGCAGAAGCTCTTTATCCTCTGCTTCTTACACTTTACCATTGTGTAAGTCTAGACTATATCTTCACCTTTCGGCGCGGGATGCTCGTGCCTCGTATTATTGTTGGTGCGCAACGAGGTAGTCGTTACACCTTCCACGGACCTTTCCACCGTGGCTCGGCTCGGTATTGTCCTATGCTGCACGGAGGAGTCCACCGAATTCTTCCCGTTTATACACGGTCAAATGTTTTTGTTTAGCCGTGTCCCCTGCGGCTGCCGAACTAGTTGTTTGTAACTGTGTTGTAAGATAGTTTGTAAAACGTGTCACAGAACCATCAACTGAAGCAGCTTTACCTGATGTTGCCGGACCCGTCGCACCAAACCATACTGTTTGACCCGATCCTATAGCTGTTACTGCTGTCATATCTACAGTTAAACTAGCATTAGCGGTAGTAGAAGGTGTTGCGTAAGCTAATCTGTTAGCATCAGCAGTCATGGTTGGTTGACCTTTTAAAGTCAAACCTGTACCAAAAGCTGTAGCAGTATGTGCCCATTTACCATTCAATAGTGTATTGAATGTGCCAGAGAATTGACCATAAATCCATTTTTCAAAACTATTATTTCCGGCGGTAATAGGGTTAGCTGTATAAGCAGTAGTAGAGTCGTCAATGTTCTTCCAGTTAGAGTTAGTAGGTGTTGTAATTGTTGGTCCTGCACCATTATCCTCTTTAAATGAAAATGTGGCTGGTATAATAACCATCCCCTTTCTTATTCAATTTTGTAATTCTCGTTAAACGATTGTCACTACGTGACACAATGTCACCCCCTTCTATCCTGACATCACTACACTAGGATTAAGTTGTAAGTTGGTAATTGCTTTTCTAAATATAGCTGGTACATCTTCGGCATTGCGTACTCCATTTATTGTTAGATTAACTGTGCCGACCATAAAACCTCCACCTTTTCCCGACGGAATTATTGTTTCGTTTTTATGAAGATAAGCTAATCCAGTATGAGGCATTATTCCACCCGCCGCGAAGGAGGGAACATTTAAAGCACCTTCGGTCATACTACCTAATAGCCGGAAGAAGGGATTATCTGGAGAAGCAAAAGGTCTGATTATCTGAAATACAGAAATACTCTGCATCCCATTTACAGCACCCGTCATAGCAGCGTTTACTTTATCATTGAATATTTGTAATATCTGTTTAGCCTTATCTCCACCTTCTTTTATTATATCCATTATAAAATCTATTGGAGTTTTAAATATACCTTCTCCCGCGAGTTTTAATATCTCAGCATTAAGATTTGGTAATATTGTTTTAGCGGCTTCATCAAAAGCGTTAGTTATCTCAGTTCCCATACTTTTAAAGAAGTCTAGAATCTTGGCGTTGCCGCCTTTTAAACCGGAAACTAATCCGGTTAAAATGGTCTTAGTTGAACCAGTAGTAGCTTCTGCCAATATCTCAAAAGGATTCATATACTCCTTACTAGCAGCACTTACACCTTGCAACTTTTCCGCTTCTTTTTTTAATGTTTCAAATTGATTCTGCATGAAGGTTATAGATTGTTCAACTCCGGATTTACCACCGCCAAATTGTTGGGCTGTTACACCAAACATTGATTGATATATCTTATTAAACTCAGTCTTATCTATTTCTGGTCCTTGAAGGTTGCTAACAACAGCTTTAACTTGCTCACGTAAAGCGTCTATCTGTGCAAATACAGCAGCTTGATTCTTTTCGGCATCAGCAAGACCTGGATTTTTTGGTCCAAGTAAACCTGCTAATGATGAAAGAACACCTCCAGTTACTCCGGCTACGGGACCCGCCATATCCCCAAGACCTTTGAATAGCTTAGTTAGCCATTGTCCGGATCCGCCTATAATAGTTTGTAACCCACCTTTTAAAGCATCTGTAAATGAACCTTTTCCAGAAAGAATACTGGATAATATATCACCAAATGCTTTTATACCGGCTTCACGCATCTCTGCAAAAGGTTTAGTAAGAGTTTCTGTTAATTTATTTCCGGTATCTTTAATCTTACCATCAATCTCTGTTAAACTATTTTTTAGTGCTGTACTTAATTCCTCGGTTAAAGTCATACCCTGTAAACTAGCTTTTAACGTTTCTTTTTGTTTTTCTAAAGCAGTTAAAGTATCTTTTAAGAATTGCTCTTCAGTAGTTTTACCTAATGACAACTTAAATTGTGCCATCCGTTCCCATAGGTTATATTCTTTATTTGCTAAGTCCTCAGCAATAGAAAATCTATGTTCTGCGTCTTGTTTATCTAACTCTAATAGTTCATTCTGCAATTTCCTAATTTCCGCTTTATTCTTCTCAATAGCTTCCATAGAGCTAAACGGAGTTACAAAACCTTCTTCCTCTCCAATAGCTAACCTATTACTTTCAACTCTAGCTTGACTGATCTGCCTTTGAATATTTTGACGTTGTAATGATTGACGTTCATTAAAAGTAGCAAACGGTGAAATAATTAATGTATTACTAATATCTTCTAATCTTTTATATAAATTTTCTAACTCTTCCACATTTTTCTTATTAGCTTCAACCTCACTCATTATTAATCTATGTTGTTTTTGTTTTGAAGCTAAAATATCATTTTGTAATCTTACAGCAATAGTTTGCTGTTCTACATTTAATTTATTTATTGCTGTCTGTCCAAATAATTTATCATATTCTTTTTGTAATACAGCTTCTCGCAGTTTTTCACCCTGCAATTCTCTACCTTGTAATTCATACGAACGAGCCTGTTCCTCCGCCAAAGCTCTAGCCAACTGTAATTGTTTTCGCATAACATCGGTTGTATTATCTCTAACACGTCCGGCTCCTAACCCTCCTCCGGCACTTGGAGCTTGTAGTCCCATCCCCTGCAATTCCACATCGCGGAGACGTTGATTCAATTTTAATTCTTCTTCAGTAGATAAGCCAGTATTAAGTTGCGGACCGTACGCTTGTTGAGCTTGACCAAAAGTGTCCATTACATTTGGTAATACCGGTAAACCTGTGAATAATTGTTTAATAGCTCCGCCCAATAAAGCGGGAACACCCGCTACCCAACCTATTCTACTTGCACCTTGTCCGCGTCCAACTTCGGATAAACCTTGCGCTTTAATTATATTTTCACCTAAACCAGAAGCTACACCTCCAATATGACCTAATGCTTTTAATGGCAAATTCATAATATCTATTAACATTCGTCCAAATGTCGCTAAATAAGGTAAGGCTTGTTGAATAGACAGCGCAACAGCTTGGAAGAAAGTAGAAACAAATTGAATACCAGCATTATTTTTTATATCATTAAATACTCCAGTAACCACATCACTGAATATCCAAAAATTCTTAATTAAACCTTTAAGATTATCTGCTATAGACAAAGCCCAATCATAAGCCGGACCTTTGCCTCGTCTGAATTGATCTGCTATTTCAAAAAGATAATCAGCTACTTTTTTTAATTCTGGACCTAATACTCCCAATATTGGTTCACCAACACCAGCCATAATTCTAAACAAAGCATCTTTAATATTGGAGGAAGCTACTTCAAAAGTTGACTCTAGTGCAGTAGTTAAGGACTTAATATTACGTGATTGTAGGTATCTATTTATAGCTTCTTCTAAACCTTTTACCGGAACATTTTTTTCAAAAGTTACCCCTAATTCCATTAACTTATTTTTGGTTAACCCTAAATTATCCCGTAATACTCTTAAAGAAGTCAATGATCCAGACATAGCCTTACCGAAAGCTGTACTCATACGGGCTGCAGCACTTTCCATTCCCTCGCCTGCGGCACGTCCTAAAACAGCCATACCTTGAACCATCTCTAAACGAACTTTAGTGGCGGTTAATCCGAACTTTTCTAAATTCATCCCAGCATCAATAACTGACTTAACATTTAATGGACTTTTCATAGCAAAATTGAAAAATTCTTCGAGTCGTTTTCGTCCTTTTTCGGCAGAACCTTCTAACGCACTAAGTTTAACTCGGAATTGTTCCATATCAGAAGCGGGTTTAATAAGTGCGTTGGATATACCTTTAATCGCCAAATTTAAACCAACAAAAACAAATATAGCGTTCTTGACTTGAAAAACTGTTCGTATTAAACCTTTTGAAAAACTATCAAAATTCATATTAAGAGCTTGTGTAGATTTTGAAGCTCTTTCAGCCGAATCTTTTAATTTTGAAATATCAGCAGAAACTTGTTTTAAGTCTCTACTACTTTGTATCGAACCATCAATCTTAATTTGTATCACTAAATCTTGATCTGCCACTATTTACCTCCAAATAATTGACCTATAACTTTCCCAATTTCAATTGCTTGGACCTTCGCTTCCAATGGATTCTCTATCTCCTGTTTCTGTCCCTGAATCATTATTAACAAGTTCAGGTTGAAGTCCCTCAGATCCAGGTTCAATAACTCGTGAGGCATCTTCCCGTACCGCCTCGCCATCTGATCCAATATCGCTCCGTTCTGAATCACGAAAGGGGCGGATTGCGTCCGCACTCTCCTTATCCCAATTATTGATTACCTCTATTGCCCGCATCAATAACTGTCTGTCTAAATCGGATAGATTACCTACCCATAAATGGGTTGGATCTTCGTCTTCTTCATAAGTAATAACAGGCTCTACCGAAGACCGACATATAATCCGTTTCATCAATTCAGACATTTTGTCAGGAGAAATAACCGAATTTTTAGTTAATGTGTCTGGTTCGTCCAAAGACATACCTAAAGGCATTGCAATAGTGGCGAACATATCAATATTACCTAAAGGTCTTATTGTAAAAAACTCACCCGGAAGGGTATCTATAATAACCTTAATAGTAGCCAGCTTCTTCCGCGCCATAAATTTCTCAGCAATACTCATAGCCGGTAGTTCAGTAGCCTTTTTATGTTGAACTTCTTTTGGTGTTTCAGCTACCTCTTGGTTTGCGATAGCTTCTAACATTTCTGGTCTTGCCATTTATAAATCACCTCTTTCTATAGTTTAACATACTTTTAAAATTACTCAAGGGGTTGAGTACCCTTTTCAGGGTACTCAGACCACCTTTTATTTGACCGCTCACAGAGGGGGTTGTAAGCAGCCAAAACTTCTTTATACACATTGATAGTTAATTCTGTTACTTCTTTCCAAGATATAACAGGGGTTGCCCCTTCCGCGAATTGAAATTTTGAAACATGATTACTTATATGTTCAACCGAACAAGGAGTTGTAAACTCCGCGTGGGGGAATATTTCTTTACAACTCCCTCGCGCAGTTAAAATTAAGGGTTTATATATACTCGCCGCCATAAGACTAACTAAACCAGGAGTTTCGTACCAACTCGGTTGACAGTACGCTTTACAGCGGTATAACCAATTCCATAATTCTTTGTGTGGCATAGCATCATAGAAATAAGTGTTTCCCCTTCTCTCCGCCGCTTCTTTACACATAGATACATACCTATCAGTTATTCCTTTATTACCTATAAATACTAAAGGTATATCTTTAGGTGTAGCGTTAATTAGTTGTAATTGATTCTTTCTAACCTCAATACGACCTACGCATAGAATATAATCTCTTACCGGAATTTTATAATCGGGGTCTAACTCTATCTTATCTACACCGTTAGGGATTACTCTATAAGGGATATTTGTGCAACTAAAATCGGAAAGAAGAACCCCATATTCTGAATAACTATTTGGTAATAGCATACTAACATAAGGTAACACTTTTTGTAAACGTGTTTTATGGTTCTTAACTGGTACATCCACATCTTGAATTAATCCAAATAAATTCTGTTCATATAAAAACAATTCACGCGGATTCCAGTAAATAGTAGATACCACTACAGGGATATTGTGGTATTTACAGTATTGAAGATATTCTTCTCGGCAACAATGAAATACGTGGAGTATGTCTATATTAACCAAGTCTTCACGTTTTTTAATATATCTTACTTCCTGCCCCAAGTTATGTAATTCCTTCATAGTAAAACCTGTTTGTGTTTCAGTCCCACCAATAGCATTTGATTCGAAATAACTAGCTATACCTATTATCATACCAATACCCTCTTTGCGTCCGCATAATAATCTATAATCTCAACTAGGTTTTGCATATAATCCTGAATCTTATCTTTAGTATCAATCACAGTTGCACCTAAAGTATGACTTAATCTACAATCTGAAGGCGCTAAAAAACATTGCTTCATTTGTTTCCCTAAATCCCCCACACTTACTTCTAACCACTTGACATTTTTATATGCAAGATCATCACCATAAGCTGGTACCATTCGTATAGGTTTTAATTGCGCCGTTTCGTGATGTATATTTGCTGGAATAAAAGGTATAGAAGTATCATAAGTAGTCATAACCGGCTTATGCTGTATTATAGCATCATATAACGGGATGTTATAACCTTCTCCGCGAAAAGGTGTTATATAACAATCTCCGCCGGCAATAAACTGCTGAATCCCCATATCATCTAAAGAACGCCAAATAACCTCAATATTAGGTTTATCTAAAGGTTTCACTTTGTCATAAATGCTAAGAATCTGGTCAATAGTTTTACCTTTATCGTTTGTTTTTACCCGCAATAGTACTTTATGTTTAGATGTAAAATTCCTATAATAAGCTTCTATTAACAAATCAAAACCTTTCCGGTAAGCAGTATTCGCATCAACTATAGTTACAAAAGTGTAGGGCTGTAAACGACTTGGTGGCACAATGTCACCAGAGAAAATAGCTGGATCAGGTAAATAAGGTAATTCTACAATTTTATACTCCTCTACGCCACCTTTAATGAACGCTTGCTTATTAGCAGGTACCAATACCATATCCATTAAATTGCAACCCTCAGCCCATTCAGGCGTTATCTTATCCCCTTCAAAACAAGTTGAACCAATTTTTAACTTTGCATGGGGAGGTTGAAAATTCTTAAATAGAGTAGGAATAGCCCACACCATACAAATAGGATCGCCTCCTATTAAAGGTTTACAATAATTTTTCGACCAATCGGGATGATCCATTTGTGGTGGTTCAGTTAGTGCAAAACTAATATCCTGGAATAACCAATCTTGGGTTAATGTTGTTAACCAATAACAGAATCTTCGTGATGCTGTCCCATAACCGCTATACGATAGAAATGGAGCATAGACCATTAAGTTATCAATCATACCAACACCCCTTTTTCCACTTCTGCAGTTATCAATTTATCCCATTCCGGGAATATTTTAGCTGAATCTAGGTTATTTTTCACGTAGTCCATTCCAGTTTTTCCTAACATATTAATAAACATTTTATCTTTCTTCCAGTCAAGATATAACTCTTCCCATTTACTTACAATATGTCCAATATCGGGTAAGAATCTAATTATATTATTCATCCTACCAATAAATGACGCTCGATTATCTATTCGTTCAAATTCGTGGGCTACAAAATCACCACAAGCGGTATGGTTACTAACTAAACTTGGAATACCACACGCCCGCGCCTCAACAGCCGGATAACCAAATCCTTCTCCAAGGGATAGCAATGTATGAACATCCATACAATTGTATATAATATTCATCAGTTCGTGCGGACAACCTAACGTAGGTTCAGGGTTAATTATTTTATTTTCAATATGTAACCGTAATGCTAAATCTTCAAGATTATGACTACCTTCATATTCCGGCGCAATAAATTGGGTAAAAGGTAGTAATAACACATCATCTTTATTCTCCACGAAAATAGAGAAAGCATGGAATAAATCTTCAAACTGTTTTCGTATCTGGTTAGTACCTACCATACCAATAATAAACTTATCTTGTGGTAAATCCATAGCTGCCCGCGCTCTATTCTTTGGAACAGGTTTCCATAAATTTGTATCTATACCATGAGGTATATAATGTAAATGGGGAATATATTTCTTCAATACATTATATGAAAAGGGCGCACAATTAACAGGTATATCCGCTTGATACGTTACATCCACCACATCCTGCATAGGTTCATCCCTGAAAGTTAAACCGTCCAAAGGAAAATACATCAGGTGCTTAAATTTTCTATTTGCGGGATGGTACAACTGATACTCAACTTTATTTTGTTCACTTGGACATGAAATAAAATCGAAGTGGGACCAATCAGCCATAGTAAATAATATATCAGGTTTTTCGATAGTTAATATATCGGGTAGAATATCCCTTCCCCATTTTGATTGCCTCATTGGTATTAAATCGTAAGGATATTCTTCTTTATTGATATATCTCGCCCAACCAGTATAACCTAGAGCTAATTGTATTATCTCATACTTTCCCGTTTCCGCTAAATAACACAGAGGCTCACAGATCGCCCTACCTAATCCTGTTTTATTAATATCACCAATAGCTACAATCTTAATTTTTTTCATACAATTCCCCCTCAAAATAAATTAAATATCTACCCACTTGTTTATAAATGAGTAGATATTTATATACTTTTTTACCATAAGTCCCCCCTCAGAAACTTTAGGTTAACCTTAAAGGTTAAATATAAACCCCTGCTTGAGCGTCATCTACTTCCACGACCAAATCGTTATAGCTTGCTGCTGAACCTTCAAACGCTTCCCATGTAATTGTCTGCTGTATTGGTCCTTCCGGGTCAGAAATATTTGCCGGGGCAGAAGTATATGTTGCAGCCGGACAAATAGCAGCCAGTCTGTAAGGATAAACAGTTGCACCTATTGCAGTAGTATGCTGAATCGAACAAGAGATAGCAAAAGTTGTCAACGATGTTCCTGGCGCTGTATCACCTACTGTACCCCAAAATCTTTCATACTCGTTTGCATTATTGAAGTATAAAGTTGCTCTACCAGTAACCTTTGCTTGCCCTAAATCCGGCTCAGTTATATAAAGTGAATCTGCAACTGTAGGTTTTTCAACAACTAAATTATTCTCTAAAGTTATTTCCCAATCTCTTACTAAGGCGTTCGCTGAACCACCTATTGAGATTGAAGAAGTCATACCATAATGAAACGGTAATTTTGTTGAATAGGTTGCAGTAGTGGTTGAAGATGAAACTTGATTCCCTTTACTAACAACACCTACTGTAGCCAAAAGTATTTCATTCGGTTGATAACTTAATACATAACGATTGATTATATTACCACCGTCTTGAAACGTTTTAGCCTGTTTATCAATCTCTACTGTGAAACTCGGTAAAGATACGGAAGCTAATTTAAACTGGTGTCTAAATGCTGCGGATGTTGATAAAGTAGTTACTGCTGATTCTGAACCTAATGCCATTCCCGTAATTAAACCAATATTATCGGGATCAACCTCGAATACTATATCTCCATCACTACGCCAACCGCCTAATACAGGCTGTGTTCTACCCCTTTTCTTCCGCACTCCGGGTCTTTGAATAAGATTCTTTTTTAAATCAATTGTTTCGCTTCTAATAGGTAAATGTAATGTAGGGGCAACTTTAGTACCCCAAACAGTTTCTTTCCCTACTCCGAGCGAAGAAAAATACGCCATTTTTTCACCAGCCATTTATTAACCCCCTTTCTTTTTGTTAGTAATTATCTCACCCTTTAAATGTGGGTGTGCATTTTTAGCCGGATTTGGTGTTAAATCATCAAACAAACCCATTAAAGCACAATATTGTGTTTTACTTACTTCTTTTGGTATATCTTTTTTAAATACCAATTTATCAGCTTGTGGAACCATAACCTCCTCTGCTGAACCTATCCATGTAACAACAAACATTTTAACACCCCCCTACATTATATCATAATACAAATTAACTAACAAAGTCAAGCGATTAAGATGTTCTTGGTTGTGTTGCTCTACAAACAAACTGTATTAATGCTGCAAAAGGCGTATCATTCCCTCTAGCAGCAACACCCACATCTACACTATAACCAGGACTTGCACCGTTATCATACACAGTACTATTAAAAGAAGTATTAGCTCGTAATACATCAATAACATCACAAGCTAGTTTTCTAACTGTTACTTCTCCGGCATCAAAATCTTGAACATAGACAAATATCTGTACTCTAATTTCTTCTTCTCGAATATTTGTAGCTCTAAATGACGAGTCAAACCCAGCAATAGAAATAATTATAGCCGGATAATCCGGTATAACATTAATCATACCTTGGTAGAATTTTTTAATCTGAGAAGCTAAACCCGCGTCGCCGGAAAGGATATTATAAATCGCTGTTAAGACTGCATCAACTTGCGCTCTAACGGACATAAGTAAATCCCCGCATTAGATGATGTAATAGTACATCTTTAAATCCTTTCACCATCTTTCTATCCACAAACACAAAAGTACGCGGAAACAAATTTTTATCTTCATTACCATATTGTAATTCGCGAGCATACCGAACGGCTGTTCCATACCTAATCTCAGCTTGCCCTTTGTTTATTAAAACATTCTGAAAACCTCCGGGTCTAAAAGATGCTTGTAAATCACCGGTTAAATATAACATCTTTCTACCCGGAAAATGTTGCTCTTTCCATACCCTATAACTCTCTTTTAAGGGAAACCAACCATATACCCTTTTTCCCTCTAAAAAGAAATTTTCCATTATAGCCGGATAAACAACATCTTTAATATACGTATTTAAAGCGGGTAAAGTATTTTCAACACGTTCAACTAATTTATTCAACGTGGTTTGAACATTATTAGTTTTTATTAAAATCTTCATTACTAGAACACCTTACCAATAGTATAACTCGGCGCAATATCGCTCCGGCTTACTATTAATTCCAGAGCTTTAGGAGTCGAATTAGCTACAGTATGGACACTATTTGCAGAATCAGCATCGGGCAATCTAAGTCTTGGACGTATAAATACTCCGTCATTAGTCCACCCCCCGCAATATTCAGATAACTTCTGCTCATACATATCCCAAAGTTGAACAAAATGGGTACTCTCCCCCGGCGCAACATTACCAGAAAATTGGGCTTTCTCTGCCATAGAAGCTACACCTAAATTACTCATAAAACTACAGATATTAAAAGCTTTAGGTGAAGTTCCAGAAGCTACCGGCGTAGTATAACCCGCTTGTTTTAAACGGGCATCTATATCCTCCTCAATCCAAACTCGATAATTAGCTAAATCAGTAGGTGTTACCGTACTGGTAGAAGTATATGTTCGGCCTTTATTAAAAGCCGTTATACCGGAATCACTTCCATAAGCAAACATATAAACCCCCTTTAGCTAATCGAATAAGCCTTTATATTCGCATAACATTTAGTGGTAGATTGAGAGATAATAACAGCAAACCCTTGGTTAGCGTTAGTAAGACCATAATCCTCAAGCATAAAAGGTGCAACATTAGCTGGCAGTTTAAATCTCCATTGTACCGTACCAATAGGTCTTTCTATCCATCCCTCCGAAGCTGTGTCAGTATTAAGCAATATTTTGCTTATTCCCCATTGTACACCGGCTACTGCCGGAAAAGAAATAGACACCCCAGAGTCGGAACCCTGGGATGATGAAAATATCGCCTTATCTTCTCGGAGGATACTATTGAGCTTTTCAGGGAACAAAATGATCCCCTCCCTTCCTCCGTTAAAATAATACTAGTGCAACCGAATCAGAAGCAACAGTATTTTTCAAATATATTGAAGTAGATGTCCAAGCTGTGCCACTATTGTAATTTACTCCGCCTAAAGAACTAGACACCGGAATAAACCCTTGTGGTGTTCTACCTAAGACGTGTGATCGACTAACTTCAGTATTCGCCCCAGCATACGTAAACTGAATAAAACTTGCATCAATATTGGTACAATCGGCACTATTAGAAACAGTACCAAACTGTACTGCTGTTGCCGCTAAATCAGCAGCAGCAATATCACCTGCAGGTATTGTAAGGGGACCAACTATCTTTGCCGCTCGTCTAAATTTATCAATACCGAACATTTAGTTTCACCCCCCTTATGCCACTGCTGCTTTAATAAGATAACCTGCATCTGCAGCAACTACTTTAGCATCTATTAAATCAGCTACCTGTATTACGTTTCCACCTTTATCATTATCATACCATTTTTCCACTTTTCTGTAATCCTGTTGGCGGAAGATACGACCGGCGGTAATTATCTTTTGACTCTGTGCTGGGTTAACTATGTAGATACCAACATCTTTACCCCAAACATAAGCCATAACATCAGTTTGACCTTCTACCGCAGTATTTTCGATAGCTGTTCCTACATACAACTGTTCTACATCAAAAAGGTTTGCTAAGATTGCTTCGGTAGGTACGGCGGTTGTGGTGTATTTGAGTCTATCAAGAATATCAGGATGTGTTTTAAGTTTTTGGAATACTTGATCACCCATTACTATTACATTAGGTTTTCTTCCGGTTTTAGAAATAACTGTATGAATACCGGTTGTAACATTGGTAAGAGGATCAGAGTTTGCTAAGTCGCTCCATTGATTAGTACCGGAAAGGGTGACATTATTAGTAAAGTTGGTTGTAGAGAACGCGGCGGCGGCTACTAATTTTTCGAGTCTTAACATAATTAAATCCGTAAGGGCTTCGGCTGTATCTGCTTCTGGATCCAGTCCATCGGCTGCAGCTTGTGTGCGATTAGAGATAAAATCTTTTAATGCGTGTTCTACACAACTGTATGCACCAGTTGAGAGTCCAACGGAATTAACAAAGTTAGCTTCTCCGTTTAAAGCTCTTTCGGTATTAGGTAAGCGAAAGTGATTCTTTCCGAAAATAAAGTATTTATCACTTTCTTTTACAACCCTCATTACCGGAAATACATTCTCTGCGATATAGGATTGATTCTTATACCGGATTGATAGATTAGTTAAAATTTGATCGACATGAACATCAGCTTTTGTTAACATATCCTATTATCACTCCTTTCTTATGGTCTTGTGCCCATTATGGGTTTGTATTCGACTATATCATTTACTACACCAGCAGCTAAACAAATACCAAACACTTGCTTGTCTTCAGTGGTTGTAGCTACTCCCTTACTAGCGGAATCTGCGGTTAAATAATCACCAGCAGCTACAGTACCACCAGCTATTACTAATCCTGTGCCATCAAGAGGTATATCTGCTCCCTCTCCAGAAGCAGGTTTGTTTTGGATAACGCCTACCAGTAAATCGGTATCGGCTGTTGCTAACAAACATCCTCCAGCAGCAGCACCAAACTTCACTACTAAATACTGTTTTGCTGAGTAGTCCGCTTCAGCTTTAAGTGTTTTGTGTGTTCCTAAAACAAATTGACTCATTTTTTATACCTCCTCCTTGTAAGACTTGAATAATTCAGGTTTTGCTTTATTAACAAAAATCATAGCATCTTTATAAGATAATTTTTGAGCAGCCATTACAGCGTTTACTTCTGTGCTGTAAAGCTCTGTTGCGGATAACCCCTTAGCTTCTTCAGCTTTCCCTTTTTCCTCGAAGTTTACTATTTGCGGCATTGCAGCCATAAACTTCAAGAATCCTTCAGGGTCTTTAAGAGCATATTCACTTGCCCAATTATCTCTTATTGCCGGAGTTATCTTGCCCTCTGAAAGTGCTTGACGAATTACTTCATCCCGCCCTTTTTCCTTTAACTGCTTCTCCATTAAATCTGTGCGTTTTGTTTGTTCCGCAAGCAGATTTTCAGCAGCGATTCTCTTGGATTCTTCTAATGCTAATTTAGAAGAAAGCTCCCCAAGTTGCTGCTTGATTTCTTCTTGAAGATCAACTGTTTTCACATCTTCACTCATACTTGTAACCTCCTTTGTTTTTTCTTCTAAATTGGTTATCTTGGCTAATGATTTCTCATTATCAAGTATAACTTCAGATAAACTAATAGGCTCCATGTTCTTAACAAATGGATAGTTTGTTAATGCTACACCACTTAATGTTGGACCGTATTCCTCTCCGGTTTCACAATTTAGGTGATTATCACGCAATTCACAAGAAATGTATTTATACAATCCTTGTTGAATAGCTTCTAATCCCAACGGTGTCCATTCTGGTATAGCGTAGAGCTTACTGCCTTTATGAACTAAACCTTTAACCCAACCCGGAGCGGGTCCGCCGTTATGATCGAAATTGAAAGGTATTTCTCCACCGATAACCTCAGCATCAAAATTTTTACAAACAGTTTCCATATATTTTTTATCAAATTTTATCTTACCATAGTGAGGATGATCCCATTCCCCATAACGTAAAATTTGAATAGGTTTAGACTCTTCCGCACCACTAGATAACTCCATTAGAAATGTATGAGTTTTTTTCACTTCATTATATACTACATAATCTTGTCGGTCTGTTCCCATTGTACCCCCCTTATAAAAAATAAAATGTCGCCGGAGCGACATTTACTTTAGAACAGTCTTATCCTATCTTAATCGTATCATATAATCCAAAACTATGTCAAGAGGTTTTATATTTTTTAGCCAAAGAAGTTATAATAATATTATTAAATTTTTGTATATGGCTCAATTCATCGGGTTTAACTGTAACCTCCAACTTGTAACAAACCGGTTTATCATCCTCAATTATCTCTTGAACCTTAAAGAATTTAAAACCCATTATTAGCATAGCCTTCCTTAAAGATTCTATATTAATCACTCCCCTTCTTTTTCTTTAGCTTTATCTTTTGGTTTTTCTTCTTCTTTTGGCTCATCCTGTTTCTCAGGTAAACCCAACATTTTTCTTAGGTATATTTCAGTCGGTTCATCCGCCGTTACAAACCCTTGCGGACTCAACATTGATAATACACTGGCTAAACCTTTTCGATCAATATCAGCTAACCGCCCAACCTGAAGTTTCGGGTAATCGTCAGTAACGAAATTGTAATCAACTAACTCCTTTATTACATACATATTTAAAGTTTCAGAAATATTCTTTGCGATAGCTTGAATCGCTAAAAGAAAGAAATCAGTTTTATCCTGAGATAAAGCGTAACCTCCGCCGCGCCCTTCTATTCCGAGTAATAAAAATTCAGCTAAAATACTCATAGCCATTTTAGCATCATGGTGTCGAATAACCTGTTGTGTAACACCTCTCTGAAGTTTACCTTCCTCTATGCGGAATTTCATGTGAGGTGTTGTCACTACGCCGGATCTTTCATGTGTCCGTATTAATTCCACTATATTCCGCGCATAAAGAAGATCGTCGTCGCTATGCTCATCGTCTAATTCTACTACAGGTACACCAGCAGCCATTCTTTCTACACCGATAGCTTCAATAGCATACATTTTATCTTTAAAAAACCAATGCTTGTAACTCGGACGAAGTATTGTTTGACCTTGGAAATTAGAACCTTCTTGTTCATTAATAAATACAACCAGTTTTTCCACAGGTATATCTACATTAACATATCTATCACCAGTAGCTACTAACTGCTGCACACCAGACAACCCTCCGGCTGTATCTTGGTACCATTTATATATAGTACTACTTGCACGATAAGCCAGCTTCTTCAGTTTGACCATAGACGGTAAAAACTTTTTCCGCCCATAAACAGTATCGTTAAAATCTTCTATTTTCCATACTTTTTCAAATACCTGAAACCCATATACTAAATACAACAATATCTCCACTAACAATTTATCCCAGGTATGTGACATTGCACCAACTTTAGTTACACCTAAACAATGATCTACAAAAGCGGCAATTAATTTATCTTTATTACTGGTGGAAGCTGGCTCAACTACCCACCTTGACGCACGAATAGGTAAACTGATAGCTGATAACATAGCCTTAACAGTACCATCCCCCATCCGCATTTGATTCATTACCTTAAAGAACTTGCTACCTTTTAAATCAGTATTATACTCTTCATTTATAATACCACCATAAATATCTGTTCCGGTGGATCCTCTCTCATTTAATATTGCGCTACTTGATTTTTTTTCTGGCAAAACTATCACCTACTTTCAATAAATTCTAAAAATATTATCTCCAACTTGAGGTTTAACAAAATTCACTAAGTCTAACACCCTTGAACCAATAGGTACATCAATCTTACTTACATTGATACTAGCTCGTGGTCTTTTTTGCTGCCGAATATACTGAGCAATCATAAAAGCCATCAATGTATCAAAATGGTTATTCTCGTCAGAACTATCTAATTTTATCAATTTAGACCGATAAGCATCTATATCTCTATCTGCTTCTTCGGAATACCCTTGTAAATCGGAAACTATCTGCGAAGGTAAACTTGTGAAAATCTTATCCTGCAAACATCTATTGGTTATATCTGCCAGTAATGGTCTAGTTTGCATATTGGTTGTAAAACCATATTTAGCGTCCCCCAATTTAGTCTTCGATTTGTAAATATGTTTATACCCTAATGACCTAATTTCCCGGATAACTGTATGTCCATGATTATTCAATTCAGGTACCAGTAGAGCGTTATTATATAATGTACCCATCTTTACCATTTCCCGCCCTAACTCTGTCGGGTCTATCTTCCGTTTTAATAATGCAACACATTCTGCTGTTTCGTGATCTATCACCACAGCCGTACTAAAGTTACTACGTGCCAACCCCTCGGCTGGGTCCGCACCGATTATATACTGTCGCCCATTCTCCGGCTCTTTGTATATAATCCATCTGTCCTCAGTTCGTAAAACTGGAGTAATATGGTATGTATAGTATTCAACATCCGCCGAATCAAATCTCGTATAACCACTATGTAAAAATGCACTTAAACTATCTTCAACATACTCTTGTTTAAACGCAACGCCTAATCTTTTCATAGCCTGTCTTCTCCAAGCTATCTGTTCTAGCCTAACACCATGCTTACTAATTAGTAACTTCTCTTCTTCGGTCAATTCTAATTCTAACTTAAACTTCTCTTCAATATTAAGTTCTAACTCATACTCCCCAGATTCATCATACCACCAAGGGAAAAAGTGGTTAGTGTATTCCCCTTCACGATCGGATTCGTTCTTTAGCCAAAGCCTGTGATGATAAGAACCATATCCCTTTGGCGTAGTTTCACGTACCACCCTTGAACCACGTCTTGGCACACTCTCCAAAATAGCTCTTAAAAACCCTTCTATATCCTTATAGTGTGCAACCTCAGTAAGATGTAAGAAGTTAATAGTATTCGCTCTTCCAAAATCATCTGTTCCGGCTTGACCCACCATAAACTTAGACTCAAGTTCTTTAAAATATAACTCCCGCTTATTATTCCGTTCCAACTCAAACTGAAGGTATGGCGGAGAATACGCATAGAATCTTTTCACTATCTCAAAACAGAGTTGAGTGGTATGCGCATCATGAGCAGCAAGTACCGTAGTTGTGTACGGTGTAGTTACTGTTTCATGGTAGAAATCTGCTAAACAGTAGGTAGTCATTCCCCCCTGCCGGAATTTTACTATATCGTCCCTATTAGTATGTTTACCATAATACTCTTGCTGCATTTTATTTGGTTTGAATGGTACAATCTGCCTTTGCCGGTCCTTTACCTTCAAACAATTTTCAAAAAACCACAACTTATCTTTAAGTTTTTTGAACACTTCCCGTTCCATTAACTTATCGAATGGAATTAAACTTTTCGGGATGGAAGGTATATCAATACTACTCATCCTGTACCTCTATAATCTTTTCACCAGGCTTCGATTGGTTCATTATAATATTCAAAATATTCACCGGACTTAGTTTTTGCATTTCATTCTCAATAGGTTTATTCAAATTAGCGTCCGGTAAAAGGTCTTGCCTCATAGCATCTAAAGTAGTATATACTGTACGTGTAATATCTGCTAACTTCTCCTTCTGAATCTCGTCAGTACCCATCCGACGTTCCAGTTCGTCCAATCCGGTAACGACAATCTTCTTCATACGCTTTGCACGTACCTGTTTAAACTCAGACCAATAATCAATCTCCAAAGCGTTGATATACTTAGAGTACTCAATGTCTTCAACCATCTTCGCCCGCAACTTATTTTCGTTAATACCAGCTAACTTAGCTACCTCAGCCAGACTATACTCTTTCGAAGCTATTAACCGAGCAGCTTTCTTATAGATACCTGCAAACGCGGGCTTCTTTTCCGCAAATTCAGGTTTTTCTTCTAAAACTCTGGATAATTTTGTATTCATATACTAATTTTATCACATTTTTATATAAATAATCAAGATTATTGTTGCTTTTTTTAGAACTATATGTTATAATAGAACTAGAAAAATAAAGTAAAAAAGAGGTGATTTTATAATATGTCAGATATTCCTACCTATTTGTGTGGTTGTAGTAGAGATGGTACTATTGAATGTAATTATCATATAGAAGCCCGGAAAAAAGAGTTACAACAACTAAAAGCGGGTGATATATATGAAGGTTATGAAGTTCTAACACCGCCAAAATCAAGTAGTTCCTTTTTAACATTAGAACCTGATGATTATGCTGATCCAGTGGAGGTTAATGCTGCGAATAATTACACCTTCCCTACCGGCGCAGTTAGGTATCCAGTTAACACACGTTATGATTTAATTTCCCCTTACGCGCTGGAAAGATTAGCACAGACATATAATGAAGGTGCAGTCAAATATGGGGACAACAATTGGAGAAAGGGTTTACCATTCAGTAATATATTAAGCCATGTAATGTCCCACCTAGTTGAATATAATAAAAATACCAACGCGGAAGAGGACCATCTTGCTCATGCGCTTTGGGGTATAGCCGCTTTAATAGAACAAGAAACTACCCATCCGGACTGTAATGATTTATATTTTCATGGTAAGAAACAATGACAATACGTGAACAACTAATATTAGAGATACAA